>Ga0214473_10010316_pt1 | contig 10995 bp, 4 predicted proteins | sample RVTome_7_FD_203509 | JGI IMG/M metagenome (GOLD analysis project Ga0214473, IMG submission 203509) | Soil microbial communities from uranium-contaminated site in the Upper Colorado River Basin, Wyoming, United States - RVT98D197 | ecosystem: Environmental > Terrestrial > Soil > Contaminated >...
AAAAAATAGAAAACATAGATGTTCATTTCTTTCAAATAGTTTTCTCTCTGCAAACGGCGGCCATGCAACAGATGGGGAAAATCGTTTCTCCGGTGACCGGCCAGGTTGAGCGGGATCTCACCATGGCTCGGACTACTATCGATATTTTGGGAATGATGGAAAAGAAGATGAAGGGGAATTTAACGGCTGAAGAAGCCCGTTTTATCGGCCATTCCCTGCATGAATTACGGTTGAATTTTGTCGATGAAACTAAGAAAGAGCCAATATTAAAGGAGGCGCCCGAACCCAAATCGGAAGAGCGTCCCAAGAACAACGAGTCCAATAAACACGGACAGTAATTGAAAGAAGTAACTAGGAATCTGACCTGCGCGGGACATGTTCTGGAGTAAGTTGTATAAAGGCAAAGTTAATTCCTTTAAGTGTAGGGACTTACAGATACGAATTGTATTGATTTTTAGCGCTTTTACAGCTATATTAAAGAGTGGTCGAAATGGTTGAACAGCTTTCAGTTAAGCCGGAAATAACTAACCGCCAAATGCTTGAGGCATTTGGACCAGGGTTAGAATTCGACAAACATCTGGCCAAGTTTACCACGTTTAAAACTGGTGGCCCGGCCAAGTACTTTCTCAAGGTACATTCCGCCGAGGATACCTCCAATGCTGTCAGAACTGCCAGACAGCTAAATATCCCCTTTTACCTTATTGGAGGCGGGTCAAACCTGCTCATTTCCGATTCAGGCATCGACGGGCTGGTCGTTAAAGTTGACGTTAGAGGCTTGAAAATAGTCAATGAGACAAATATTCTATGCGGAGCAGGCGAAGACCTGATGGCGCTAATTGACTTCGCCGCAGACAAGGGCCTGACCGGTCTGGAATTTGCATCAGGTATATGGGGTACTGTCGGTGGAGCTATTTTTGGCAACGCTGGCGCCTATGGCGGTGAAATAAAAGATGTAACCAAAGAGATTACTCTGGTAGATATCACTGGAAAAATCAAAAGAGTTGACCGGGAATATTGCAAATTTACCTACCGGGGATCCAACCTGAAAGTGTCCAAAGAGATTGTTATCGATACTTTTTTCGAATTGAAAAAAGGGGACAAGAAGAAAATCAGAGAGAAAATTGACGAGATATTGCATATCAGAAGCACCAAGCATCCGGTCGAAGGTAATTCAGCCGGCAGTTTTTTCAAAAACATTCCCGACCAGACCCAGCCCTACGGCAAACTTCCCGCGGGAAAATTACTTGACGAAGTCGGCTGTAAGGGGCTTTCGGTTGGCGGCGCCAAAGTTTATGAAAAGCACGCCAATATCATCGTTAATGCCGGCCAGGCCACTTCAAGCGACATCCGTAAATTGGCCGATATTATGAAGCAACGAGTTCTCGATAAGTTCGGCATATTACTCGAAGAAGAAGTAATTCACCTCGGACAATTCTAGTTTAAAGGAGACGTATATCGAGCGATAGATAACTGTTAGGCAGACCGAATGACGGAGAATCCACTCTGCTTCGGAAATGCCTGCAAGAAACATAAGCTTGTGAACGGTATCTATCTTCATATACGCGCCGTCGGCCATTTCTATGCCTGGCTGGTCCTGATACTCTGCCTTTCTCCCACTGTATTTGCAAAGATAGGATTTCAAGCCGATTTCGATCCTGTCCCCTCGTGGATTTCACCTTATAGCGAACCGGACTACCGATTCTCTGCGGCTCTTGCGCCTAAATCAGAACCGGTTCTATCAAATGACAGAATGCTTGTCCCGACGGTAATCCGCCAGAGTATGGCCAATAATTCGCTGACTCTCGGCGCCACATACTTTCGACGCGGACTGGATTCCTTTGATTTGGTGCCGGTATCGGTCGATGCCATCTCATTTGCGGAATTCAGACACAATCGCTACATAAACCAGCAAGACGACCTCATGTTTAACCAGCGGCTGGCCCGCCGGGACCAGGCCAAAGGCGGCGGAGGATTGGGAGTGAGTGTGGCTCTACCCAAACGGCTTAACAAGATTTTTGGCGAAGGCGGGGCGGGATTAAGAGTTTCCGGATTCAGAAAGATAACTTTCTCGGGACGTTCGCAATGGACCGATGGTCAGTCCAACGTCTTAAGACAAAATAAATTCCCATCGCTTAGCATGGAGCAGATTTCCCGTTTTGATATTACCGGCACCATTGGTTCAAAAATTAACGTCAAAGTATCGCAGGACAGCGAAACCGATATTCCTTTGGCCAATCGCATCCAGATTCGCTACAGAGGTGACGACGACGATATTCTAAAAACTATCGAAGCTGGCAATACCAATCTGTCACTGCCCAATACCCAGTTTGTCGGCTACTCCGAAAGAATCCAGGGATTGTTTGGTATTAGAACCGAAGCGCAAGTAGGCAGCTTGTCGCTTACGGCTATTGCCTCTCAGGAAAAGGGAAATTCCGAGAAAACATCATTTACCGCCACCGGCGAGGAATCAGCCACATATATTCGCGACGCTGATTATAACGATAACAGAATATTTGATTTGGGGCTGGGTTCTTTCACGTTTATAAACCCTGACACCGGAATTCCAATTAATTATGGAAAAGAGCTCCTCCCCGGCGATTCCATAACGAGATTGGAAGTTTATGAACAAGTAGCCGACAGAGAATACGCGGTCGAAACAAGAGTGCGCGCCAGCATGGATATCAAGCCGCAACATCAAGGGAGATTCTTTGGAGAAGATATAATACCAAATTATGGAGTAGTTCAGCTTGCGTATGGAACAGAGTTCGTGTATGAACAGAATGTCACTAAAGGCGTTCACTATCTTGTATTCACCAGCCGCCGCCAGGAAAGCCGGGCTATCGGTGTCTATATGGAAATTCAACGGCCCAATGTGGGATTAGTCAAGTTTGGTGATATTACCAGAGACACGCCTGATGACACCACCCTGTTATTGAAACTGATTCGTCCTGATGAGCCGCTTCCGACAGATGTAACCTGGCCGCTCATGTGGCGCAACGTTTATGATTTAAGACAGCGTGGCGCCTACATTTCTGATTTAAACGTTAAAGTATTCAAGGGATTACCGGGACGCGAAGGGACAACGTCCAGTTTGGAATATCAGGATGTGGAGGGTGTCTCGGAAAATTATGTCGAGATCCTGGGACTAGACCAGTTCACGTCCGGCGGCCGCAAGATTCCGGATGGATTGGTCGATGAACGCTCCGAAATCTGGCGCAGTGACTGGGGCCTTTTGATTTTCCCTGACCGCAGGCCATTTGATACAGGCACGATATCGATATTTGTAGATGAAAATGGAGATTCCACGTCGCCGCTTGAAACAAGAGTACCCAGTTTGTACAATTATAATTCGCGTAATCAGAGAATAGAAAATAGCCAATATTACATACAGATTGCCACCAAAAACAGAAGTTCCATTGTTCGTTTAAATCGCCCCAATATTATTGAGGGTTCAGAGCGAATTCTCTTAAACGGACGCCCCCTCAAAGCCGGACAGGATTACAACATCAATTATGATTTTGGTCAAATTACTCTGCTTTCTGACGAAGCGCTCGACCCGAACGCAACACTCACCATTGATTATGAATATGCGGGATTTCTGGCGATTCAGAAGAAAACCCTTTTAGGTTTGCGTGCCGAATATGAATGGGACAAAAATTTTACTTTCGGTTCAACGATTCTTTACAAATCCGACAAAGCGCAGGAGCGCAAACCGCGGGTTGGGCAGGAAACTTCCAAAATGGCATTGGTAGATTTTGATGCCAGTCTGAAATTGCAACCCGGCTTCCTGACTGATTTAGTCGATGCTCTGCCTCTGATCGAGACTACTGTACCATCATCGATTCAGCTGTCGGGAGAAATCGCCCGTTCCTACCCCAATCCAAATGTGAATGGCGAGGCTTATGTGGACGATATGGAATCGGCTATCGAACAACTGTCACTGTCCATTAGCAGAACCAACTGGAAGAAGGCGTCGCGGCCCGGGGTTGTCAAAGACGATATTTCGAATAATTACAATCGCGGTCGGCTTTTGTGGCATATCCCAACTCTGGCTGGCGAAGTCCGCAGTGATGACGATGTTTATGACCGCCAGACGCAGCAGGGTCAGGGATTTATCAATACCTTTAGAATGATTTTCAAGCCGGATCCCTCAAACGCCGACAGCAACCAGGCCTCCTGGGCCGGCATTACGCGTTCTTTTAAAGGACGAATCGATTCCGACCGTCTCCAGCTTTTTGAATTCCGGGCCCGCCTTGCCAACAGCGCCAAAGGAAAAATGCACTTCGACTTTGGATTTGTTAATGAAGATCTCGATGAAGACCGCATTGCCGATACCGAAGATAAGCCGCCGGCCAACGGATTTGTGGAAGAGTCCGAAGACATCGGACTAGACACGCTACCGGACGGACTTGAAACAGACAGCGTTTTTTGGGGGACGGACGGCGACGTTGCCGGGGACAATTTCTTTTTTGGGGGCGGTTCCGAAAAAGTCGGAAACTGTCCTTATGTTAATGGATGCGACAATATCATTTGGCTTGACCCAAAAAACTATTATCAGTTCTTAAACGGCACCGAGGGGAATCGCGATGACGCCGAGTATCTCGGTTTGCCCGACGAAGAAGTTCTCTCTTCCGGATCACTTAACCAGGTCAATGCTTATATTTCTTTCACAGTGGATCTCCAGAACACGCCCTTCCTGGTCCCGAACACGCAATCGCGAGCCAATTTTAATACTTACCGAATTCCCATTCTGGATACAGCCGGGATGGATCAGAATCTCTTTGAAGTTGTCCGCGAAGGGGGACAAAAGCCGGACTGGGCCAACATTAATCACGTCAGAGTTTGGTTTGAGAGCGAACAGGGAGATACGACTGAAGACACAGTCGAAGTTGCCGACTGGTATTTCGTTCAATCCAACTGGCAGGATTCGATTATCGAGTGCGACCTCAGCAATGCCGCCTGCCACCCGCTACTTGCTGACTCCGAGAAGACCAGTTTTCTGGTGGCATCGTTGAGCGAAGAGGACAACGTTGCATTCAGAAACAATCCTCCTCCGGGGGTCGAACAGTATGTTGACCCGGCTACCAACGTGGCCGAGCCGCGCCGGGCCTTGTTGTTGAAGTTCCCCATTCTACAAAAGGGAGATACTTGCACTGCTACGAAAGAGCTTATCACAGTTGACAGATACTCCGGCTATGGGCGGATGGAAATGTATGTTTATTCTGACATACCGCCCGGCTACGATGCTATCAACACCGACAGCGTGATATTCTTTTTCAGATTGGGGACTAATCCCGATAATTTTTATGAATTTAGAACACGATTGCACAATTCCTGGGACCAGCGCAACTGGGTAAATATCGATTTTAACGAAATCACGGCGCTTAAAGACAGCGCCCAAAAAGTGCTCCCGGCCAATCAGCGCAACAGGCCAGTTGACGTTTCCAGTGGGAAATATCGAGTTTTCGGTGATCCCAATCTGAACGAAATCCTTTTCTTTTCAGCGGGGCTGGTGAACACGTTCGATACAGCCGTGGCCGGTGAAATTTGGCTGGACGAATTAAGAGTCACTGATGTTCGCAAAGACGCCGGGACAGCCGCACGACTTAATATAGCCGGAAATCTGGCTGATTTTGGAAATTTTGGTTTTCAAATACAAGGGCAAGACGCCTATTTCCGAGGCCTTTCTACAGCCACCAAAGGGGGTTCCAATAATAACTTGGGTAGCGGTCAGACCAACACCAGCTATAGCTTCAGCTGGTCTATGAACTTGGAAAAGTTTTTGCCGCCATCGTGGGGCGCTCGTCTCCCGGTATCTTGGCGATATAGCAAGAGTATTTCTACGCCGCTTTTAAGGACTCGTTCCGATGTCGTCTTGCCGGCAGACGTACGAAAAGAGGAACAGTCTATCAGCGAAACGCAATCGTTTTCAGTTTCAGAATCTCTGAAAAGAAAAGGAAAGAACCCGCTTTTCAATTTTCTGTTAAACCGGCAGTCCGTTTCGTGGTCTTATAGCCGCACTGAGGGGCGTTCGGTAAATTCGCCCTATAATTTTGGCGAAAATTACGGTGTCAAAGGTTCCTTCGATATGGGTGTCAGCAAAGTACCTACCCTGCCTATTTTCTTTTGGACAAAATCGATTCCCATTGCCAAAAGAGCCAAAGACGCTAAACTTGGATTATATCCGGCCAGCTGGACTTTAAACGCCAACTATAATCGCAGTATTAGATTATCCGATGACATAAACTTGAAACGAACTTCTACTATTTCGCGTGATTTTAGCGGAAGTGTCGATGTTCGTTATAATGTTTTCCAGAATCTCAATACAACTTTTGGTTACAGCACCCGAAGAGACTTAATTAATCTTGATGAAGTCAGATTTTCGCTAAAAAATCCGAAACTCGGAACAGAATTGAATTATCGCCAACGTTTTGATCTAAAGTATGATCCCAAGCTTTTGAAATGGGTAACATGGAGTTTAAGTTATGACGCCAATTACAATGATGATTACGACAGAACCAGCAGTACTCGGCGTTCGGACTTAAGCCGTGGCTGGGGTATGGGAGGAACGTTTGACCACCGGGCGCTGTTGAGCGGCGGTGCCGCCGCCGGCGGCGATGGCGGCAGTGGCAGGGGACGCACTGTTCGTCGAGGAGGCGTTCGCACCGGAGAAGGGGCTGTCAAGGAAGAAGAAAAAAAGAAAGCTTCAGGTACTTCCTGGTTGAACAAACCAAAATCAGTTTTAAGATTTTTAACCGGTTGGATTGAACCCATTACATACAGTCACGGGCGCGGATATAAAACCTTTGTTCCCGGTATGCTCGAACGACCGTCATTAAAATACCGATTTGGATTTGAGCGCGAGCCGGGTGTCTCGATTGGTTCTGACACGAGGGCGCGTTCGGCCAGTGAAGACATGCAATATAGTTTCGGTTCGGGTTTCGGACTGTTGGGCGGTATCAGTACAACATTGAAGTACTCTTACTCCGAAGGCAAAGAACTGATTAAACAGGGACCGCGCTACAAAGGAACCTCGGTGGGATGGCCGGATTTATCAATCCGCATTTCGCCGTTCCAGAAGTTTCCTCTTGTCAAGGGAGCGATTAATAAATTTATCGAAGTGTTTTCTCCTCGCACTGGATATTCCAGAAGAGTTCAGGAATCGTTTGACATTGATAATAACTTTTTGGTGTCAAAGCATGTAAGCCGAGGGTACAATCCGCTCCTTTCAATTAATTTCAAGTTATGGCGCTCACTGTCAGTTTCCGGTTCATACACGTTAGATGAAGACATTGAGGAACGCTATAACACCGGCGACGGCACACTTCAAACCAATAACAAAACCAGAAACCGGACAATTGCGGCAACCTCTAAGTATTCGTTCTCTGCTCCCGGCGGACTGTCCATACCGCTGTTCGGCAAGGTTAAATTTACATCAACTGTAGATATAGATTTGGCATTTCGGTATGTTTCAAGCAAAAGCGAAACTGGCAAACTGGGACAGCCGTCTTTCGTTTCGTCCGATAAGGCCGACATGTCGATAGTCCCGACTATATCTTATTCGTTCAGTCGTCAAATGAAGGGAGGACTTTCCGGAAGATGGCAGGACACCAGCGACGCCATCACCAACCGCAACAGCCACGTCCGCCAGCTTCAGATTTGGGTTGAAATTCGCTTCTGATACATTTCAATTGACATCAATTGTCCATCAGCTATGATTACAAAAATGAACTTAATACTAAGGGGACTATTTCTCTTGCTCATAAATGTTTCGTTAATTGTCTCTTGCGCAGAAAATCAACCAGCACCGGAATTTAATGGAGACCGCGCCTTTGAGTATCTGGTAAAACAGGTTGAATTCGGCCCCCGAGTGCCTGGTACCGAACCGTGGCGAAACTGCCGTAATTATTATTATGAGTACTTTAGCGCCTTAGGTGTAACAATTGATTCGCAGGTTTTTGAATTCACTGACCCCTACTCGGGAACAGTTATTCCATTAGTGAATATAATAGCCCACAGGCAGGGGTCCAAACCTGAAGAGCTGGGGATAATACTTATGGCACATTACGACAGCCGCCCCAGAACCGATTTCCCCAGCAATCCGGAACTGGCCCATCAGCCCATATCGGGGGCCAACGATGGCGCATCGGGAGCGGCCGTACTTATGGAATTGGCAGCCGTGCTCAAACAAAATCAGCCACCGCAAAATATTGACCTCGTATTAGTTGATGGCGAAGACTGGGGAAAACGCGGGGATAATGATTTTTATCTGCTCGGCTCAAAAGAATTTGCCCGAAGAGGAGTGCGCGACAAATACCGTTTTGGAATTGTAATTGATATGGTAGGAGATTCTAACCAACAATTTTACCGCGAGGATTTTTCTCAAGAATATTTTCCTGAACTAAATAATATGATTTGGAGTACAGCCAAACAACTTGGTATATCGACTTTTGTTGACAGCACAGTTCACAAGGTTTTGGACGACCACATGTCTCTTGCGGCCGGCGGCGTGCCAACCGTTGATATAATTGATTTTGACTACCCTTTCTGGCATAGTGATATGGATACGTCCGATAAATGTTCGCCGAAATCGCTGGCAAATGTCGGTAGGGTATTGGCTCATATTTGTTATAATCCCGATATATGGCCCCAAAAGAAATAAAAACTCTCCGCGATTTTCCGGCTGTGGAGGAACTCCTGCAGTCGCAGGAATTATCCGGCTCTGTCAATGGCCTGCCCCGACCAATGGCCGCGGAAATTATCCGCGACGTAATGGGCGAATTTAAATCTCAGTTGAAATCAAAGCGAAAAGTTATTACTCATGCAGTTCTCATGGATGCGATTGGGCTGGCGCTTTCGCAATGGCGCGAAAGAGAAGTTCAAAAAGTCATCAATGCCACCGGTATTGTCGTGCATACCAATTTGGGCCGCGCGCCGCTTGGGAAAGAACTGATTCAGGAAATTAGCGAAAGCATAAGCGGATATAATAATCTGGAGTTCGACTTGTCAACCGGCAAGCGCGGCAATCGAGGTGAGGCCTGTGAAAAATATCTGGCTCTTGTGACCGGCGCCGAAAGCGCTGCAATCGTCAATAACTGCGCCGCGGCATTATTCATAATTTTAAATACGTTCGCTTCCCGCAAAAAAGTCCTCTTGTCACGGGGAGAATTGGTGCAAATCGGCGGGGGATTTCGCATTCCCGATATTTTGAAACGCTCCGGCGCCAAACTCGAAGAAGTCGGCACCACCAATATCACTAATTTGAAAGACTATGCCGAGGCCGTCGATTCAGGCACGTCTTTGATTTTGAAAGTTCACAAGAGCAATTTCGTTCAGGCAGGTTTCACCAAAGAAGTCCCGTTGGCCAGACTGGCATCGCTGGCACAGAAAAACGATTTAATATTGGTTTACGATTTGGGGAGCGGCGCAATCGTTACTGCCAAGAAGACATTAGGATTCGATGAACCGACTCCTTTACAATCAATTCGCGACGGCGCAGACGTTGTCTGTTTTTCCGGCGACAAACTTTTGGGCGGAGTACAATCAGGGCTGATTGCAGGGAATAAAGAATTAATTGAAAAGATAAAGCGAAACCCGCTGTTTCGCACCGTGCGGGTGGACAAAATTGTTATTGCGGCGCTTGAAAAAATACTAAAATCGTACCTATCCGGCCGATACCAGACTGATATTAAACTCTGGCAATTATTGTCAGTTTCCGATGGCGATCTTTACCAGCGTGCCAAAGCTATCACTCGGGCTTTGGGAAATCCGGAATTCATCTCGGTCGAAGCTACCAAGAGTTATATCGGCGGCGGCGGGCTCCCCGAAACGGCGCTAACATCGGTCGCTCTGATCTTCTCGAAGGAGTACAATGCCGATAAAATGCTGTCACTGTTTCGAAAATGTGCTCCTCCGATAATCGGCCGTATCGAAAACGACCGCTTGATTCTCGATTTGAAAGCCATCGATACTGACGAACTCACTATTTTGGAAAACTCCATCAAACAAGTTTTAAAACAGTTCGCATAATGATTGTTATTGGCACTGCCGGTCATATCGACCACGGCAAATCTTCCATAGTCAAACGCCTCACCGGCACCGACCCGGATCGTCTTCCCGAAGAAAAACAACGGGGAATGACTATCGATCTCGGATTTGCCTTTTATCAAACGCCACAAAATGAAACGATTGCTTTTGTAGATGTGCCGGGCCACGAGAGATTTGTTACGAACATGATTGCCGGCGCCGGCGGAATTGATGCCGTCATGCTGGTTGTCTCCGCCGATGACGGCTGGATGCTCCAGACCGAAGAGCATTTTCAGATAGTTCGATTATTAGGAGTTCGCACCGGTTTTATTGTCATCAATAAGTGTGATCTGGTTGATGACGCCGCATTGAAATCATTGCGGAAAGAAATTCATCACCACGTGCAGGATTCATTCCTGGCGGAGCAACCGATTCTGACAATTTCAGCCGCCACCGGAACGGGATTCGAAGAACTCTCAATCCACCTGAACACGCTAACAGACGCAATTTCCGCGCGGCAGGATATTGGCAAAGCGCGCTTATACATTGATAGAGTTTTTGTAAAACAGGGAATTGGCTCCATCGCCACCGGCACCCTCAAAGACGGCTGTTTCATAATCGGGCAGACAGTAAATGTCTGGCCTTCGCTGGAAAAAGGAAAAATCAGAACACTTCAATCAAACAGCATAGACGTTTCGAAAGCGACTCCCAGTCAGCGCACCGCCATTTCATTAACGGGAGCAAGGAAAGATAAATTAATTCGTGGAGGTGCGATTACTTCGATTGACAATCTTGAGTACTTCAAAAGAAACTCGATTCTGGCTTTGCAAATTGAACTCTTAAAAGATGCTCCGGTCCCGCTTGAAAATAAACGTCAGGTGCTTTTCTTGGTTGGGACTTCGGAAACGGAGGGGGAGATTCGCCTTTTGGATAAAACGACGATTCCATCCGGTCAATCAGGAATAGTAT
>Ga0214473_10010317_pt1 | contig 10994 bp, 7 predicted proteins | sample RVTome_7_FD_203509 | JGI IMG/M metagenome (GOLD analysis project Ga0214473, IMG submission 203509) | Soil microbial communities from uranium-contaminated site in the Upper Colorado River Basin, Wyoming, United States - RVT98D197 | ecosystem: Environmental > Terrestrial > Soil > Contaminated >...
ACCTGGCTTCCAGTCCCGCGGCGATCAGCCCCATGATCTGCTCCTGGAGCAGTTGCCGGTAACCGGCGTGATCCTCGTTCCAGATCACCAGGTCCACCGCCAGCCCTTTCAATCTCCAGTACGCGTGGGCCTCCACGAGCTGGCGCACCAGCTCGATATTGGACGGGTCTCCGATCTGCAGCAGCACGATCGGAAAATCGCCGGAGATGGAGTAGCCCCACAGGCCGGATTGACCGCGGCGGTTCTTGCCGAGAAGGCTCGCGTCGGCGCGCAACAATGGATTGGAGTAGATGACGGAGCTGGCAAGGTGACCGTACAGTTGCGCGTCGGCCTCCGTGGCGTTGATCTGCTGCAGCAGCACCTGGCTGTGGGTCCACGCCAGGTCGAAGACGCGATCCGCGAGACGCCGGTCCTGGTGCTTCTCGATGAGCGCCATGCAAACGTCGCGGCTTTCCCCGACGCCGGTGACGATATTGACGGTTGCCGCCTCGTCGGGGTCCAGCGTGATCCGGTGCCGTATCGCGACGATCGGATCGAGTACGGACCCCTCGCTGTCCGACAGCTCCGCGGGACCGCTGACCGCCTGCGGATCGGCGACGGTGTTTCCCCGGCCGATGAACCGCATGCGGTCGGTCTCGTAGGTGACTTCCCCGACGGCCGCCCCGTGCACGGACATCAGGTGGAACATCCACGGCGCCGGCTCGCCGGAGGAGCGGGGCCGCCGGGTGCAGAGGATCGCCTGCCGCGGACGAACGATCTCGGTCTGTACGAAGAGGTTCCCGAACGCCGGGTGGAGCGCGTCGGCGGCAGGGGACGCAAGGACCACTTCCGCGTAACTCGTGATTTCGATCGTCCTGCGCGCCTGGGCGCGGTTTACGATGCGGACCCGGCGCACCTCGGCGTCGTCCTCGGGGGAGACGGCGATTTCCGTGTGCGTGTCGAAATCGTGGTCGCGGCGGCGGAACTCCACCCGCGCCTCCGAGAAGATCGCCTCGTACTTCTCCGGTATCTTGAGCGTCGGCTGGTACGCGGTGGACCAGAACTCCCCGCTCGCCGTGTCGCGGAGGTAGCAGAACGTCCCCCAGTTGTCGCAGGTCCCGTCTTCACGCCAGCGCGTCACCGCGAGGCCCTTCCAGCGGCTGTAGCCGCCGCCCGCATTCGTGATCATCACGTGGTATCTGCCGTTCGACAGCAGCTGCACCTCCGGAACGGGAGTGTCGGGGGTGGCGAAAGAGCGCACCGGCATCCCGGTGACGCCGGGAGTCGTGCGCACCCCGGAAAGCTCGGCGGCAAGCGCGTAGGACGCCGTGGCCTTCGGAACCCGTTCCTGAAGCAGGAGCGTGGTCGCCTGGAACAGCGGATCCGACTCGAACCGCTTCTGCATCGGACGGTCCAGGAGCAGGGACTCCAGGGAGAGGAGGCTCATGCCCTGGTGATGGGCCATGAAGGAACGGACGACCGTGCTCGTCTGCCCGCGTCGTTGCCGCGAGGGAGTGTAGTCGACGGCCTCGTAGAATCCGTATTCTCCGATCAACTCCCTGTCCCCGAGCCGCTGCAGATTCCGGCACGCCTCCTCGGGGGATACCATCAGCGCAAGAACGGACGCATACGGCGCCACGACCAGGTCCGCCGCCAGCCCCCGCTTGAGCCCGAGACCGGGGACTCCGAACGCCCGGTACTGGTAGTTGAGACGAACGTCGACCATGTTGTAGCCGGACTCCGACATGCCCCACGGCACGCCTCGCTTCTTCCCGTACTCGATCTGCCGCCCCACCGCCGCCCTGCAGGTCCGGTCGATCAGCGTGTCCTCGTACGTCGGCATCACCAGGAGCGGCATGAGGTACTCGAACATCGAGCCGCTCCACGAAAGAAGAATCGGCTCTCCCCCGGTGGCGGTGAGCAGGCGCCCCAGCGCGAACCAGGACTCCTGCGGCAGCTGCCCCTGCGCGATCGCCACGAACGTGACCAGCCTCGCCTCCGACGCCAGCAGATCGTAGTAACCCGAGTCCCGCCGCCGCTCGCTGACGTTGTACCCGATCGTCAGGAGATGACGCCCCTTGTCGTAGAGGAAGTCGTATTCCACGCGTGCGAGCTCTCCGCATTGCAGCGCGAGGCGGTCGATCGTCGATATCCTTTCCCTTGCGCGCTCGAGCCCCGCCAGCGCCCGCAAGGTCGGGATCCCGTCGTGCCCGGGGAGGTCGCCGAAAAACACCACCTCATCGAGGACGACCCGGCATTGGCGCTCGAGGGCTTGCGCCCATCGGCTCGGCTCTCCGTCGTTGTCGCTCTTGATGCTCCCGGCGATCTCCCCGGCGCCCGCCGTCAGCCGCTCGAGACAAAGGATCGCCGCCGCAAGCGTGGTCGGACGGGAACCGTGCGAGGAGTCCAGAATCTCCCGGAATTGCGCGAGCGGGAAGGGCACGGTCCCCTCCATGGCGTCCACAAGAACCTCGAACGTGTCGCCGATGCCCTCCAGCCATCGCTCCCCCAGGATGGGGCGGTCCGGAAGTTCGAGGAGGCCCTGCCGCAGCGTCAGGAGGTGTCCCGAGAGGTTCCCGCTGTCCACCGTCGAGACGTAGAGAGGCAGCAGCGGCTCCAGGGATTGCGTGTCGTACCAGTTGTAGAAATGACCGCGATGCCGCGTCAGTGTCTCCATCGTGCGCAGCGCATTTTCCGTGCGCTCGACGAGTTCCCCCGGCGGAAGGTATCCGAAGTCGCAGGCGGCCATGTTCGCGAGGAGCGCGATCCCCATGTTGGTCGGCGACGTGCGATGGGCGACCGCTCCGACGCGGTATTCCTGGTAGTTGTCCGGCGGCAGCCAATGGTCCTCCGGGCCGACGAAGGTTTCGAAGAACGCCCAGGTTTTCCTCGAGAGCTTCCGGAGGAAGAGGACCTGGTCCGCCGACAGGGCCGCCCTGCGGCGAGCGAGCGGGCGGCTGATCCACCAGGTGACGGCGGGGGAAGCGAACCAAAGGGCCAGGATGGGCCCGGCCGTCGCCAGCGCGGCCGGCCTCGACATCCCGAGGTGAATCGTCGCGGCGGCGGCGATCACGGGGGCGACCCACATCGATAGGCAAAAGACCGCCAGGCCCTCGCCGCGATTGGGGTTCGGGGGGGCCGACGGCTGCCATTCGAGAAGCCGCCTGTGCGTGAACAGCATCCGCCAGGCCGTGCGCACGACCGCGTCCAGCCCGAAAAAGGCCTCGTACGGCAGGCACGCCAGCGTAAACGCCGCCTGGGCGAAGCGTCGCCCGGCGGTGCGCGCTTCGGCGGCAAGGTGCTGGCGCAGCAACGTATCGGCGGGCACCCGGAACATTTCCAGGGCGGAGGCCGTCACGGAGGGGATCAGGAGGATCCCGATCACCGACAAGGTCCAGACCCAGGCGGAAGGGAGGGAGGCCCAACCCAGCAGCAACAGGAGCGTCAATGCGGAAGGTTCGAGGCTGCGCCGAAGATTGTCGAAGATCTTCCATTGGGACAGCCCCGAGAGCGCGTTCCTGCGGCGGGCGCCGCCGGGCCCGGGAACGCGCGACAGCAGCCAACCGGCGATCTGCCAATCCCCACGGATCCATCGATGGCGACGGTTCACGTCCGCGAGGTAGCTGGACGGATATTCCTCGTACAGGTGCGCATCGCTCAACAGTCCGGCCCGCGCATGGCACCCTTCCAGGAGATCGTGGCTGAGGATCCGGTTCTCGGGCAGCCGACCGTTGAGGGCCTGCTCGAACGCATCGACGTCGTAGATCCCCTTGCCGATGAAGGAGCCTTCGTCGAAAACGTCCTGGTACACATCGGAGACGGCGCGCGTGTACGGGTCGATCCCCGGTTCGCTCCCGAACAGACGCGCATAGCGCGACCGGTTCTTGCCCGACAGGCTGCCGGCCATGCGCGGCTGCAGGATGCCGTGCCCCTCGGCGACGCGCTGCAACCGCTCGTCGTATCGCGGGCGGTTCAGCGGGTGCGACATCGCTCCGACGAACTGCCGCGCCGCGTCGCGCGGCAATTGGGTATCCGTGTCGAGGGGGATCACGAATCGGACGTTCGATAAATCGGCCGTCCTGCCGACGACGACGGAAAAGCAATCCGTTCCCCTGCCGCGAAGGAGCAGGTTCAACTCCGCAAGCTTCCCTCGCTTGCGTTCGTAGCCCATCCAGGTCCGCTCCTGCGGATTCCATCGGCGCGGGCGGTGAAAAAGGAAGAACGGGTCGCACTTTGCGCTCCCGTACTTGTCGTTCAGCTCTTCGATCCCCTTCCGGGCCAGCCGCACCAGCTCCTCGTCCCCGGGGATCGTCTCCTCGCCCGCATCCAGGAAATCCGTCAACAGGCCGAAGTACAGGTTCTCATCCCGATTCGCAAGGAACCGGACTTCCAGGGATTCGACCAGGGACTCGATGCCGCGGGGGCTCGTGAGCATCGTCGGGACCACCACCAGGGTGCGCGATTCCGGCGGAATCCCTTCGGTGAAGTCCATTCGCGGCAGCGGATCCGGTTTCACGAGCAACGTGGCGATCCAGTTCACCAGCGCGACCGCCAGCGGACTGGCGCACAGCAGGGAGAGGACGCCGAAGAGGGCGAGCGGCCAATCCCGCAACCCGCCGGCATGCGCCTTCGCCAACAAGGCCCAGGCAAAAAGGGCCGTCAACAGCATGATCGAGCCGAGATAGAGGTGCAGGGAACAACGGCTCGCCGTCCGCCGAAGACTATCGAGAGCGGACAGGCGTACCTCCGCCGCCCATTCCATCCGCGGCAATCCCTTGTCGATCAGGTAGAATCCGACGTGGGCCGAGCGATCCTCCGGCCCGTTCCCGGCCGCGCTCTCGCCGGCCAGCAGGATCGCCTGTCGCGCCACATCGGCTTCGTGCAATCGGCTCCTCTTCGCGATCTTCTCGATGACATGGCGGTATCGGTCGCGGGTGGTGAAATCCATCCGGCCGTAGTATCCCCCCGGGTCCTCGCGCAACGCCTGCTCGACGGCGCTCATCGTCTCGACGAATGCGCGCCAGTCCATCGCTCCCAGGAACCGGAGGCTGCCGATGCTGTTGCTGATGGAAACCTGGTCGGCCGCCTTTTGCTGGTTCTCCGATCGCACCAGCTGCTCGATCGTCAGGCCGGATTCGGAAAGCCGTTGTTCGATCCAGGTGAGCGGCAGCGCCAGGGCGGTGCTCTGTCCCTGCAACCGGCGGGCGAATTCCGCGACGAACGAGCTCACCATCGGGGGGTTCGACCTCGCCATGTCCGCCGTCAGCAGGATCAGGCTCTTCGGGTCCTTTTCGGCGATCTCCAGCATCTGTTCCGCCCAGCGTGCGGCGAGGTCCCGGTCGACGCTACCGGTGACGATCCGTGCTCCGACGCGCCGGAGATTCTCGATCAGCGCCAGGCGCAGCATGATGGGGATGGCCCACAGTTCGCCCAGCGTCAGGACGGTCACCGTCTGGTAGGACGCCACGAAGCTGCCGAGACTTTCCGGATCCACCCGTCCATCGCCGTGCGAGATCGCCTCATGCGCGATGTCGTACACGCGAGGAAGTCCGGCCGACGGTCCGTCCAGCAGGCGAGGCAGCTCCCTGCTGTACCCCTTCGGCAAGTGCCGCTTGGCCATGCGGATCTGTTCTTCGATCAGGTAGAAGTTGTCGAGGAGCCATTCCCCGGCCGGCGCGATCCGGCGGTTCGCTTCCACCGCCGACGTCAACAGGTTGCAGGCTTCCGTCAGGATGCGTTCATTCTCCGCCAGCCGGGCCAGAAGCCGGTCCCGAATCCCTCCCGGACCCAACCTGTGCGCGCCCGCAAGGGTCTTGCCGTGCTCCTTCATCTGTTCGCCGCTGAACAGTTCCGACCGCAGCGGCGATTCGTCGCCGGCGTACCATTTCGCCGATCCGCTCCCGAGGAGGCTTGCCCCTGCCTGGCGCAAGTTCACAAGAATGGGATTGCCGCCCGGCCTCACGTTTGATGTCTCCTTCTATCTATCTTTGGGTCAGGATTCGCGTTTCAGCAGGCAAGGTCTTCCAGCGAGGACATTCCATCATTGTTATCGTTGCTTTCGCTGCTCTCATTCTTCCGTCTTTTTTATAATAGCAAGTATCCCGTCCTTTATCGGGCTTCCGCCGATCCTTCCCGGAAATCCAATCCCCGGGGAATTCGGAATCCATAAAATAAAGGGGGGCTACAGCTTGTTCCGTAACCCCTTGGTTTCGCTGGTGGGCCATGTAGGATTCGAACCTTCGCCCTCCCGATGCCTATGGCAGGCCGTTGTAGAAGATCACGACGCTGTCGTCGCCTCCGCCCTCCACGCTCGCCATCGTCGAGAGCTGCTTTTGCGTCGCCGGGTTGCCGCGGACCTCCGCGTCGAGGAACGTTAGCGTCCAGGTAAAGATGTCGTTGGTCGAGGCAAGGTCGAAACCGTGGGTCACGCCTGAGAGCGCAACCAGCTCGCGGGTCCCGGGTGACTTTGCCATTGGGGAAGCGCGAGCATCAGGTCGAGCGCCGCGGATATCGAAAGCGGTCGCAGCGCCTGCATCGCCGTGAAGTAGCTCAAGTGCAACGCCACGGCAACGACGTCGCCGAGGTCTTCGATCCTGAGGTCGGAAAAGCGCAGGTCACCGTGAAACGGGGCGATTACGACGTAACCGTAACTTGCGAAAATGGACAGCCCCGAGATGTAGTCGCTGGAGAGCGGACTGCCGCTGTAGCCATGCGAAAACGCAACCACCCGCAAGAATCCGTTCATGACGGAATCACCTCGGCGGCAATCCCTTCGAGCAAATTGCCGGCCATGCTGCCAGTCAAATTTCATCGTAATCCCGCCGGCCGGCCTCCGGAATCGGCTTCCGTCCGAAAAGCGAGTCGCCGTTTGTCCGATTCCCTGCCCGGTGTTTGTCCTATGGGCTGATCGTGGACCAAATTGAACGCCGAATGATACATTTGGTAAAATGAAACATTGAGGGCTTATAAAGCAGATGGAATCGGATGATAAAAATCACTCCTTCAGAAAGGAGCCGATACGCATGTGAAGGACCCATCCAAAAAATCGATGTCCATGATCAGATCATTTGTCCTTGCGGACTTTATCACCTTGGCAAACGCGGGCTTCGGAACGGCCGCTATTTTTCTGTGTCTGAACCATGCTTCCGATTCCCGTGCCACGTATATCTGGGCTGTCTTTTTCCTCCTCCCTTGCGCGCTTGTCTGTGACGTTCTCGATGGGTTCGTCGCTCACCGCCTGAAGCGGCATTCGCTTCTTGGGGCCGATCTCGATTCACTGGCCGATATTGTTTCCTTCGGCGTTGCGCCCGCCGTCCTGGGATTCGCATTGGGACTGCAAGGCATGTGGGATGCTTTGATATTAATCTATTTCGTGAGTTGCGGAATCAGTCGACTTGCCAGGTTTAATGTGACCGCAGAGGCGCTTTCCGGCGGAACGGGAAAGGTCAAATATTACGAAGGGACTCCCATCCCCACCAGTATCATCATCGTATTCATTCTTGGAATCGCCTATTGGCAGGGCCGGATCGATCATCTCCTCCCCTTTGGATCCATTCGGATAGGGCCATGGATATTTCACCCTTTTACGCTCCTTTATGCGGCGAGCGGAAGCGCGATGATCAGCACCATTCGCATCCCGAAACCTTGAGAGAAACAAACCACTGACCTCTGAAGCCGACGATCCTCCAACTGACTGCACCGCCATTATTGCCATTTTTCCTGCGTGGAAACTCCGGAAGATACATCTCATCAAATTCTAATCGGGAAAAGGATTTGTCGCCGGAAACCTGGAGAATGGACGCAGGGAGGATGAAGACATGGAAAAGGAAACGGAAAAGAAAGGCTTCGCCAAGGCCGATGAGGTGCGCGATTTCCCCAAGGGCAAATTGGAGTTGATAACGATCGGCGGAGCGACCATCGGCCGCGCCACGCTGGAACCGGGATGGCGGTGGTCCACGTCCGTCAAACCGATCGCAAAAACAAGGAGCTGCGAGGCCCCGCACTTCCAGTATCACGTGGCGGGAACACTGAAAGTCTTGATGGATGACGGGACGGAACTCGAGTGCAAGCCGGGCGACGTGTCGCTCCTGCCGTCCGGGCATGATGCCTGGGTGGTCGGAAACGAGAATGTCGTGATCGTCGACTTCCAGGGGATGGTGGATTACGCAAGGAAGGCCGCCTGACCGGAGCGGGGTAACCGTTGAAAAGGGGTTACGGCGGATACCGTAACCCCTCAGCGGTAAGAGCGGATGGTGAAAACGGATGCCCAGCTCTGATTTCTATCGGGAGATGCGGCAAAAGGCGGATCCCTTGTGGAAAGCCGTTTTCGAGCACCCTTTCGTGAGGGGGATCGGAGACGGAAGCCTTCCCCGGGACCGGTTCGAATTCTACCTCAAGCAGGATTACCTGTATCTGATGGATTTCAACCGGGTTTTCGCGTTGGCTTGCGCGAAATCCCGGATTCTCGGGGAGATGGAAACCTTCGCCGCCTTGCTCAACGCCACCCTTAAGACGGAGATGGAGCTCCATCGGAAAACGTGCGCGGCCTTCGGAATTCCGACGCACCAGCTGACAAAGACACGCAAGGGCATGATCACGTCCGCCTACACCGATTTCCTGCTCCGGACCAGCTATGAGGGAGGATTATCGGAGATACTGGCCGTGCTGTCCCCCTGCGCTTGCGGCTATGCCGAAATCGGGCGGCGTCTCGGCGCCGGGAAGCTCCCGGACGACCCGTTCTACCGGGACTGGATCCGCACCTATTCCTCACGGGAGTTCCTCGATCTGGCCGACTGGCTCACCGGGAAGATGAACGAGCATGCAAGGGGCGCCTCCGCGAAGCGCAGGGAGGAGTGGTACCGGCTCTATGAGACCAGCGCCCGCTTCGAATACCTGTTTTTCGACATGAGCTGGAAGAAAGAGGAGTGGCCTGCCGGAATCTTGGCGAGCCGCAAATCAACCACCCGCGAATGAAAAAAGGGCTGGCCGATGGTGCAGCACGAGCTCGTGCGGCAACCGCGCCAAGTGAGAAAACTTGCTGTCCGTGCTGGCCCCGAGGATCTGCACACCATGCGCCGCGAATTCGCTCTCCCGTTTCCATCCGTGGGATTATCAAGACATCCGATGAGATTCAACAGGGTGGTTTTTCCGCTTCCCGACGGGCCCACAGCGGAAGTCCCTCGCCGAAACGGGGGACTCCCGCCTTCCGTGCCTATCTTCTCCACCCGGACCATGCGGGAATGCCGTTATCGTCCCGGAGCTTCAGGATCGCATCCCCCTTTTTCACCTCCGCGGCGATGATCGCCGGATTCCCGGCGAACGTGACACGGGATCCCTTGACCTCGACGGCGTCGCCCTTCTTCAATTCGTTATCGAGCCGCTCGACGTACCACTCCGGCCCGAGGTGGACGGCCACCGTCCCCTTCTCCGTCTTCAACGCCAGGTGCACACCCCGACTCATCCCCTTCATCGGGACCGTCCGGTCGACGCTCTCGATCGTCCCGGTAACCGTCTCCACGGTCGCCGGGTTGTACATCCCCTGGTAGCCGCCGCCCATCCCCCAGCCTCCGCTGCCTTTCCAGCCTCTTCCCGGTCCGGCTGCCGCCAGGGACACCGTGAATGCCAACACCGCCAGGACCGCCACGCCGATCATCCCGTTCCTTTTCATCGTCCCCCCCTTCCCCGGGCCTTCGAAAGCCCAGGGTTCATATTGATGCATGCTGATATAAACCCGGAACCGTATCGGATGTTTCAGGGGACATGGCCCGGTAGAAGAGCATCGTGGAGGCCGCAAAGAGCGGAAAGCCGACGAAGAGCCATTTCAGGAGGCCGATTGCATGGAGTTCCTTGTCCCTGGACCGCTCGACCCCAAGAGCCTGCATGGCGGCCGCCCCGCGCACGAACAAGGGTTTTGCCTTCGCATGGCGCAAATATTACTATGCTGTAACGCTCCTGCCGCAAATGCCCCGGTCCTCTTCCTTCCACGTTGTCATCCAAGGATTATGACGGCGGGGAATCCTATGCCTGGCCGCCCGCGCATAGTGGTCATCGGGGCGGGGTTCGGGGGATTGTGGGCGGCTCGCGCCCTTGCCGGCGCGCCTGTCGATGTCCTGCTCCTGGACCGGAACAATTTCCATGTCTTCCTGCCTTTGCTCTATCAAGTGGCGGCGGCGGAACTGGAGCCGGAGGACATCGTCTACCCGGTGCGCGGCATCCTGCGGGGAATTCCCAACGTTTCCTTCGGGATGGCCGATGTCACCGGGGTGGATCCCGCCTCGCGGACCGTGAAGGCGACGGACCGTGTTTACCCCTACGATTTCCTGATTCTTGCGGCGGGGAGCACGTCCACCTTCTTCGACGTTCCCGGGGCGGCGACCTACGCACTTCCCCTGAAGACGATGGAGCAGGCGATTGCGCTACGGAACCGGATCCTGGGTTGCTTCGAGCGGGCGGCGCAGGAGGAGGACTCGCAGATGCGTCGACGCCTGTTGACCTTCGTCGTGGTCGGCGGGGGCCCCACCGGCATCGAATTTGCCGGGGCCCTGGCCGAGCTCATCCGTGGCCCGCTTGCCAAGGATTTCCCGACGCTCGATGGCAGCGAGGTGCGCGTGGAGCTGCTGGAAGCGCAGGGCAGCTTGCTCCCCGGCCTCCCGGAACGGTTGCGCGCTTATGCCTTGTCGCGATTGCGGCGGATCGGCGTCTTTGTCCGTCTGAATGCGACGGTGAGCGAGGTGACCTCTCAGGAGGTCCGCCTGAAAGAAGGCCTGGCGATTCCCGCCGAGACCACGATCTGGACGACGGGAGTCCGCGGCGAATCCATCGTCCGGTCGGCCGGGCTGCCGATCGCCCGCGGCGAGCGGCTGGCCGTGCTGCCCACGCTTCAAGTGGCCGGGCATCCGGAGGTATACGCGGTCGGCGACATCGCGTACATGGAGGAGATCGGGAGGCCCCTGCCGATGATGGCGCCGGTAGCGGTTCAGCAGGGGACCGCAGCCGCCCGGAACATCCTGCGGTGC
>Ga0214473_10010318_pt1 | contig 10993 bp, 12 predicted proteins | sample RVTome_7_FD_203509 | JGI IMG/M metagenome (GOLD analysis project Ga0214473, IMG submission 203509) | Soil microbial communities from uranium-contaminated site in the Upper Colorado River Basin, Wyoming, United States - RVT98D197 | ecosystem: Environmental > Terrestrial > Soil > Contaminated >...
ACCCAAAGCTGGCGGAGGGCGGGGTACGCGCCCTGGGGTAGGAAGAGCACCACCGCGATGAGCAAGAGGCCGTACGCGATCAGGTGGGCGCCCGACCATCCCGCCTGCCCGAAGTAGATCCGCGAGAGCTCGGCGAGCGGGCTCAAGATGAAGGAGCCGAGGATCGGGCCCAGCACGGTGCCGGCGCCCCCCACGATGGGCCGGATGACGATCTCCACCGAGAGCGGAATCCCGAACACCGCGTTGGGCTGGAGCGAGAACAGATAGAACGCGTAGAAGGTCCCGCCCACCCCGGTGAGGAACGACGACACCACCATCGCGAGCATCTTGTAGCGGAAGGTGTTCACGCCGAGCGCCTCGCAGGCGCCCTCGTCCTCGCGGATCGCGATCAGGTAGGCCCCGAAGCGCCGGCGCTCGATCCAGGCCACGAGGCCGGTCGCGGCCACCATCAGCGCGAGGGCGATGTAGTAGTAGGCGCGGTTGTCCTGGAACTGGAACTGGCGCGGGTTGCCGGTGAAGGTGATGTAGTACCCGAGGGCCCCGCCGACCGCGTCGGTGTTCAGGGCCACGATGCGGCAGACCTCCGCGAAGGCCACCGTGAGCAGCACGAAGTAGAAGCCGCGCAGGCCGAAGCGGAAGCCCAGATAGCCCACCACGGTGCCGAGCGCGGCGGACAGCACCCCGCCGACGAACATGCCAATCCACGGCGTGAGGCCCGCCTGCACCGAGAGCACCGCCGAGGCGTAGGCCCCGATGCCCACGAAGGCCGCGTGGCCCGCCGAGAGCTGTCCCGCGTAGCCGCCCACGATGTTCCACGCCTGGCCGAGGAACGCGTAGAAGAAGATGAAGATGAACACGGTGACCGCGTAGGAGTTCAGCACCGCCGGCAGCAGGAGCAGGATGGCCAGCGCGCCGGCCGCGAGCCACCTCACGTGGTGGTCCGCCCGAAGAGACCGGCCGGCCGGAACAGCAAGATGACGATGAGGAGCGAGAAGCTCACCAGCTCCTTCATGGACGGGCTCAGGAAGACCGCCCCGAGGGACTCGGCCACCGAGACGAGGAGGCCGCCCAGGAAGGCGCCGGGCAGGCTGCCCATGCCGCCGATGATCACGATGTTGAACGAGGCCACCGAGAGCGAGAGCCCGCCCGCCGGCTGGAAGGGCAGGATGGGCGAGACCAGCGCCCCCGCCGCCCCCACGCAGGCCGCGCCGATGCCGAAGGCGACCGCGTAGACGCGCCGCACGTCGGTCCCGATGACGAGCGCGCCGTAGGCGTTGTCGGCGGCCGCCCGCATGGTGCGGCCGAGATCGGTGCGGGTGAGGAAGAGGTAGAGCGCGAGGGTGAGCGCCATGGCCAGCGCGAACGTCACGAGCCGCGCCACGTCGATGAACACCGGCCCGAGCCAGAGGGTGGCGGCCCGGAGGGGCGAGCGCACGCGCTGGGGGTCGGGCCCGAAGGCGACCAGAGCGGCGTTCTCCAGCACGAGCGCCACCCCCAGCATCAGGAGGATCTGCATCTCGTGCGGGGCGTCCACGATGCGATCGACGAGGAGCCGCTGGACGACCAGGCCGAGCCCGAAGAGCACCGCCGCGCACGCCACGAAGCCCAGGTAGGGGTCCACCCCCGCGCGCGTGGCCAGCAGCCAGGCCAGGTACATGCCCCAGATCATCATGTCGCCGTGCGCGAAGTTCACCACCCGCATCACCCCGAAGATGAGGGTGAGCCCCACCGCCATGAGGCTGTAGACGCCGCCGAACAAGAGCCCGCTGAGCAGGCCCTGGGCGATGAGCGCCGGGTCCAGAAGCCGCTACGCCTTCGGACGCGGGAAGACGAACTTCTGGACGGCGGCCTCCTTGGGCCAGACCGCGACCGGCTTGCCGCCCAGGATCTGGATCATCGTGGGAATCGCGTTCGGATTGTCCCCGAGCTCGTTGAAGACGACGGGGCCCCCGTACTGCATGAGCCCGGCCGAGTAGTTCGTCTTCTTCATCGCCTCCACGATGGCGTCGGGATCGGTGGACTTGGCGCGCTCGAGGATGTCCGCGATGAGGAACATGGCGTCGTAGGAGTAACCCGAGTTGGTGTCAAACGTCCGGCCGCCGGAGCGCTTCTTGTACTCCTCGGCGACCGCGTTGGTCCTGGGGTTCTTGAAGTTCGCCCACGGCACGCTCGTGAGGATGTACTCGAGGTCCTCCTTGAGCACCGCGAGCTGGCCGGCCTCGTAGAGCCCCGGGCTGCCGGGGCCGACGATGCCCAGCATCTCGATGCGCTGCTTGCGGATCTCCGGCAGCAGGAGCTGCGCGGACGCCGGCCGGGTGATGGGCGCGATGACGTCGGGCTTGGCCGCCTTCGCCCGCGAGACCTCCGTGGAGAGGTCCTGGGGCGGCTCCGGCCACGGGATCACATCCACGATCTCCCACGATGGATTGGCCGCCTTGTGGGCCGCCTGGAAGCCGCGAGCCTGGCTCTGGCCGAAGAGATCGTTACAGTACATCAGCACGATCCGCTTGGGCGAGACCCCGGCCTCCTTGAAGATCTCGGTGAAGTACTGCACCGCCCTCCGGCCGAACGAAGAGCCGGTCGGGAAGTTCCGGTAGACGTACTGGACCTTCTGCTGCCCCTCCTTCACCGACTTGGCGACGTTGGCGGTGATGGGGTCGGCCGCGGCGATGTCCACCAGGAACGGGATGCGGCGCTGCTGGGCCACCGGCACCATCGCCGCGGTCGAGCCGGAGTCGAAGGAGCCCATCAGCATCCGGGCCCCCTGGTTGACGACGCGCTCGGCCTCCGCGCGCCCGACGTCGGGCTTGGTCTGCGTGTCGCCCAGGAGCAGCTCCAGCTTCAGGCCGTTGAGCGACTTGATGCCACCCGCCGCATTGATGGCGTCGGCGGCCATCTGCGCCCCGAGCCGGCAGGCCTGGCCCGGCTCGGCGAGCGGACCGGTGATCGGGTGAACCACGCCCACCTTCAGCGACGGCGCCTGGGCGCGCAGCACGACCGGGAAGCCGAGCGCAGAACCGCCGACGGCGGCCATCACCATGAAGTCGCGGCGGGTCGATCGATGCGATGTCATCTCGATCCTCCTTGCCGAGTGTTCCGCGTGGGGATACGCGGATTATAGGTTAACCGTCGCCCGTGCGGGGACGGTCGGCGCGCGCCCGCGGGCGCGACGAGCCCGTCGAGGTAGAGACGCTCCAGCTCCACCACCAGGTCGCGGGGCCGGATCCTTCCTCGGGTGTCGTACCAGCCATCGAGCGTGTTCAGCATCGCGAAGAGCGAGAAGGCGGCTACCGTGGGGTCCACCCGCCGGAAGACACGGCGGCGCTGGCCCTCCCGGATCACCCCCCGCACGAGGACGAAGTACTCCCGCTCCATGGCGGCCACGCGCCGGCGCCGCTCGGCGGACAGATACATCCCCTGGCCGAAGAGGATCGCCAGGTTGTTCGGATGCTGCCAGTGAAAGGCGGTATGGGCTCGGATGAGCCCGCGGAGCTGGCCGGCGGGGTCGGCGGCCGCCGCGATGGCCGCTCGCGCTCCCTCCAGTATCCCGGCCATCGAGTGGTCGCAGATGCGGAACAGCAGCTCTTCCTTGTCCCGCACATGATAGTACAGTCCGGGCTTCGACAGGCGCGCGCGCCGGGCGACCTGGTTCACGCTGGCGCCACCGAAGCCGTTGGCGGCGAACAAGGTAGTCGCTGTCTTGAGCACGGCCTCCCATCGCGTGGGCCGCGGCATGGGTCGCTTATAGCCAAAGCGCGCGACGGTGTCAATCGCCATACTTTACCGATGGTCAAGTATGGCCACGGTCCGGGACGACGGGAGGGCCGCGGGCGGGCGGCTATCGCGTGGACGACGCGGGCGACCTACTTCTTGGAGTAGTCGTAGAACCCTTTGCCGGACTTGCGACCGAGCTGTCCCGCCATCACCATGCGCTTCAGCAACGGCGGGGGGGCGTAACGGGGTTCCCGGTACTCGTCGAACATGACCTCGGCGACGTACATGGTGGTGTCGAGCCCGACCAGATCGAGCAGGGTGAAGGGGCCCATGGGATAGCCGCAGCCGAGCTTCATGGCCTGGTCGATGTCCTCGAGCGTGGCCAGACCACCTTCGTAGACCCGGATGGCGTCGAGCAGGTACGGCACGAGGAGGCGGTTCACGATGAACGCGGTCGAGTCCTTGGCCCGCACCGGCACCTTGCCCACCGCCTGCACCCATTCATACGCCGAGAGCACGCTCTTCTCATCGGTGAGGATGGTCTGCACCACCTCGACCAGCTTCATCAGCGGCACCGGGTTGAAGAAGTGCAGGCCGAGCACCTGGCCCGGCCGCTTGGTCGCCGCCGCCATCGCGGTGATGTTGCACGACGAGGTGTTCGACGCCAGCAGCGCGTGCGGCGCGCAGATCCGGTCGAGCTTGGCGAAGGTCTCGTTCTTGAGCGGCTGGTTCTCGGTGATGGCCTCGATCACGAGATCGCAGTCGCGGAGCGCCTCGAGGCCGACCGCCCCCTTGATCCGGCCCAGGATCTCGCCCCGCGCGCGCTCGTCGAGCTTGGCCTTGGCGACCAGCGCGTCGAGGTTCTTGCGGAGGCCGCCCAGCCCGCGGTCGAGCAACTCCTGGCTCGCCTCCGCCACCACGGTGGGGAAGCCGGCCTGTGCCGCCACCTGGACGATACCCGAGCCCATGAGCCCACAGCCCAACACGCCGACGTTTCGTATGGCCATGGCCTCCGTCTCCTGGTCACAGCCGTCCCCGGTCACGCCGGGAGCGGCGTCAGCCTCGATTGGAAGGGATCTGCTCGGCGGTCAGCGGCGGGGCTTCGCCCGGTTGTAGGCGGCCAGCGCGAACTCGTGCTCGATGTCGCCGGGAGGGCACGGGTTCCTCACCGTGATGCTCAGCCCGGTCTTCCGGTTGCGCATGGAGCCGTCCGGCTGCGGCTCCCACTCGTCGATGGCCGACGGCCTGGGCGCCAGCGCGTCGCGCTTGATCTCCTCGCTGAAGGCGCGATCGCGGGATTCCAGGGGCCGGTTGATCAGGTTCAGGATGATGGGCGTCGCCGGCTTCTCACCGGGCTCGGCGGCCCCCGCCCCGGCGGGCGACACGAATCCCGCGATCACCGCCAGCACCCCGCCCATCCACGCTCGCTCGATCATGCGTCGCCTCCAGGTCCCCATCATACAACCACTTCCGACCGCCTACTCGTAGACGATGAGGGAGTCGATCCGATGGCCGGTGAGCCGCTCGCGCCCCTTGAGGAACGCGAGCTCGATCAGGAACGCCGCGCCCACCACCACGCCCCCGAGTCGCCCGATCAGCCTGAGCGTCGCGGCCATGGTCCCGCCGGTGGCGAGCAGGTCGTCCACCACGAGGACGCGCTGGCCCTTCTGCACCGCGTCCTCGTGGATGGCCAGCACGTCGCGGCCGTACTCGAGCTCGTACTCCTCCTCGATCGTACGCGCGGGCAGCTTGCCCCGCTTGCGCACCGGGACGAAACCCGCTTTGAGCTGATGCGCGAGCGCGCCCCCGAAGATGAAGCCCCGCGACTCCACCCCCACCACGAGGTCCACCCGCGCCGTGTGGTACCGAGCGGCCAGATGGTCGATGACCGCGGCCCACGCCGGCCCGTCCCGGAGCAGCGTGGTGATGTCCTTGAAGAGGATGCCCTCGGTGGGGAAATCCTTGATATCGCGGATCTTTGCGCGCAGCTCGGAGACGTCCATCGCGGCAGGATGTTACCCGCCGGCCGTTCTTGACGCAATACGAAAAACCTCCTCCGGCAGCATCCAGAGGTCGGCAACGACGAGATCCGCCTGCGGGGCGGGCCGACGAAACCCCGCGGTGTAGTGGGCCGCGCGCATCCCGATGCTCCGCGCCCCCGCCACGTCCGCGTCCGGGTTGTCCCCGATGTGCACGGCCTCCGACGGCTCCACGCCGGCGCGCGCGAGCGTGAGGCGGAAGATCTGGGCCTCCGGCTTGCGGACGCCGACCTCGTCGGAATACGAGATGGCGCTGAAGTAGGCGAGCAGTCCGTGGCGCTCGAGGACGCGCCTCAAGACGACTCCCGGCGTGCGCCCGGTGTTGGAGACGATGCCGAGGCTCACCCCGCGCGCGGCCAGCTCCCTCACCGCGTGAGCGGTGCCCGGGCTGAGGTCGGGTGGATGGGCCAGCACCGGAGAGGTGTAGGCGTCGAGCGCGGCCTCGAACTGGGCCGAGCTCAGGCGGGCCGCGACGCCCGGTCCGCTCGTGTCGAGGACCAGGCGCAGCTGCTCCTCCCGGCTCGGGTCGCGGTTCCGGCTCCAGAAGCGCTCGGCGAGCACCACGCCCGAGCGCTCGTGGATCTCCTCGGCTTCCACTTCGGTCGCCGCCGCGCCGGCCTCGCGCAGCGCGTCCCGGATGGCGACGATTCGCAGCGCACGCTGGGCTCGCAGGTTGTCGGCCGAGTCGGTGACGAGGGTGTCCCAGAAGTCGAACGTGACGAGGCGGATCACGAAGCGAAGCGGGGCTTGCGCTTGTCGAGGTAGGCCTCCATCGCCTCGCGGGGCTCGCCGGTGGCGAAGGACTGGCCGAAGGCGTTGACCCCGTACTCGACCGCCGTCCGCTGATCGGTGTTGCGCCAGCGGACGATCAGCTCCTTCTGGAGGCGCACCGCGGTGGGAGCGCACTCGAGCACGCGCCCGGCCAGCTCCGTCGTCACCGCGCGCAGCTCGCCGGGGGGCGCTACGCGGTTGACCAGACCCCATTCCAAGGCCTGGCGCGCGGAGACACTCTCTCCCGTCAGCAGGATCTCCGCGGCGCGCCCGGGGCCCACGAAGCCGGGCAGCAGGGCCGCCTCGATCACCGACGGGATGCCGACGCGGATCTCGGGCAGGCCCATGATCGCCTCGGCGGCGGCGGTGCGCAGATCACACGCCATCGCCAGCTCGAATCCGGCCCCCAGGCAGGCCCCGTTGATCATGCAGATCGTGGGAAAGGGGGCGTCGTGCACCAGGTTGATCGCCTCGTGGAGGCTCGCGATGAACGCCTTCGCGGTGGCCGGCGTGAAGTCGCGCAGGACCTGGAGCTGCATGCCGCCGGTGGTCGCGCGGCCGGCGCCCGTGATGACGGCGGCGTGCACGGTGGGGTCGCGGCGTAGCGCGTCGAACGCGCTCCGGATCCCCTCCACCATCTCGGGCACGATCAGGTTGAGCGGGGGCCGATCGAGGGTGATCCAGGCCAGCGCGCCCTCGCGCTCGGTTCTGACGAAGTCCGGCTTCACCGGCACGACTAGTAGCGCCTCATGCGCGAGTCTATGCTGCGGGCCCATTGGTCCAGGCCACCCGCCAGATTCACCGCCTTGAAGCCTTGCTGGCGGAGAAAATTGGCGACCGCGGCACTGCGCACGCCGTGATGGCAGTAGACCACGATCTCGTCGGCGGGGTCGAGCTCGGCGGTGCGGAACTCGATCTCCTCGATGGGGATGTGGGTCGCGTTCTCGAGCCGGCAGAGCGTGGTCTCCCAGTCCTCGCGCACATCCAGGAGCACGAGCGGATCCTTGCGATCGAGCCGGCCCTTCAAGTCTTGTGGGCTGATGTCGGTCATGACTGAATTCCCCCGGGGCGGAAGATTACACCCATTGCGGACAATCGTTTACTTCTTCAGGCTCTTCAGCTGCGGGGGCCCCGACATGGCCCCCGCACTCCCCCAGGCCGCGGACGCTCGTCTACCACGCGGTCAGGGCTCGGCGGGAAGCAGGACGGAGGTTTCGGGCGAGATCTCGATCTTCACGTCGTCGCCCGGCTTGAAGCTGCGTCCGTGCTGGGCGGAGGTGAGCATCTCCACGCGCACGGTGCCGCCGGCCACCCCCACGTTGTAGAGCTGGCGTGAGCCCTCGAAGACATGGCCGGCCACCTTGCCGCGAATGCCGCCCGCCGCGCGCTCCGCTTCCTCGAGGCGGAGCGCCTCGGGCCGGAGGCAGAGCAGGCCGCTGGTCCCCACCGTCCACGCATGCCCGCCCGAGGCCACCGGCACGCGCGAGCCCGCGGCCGTCTCCACCACCACGCCGAGATCGCGCACCTCCACCACTCGTACCGGCAGCAGGTTCGCGGCGCCCACGAACTCGGCCACGAAGCGGCTGCGGGGGCGCCAGTAGATCTCCTCCGGCTTGCCTTCCTGCACGATCCGCCCCTGCCCCAGCACCACGATCCGCGTGGACAGGGCCAGCGCCTCGGCGTGGTCGCGCGTGGCGTAGATCGTGGTGATCCCCACGTCGTGGTGCAGTCGTCCGAGCTCGATCCGCATCTGCGCGCGCGCCACTCCCTCCAGATCGGAGAGCGGCTCGTCGAGCAGGAGCAGGCGCGGCTTCACGATCAGGGCGCGCGCCAGCGCCACCCGCGTCGGCTCGGCGCCCGAGAGTTCAGAGGGCCGGCGTCCCTCGAACCCGGCGAGACCCACCTGCCCGAGCGCGGCCGCCACCTTCCGGGCCAGCTCGTCGCCGGACACCCCGCGCTCGCGCAATCCGAACGCCACGTTCTCGAACACGGACAGATGCGGCCACAGCGCGTTGTGCGGGAAGACCATGCCGAGGTTGCGCTTCTGCGGCGGCATCGGATCGATGGGCTCGTCGTCGACCAGGATGCGGCCCGTGTCCGGCGTGATGAACCCGGCGAGCAGCCGCAGCAGGGTCGTCTTCCCGCAGCCCGAAGGGCCGAGCAGCGTGTAGAGCTCGCCAGGTCGGACCGACAGTGACACGTCGCGCACCGCCCATCGATCGCCGTAGCGCTTGCCGACACCCTCCATGCGGACTTCCGACAGCCGGACCAGCTCGTCCTGGCTCACGACGTCATGCCTCCCGGGTCGTCCCGGAGCCGCGTTCGGCGGTCCATCCGCGCGACGAGGGGAACCACCGCGACGCCCAGCGCGGCCAGCGTGAGGTAGACCGCGGCGGGCGGCAGCGACGACAGGAGCGTCGTGGCCAGCACCGGGCCGATGAAGGCCGCCCCGATTCGCGCGGAGTTGACGAAGCCGATGGCGCCCCCGGAGGCGCGCTGCGCGATGGCCGCCACCGAGAGCGGGAATACCGGCGCGATGCACAGCACCTGCAGGAAGCGCAGCACGCCGAAGCTCCACACGCCTCCCGCCGCCGTGAGCGAGGCCAGTAGCAGCGACGAGCCGAGCAGGAACCAGAGCACCGCGCGACGGTCGCCGAGCAGCTCGGCCAGACGCGGGGCCGCCATGGACCCGAGCGATGCGGCGACGCCGGTGGCCAAGATGAGGAAGCCCCCAATCTCGAGCGTGGATTCGACCGGCACCCCCAGCGGGGGCAGGATCTGGGGCAGGATCGAGGTGAGAAAGAAGACCTGGGTCGAGCCCGCGAGCACCACCAGCGACACCGTGACCAGCTCGCGCAGGGAGATTCGCCGCTCCTGTGCCGCCGCCGCGTCACGCGCCTGGCCGGGTGGCACACCCCAGGAGACGAGGGCCGAGCAGGCCCAGAGCATGAGCGCGCCGAGGATGAAGGAGAGGCGGAACCCGAGGCGCGCCGCCACCACGGCGCCCGCCGCCGGCCCCAGGACCTGCCCCAGGGTCATCCCGGACTGGATGCTCGCCACCTGGCGCCGGACGTCGCCTCCGGAGCGGCCCACCATGATGAAGGCGAAGGTGGAGACGGCGCCCATGAGCCCCAGCAGCATGCGCGCGAGCAGCATCTCGGGCAGCGTCCGCGCCAACGCCATGCCGAGGAAGCCCAGCCCCTGAAACGCCTGCACCGTCATGAAGCCGCGCTTGGGGTCCACACGCTCGCCGAGCCGGCCCGAGATCGGCGCGGTGATGACGGTGATCAGTGGGCTGACGCCCAGGATCCACCCCGTCCACCGGAGAGTCACCGCCGGCTCCAGGGTGGACATCCGCTGGATGTGGAATGGCAGGCTCACGTACACGAACGACCACGCGAAGGTGCCGATGAGCATCGAGGTGGGCAGGACCCACTCCGCGCGCGTCCGGCTCATGCCCGTGGCGACGACACCACCGAAAGGTAGCACAGGAGGCCGCGCCGGACGCAGCGCGGGATCGAAGGGCGACGGAGCCGGAGAGTGGAGCGGCTAGCGCGAGCGGGAGAAGCCGAGCTGGGCGCCGATCGGATAGCCGTTGCGGTCGCGTCGATAGGGATCCGCGTTCACGGAGGCCCACCACGCCTGGTACTCGCGCTCGTCGTGCCACCGCCGCAGCGCCCACACCGCCAACCCAACCGCGACGCCGCCGAGCGCGACGGCACAGACGAGCGCGCCGCGCTTCATCGCCGTCTCCATCGAGAGCCCCGCATCAACGGGCGTGTCCATGGCCACTCTCCCTCCTACTCGGCTCCGATGGCGAACCAGAGCACCGCCGAGCTCGCGCCGACGACCAGTAGTGTGAGCAGCGTTGTCAGCAGCATGCCCACCTGACCTAGCAAGAGGTGAGCCATCGGAGACGCCGCGGGAAATCAAGCAGTTGGCGTGCGCCAGGCCGGTCGGGATTCAGAGCTTGTCAGGCCGGGTGCCCAGACTTTGTCAGGTGAAGCGCCCCGGAGCGTCTAAGTGCGCGTCCCTTCTCGCCAGAAGACTGGCCTCCTTCTTGCTGCCTCCGGCCGTATGGCTTCGTTCCGCTTCAAGATGCTGGGGGGCGGCTTGATCGGCCTGCTCGTGCTGGTCGCCGTCCTCGGGCTGCTCGGGAGGCCGCACGACGCGCCGCCGCCGGCCGCCGAGTCACGCCCGACCGTGGGCACGGAGGTGATCGCCGCGCCCGCCACTGACACGCCGCCAACGGCCGCGCGCGTCTCACGCTCGAAGGGCCAGAGCGACTGGGCGTTCTTCTTCCGGGCCGGCGACACCCTCAGCCGGATGACCGACGGCGCCCCCCTGGGCGTGGTGGTGCGGCTCGAGCGCGCCCACTCGTTCCCCGACGGCTCCGCCGGCCCCGCCTACGTGGTAAGATCCGCCGACCAGCGCGAGACCGTCTTCGATGCCGACGAGCTGGAGCGGAG
>Ga0214473_10010319_pt1 | contig 10993 bp, 4 predicted proteins | sample RVTome_7_FD_203509 | JGI IMG/M metagenome (GOLD analysis project Ga0214473, IMG submission 203509) | Soil microbial communities from uranium-contaminated site in the Upper Colorado River Basin, Wyoming, United States - RVT98D197 | ecosystem: Environmental > Terrestrial > Soil > Contaminated >...
AGTCGACACGCCAGGCGTTCCTCGGAACGGGGCTTCGCCCTGATCCTCGCGATCCTCGCGCTGATGCTGCTCACGTTCCTGGGCCTGACGCTCGCGGCGACCACGTCGACCGAGCTGCAGATCGCCACGAACTACCGCTGGAGCCAGCAGGCCCTCTACAACGCCGAGGCGGGCCTCGAGGCGGCGCGGATCGTGCTGAGCGCCGTCGCCGATCCCGCCACCGGCTGGTCCACGCGGCTGCCCACGGCGCGCCTCGCCACCTGGCCGCAGGGGCCCCCGCTGCCGGCAGGGACCGGCGACCCGACCGTGGGACGCGACTTCTTCCGCTTCGACTGCGACGACAGGGGCGGCGTGGGCTACGGGCGAGTGCTCGACGACGGCATCACGCGCTACGAGAACATCTCGGTGTTCCCGGTCGGCGGCCAGACCCTGAACGGCGCCTTCACCGTGTGGGTGCGGCGGCCGCTGACGTTGACCAACGACGGCCAGTACGGCGACGACCCGCGCCCCGACGCCGTGGTGATCGTGGCGGAGGGGGTCGCGCCGTACTTCGGCCCGGGCGACGCCTTCACGCGCGCGCGGCAGGCGACGCGCGTGCTGGAGACGCGCTTCATGCTCGAGATGCTCGCGGCGGGCGAGCCCTGCCTCGGCGCCCAGGCCGGGCAGGAGGGTGGCTCCCCGTCGGGCGAGAACTTCAACCCGTGCGCGGCCATCACGGGCGGCGCGACGGGCAGCCTTGCGAACGCGTTCGGTGGTGCCGGGGCCGGTGATCTCACCGGCACCGGCGTCCAGTAGGAGGAGGCGATGGCGATGCAACCGCTGGCTCTCGAAACAAGCTCCCGTGACGCTGCGGGCCGCGGGCTCTCCCGCCGGCTGCGCCGCCCCGCCCTCGCCCTCGCCGTGGCGGCGCTCGCGCTGGCCGTGGCCGGCGACCGGAGCCGCGCCGCGGGCGTGCCCGCGCGCGTCATCGGCCAGGACCCGCTCGAGGTGCTCGAGCTGAAGGTCCGCCCGAACGTCATCGTCGTGCTCGACAGCTCCGGCTCGATGACCACGACCCAGTCGGGCGGCGGCGACACGCGCAGCGGCGACCACCCCGCCTCCAAGATGTACCAGGCCAAGCAGGTCCTGAAGCAGGTCGTGACCCAGAACGAGACGAAGGTCAGCTTCATGTTCGGGACCTACACCCAGGACCCGAGCCAGCTCAGCAACCGCGCCGCGGGCAACGACCGCTTCCAGTACACCACCACGGTGATGCCCGCGACCGAGCTCACCGTGCGCCGGGCGAGCGGGGACGGCACGACGACCCGCGGTCTGCAGTCGTGGCAGATCATCTATTCCGAATGGAACAGGCTCTATTTCGAGGAGGGCAACGGCGCGGTCTGCACGGCCACGCTCGCGGGAGCGTTCCCGCAGTTCTTTGCACAGGGCTCGGCGCTCGCGACTGCCTTGCAGACTGCGATGAACGGCTCGAGCTGTACCGGGACCCGGGCGAACACGTACAGCGTTTCCTACGCTGGCGCGAGCGGCCAGTTCACGTTTTCCGCGACTGGGCCGGACTCCTTCAGGCTGCGGCCCGCCGACACTCCCGCCAACGTCGAAAAAGCGCTCGGAGGGCTGCCCACCACCTGGGCCGGTGGCGCCGCGGTCCCGACCGTCCTGCCCGTGACCCAGCTCAGGCGAACGACGACTGGCGGCCGGGTCAGGACCTCCAGCGCCAGCGGGGTCGCGATCGGGAACTCCTGCACGATCACGGGCGCGAATCCCACCTATTGGAACGCGACCTGGACCGTCGCGTCCATCAACACCACCACGGAGTTCTTTCTCAACGGACCCACCGGTTCCGGCTCGACAGCCTCTAACAACGGCACGGTCACCTGCATGGTGACGGGCGGCGCCGCGAACGTGGTTTCCTCTTCACCTTACACGCTCCTCTACCGTGCGACGGGCACGGGCAACTCCGGCACCGGCATGGCCACGCGCTGGACGATCACCGAGCCGGTCGGTGGCGTCTCCACCACCTTCTACAACCTCCGGGCGGGCCGGCAGTGGAACGGCGAGACGATCCGCGTGGACTCGAACGGCGAGGTGTGCGGGATGGACTTCGCCACCACGACCACCCAGACCGACCCGCCGTCCTTCACGGTGCAGCTCGCCGACGCGAGCTGCGTGGCGGACCCCACGCAGTCGGCCGTGTTCACCTTCGCCGGCGCGGCGCACGGGTCGACAGGCTCCTGCGGCGGCTTCCAGAAGCGCGTGGAGATCATCCCGTGCGACCTGCAGGCGCCGCCCGCGCCGTTCCAGATCGACACGATGGCACCGTACCTGGCGAACCAGACGCTGTTCAACGCCGACGGCTCGATGCTCGAGTACTCGGAGGTCTTGGACGGCAGCTGGACGGTCCAGACCTACCCGGCGGCCACGACGGGCGGTGCCCGGGCCTCCGGCAGCACGCCGCTCGGCAACTCGCTGATCGACATCAAGGCCCAGTTCACGAACCTGTGGACCACCGGCCCGGCCACGGGTCCCTGGGCCGCCATTCCGGCGGCCGACCGCGCGATCGTGAACCACCTGGATCCCAAGGAGAAGACGATCGTCCTGTTCGTTACGGACGGCAACGACACCTGCGGGACTCGTACCAGCAGCTCCGGCGGCGAGAGCGACTACAAGGCGCTGCGGTCCGCGCGCAAGGCGGAGGACCTGTACACGCGCATCACCGCGACCGAGCCCGCCTCGTCGGTCCAGACCTACGTGATCGGCTACGGCGGCGCCTTCTCGGGTGGCGAGCCGACGCGCCTCAACTGGATCGCCTGGGGCGGCAGCGGCATGACCGGCATCCCGCTGGCGGACAGCGGAGAAGACGAGCGATGGAGCCCCACGGGCTGCAATGTCGCCAACGTGGGCGACAACGACACGACCTGCATCAGCAACTACCTGAACCCCAGGCGCGCCACGTGCGCGACCTGCACCGACGCCTTCGTGGCGCCCGACGCCGACACGCTCGCCTCGCAGCTCCAGGCGATCATCGACCAGGGCGCCTCGGACGGCGACTTCAACGCCCAGCAGTCGATCACGGAGACCGTCTTCGAGTACGTGCACTTCGCTCCCCCCACGGCCACCGCGACCTACGACGCGGCCAAGCCCGGCAACCGCTACAAGGCGATCGTGCCCACGCGCTTCATCTCCAGCTTCTCGCTGCCCGGCTTCCGGGGGCAGCAGAGGGCCTACCAGAACGACGGCGCGGGCAACGCGGTCGAGCGCTGGAGCGCGGGCGACGTGCTGTTCAACCAGATCTCGACCGCGATGAGCACCTGCAACACCGGCCCGCAGAACGGCGCCACGAACGAGTGCGTGTTCAGCCAGCTCCACAGCGGCGCGACCGACGCCAACATCCGCGCCTCGGCGGCCAGGATCAAGCGCCGCATCTACACCACCGACCGCAACGGCGTCTTCGCGTACACGGTCGACACGCTGATGGACGGGACCTCGGCGAACCGCGTGGCGCTGTGGCCGCCGACGGCGCCGGGCCTCGTGCACACGAGCCTCACGGACGATGGCGCGAAGACCTACGACGCGGCCCTGGGCCTGCCGCCCAACAGCCCGGCCAGCTTCCCGCCCAACCCGGTCGACCTCTTCTGCGACGCGAACGACACGACCAAGCTGCCGAAGAAGCCCTTCGACCAGTGCTGGCTCGAGTGGATGCAGAAGAAGTTCCAGGCCTGCGTCGGGAGCAACGTCACCAATGGCTGCACCTCGGCCACCGTCGGCACCAAGATGCTGGCTGCCCGTCGGGAGTCGCGCGAGATCATGCTCGCGTTCCTGGCCGGCGCCACGACCGTGCCGGCGACCACGGGCATCGAGCGCACGTCCGGGACCGTCGGCACCTCGCCGGCGGGATCGCTCCTGTTCAAGGCGCGCAGCTGGGTGCTCGGCGACTCCGAGCTGGCGACGGGCGCCGTGGTGACGCCGCCCTTGCCCGCCGAGCCTTCGGCGACTCCGTACGTGCCCGAGTACAGGCTCTTCCGCGACGGCCGCGCGGACGTGAGCACCGCCAACCCCGACTCCGGCGGGTTGCAGATCAAGCTGGGCTTCGGCCTGCGCAACCCCGACCAGGACGGCTCGGTGGCCTCGGACGTGGCCGACACCGCGCGCCCGAACCTGAAGCCCGTGATGACCGTCCTGTACGCGCCGGCGAACGACATGCTGCACGCCTTCCGGGCCGGCCCGTGCGACACACCCTCGCTCAACGTCACCTGCAACGAGCAGGGCGGAGAGGAGCTGTGGGGCTTCGTCCCGTACGACCAGCTCCACACGGTGCTGCTGCGTGCCGCCCACGAGCCGCAGGGCCGGGACAACCACGTCTACTCGCTCGCGCGCGGCGTTCGCTTCGCGGACGTCTTCGTGCCGGGCGCCTACAGCCGCACCGTCGGCGGCGCGACCCTGTCCTCCACGCAGGGGGTGTGGCGGCGCATCATGTACTTCGGCCGCGGCATCGGGGGCAAGCACCTGACGGCCCTCGACGTCACCGCGCCCGGCGCGTACACCTCGTTCGCTCTCGACGCGACGCCGCCCGTGCCGCTGTGGAGCCGGGGCAACCCAGACACCCAGAACGGCCTGGTGGGCGGCAGCCAGAGCGGAAGCGGCACCGACCTGACCGCCTACGCGACGATGGGCGAGACCTGGTCGATCCCCACGGTCGCATACGTGGACAAGAACGTCCTGGTCTACAACGGGGCCGACTACGTGCTGTTCGTCGGCTCCGGCTACGGCGGCCCCGGAGAGGGCACGAACTTCTACACCCTGGACGCGCTCAGCGGCGAGGTGCTCGCGAGGGCGGACGTGGGGTCGCGCGCCGGCTTCACCGACTACCCGAACGCCATAGTCGCCAACGCGGTCGGCTTCAACCCGGAGATCTTCAGCCTGCTGACGACCGTCCACCCCGCGGCGTCCCAGGTCAGCCGCGTCTACATCGGCGACGTCCACGGCCGGCTCTGGAAGTTCCTGACGCAGGACCCGGGCCTGGCGCTGCCGGTGGCCGACCTCGGCGAGGATCAGCCCGTGGCGACCGCGGTCTCGCTGCTGGGGCTGCCCCCGCGGCCCGGCGACCCGATACCCCACGTCTTCGTGACATCGGGCGCCGACGATCGCGCCGACGGGCCCTTCAAGGTGTTCGCCTTCCGAGACGACGGCCTCGACGACGATTTCGCGATCGGAGCGGGGAACACGGTCGACGACGTGACGACCTTCCTGCCGGCGGTCCAGCTCTTCCAGCGCGTCTTCGACCAGGGAGATCCACTCGGGAGCTGCGGCTACACGGCCGAGGCCGTCTTCCGCGGCACGGTGCAGCCCGCGACTGCGTTCGAGTGCCCGGGCGGCATCTCGCAGACGCCGACCGGCCCGCAGTGCGCCGGCGCGATCGGGCGCGTGTTCTTCGCCGGCACCCGCCTCAGCCTGCCCAACACCAAGTTCGCGCCGATCACGCCGCTCGCCTGCGGCTCGGGCTCCTACCCGTGCCGGTCGCAGTTCGACTCGATCATCTACGCGCTCGGCGCCACGACGGGCCAGGTGGCGTACGACCTCAACGCCGCCGGCGACGACGCCTACCGCATCTTCCGCGACAGCCGCGTCGCCGCGATCACCGTGCAGGCCGACCCCGACCCGAGTGGTGGAGGCAGCAGCTTCGCGCCGGACGAGGGCCTGATGAAGACGGTGCCCAAGCCGCCGCCGCCGCCGGGCGTGCCGCCCACGTCGACTTTCACCACCGCCAACGTGCGGATGGTCCGGGAGCCCGGGCAGCCGGCGCCGTCGATCCGGTACGGCTCGACGGTCTGCCAATAGGCTCGCGGCGTCCGTAGTGGCCTCGAACGGGCCCGGTCCTGAAGGATCGGGCCCGTTCTCTTTGGGCCCACGACCCGCGACCCACGACGCCCTCTCATAGGGGGACTCTCGCGGGGGGACGATCCGACTGCGTTCTTCTTCTGGGGGGCTGAGGGCCCCCCAGACCCCCCGGGGTGCTGTGGCTTTAGACTGTTGAAGCCTTTCAGTTAAAGCTTCACTGGAGGTTGCGGCGGGTGTACTCTTTAGGGGTATGAAGGGCACGAAGGCGGTCGTCTGTCGCCAGTGCGGGGCGCTCAACAGGCCCACCTGGGAGTTTTGCGCCCGCTGCAACGAGTCGCTGGAATCCGCGACCACGGTCGAGGAATCCATCGGTCCCGCGATCGCCGCGGAGGACGACGCCGAGGCCTCTTCGGCGCCGGCGAACACGATCGCGCTGGCGGGGATCCTCGCGCTCGTGATCGTCGGCGCGGCGGCGTGGCGCACGCTCGCGAGCAACCCGACGAGTGGCGCGCCCGATCCGTCGATCTTCACCATCGGCACGCAGCCCTCCGAGCTGCCCACTCCGGCTCCCCCGGCCGAAGCCGGCGGCGGGGAGTACGACGCGGGCCGCCGCGCCCTCAACTCGGGCAACCTGGCCGTGGCGGTGGAGCGGCTCGCGGACGCGGTCGCGGCCGATCCCACGAACGCCGAGTTCCGCAACGTGCTGGGCCACGCGCTCTGGCGCAGCGGCGACCGCGAGGGCGCGCTCGCCGCGCACGCCGAGGCGGCGCGCCTCGACCCGCGCCTGCAGCTCCAGTACGCCCGCTCGCTCGACGTCGCGGGCCGCTCGGCCGAGGCCGCCGCGCAGTACCAGCGCATCCTGGCGGAGAACCCCGCGGCCTCGACCGTGCGCGAGGACCTCGGCCGGCTGCTGTTCCGCAGCGGTGACTACCGGGGAGCCGCGGCCCACCTGCAGTCCGCGGTCCAGTCGCGACCCGACGATCCCGTGCTGCAGCAGGAGCTCGCGTACTCGCTCGACCAGGCCGGCGACCGCGTGCAGGCGGCGGCGGTCTACCGCGAGGTGCTGGCGAAGGCCCCCGGCGCCGTGGTCAGCCGCAGCCTGCTGGCCGAGAACCTCGTGGAGCAGGGCCGCGGGGACGACGCGCTGTCGGTGCTCCAGGAAGGACTGCGCGCCCAGCCGGAGGCACCGATGCTGCAGCGACAGCTCGGCGCCGTGCTCGAGCGGACGGGCCGCCCGAAGGACGCCGCCGCCGCGTATCGTGCCTACGCGGGCCTCGCGCCGAACGCGGCCGATGCGCGCGACCTGCTCGCCCGGGCCGGGCGGCTGGAAGCCGCGGGAGGACAGCCATGACGTCACGTCGGATCGCGTTGGTGTCGGGCCTCCTGAGCGCCAGCCTGGTCACGCCCCTGGCCGCGCAGGGCCTCGGCGACACGGCCGCCCGCGAGCGCGAGAAGCGGGCGGCGCAGGCCAAGGCGAAGCAGGACGCGGCCAAGGTCTTCACCAACGAGGACCTCGACAAGGGGCGCCCCCCCGGCGCGAAGCCGGAGAGCGGCTCGACGGACGCACAGCCGTCACCCGCGACCGAAGGCCGGACGCCACCGGAGCCCCCCGAAGACCGCCTCGCGGACGAGCGTCCGTTTCTCGACGCGATCATCGCGGCGCGGGCGGAGGTGACGCGCGCCGAGGGCCAGATCCGCGAGCTGTCGGGCAAGCTCAATCCCATGAGCCTGAGCTACATCTACGGGTCCGGCGGCAGCAACGACGCGAACGAGGAGCTGCGCGTGCGCGAGCAGCTGCGCCAGGCCGAGAGCGACCTGCAGGCCGCGCGCCAGGGTGTCGAAGCCGCCAACAGGAACCTGCAGGACGTCCGGCAGGGGCGGCAGCCGGGCTCGTCCGAGGAACGCTAGCGCCCGAGTGGCCGACATCCTGATCGTCGAGGACAAGGAGTCGCTCCGCACCATGCTGCGGACGACGCTCGAGTCGCGCGGCTACGCCACGGACGAGGCGGGCGACGCCTACGAGGCGCGCAAGCGGCTACAGGCGTTCCGTTACCTGGTCGTGCTCACCGACCTCAAGCTGCCGGCGGGCAGCGGCCTCGACGTGCTGCAGGCGGCGCGCGAGGCCGACGCCGAGACGCCGGTCGTGGTGATGACGGCCTTCGGCACGGTCGAGGAGGCGGTGAAGGCCATGAAGCTGGGCGCGGCCGACTTCCTCACCAAGCCGGTCGACACGGAGCACCTGCTGCTGCTGCTCGACCGCGCGGTCGAGGGCCGGCGCGTGGCGACGGAGCTGGTGCTGCTCAAGGAGGAGTACCAGCGGCGCTTCGGGTTGCCGCGCGTGCTGGGCGAGGACCCGTCGCTCAAGGAGGCGATGCTGGCGCTGCAGCGCGCGGCCGGCACCGACGCCACCGTGCTGCTGCTCGGCGAGAGCGGCACCGGCAAGGAGCTGATGAGCCGCGCGCTGCACCAGCTCTCCGCGCGAGCGAAAGGTCCGTTCGTGGCCATCAACTGTGCCGCCATCCCCGAGAACCTGCTGGAGAACGAGCTCTTCGGCCACGAGAAGGGTGCTTTCACCGGGGCCACGGGAAGGAAGATCGGCAAGGCGGAGCTCGCGCACCGCGGGACGCTGTTCCTCGACGAGATCGGCGACATGCCGCTGCCGCTGCAGGGCAAGATCCTGCGGCTCGTCCAGGAGCGGCAATTCGAGCGCGTCGGGGGCCTGCAGACGCTGAGCGTCGACGTGCGCGTGGTCGCGGCCACGAACCGCGACCTGCGCGGGCTGGTCGAGCAGAAGCTGTTCCGTGAGGACCTGTTCTTCCGCCTGTCCGTGATGCCGATCGAGATCCCGCCGCTGCGCCGCCGCCGCCGCGACGTGCCGCTGCTGGCCGAGGCGTTCCTGCAACGCTTCGCGCGCGAGATGGGAAGGAAGGACCTGCGCCTGTCGGAAGCGGCCAAGCAGGCCCTGGCCGCCCACTCCTGGCCGGGCAACGTGCGCGAGCTCTCGAACTGCCTCGAGCGCGCCACGATCCTGTGCAGCGGCACCACCATCGAGCCCGTCCACCTGCGGCTCGAACCCGGCCCGCGCGGCGGGCCCTCGCTCGCCGACATTCTCGACCTTTCGGGGCCACTCGCCGAGGTGAGGGAGCGTGCGTCGGCGCGCGCCGAGGAGGAAGCGATCGCGCTCGCGATGCGCGAGGCCGAGGGCGACCGTGCGTCGGCGGCCGCGCGGCTCGGGATCAGTCCCTCGACGCTCGGGCGAAGGCTGCGCGGGGCCGAGGGAGCCTAGGCTACTCGGCCTTCTTCCACTTGGTGCGCTGGCTCGCGGCGAGCGTGCGCTTGCGGAGCCGGATCGCCTGCGGCGTGACCTCCACCAGCTCGTCTTGCTCGATGAACTCGAGCGCCTGCTCCAGGTTCAGCTGGCGGTGGGGCGTCAGGCGGATCGCCTCGTCGGCCGTCGAGGCGCGCATGTTGGTGAGCTTCTTCTGCTTGGTCACGTTGACGTCCATGTCGTCGGGCCGCGCGTTCTCGCCGACGACCATGCCCTCGTAGACGGAGGTGCCCGGGCCGATCAGCAGCTCGCCCCGGTCTTCGAGGTGGGAGAGCGCATAGGCCGTCGTCTCGCCCGCGCGGTCGGCCACCAGCACCCCGGTCTGGCGGCGCTGGATCTCGCCCTGCCACTCGACCCAGCCCTCGAGCAGGCTGTTCATCACCGCCGTGCCGCGGGTGTCGGTGAGCAGCTCCGTGCGCACGCCGATCAGGCCGCGCGTGGGCACCTGGAAATCGAGCCGCACCCGCCCCGAGCCGTGGTTGACCATCTTCGCCATCTTGCCCTTGCGCAGGGCCATCTTCTCGAGGATCACGCCCATGTAGGTCTCGGGCAGGTCGACGCTGAACAGCTCCTGCGGCTCCCGGCGGACGCCGCCTTCCGTGCGCGTGAGCACCTCGGGGTTCGAGATCGCGAGCTCGAAGCCCTCGCGGCGCATCGTCTCGATCAGGATCGCGAGTTGCAGCTCGCCGCGGCCGAGCACCTTGAATGAATCGGCGGAAGGCGTCGGCTCGACGCGGATCGAGACGTTGGTGAGGAGCTCCTTCTCGAGCCGGTCCTTGATGTTGCGCGAGGTGACGAAGCGTCCGTCCTTGCCGGCGAAGGGCGAGGTGTTGACCGAGAACACCATCGAGATCGTCGGCTCGTCGATGTGCAGCGGCGGCAGCGGCTGCGGCTCGGTGGCGGAGGTGACCGTCTCGCCGATCTCGATCCCCTCGAAGCCCGCGAGCGCCACGATCTCGCCGCAGGCGGCCGCGTCGGCGTCCATGCGCTTCAGCCCGTCGAACACGAAGAGCTTCGTGACCTTCGTGGTCTGAAGCCTGCCGTCGCGCTTGGAGACGGCCACCGTGTCGCCGACGGTCACCGTGCCCGAGAACACGCGTCCGATCGCGAGCCGGCCCAGGTAGTCGCTGTAGTCGAGGTTCGCGATCAGGAGCTGGAGCACGTCAGAGGCACTGCCCGGCGGCGCGGGCACCGCCTGGACGAGCGCGTCGAAGAGCGGGCGCAGGTCCTCACCGGGGCCATCGGGCGCGCTGCGGGCGAAGCCCTGCTTGGCGTTCGTGTACAGCACCGGGAAGTCGAGCTGGTCCTCGGTGGCGTCGAGGTCGATGAACAGGTCGTAGACCTCGTTCAGCACCTCCTTCGGCCGCGCGTCCGAGCGGTCGATCTTGTTGATCACCACCACCGGAGGCAGTCGCGCCTCGAGCGCCTTCCTGAGCACGTAGCGCGTCTGCGGCAGCGGTCCCTCGGACGCGTCGACGAGCAGCATCACTCCGTCCACCATCTTGAGCGCGCGCTCGACTTCCCCGCCGAAGTCGGCGTGGCCCGGGGTGTCCACTATGTTGATCTTGGTGTCGCCGTAGTGCACGGCCGTGTTCTTGGCCAGGATCGTGATGCCGCGCTCGCGCTCGAGGTCGTTCGAGTCCATCACGCGCTCGCGCACCTCCTGGTTCGCGCGGAAGACGCCGCTCTGGCGCAGCATGGCGTCGACGAGGGTGGTCTTGCCGTGGTCGACGTGGGCGATGATGGCGACGTTGCGTAGCGAGGTCACGAGGTCTCCGGGTTCGAGGGTCAGGGGCGGGCTGCAGGGGCCGCGAACACCACCACAGACGG
>Ga0214473_10010320_pt1 | contig 10993 bp, 8 predicted proteins | sample RVTome_7_FD_203509 | JGI IMG/M metagenome (GOLD analysis project Ga0214473, IMG submission 203509) | Soil microbial communities from uranium-contaminated site in the Upper Colorado River Basin, Wyoming, United States - RVT98D197 | ecosystem: Environmental > Terrestrial > Soil > Contaminated >...
GGACAGCCGTGTGGACGAGGGGAAAATTTTATTGAAAAAAGCGTTGAACATTTCGCCTGGAAATCCGCTGGCGAACTATGAATACGCAATGCTTTCAATGAAAGAATCATCGATAGATGCCGAATCGTATTTTAACAAGGCTAACTCCAGCAATGAGAATGAGTTTAATTATATGTTTGATATTGCAGAATATAAATTATCAATAGGAAAAACAGAAGAGTCGCTTGATTATTTTATCCGAGCTTTGTATATTCCGCACGGCAGCGATATAGACTGGAAGATACTCAGCTATATAGCTGTATGTTACAACAAGCTTATGGACCATAAAATGTCGGCATATTATTTAAGAAAATCTATTGAATCAAATCCGTATAACTTCGACTCTATGATGTCGATGGCAAGCATGGAACTATATTTCGGCAGGAAGGATGCAGCATGTAAATATTATGAGTATTTAATAAAGGTCGTTCCTGTAGACAGAAGAGATACGATTAAAAACGTAATGGTACAATATTGTCCGAATTAATCGGGAATCCCCGGGAAGAGGCAAACCGATGCGAGTCCGACATTTCCACGTCCGCCCGAACATCCCGCAGGAGCTGCTTCCGCTCGTCGATATCGCAAGGAACCTGTGGTTCTCCTGGAACTGGGACGCGGTGCAGCTGTTCATCCGCCTGAACCCGGCGCTATGGGAGAAGTCGTACCAGAACCCGATAATGATGCTCGGCTCCCTGACGCAGGCCGAGCTGGAAGCCGCCGCGCGCGACGAGAGCTTCGTCGCCAACCTCAAGCACGTGCATGAAAACTTCACCCGCTACCTGAAGGCCCCGGGCTGGTTCCGGGAAGAGCACGGCGGCGAGAAGGATTTCCTGGCGGCGTACTTCTCCTGCGAGTTCGGCATAGACGAGGGGCTGCCCATCTACTCGGGCGGGCTGGGCGTACTTTCGGGGGACCACCTGAAGTCGGCGTCCGACCTGGGGCTGCCGCTTGTGGGCGTGGGGCTCCTGTACCGGAAGGGATACTTCAGGCAGCAGCTCAACCTCGACGGGTGGCAGCAGGAGCTCTACCCGGACAACGACTGGTACAACATGCCTGTCGCCCTGGAATTCGACCGGGAAGGCAAGCCGCTCCTCATCGAAGTGCCGATGGGCGGCGAGAAGGTGAAGGCGCGGATCTGGCGGGTGCAGATCGGGCGCACGCCGCTGTATCTCCTCGACAGCAACGTCAAGGACAACTCGCCCGGAATGCGGGAGGTCACCTCTACCCTTTACGGCGGGGACCGGGAGATGCGGATCCGCCAGGAAATCCTTCTCGGCATGGGAGGGGTGCGGGCGCTGCGCGCGCTGGGACTCTCCCCGACGGTCTACCACATGAACGAGGGGCACTCGGCGTTTCTGGCGCTCGAGCGGATCCGGACGCTGATGGCGGAACAGCGCATTTCGTTCGCCGAGGCGAGGGAGCAGGTGTTCGCGTCGAACGTCTTCACCACTCACACACCGGTCCCCGCGGGGAACGAGGTGTTCTCGACGGAACTTGTCAGGAAGTACCTCCAGCCCGTGACGGAGGAACTGAAGCTTCCGTGGCAGGAGTTCCTGGGGATGGGGCAGCTTGCGGCGAGCCGGTCGCCGGACTTCGGACTGACTGTGTTGGCGCTGCGGATGGCGGCCTTCACGAACGGGGTGTCGCGCCTGCACGCGGAGACCTCGCGGAAAATGTGGCGCGACCTTTGGCCCAACCTTCCCGAAACCGACATCCCGATCCGCAACGTCACCAACGGGATCCACACGCGCACATGGCTGAGCCACGAGGTCGGGGAGCTTTTCCTGCGCTACATGGGCCCCAGGTTCTTCGAGAAGCCCGCCGACCATTCGGTCTGGGAGCGGGTGGACGCCATTCCCGCCAGCGAGCTTTGGCGGATCCACGAGGCCCGCAGGGAACGGCTCGTGTTTTTCGTAAGGAAGAGGCTGAAAGGCCAGCTCCAGAGGCAGGGGGCGGGCCCGGCGGCGCTCCGCGCGGCGGAAGAGGTTCTCTCGCCCGAAGCCCTCACCATCGGCTTCTCGCGCCGGTTCGCAACCTACAAGCGCGCGAGCCTTCTTTTCCGCCAGCCGGAGCGGCTGATCCGGCTGCTTACGGACCCGGCGCGCCCGGTCCAGATACTTTTCGCGGGGAAGGCCCATCCGCAGGACCACCCCGCAAAGGAGATCATAAAGTCGGTCATACATTTCGCGTCGGACCCGCGCCTGCGGGGGCGGCTTGTGTTCATCGAGGATTACGACATCAACGTGGGCAGGTACATGGTGCAGGGGGTGGACGTGTGGCTCAACACCCCCAGGCGCCCGCTGGAGGCCTCGGGGACGAGCGGGATGAAGGCGGCGGCGAACGGCGCGCTGAACGTCTCGGTGCTGGACGGCTGGTGGAGCGAGGGGCACGCGCTCGACACGGGGTGGGCGATAGGAAGTGGAGAAGTGTACGACGACCCGGAGGAGCAGGATAAAATCGAGTGCGAGGCGCTGTTCAACCTGCTGGAGCAGGAGATCATCCCCATGTTCTACGAGCGCGACAAGGCCGGGCTTCCGCGCGAGTGGATCGCCATGATGAAGTCGTCGATGCGCAAGCTCGGGGCCTTTTTCAACACCCACAGGATGGTCAGGGAATACGCGGAGAGCTGCTATCTGCCGGCCCACAGGGCGGGCGTTCGATTGAAGGAGAAAGGATTCGCGGGGGCGAAAGCGCTTGCGGAATGGCGTGCGCGGGTCACCGCCGGCTGGTCCCGGCTGTCCCTTAACGTCGAGGACACCAGGAAGGAGAAGGAAATCCCTGTCGGGACGGCGGTGGGGGTCCTGGTGCGCGCGAACCTTGGCACTCTTTCCCCCGAAGACGTATCCGTGGAGATATACCACGGCCTGCTCGACGCTACGGGAGAGATCCGTGACGGAAGGGTAGTCCCGGCGAGGCACGAGCGGCGCGACGGGGACGGCGATGTCTTCCGCGCCGAAATCCCGTGCGGGGTCACGGGGCGCTACGGCTACACGGCGAGGATCCTGCCGCGGCATCCCGACCTCGTGAATCAGTTCACGCCGCTGCTTTTGACCTGGGAGTAGGGGGCTTCGGCGGCTTGACGGTCGCGACGAGGATCGCCGCCATGAGCGCCAGTATCGCGGCGATATGGAACGCCGACGCGTAGCTGTTCGATGCGTCGAAGATCTTCCCGCCCAGCATCGGCCCGATGATCCCCGCCGTTCCCCATGCCGTCACCACGACGCCGTAATTGTTTCCCAGGTTGCGGACTCCGAAATAATCGGCCGTGGCGGAGGGGAAGACGGCGAGCTGGGAGCCGTAGCAATACCCGATAAGGAAAACCGAGGCGAAGAGGAAGAGCCGCGTTTCCACCTCGGGCTCGAAGAAGAGCAGCAGCGCCGTCACTCCCATCACGACCGCAAGCGTTCTCGTCCGCCCGAAATGGTCGGACATCCACCCGGACCCGATCCTGCCGCACCCGTTCCCCACGGACAGGACGCCTACCGCAATGGCCGCGTCCGGCCGCGAGAACCCCGCCCCCTGGGCGAACGCGGCAAGGTGCCCGATGACCATAAGCCCGGCGGTAGTTCCAAGCGCGTATGCGGGCCACATCCGCAGGAACGTCCCGGTGCGCATCATTTCGAATGGAGCGTACTCATGAAGGGTCCGAAATCCACCTTCCCCGGGGGCAGGCGGTTCCCACCCTTCGGGGCGCCATCCCTCCGGGGGATTGCGAAGGAAAAAAGAGCCGGCGACGGTGACGAATAGAAATCCCGTCCCGAGCATGGCGAAGGTCTGTCTCCATCCGTACCAGTGGATGAGGAGGCCCGCCAGCGGGGCGATCAGCGCCCCGCCCGCCCCGTATCCCATGACCATGAGCCCCGTGACCAGTCCCCTCTTGTCGGGGAACCATTTCATCCCGACGGCGAGCGGGCAGGTATATCCGACGCCGCTCGAGAAACCGACCATGACGCCGTAGAAGACGTAGAGCCACCAGAGGGAGTGCGTGTATTGGGAGAGAAAGATGCCCGCCGAGAATAGCAGCGCGCCCGTCAAGGCGACCGGTGCGGGCCCCTTCCGGTCCTGCCATCGCCCTCCTATCAGGACGCCGGTCGCGATGCAGGCGATGGAGAGCGTGAAGGCGACCGACACCTCGGCCCGCGTCCAGCCGAACTCCTTCTGAAGGGGGCCGAGGAACACGCTCCACGCGTACGCCGCGCCGAAGCACAGGTTCATGGCGACGCCGCCCGCCACGCGGAGCCATCGGCTCCTCATGCCGGTGCCATTCGCGGTCACCTGCCCCGGCTCCACCCGTAGATTTCCGCGCAACGGGCGGGGGACATCCCCAGGCGATGCGCCAGCCGGATCCCCCACATCAGCAGGATGGTCCGGAGCGGACCGGAGGCCTCCCACCGCCTGCCGGAGGTAGTGATCCGCGCGGGAAGCAGGAGTGTCTTCCCGATGCGGGCGAGCCGGCGGGAAAACTCCACGTCTTCCATAAGGGGGACATCGGGGAATCCGCCGGCAGCCTCGAATGCGTCCCTGCGCGCGAAAATGCCCTGGTCGCCTGTGTAGGCCCTGAAAAGCGCCGAGCGCACGCCGATCATCCGTCCGGTAAGCCGGAGAATCGCCTTGCGGTACGCAGAGGCTGAAGGGGAAACGGACAACCGCACGGAAAACGCCCCGCCCACGGATCCCTCCCGCCGTACGGCGGCCCTTACTTCGTCGATGGACTCCGGCGGAAGCACGGTGTCGGCATGCAGGAAAAGCAGGATGTCGCCCGAAGAGGCGCGCGCTCCGGCGTTCATCTGCGCCGCCCTTCCGGGCGATTTGCGTAACACCTTATCCGCCAGGGGGCGCGCGGTTTCGACGGTGCCGTCGGCGCTCCCGCCGTCGACCACGATCACCTCGTCCGCGCCCGCGCCGCGGGCGGACATTATGGCCTCGGGGATTGCGTCCTCTTCGTTCAGCGCCGGCAGTATCACGGAGACCGAATGTCTTTCCATCAGCCGTCGCCCGGGATTTCCGCCTCGCCCCGCGATTTCCGGATGCGCTTGACGGCGGCGGGCAGGAAGAACGAAAGGACGAGCAGGGCTGCCGGGACGAGAATGTCGGCCTGGAGAAGGTCGGCCGGGCCGCGGAACGCGGCGGCGATCTCCCTCAAGTTTCCGAAAAAGAAGGAGACGATCGCCACGCCAGGCAGGATCCCGAGGAACGTCCCCCAGAAATAGTCCGGGAACCGTATGCGCGTCGCCCCGGCGGCGTAATTGAGGACGATGAAGGGAAACCAGAAGATGCGCATGTAGAAGATGACCGTGAAGCCGTGCTCCCCGGCTTTACGGTCCAAAGTCGCAAGTTTTCCTTTGAGCAGATGTTCGGCGAAATCGCGCAGGAAGTAGCGGCCCAGCAGGAAAGAGGCCGACGCCCCCGCCATGCAGCCGAGGATGTTGCACACCGTGCCGATGTACTTCCCGAAGATCAGCGCCCCCGCCGCCGTGAACGGTGTCGCAGGCAGCGCCAGCACCCCCAATGCGTACAGCAGGACGAAAACGGCGGGTCCGAACATTCCGGCGGCGCCGACGATCCGGTCCAATCTGCCCGCCAGCTCTTTCCTTCCCTCGGGGGAAAGGAAAAGGCCCCCCAGGGGAGTCATGAATAGCACGTAGGCCGCCAGTCCGGCGAAAACGAGGAAAATCGCGATTTTCAGAAAGACAGACTTGTTGACGGCCAAACACCGCTCCTCCGCATGATTTCCATATATTACGGGACGGCGATATCGAAAGAAAGGCGGGAATCCCTATTATCACGTTGTGGGCGCGTGCTCCGCACACTTACAATGAAACGATACTTAAACGGCATTATTGGAGGCAGTCATGCGGTTCCCTCGCCTGTCGACCGCCGACCGTGGTCTTCAGTTCAAGCTCACCATGGTCATGCTCATCCTGCTGGCCTGTTCCATGGGGTCGGTCTTCATCCCGTATTACTTCGGGCGCGAAAGCCTGAAGCACGACCTGGAGGAAAGCTTCCTCGAGCTCTCCAACGCGATCCGCGTGAGCATAGACCAGCTCACGGCCCCCGCGGCCTCCGAGGAGGACCGGCTCCGCGGATACATAGAGTCCCTCAAGAAAACGGGGATCAGGGAGGTCTCGATCGTCGGGGAGGACATGGGGATAATCGACAGCACCGACCCGAAGGCGATCGGCAAGATGTCCAGGATCAAGCTTCCCAAGGAAAAGCTCATCATAAATGCCACATTCGGCGAGGAGTCGCTCGGGGGACGGACGAAGGACCTGGTTATCCCCGTTACGCTCGGGGGCGACACCATGGGGTACATACACGTCCGCATGCGCATAGACGACTTCACGGACACCATCCGGAAAAACCTTTACTTAAGGTTCTTCAGCACCCTGCTGATCTTCTCGCTGGGACTCGTCCTGGCGGTCAGCATTTCATCCCATTACGTCCGGCCGGTGGAGGACCTGGCGCGCGCGGCCGAAAAGGTGGCTGCGGGCGACCTGTCGCAGGAGCTGCCGGTGCACGGAAAGGACGAGGTGGGGCGCCTGACGCGGTCGTTCAACGAAATGATAGCCAAGCTGCGCCAGAACCGGGAGCTGGAGGAGAAGGTCCGCGAGACCCAGTACCTGACGCAGCTCGGGCGCCTTTCCTCCGGAGTCGCCCACGAAATCCGCAACCCCCTGAACTTCATCGCGCTGGCGATAGACCACCTCGACGCGCTTTCCGCCGGAGGCGGGACTCCGGAGACGGCGAAGGAGAAGGCGCAGATCATCGGGCGGATAAAGGAGGAGATCCAGAGGCTGAACGAGCTGGTCATCAATTTCATAACCTACGGACGGCCGCAGGACCCGTCGCTCTCCCCGGTGCAGATCCCCGAAATCGTCGAGAGCGTTCTCCGGATGGCCGACGGACGGCTTCGGACGCAGGGGATCAAGTGCCGGCGCGAATTCCGGGCATCCCCGCCCGTCCAGGCCGACCCCGACATGATCCGGCGCGCCGTGATGAACATCGTGGGAAATGCGATCGACGCGATGCCCGAAGGGGGGGAGCTGTCCATATCCGCCGGCCCGCGGGACGGCGGCGGGTACGAGCTCGTGGTAGGCGACACCGGAGTGGGTGTATCGGAGGAGAACCGCGACCGGATCTTCGAGCCGTATTTCACCACGAAGCCGTCCGGCCTGGGGCTCGGGCTCGTTCTGACGCGGAAGATCATGGAAGCGCACGGGGGGGAAATCGTGGTAGATTCGCACCCGGGAAAAGGCACCCGGATCCGCGTCGTGCTGCCGGGGGAGCCTGCGGGGTGATTGCGTGAAGGGAACGATCCTCATTGTAGACGACGAGCGGAACCAGCGGGAAATACTGGGCTCCATCCTGAAGAGCGAGGGATATTCTCCGGTCCTTGCCGGGAGCGGGACGGAAGCCCTCCGCGCGCTTGAACGCGAGCCCGTGGACCTCGTTCTGACCGACCTGGTGATGCCGGGGATGACGGGCGTCGAGCTGATCGACGCTGTCCATGCGAGGAATCCGGGCGTTCCGATCCTTCTCACAAGCGCCTACGGCACGATCCAGACAGCCGTGGATGCGATCAAGAAGGGAGCCTACTACTACTTCGAGAAGCCGGTGGACAAGGCCAGGCTTCTTATCATCATCGAGAGGGCGATCGAGACTCTCCGCCTGCGCGAATCCCACAGGGTTCTTTCCGAAAAGCTTTTTCCGGGGGCGCCCCAGATTATCGGGGAAAATACGGAGATCCGGGAGATCAAGCGGATCCTGCCGCGAATCGCCAGGAGCGAAGCCACGGTGCTGCTTCGAGGCGAGAGCGGGACCGGGAAGGAGGTTCTTGCCCGCAACATACACTCCATGAGCGACCGCTGCCACGCTCCGTTCCTCGCCGTCAACTGCGCATCGCTGCCGGAAAGCCTGATCGAAAGCGAGCTGTTCGGTCACGAAAGGGGCTCGTTCACCGGCGCGCACCGGCGGGAGATCGGCCTGTTCGAGGCCGCCGAAGGCGGATCGCTCTTCCTGGATGAAATAACGGAGGTAAAGCGGGAGGTACAGGCAAAGCTCCTTCGGGTCCTTCAGGACCGGGAAATCCGCCGCGTGGGCGGAAAGGAGAACATCACCGTCGACGTCCGAATCATCGCCGCGACGAACCGAGACCTGGAGGAGGCGGTGAAGGCGGGCAGATTCGGCGCGGACCTGTTCTACCGGCTGAACATCCTGAAGCTTACTCTTCCTCCGCTCAGGGACAGGATCTCCGACATCCCGGCGCTCGCGGATTACTTTCTCAACAAGCACGGAGACAAAGGGGTTCCTCCCGTCCGCGAGATAACGAAGGAGGCGATGCGCCTCATGATGTGCTACCCCTGGCCCGGAAACGTCCGGGAGCTTTCATCGATGGTCGAGCGCGCGGTCGTGCTGGCCGAAGAAGGGAAAATCACTCCGGCGGAACTGCCTCCCGAGGTCAGGGGAGAAAAAGATCCCTCCCCGACGGGTCCTTCGCTGGGCAACCTGTTCGAGCTGTCTCCCAAAGGCATCGACTTCGAGAAACTGGAGGAAAGCCTGCTCAGGCAAGCCGTCGAGATTTCGGGGGGAGTCAACACCCGTGGAGCGGAACTGCTTCGTATGAGTTACAAGACCTACATCTACCGCCTGAAGAAATTCGGAATCATCCCTTCCTGATTGCCTGCCCATTTGGGGAAACCGCTGCCCATTTGAGCAACGCATCGCTATCCATCCGGTGGATGTAAAATCTAACTTGCTATAATAATTGGCGATATCGCCAAGTCATAAGTGGCATTGTTCTTGGATACCTTGTTCTTGAATAATTTTATTCTCCGTCGAGGGAGGAATGAGGATGAAGAAGTTTATTTCGTCGTTCGTAGCGGTGGCGTTCGTCCTGTCGCTTGCCGCCATGGCGATTGCAGCAGACGAGAAGAAGGCGGCCCCGGCGCCGGCGGCTCCGGCCAAGGCTGAACCGGCGAAGAAGGAAGCGGCGCCGGCTCCTGCAAAAAAGGAAGCCGTCAAGAAAGCCAAGACGAAGGTGGTCACGGGCACGGTCGAAGCTCTTGACGCGGCGAAGGGCACATTCTCGGTGAAGGGCAAGAAAGAGACATTGCAGCTCAAGGCCGGTGAAAAGGTGAATATCAGTGATATCAAGATCGGCGACAAGATCACGGCGACCTATTCCGAAGGCGTTGCATCCAAGGTCGTTGCGGCGAAGAAAGCGGCGCCCGTGAAGAAGGAAGCGGCTCCGACACCCGCGCCTCCGGCGAAGAAGGAAGCGGCTCCGGCGCCCAAGAAATAGCGATCCCGCAAAGCCAGGACCGTCCCGCCCCACAAGGGCAGGGGCGCCCCGGGCAGGGGGACACAATCCCCCTGCCCATTTTTATGTCGGAGACATTCCTATATCAAGTTTCACGTTGAGGAGTGTCCCCCGCCAGGTGTCCCCGCCCAACTTCCCCGCATTGACTTTTCCCGGTGCCTTTGATAGACAATGCTTTGCCTTATTCCCCAACATCCGCGGAGGTGCAGCCGATGAGCCGAAAGATCAACTTCAATGCCGGACCCGCCGCCCTTCCTCTCCCAGCGCTTGAGCGAGCCCGCGACGAGCTGCTCGACTTCGCAGGCAGCGGCATGTCGGTCATGGAGCACAGCCACCGCGGCAAGGAGTACGAGGCGGTTCACGACGAGGCCATCGCCCTTGTAAGGGAGCTTCTCGGCGTCCCCGCGAGTTACGAGGTCCTGCTGCTCCAGGGCGGCGCCACGTCGCTTTTCGCGGAGATTCCGATGAACCTCCTCGATAAGGGGAAAACCGCCCAGTATCTCATCACGGGCGCCTGGGGAGAGAAGGCGCTCGGCGAGGCGAAAATAGTGTCGGCGATGTTCGACGCGGGAGTTGCGGTCCAGAACATCGGCACCGGCGAGGGAAAGGAAAAAAAATACACCCGCGTGCCTGCTCCCGCCGAGGTCAAGGTCGATCCCGGAGCCGCATACCTCCACATCACCTCGAACGAGACCATTCACGGCGTGGAATTCAACGTCGACAAATCACGCGCCTTCCCCGGCACGGGAAGCGTGCCGCTGGTCGCCGACATGTCCAGCGATTTTCTCTGGCGGTCCTTCGACATAAACAAGTTCGGCCTGGTATACGCCGGCGCGCAGAAAAACATCGGCCCCTCGGGCGTTGTGGTCGTGGTGGTCTCGAAGGAGCTCCTGGAGAAGGGCAGGAAGGACATCCCGAAGATATTCCAGTTCCGCACCCACGCGGACAACAAATCCCTCTACAACACGCCCCCCACGTTCGGCGTCTACATGGTCCGCAACGTCCTTTCCTGGCTCAAGGGGCAGGGTGGCCTGGCAAAGATCGAAGAAATCAACCGGAAGAAGGCGGCGCGGATCTACGGCGTCATAGACGCCAACGCCGGGTTCTTCCGGTCGCCGGTCGAGAAGGAGAGCCGGTCGGTGATGAACGTGGTCTTCAGGCTTCCCGCCGAGGACCTGGAGGCGGAGTTCATAGCGGAGGCCAGGAAACGCGGCATGGTCGGACTCAAGGGGCACCGCTCAGTGGGCGGCATACGCGTTTCCATGTACAACGCCGCACCCTACGAGTGGGTGGACACGCTCGCAGGGTTCATGGAGGAGTTCGCGCGGGTGAAGCAGGGATAACAGCCCTTCGAAAGGAGAGTGTGCCGCCATGAAAGTCCTGGCTCTCGACAACCTGCAGAAGGTCGGCATAGACGTATTCGTCAAGGAAGGGATCGAGGTCGACGTGAAGGGCAAGATGACTCCGGAGGAGCTTGCCGCGGTCATCGACAACTACGACGGAGTCGTCGTGCGCGGGGCCACGAAGGCCACCGCCGCCGCGTTCGAAAAGGTGTCCCGCACGAAGGTGATCGGCCGGGCGGGCAGCGGCACCGACAACATCGACAAGGTGGCCGCCACCAAGAAGGGCGTGGTG
>Ga0214473_10010321_pt1 | contig 10993 bp, 7 predicted proteins | sample RVTome_7_FD_203509 | JGI IMG/M metagenome (GOLD analysis project Ga0214473, IMG submission 203509) | Soil microbial communities from uranium-contaminated site in the Upper Colorado River Basin, Wyoming, United States - RVT98D197 | ecosystem: Environmental > Terrestrial > Soil > Contaminated >...
AACCTCCCGACAAGGACTAGTAATTAGCCAATTAAAGCAGGGGTCCTGAAGAGGACCCCTATTTTTTTCTCACTTAGTATTTTCAGCACGGAAGAGATAATGAATATAAAAAGGCCCCGGCCAAATTGACCGGGGCCAAAGGGTATAGTCTATTTTTATCAGTCTCTTCTGGCCGGTGGGCATCCACTGCAGAAGAGGAGTGCCGGCTGGCCACCCTTTAAGTAGCTTACGAAAAATGTGACGTCGATACCGTTGAAGGCGCAATTTCCGTTAACGTCACCAGCGGCATAGAACGGGAAAGGAATGGGCGCGCAGTCGCAAGAATCGCGAGGAGCCGGACCGCCCTTGAAGTAACCCACACCATAGGTAACGTCAATACCATTAGCCGAACCGTTGCCATTTATGTCACCGGGAACATAATCGCAGCCGGCTGCGGGAGCAGTTACTTCAAAATTAAACGTGGGGCTGTAGGGGGACGTGCCGTAGTGCCCGTTAGCCCTGACCCTCCAATAGTAGGTGCCCCCAACGAGGGAATCGGTATTGATATATTGAGAATTGCAGAAGGTCCCTTCTTCGGTAATCAGAATCGGTGGGTTAAACGATGCGTCGTTATCGATATCGATCCTGAATCCGGTGGCGCCAACCGGCTTGCTCCATTCGAATTGGTAGAACGAGAAGGAATCAGCTGAATTGTCATAAGGGAAAATGTTGTACGGAACCGGGTTTGAATATGCGTAATAGAGCATCGGATTGTCTGTCACGCTGCCCTCGGTCTGCGGAATGCCCCCGGCGTCCTTGTCGTTGACATAGAACAGATGCAAATCGTCGTCAACAACTTCGGCGAGCGAGGACCAGTGATCGGAATCGCAATCTCCCGCTAGGCAGTCTGGGGTATGAGATTCCGTAACGTTACCACGCAGGGTCCAGGTGGCGCCGCCATCGGTGGAGTATTGCATGAAGATATCGCCATTGGCAAACCCACCGGCGGAGCAGTCAAGCGTTGTCCAGCTTGTATAGGTTGCGAAAAGAGCGTTGTTTACGTTGTCCACTCCGATCGAGGATTTGGCCAGGGAGAAATTCCAGGCGCCGAAATCGCAGCCGGTTTCGGCCCAAAGCGAATCAAAGGCGCAAGCCATCTGCGTAATCGTGCCAGAGTTTACATCGTAATGATTCATTTTGGCGTCGTAGGAGAGGTAGATTAAGCCAGCGGAATCGAAAGTGGCCTGGCTGTTCCAAATGATGTGTAGATTATCGTTGAAATCGAATACGGCATCAACGTCTGTGTAGGCGCAATGCGAATCCGGATTTGCCTGATAATCGGTTATATTGACTTTGCCGCCAGCAAAGTCCCAGTTGACGCCATCGGTTGACATGATGTAATAGACGTCGTTCCATAACTGGGAGGTCGTGTCGAACGGGTGTGAATAGACTATGGCGACTTTGTTCGAAACGCGACTCGAAGTCACGATTGGCGAAATCGTAATGACGGTATCCACCACAACTGGAGTGGTCCAGGTTTGCCCGCCATTGGTGGTTCTGGCATATCCCAGAGTCTGAACAGCTCCCGCGGTTGGACTGGCCTCGCAAGCCGTTACATGAAGCCGGCCGCCATTATCTATTGTCATATAGGGCCAGATACATCCATTGCCGTCACCAGCGAAAAGGTATTTGGTGCCGTAAGTAGTAAATGAACCGCCGCCCGTGAATGCGTCCGTGGAAACGAAAAGGGATTCCCTGGACCCATGATGATAACCGACTGACGCCAGGTCGGTGTTATCGATATCGATTTGAGTATACCCCATTCCAAGCAATGAGTTGACCTCGGTGCCTATACCGGGCCAGCCGATGGCGCCAGTAGGGTCAACATAATTAAAGTAGATCTTTCTCTCGCTGGGGTAAACAACACCGTTCATCCAGCAGACGTGCAACCCGCCATGGCTATCCAGCACGATGCGGTTGCCACTGGAGCCGTTGGTTTGATAGTCGTATTGAGTATACCCCAATGTATCACCGGGCGATGCAGTAATAAGGCCCGGATTCGTGGGAGCATACGGCATCCCCGAAAAATCCTCGTCGCCTCTTATTAAAGGCGTTTTCTTGACCGGCGCCACCTTGGTGACACTGGCGGAAAAGCCCTTGGAGGATGCGATTCTGTCATTCGCCGCGAAGGCAAGGACGAACGCCACCAGCGTCAGCATGGCCGCTAATACAAAAATTTTCTTCATTGTCATCTCCCGCAATTTTGGTTTATTGAACTTCAGAAGTCTGTAAAAATGAGGAGTAAAGCTCACCTCCTTGAACATCGCCAATCCGTGGCGCTGCTTAAATTTCCTGGTTACCCGTCCTGATTTCCCTGCTCACTTGTTATTGAACTTATGATCGTAATCCGAAACCTAATATCCTAATATGAACCGCTTAATCGTTGGCATTATGAAGCCAATATATTCGATTTCACTTACCTTTCCGCATCGACATTCCAAAATATTTAAAGCTCATGTTGAAGTTGCCAATTGAAGAATATTCAAAGATTCGCAAATTGCGAAAATTACCAAGATTATCTTATCGATTTGGCCCTGTGTAGTCAAGGACTTTTTTGCCTGAAAATCCCCCCCATGGCGCCATCCGGGGCTTGGAAATCTTCATTTGATTTTAAATCATCAGATCGAATCCGCCTGCCAAATTGGCAGAATTGCATTGATATCCGCCGTGCTTGCATCTTATAATATCGAGGAATGAATAAAACGACCCTTGAAGATATCAAGATGAATCTCCAGGCCCAGTCAAGGCCTGTAAAGATTCGCGAATTGGCTCGGCTCATGAATGTGGCCTCGGAAGATTACGCGGCCTTCAGACGACAGGTCAAGGAAGCAGTTTATTCGGGCCAGTTGGCGCGACTCCGTGGAGGGCGGCTCGCTATCGAGACAAAGAGAAATCTCATCCAGGGGAAATTGCTTGTCAGCAAGGCCGGGCACGGATTCGTGATGCCTCTTAACAAGAGCGGAGAGATATTTGTCTCTCCCAGAGAAATGGGAGGAGCGCTTCATGCCGAGGAGGTCCTGGTAGCCATCAAGGATTCACGCTCCGGGAAAAATCGCGAAGGTAGAGTTGTTGGCGTGCTTAACCGGGAAAAGGGGAGGATTGTGGGGCGGGTGGTACGGAGTCGTAACGGCTACTATATAATCCCCGAGGATAAGCGCTACTCCGAAAATATCGAAGTCGAAAACCCGCGCAATCTCGTTCTTGACGGCAACCTGTTGGTCACGGTCCGCCTCTATCCCTGGGAGGCGGCATTCCTGCCGCCGCGGGGCCATGTCGAGGAAATCCTCGGCAAAGTCGGGACGCCGGGAATCGATATCGATTCACTGATGGTCAGCTATGGTTTTCCGAAAGAATTTGATCCCGGCGTTAAGCCCGAGTTGGCTAAGATCAGGCGGAAAATTCCCGGGAGTGAAATCGAACGAAGGCTTGATTTGCGAGGCTTGACCGTTTTCACCATCGACCCATCCGATGCCAAGGACCATGACGATGCGGTCAGCCTGGAGCCGCTGGGCCGGGGCCTGTGGCGCCTGGGAGTCCATATTGCCGACGTTTCCTATTATGTGAAGGAACAAACCGAACTAGACCGTCAGGCCCGCATGCGCGGAAACTCGGTCTATCTCGTCGACAGGGTCATTCCGATGTTGCCCCCGAAACTCTCCGCCGATATTTGCAGCCTGGTGGAGAACGAAGATAGGCTGGCGCTTTCATTTATCTGCGAAATTGACGAGAATGTGAAAGTTTGGAAGTACGAATTCGCCGAAACGGTTACCCGCAGCAGCGCCTCCCTCACTTACGAGGATGTGCAGGATCATTTTGATCGCAAGGGCAAGGGTCGAATCGATTCTCAATCGGGCAAGATACTCGATAAAATGCTGAAAATATCGCAGGCATTGAGGCAGCAGCGCCTGGAGCGCGGCAGCCTCGATTTTGACCTGCCCGAACCCCAGATACAGCTGGACGAGGAAGGGAAGGTCATGGACATATTTATTCAGGCGCGCATGCCTTCGCATCAAGTGGTTGAGGAATTCATGCTTCTGGCCAATAAGCATGCCGCCACCTACCTGGGTTCGTTGGGGGCACCGATTCTCTATCGAGTCCATGCCAGGCCCGATAATGAAAAAATCGAAAATTTCGGAGCGTTGCTCAGAGAGATGGGATACAATTTCAGTTTCCGAGGAGACATAACCCCCAAAAAACTGCAAAGGGTCCTCGTGGCAGTGAAGGATAAACCGGAGGAAGCGTTTGTGGAGGAGATACTACTCAGGTCATTAGCAAAGGCTGTCTATCAACCGGAGAATATCGGTCACTTCGGCCTGGCATTCCCGATCTACACCCATTATACCTCTCCCATCAGACGATATCCCGATCTACTAATTCATAGAATGTTGAAGATTGTCATTGCCAAGAAGCTCAGCAGCCAGGTTCTCAAAGATATGAGCCCATCGTTGAAAGCGATTGGCCTGCACTGCACCTCGACTGAAATCGCTGCCGCTGAGGCCGAACGCGACTCGATCAAATTGAAGCAACTCGAATACCTTTATGAAAGAATGGGCGGCGTATTCGACGGCATAATATCAGGCGTTGTGAAAGCCGGTTTTTTTGTCGAGCTGGTGGGAAACATGGTTGAGGGATTTGTCGCCTACAGCACAATAAAGGACGATTACTTTATTCTCGACGAAGGCAAACATCGCGCTCATGGGCGCCGCACCGGCCGCATATTCCGACTCGGCGATAAAGTTCGCGTTATCGTGGCAAAGGTCGACCTTGAACAAAAGAGGGCGGATTTCGCGCTGGTCAACGGAAAAGAGGAAAAGCGGAATAAACGCAATAAGAAAAAATGATCTACGTTCTCTCACATGATCAGCAATTTTCGAATGAGTTGGTTCGGAGCCTTGGTGATAGTAGCGTCGAGAAATTTTCTGACGAGGCCAGGCTTGCTGCAGCCTTAGCCGCCGATTCACCTGAGACGGTCATATTTGACATCCGTTACGACGGGACACCCTCTATACTTATGGAACGGATATATTATGAACATCCGTCGATTTCGTTAATCGTTGTGGCATCACCGCCGGGCAGGGTGGACGAAACAATGGCGGACATGACGCTTTTCTGGCCGGTGCCGATGGAAGAGATCGCGCAGGCCGTGCAGGCGGTCAAGAACGACCGCAATATGATCTCATCATGCGGTCTGATAGGCCGCTCGCCGGAACTAGCCGCTGCCGCCCGGATCGTTCTGCAGGTGGCCCCAACCGATATCAATGTCCTCATAACCGGCCCCTCGGGAAGCGGCAAGGAGATGATAGCCCGCGCCCTGCACGCCAATTCCAGCATTCCCAACAGCCCGTTTGTGGCGGTTAATGTTGCCGCGCTAGCCCCGGGAATTATCGAGTCCGAGCTGTTCGGCCATGAGAAAGGGTCATTCACCGGGGCCGCTTCCCGTCGTATCGGGCATTTCGAGCAGGCATCGGGTGGAGCGATATTCCTGGATGAGATAGGGGAGATACCGCTGGAGATACAGGCCAAACTGCTTAGAGTTCTGGAGCAGCGGACCTTCAGCAGGGTTGGCGGAAACGCTACTATCAGGGCGGATTTCCGCCTGATTGCCGCGACCAACAAGGGGTTGGCAGAGGAGGTGGATCGCGGCCGCTTTCGCGAGGATTTATATTACAGGTTGCGCGTCGTCTCTATCGATTTGCCGCCTCTGGCGAGCAGAAAAGCCGACATAGCTCCGTTGGCGCTCCAATTTCTGCAACGTAGAACGCGGGAATTATCGGCGGCAAATCTGCATATCGAGCCGGGTGCGATGCGCCTTTTTCATAAATACGATTGGCCGGGAAATGTCCGGGAGCTCAAGAACGTTATCGATTCATTCGCCGTTACCAGCCAGTCGGGACGGATTCGTGCCGCCGATTTCGAAAAATATATGTTGGAGAATTCGTCGAGATCCAGCCTTCTGCCGGTGGTGACTCATCGCACGCCCGGAGAGGCGGAGCATCAACTTATACTGCAGGCGCTCATGACGCTTTCGAACGAGATTGCGTCGCTTCGCAGACTTATAGAGCGGGAGCTCGAGGTCATACATTCCGCTGAACCGGTGGCGGAAGCCGACAAGGCCGGGAACGGGTCAGTAAATGTAGAGGTGGCCGAACGCAACCTTATCGAGCGGGCCTTAAGCCAGGCGCAGGGGAACCGCAAAAGAGCTGCTCGAATGCTCGGTATCGGAGAGAGAACCCTTTATAGAAAACTCGAAAAATATGGCCTGAAGTGAATTCGTCAATTTTGACAGCAAGGTTGGCTGCCGTGATATTGTTATTTCCGGCGCTCTGTTATTCTCAAAGATTAGATGATATCAAGACCGAGGCCGATTGGGATCAGTTGTTCTACGATCAATATTTCGATTATGGCAGTTACCAGCTATTTCGAGAGCTTGCCGAGGGCGCTGCAGTTATCGATACTGCCCAATTTATTCGCTCGGTCCTGGGTTTGCCGGCCTGGGAGATGACCGATAGAATGGAACCGCTCGATTCTGCGCAGATTGAGAATGGTTCAGATATTTTCAGCTCTCGAAAAATGATGATCAAAACTGGTCAGAGAATCCATGCCGGAGATAACTCAGGCTATTATCTAATATCCGGATTTCACAACGGCATTTCTGCGGCTTATAAGGGCAGGAGAGGTCAGGGCAGTTGGTTGAGCGAAAGACGATTTGTTGGCTGGCAGCACCGGAAGGGAAGAATAACGCTGGGCAACTATAGTGCCGACCTTGGGCTTGGTCTCTCGATCGGCCGATTTGACTATAGACCCATCAACCTGCCCTCGTTAGAATCTACGGAAGCGGCCGATAATTTTCTATATCCCGACAACAGCTTTTATAATGGCGCCATGGTTCGGTATGGCGGAGGTTCGTTGCTCTATTCATTTAAAAGATATCCCGGCCTGAATAAATATTTTCTCGGCTCCGCGGCATCGATATCACATAATGAATTCATAGCGGGCGTAACCGCCAATGGAACGATTTTGAGTTCAAGTGGCATGAAGCGGCGAATGGGCGCATTTTCGATATTCTTATTCGATGCGGCATTGGGAATTAAATCGGAACTTGCCTACGCAGAAGCAGGTCCCGGGGCCGTCGTGATGCTGACAAGGCCCGGTTATTATGTCTCCACCTGGTATTATGACAATTCATTTCGAAATCTGAACTGCTCCGGACCGGCTCGCCCGGATTATATCGTTTTTGAGCCTGACAGCTCGGGTCTTGAATTTCGGCAGGCGCAGGCTGGCGAAAGCGGTCTTTCAGCGTTAAAGCAAGTTGACATATACGGGATGCAAGTTCAGGCGGCGGCTGAGGTCTGGAAAAGGTCGGCGTCGGCGACAGTTTCGCATGACAATATGATCGGCGCCAGAATTAAGCTTGGGGACGGGCTTAATTTAAGCGCGCGGCTATCGGAACGCGCGGGAGATGTCCCACACCGATTCCTTGCAGAATTCGGAGTTGCCGACGTCGGTCCGTATATCGTCAGTGCACGCTGCAATCTCTGGTCGCAACATGGCCACCTGGACTATTCCAAATCGTTTGGCTACATTTACGGTTCATTCAATTTATTCGACACAATGCAGTTTAGCAGTCGCATGAGGTGGCGTTTCAACGGCATATTTGACTTCTTCCTCGAAGAGACCATCTCACCCCTCCATCATGTGAAAGTTAAAGCGACTTATAGATGGCAGAACTCGTATGACGATCTCGGGCCCCTGTACATTATCATGGAAGGCGCAATTTGATCATCTTGCTGATATTGCTTTCTCCGGTCTTGCTGCGGGCGGAGCTGATAATATCGGAGGTCATGTACAACGAACCCGGTAGTTCAGTTCAATTGGAATGGGTAGAGATGTTTAATTCAGCGGATACCGCCATCTGCCTTGAAAATCGCCAGCTCAATATTAATGGCAGTGATATTTCAAATATGATCGATACTGTGGATGCCAGGAGCTACATTGTTTTCGCGAGGCAATTAATCAGCGAAGGCGGAGGAGCTTCATTCGAGGGTTATTGGGGCGATTCCTCAGGCCTTTGGGGAGACGACGCTGTTCTGGAATCATATCATGCTATTGACCTGGACTTTACATTGCCCAACGATGCAGGATTTATTGCTGTCATGGACACTGGATCTTTGATAGACTTTCTCTCTTGGAATCTCCCTGCGAGCGACGGAATATCCATCGAGCGTGATACCTTGAGACTTCAATTCAGTGGCTGGCACTTCTCCACTGACTCGTCCGGTTCCACTCCCGGCCGTCCAAATTCCCCCATAATTGCTCCCATTCAGCAAGAGTTTTCGATAGCAGTAATGCCGCGCCTGGCCAGTATTTCTGCGGGGGGTGACTTCGAGATTTTAATCGAGGGGCAATCCGGATTGGCATTGGAAATAGATATTCTCGATGATACTGGCCGCAAAATCAGGACTCTTGCAAGTCAAGACAATGCCGCGCCCCAGTCCATATTGTGGCGAGGCGACGGCAAAAATGGGGGTGCGCTCTCGCCGGGGATTTATTTCATTTATGCAAAAATATCCGGAGCGCAGAATATCACTCGCTCGATTCCGGTAGTGATAGCGCCATGATACAATTGCGTCTGCTGCCACTTTTCATCTTCTGCGCGCGGATATCGCTGGCAGGAGGACTGGATGATTTGTTCCTCTGGCAGTATCAATTGCCGGCGGCCGATCGCGGTTTCAGTTTTGAACCGGCCTCGGTCTGCTCATCGGGATACGGCGCTATTTTCATACACGGCAATCCGTATCAAAACGCCGCGCTTTCATGGGATTTCGCATCGGCGCGCTATGGATTTGGAAGGCTGGGTATCCTGGCCTCATATAGAATCTATGCATTGGACGATTTATACGGCGATGCTACGTATTCTCTGGGGGTCGCATCGAAGATGGTTAATAAAACATATCTGCATATAAGCGGCCGCTACTCCCGTGAGAGTTTCGAGGGGGTGGGAAATTTCAGCGGAGTCGATTGCGAAATTCGGGCATCGTATCATCGCGATAATTTCATCGGCCTGGTGGGCTTTGACGGTTTAAATTTAAATAAGCCGTACGAAAATGCGGCTTTGGACCAGGCAAATCCGTCGGCAACGCTAATTTATAGCCATCCCGGGTCTTACGTTTTAGCAGCCGGTTTTAAGCGCAGCGGCGCCGCTTGGAATCGCTGGTATTTCGATCATAGAATTCAGCTCGCCCCATCTCTGGATATGAGACTGGGCTACATAACCAACCCCAATGTTGTGGAATGGGGGCTTGATTTAACGCACAAATCGTTTAGATTGATTTTCACCTATTTGGGTGTAAGCCGTCTTAATGATACGATATTATTCGGTATTTCCGTCGGAAGGTAACGAAGGGTGAGTCTCAGGGAACAGCTCGAAAAATGGGAACTGGAGAATCTGGCCCCGTATGCGGCGCGCTCGGTGGAGACAAAGGGTCGTCGCTATCCCGAGCCAAAACATCCTTACCGAACCGAGTTTCAGCGGGACCGCGATCGCATAGTGCACAGCACGGCATTCCGCCGTTTGGAGTATAAGACTCAGGTCTTCGTCAATCATGAGGGGGACCATTATCGAACCAGGCTGACCCATACGCTCGAAGTTTCGATAATAGCCCGCTCCATCGCTCGCGCCATGCTCGTCAACGAGGATCTCACCGAATCTATTGCGTTGGCCCATGACCTTGGGCATACACCGTTCGGCCATTCCGGCGAGGAGGCGCTTAATGAACTCCTGACCGACAACGGCGGATTCGAGCACAATCGCCAGTGCATCAGAGTAGTCGAGCTGCTGGAAAAGAGATATCCCGATTTTCCGGGGCTCAATCTTACCCACGAGCTTCGCGAGGGAATACTGAAGCATCATTCCCATTACGACAATCCGCAACTGCCGGGCGAATTGGATGTTGGCGGTATGCCTTCTCTGGAATGCCAGATCGTCAACATATCCGACGAGATAGCATACAACTGCCACGACGTCGACGACGGTCTTTCGAGTGGCGTTTTGACGGAAAGGCAGCTCGAGGATGTTGAAATTTGGCAGGAGCAGTTTTTAAAGGTGAAGAAGGAATTCACCGGCACCGACGAAAGCATGCGGCGCCATATCATGGTTCGATATCTCATCAATCTTCTGGTCACCGATCTTATTGAGCGTTCCCAGGCAATAATCGCCCGCGAGCATCCCCGCAGCATAGACGACGTGAGATCTAGCAAGACATTCATGATTCGACTTTCCGACGACGTGGCTGCATTGAACGGCAAGCTGAAACTTTTTCTTTATCACAACATGTATCGCCACCACCGCATGGTCAGAATGGCCGAGAAAGCCAAAATAATCGTGGGCGGCCTCTATAAATTATATATGCAAAAAGTTGATATCCTTCCAGAGCATGTCAGGGCCAGGATCGAGAGCGAGCCGCGGCATATTGTGGTGGCCGATTATGTCGCCGGTATGACCGACCGATTCGCGGCCGCTGAATACAAGAAACTGATAGGCCCCGTGGAGCAAGATTAAATCCGGGCGCTTTCCGCAAGCGATATTCTTTCGATTGCCGCGCTATTTCCCAAAGGCCGATTCCGAATCAAAACCGGTTGGAAAATTGTTGACTTTCATAATGAAATTAGTTATATATTTGATGGGCTTTTGGTAGACTTGGATGTGAAAGATTTGCTTGGAGATTTAATTTACAGCTCCGCGAGATCGATCGCGTTGGATAAATCTCGCTTCTCAAATAAATGCATATAATCAGCGACTTGGAGACCGGCTCCGGAAGAATGATTTTTGTTTCGTCATAATAATTTTATTAACCCCAGATGGAGTATTCCCATGCGAAAAATTTCAGGGTTTTTGACCTTAAATATGATCCTCCTGCTCTGCATCTCCTCGGTGAACGCCGGTGAGTATAGCCCG
>Ga0214473_10010322_pt1 | contig 10993 bp, 9 predicted proteins | sample RVTome_7_FD_203509 | JGI IMG/M metagenome (GOLD analysis project Ga0214473, IMG submission 203509) | Soil microbial communities from uranium-contaminated site in the Upper Colorado River Basin, Wyoming, United States - RVT98D197 | ecosystem: Environmental > Terrestrial > Soil > Contaminated >...
TCCGCTGGGTGCAACCGTGGCCGAAAAACCGGTGACAGTCCCCATCTATTTCCGGGATTGGCAAGGAAGAATGAGACCTATTTTCAGAATAGTGGTCCTGCCGGAAATCGAGGACCTGTCTTCCGTCTATTGCCCCCAAATCCCGGTCGCCCGGTTGACGAGGACTCGTGTCCTCGCTTTTTCCGAGACGAACTCCCCCTTGGCGACGTCTTCCTCTGCAAAGGCGGCCATCAAGATCTCTTTGTCACCCGTGCGAGAGTGGTCGTAGATGAGGTAGACCGTCCCATCAGGAGCCTGGATGCCGTCGGGATAGGAAACTCCGTTCCGCTCGTCGACAAGCAAACCGCCCGACCAGGTCTGCCCATCATCGTCGGAGAGGTAAGCCGTGAGGTGGGACCGCTTTTTGCCTTGGGGAGGAGTGTGTTTCACGAGGAGCAGATTGCCGCTCAGCAGGCGACGCATGAAGAAACGGGCCGTGGGGATATGTTCGATGGCGTCGGGGCGGCCCTGGGTTGGTGAGGATCGGTGGCGCCTGGAGGGCCAGATCGGTTCCGGCATCGTTGTTGGACGACATCTTTTCCGCCTCCCCGTAAGAGCTGCAACACAGACGGGCCAGATTGAGGAAGACCGTGAAGAAGGTGAGACACAGTCCCCTACCGGCCGACACCGACTGGAACGGGACGATCATAGCGAGCAATACTCCTTGAGCAATCGAACGTAGACCTTGTAGGTTTCAAGTGAGACGTCGGGCGGCGTTTGGTGGTCCACCGCCGGGATGAATCCGCCGGTTCTCATGGTCGGCAGGAGGCGTTCGAATTCCTTTCGCATCGCTTCCTCGCCGTGCTTCATCACCATCTTGTCGAAGGCCCCGATCATCCGAAAGCGCGGATGTTTCTCCCGTATTCGCCCAACGTCCACTCCGGCCATGCGCTCGAGAGGCAGGATTCCCTCCACACCCACTTCTTCGAACCAGGGAATCGCCATGGAGACGTCGCCGTCGGAGTCCACGATGGGCACAATCCCCCTCTCGGCCAGAGCGGGAACCACCCTGCGATAGTAGGGAGCGATGAATTCCTCGAAGCATTCTCTCGAAAGCATCGGACCGTTGTTATAAGACATGTCCTCCGCGAAAGTCATGAACTGGGGGGTGCAGACTTCGCAGAACCGGTCCAGCGCGCGAAGGTGGAACTCGGCGAGATCGGAGTTGATCCGATGCATCAACTCCGGTTGGTCGAAAAAGGCATACATGTGCGGTTCGATTCCCAGCAGGGTTCGGGGAAACCAGAAAAAACCTTCCAAAGTGATCCAGATCACCATCTCGCCTTCGTCTTGATTGCGTTTCCAGGCGCGAAGGACGTCTTCGTGGAAAACCTTCTCGGGAAACAGGTGGGCCTTGAAGCTCTCGTAATCCTTCTCGTCGGCAATGAGCGGACCGCCGTGGAACTTGGCTGTGGGGCAACCCTCGCAACGGTGGTGAATCCCGTACTGCCGGTAGCAGTCCAAACCCAGGTATTCACGGATCTCGCCGGGATCGGTGAGGTCCCGGGGAAGACCCTCCTCGTACCACCGTTCGACCGTCAGATTCCACCAGCCGGCCCATTCGATCGTAGGCAGGCGGTCGGGTTTCTCAAAACCCATGACTGCCCGGAAGCGCTCAACTTGATTCACTCGGCATCACCTGTACCCTTGGTTCTGATAGAGCAGGATTGTTGACTGCCTATCCGGGAATGGAAAGGGGAATGGAGTAGGTGGGGAGTTGCTGGAGGTTCCGGATTTCGGGGATGGGCCTTGTTAACCGAACCCAAGTTGGCGCTTCGCTGACCCTGCGCTGCAATACAAAGACCTTCGGGGTAAGCTGTAACGCCGGCATCCTGCCGGCCCCCCCGAGCCGCCGAGACGGCGGCGAGACGTCGTCCGATCTCGTTCTTGGACCAGACGGAGGGTGGCAGAAGAGTCCCGTAGGGACGGCCCGAGAATAGCCCACCATTTCAATGGTGGGTTGGGCTCCAGCGCAAGTCTTGGTTGTCGGGCGGACACACAGGTCCGCCCCTACAAGAGATCCTCAGCAAGTCTCGCCTCACCGGTGCAAGAAGACCCCGGACCGACGGCCTTATGTGCGATCGGATTGGAAGTGTGCCTACTGATATCCAAGTGTCAACCCAAAGAAATTGCAGGGAACAGGGGCGGATCGAGGTCCGCAACGCGGGGGCTTGCATCCGCACGTGTAAAGACTAGAAATACCCCTCCCGCGAGGGACAGCCAGGGATCCCAGTCCACTGCCGTTCAAACGGGAAAATCCTCTCTCGCGGACCGGTCTCGAAACTCGGTTTCGAGTCAACCTGAAGGGAGAATAGCGAGCGGATTCAACCGCTTGCGAAAGGAGCGATTCTCACCCGGATTCCCGGAAATGCAGCATCCCGTTTTCGTCCTATGGAACCTCAATCGGTAAGTCCACTTCTGTCGATTGGCCTCCTATTCGTCGCAGCCTATCCGGCGGGTCTGCTGGCCCGAAAGCTGGGAGTGCCGGCCGTCACGGGGAACATCCTGGCCGGGGTTCTGCTGGGGCCGTCCTTTCTCAAGGTTTTCGACCGAACGGTGGCGCACGAACTGGAACCCATCACTATCTTCGCGATGGGGCTGATTACCTTCGTAACCGGCGCTCACCTCAGTTACCGCCGTCTCCACAATGCCCTGGGACGGATTTTGTCGGTGACTTTTTTTCAGGTCGCCGGAAGTTTTCTTTTCGTGACTCTGGGGGCGCTGTGGGTGGGCGCCGGGTGGAAGACGGCCGTGCTCCTGGGCGCCATCGCCACATCGGGCTCGCCCGCCGCTCTCCTTGCCGTTGTCCGTGAAGAGAGGGCCAAGGGACTCCTCGTCAAGACTCTTCTTGCCTCCGTAGCGCTCGACAACGTTCTCAGTATCGTCTTCTTCGCCGTGGCCAGGAGCCAGGTCGTCTACCGACTTGGGACTCTCGACGAGTCTTTGTGGGCGGCGACGCTCACTCCCCTGCAACAGATCGCTTTCTCGGCATTTCTCGGCGTGGCGACTGCCGGCGCGGTCTTGTTGGTGATCCGCTGGAAGCTGATCGAACCCTTCTCCGGTCTATTCCTGGCAATTCTGCTGACTGTGGGAGGCGCGCAGTTTTTTGGCGTGTCCCCTCTGCTGGCCCCCTTGGTGCTGGGAATCATTCTCGGGAATTCCGGCCGAGAGAACGAGGGGCTGATTACCTCCCTGGAAAGCCTTCAGCCGATGCTCTTGACCTGTTTCTTCACTCTCGCGGGCGTCGACCTGGACACGTCCAAGCTGGTAACGATGGGCGCTTTGGGGGCCGTTTACTTCTTCGCCCGGGGTACGGGGAAGATTCTGGGGGGATACTGCGGAGCCGCCCTGAGTGGAACCATTTCTCGCCTGAGAAACAACATCGGTCCGACCTTTTTGCCGCAAGGAGGCCTGGCCATCGGTTTGGTGGTTCTCGTCCAAGGCGACTTCCGGCTCCCACAGGAACTCATTACGACGATTACGAATGTCGTTCTCGCCGCCGTGGTTCTCAACGAGATCCTGGGACCGCCCCTGGTCCGGCGCGCGATCGCACGATCCGAAGAGGCAGGGAAAGGGCGACGCCGTATTGTGGAATTCCTTCAGGAAGAACACATCCAGACTCCCCTACGCGTCACGGACAAATGGGACGCGATCCGTCAGTTGGCAGCCTTCCTCCTCAAGTCGCACGGCATCAAGAAGGTCACGCCCGAGGATCTGGTCCGTTCCGTCGAAGAGCGCGAAAGGACCATTTCAACCGCCATGGGCGAGGGTGTCGCCATTCCCCATGCCAAGATTCCCGCAGGTCCGGATGAAATCGTGGGGGTGATGGGGATCTGCCCGCCAGGAATCGACTTCGACGCCCCGGATGGGAATCCCGTTCACTTCATCGTCATGATCGCCACTCCCAAGGAGGATATCGACAAACACCTCCAGGTGATGGCGGCGGTGGCGCGAATCGTCTCCGACCCGGGTGTCCGCGCGCGGCTCATCATCGCCCGCAATCCGGCTGAAGCCTTCGAGGCGATCGAGACGGGGCTGACTGAGGACTACAATTACTTCCTGGAGGATTGAAACAATCAAAATGCACTAGTCAAGGCCCAGATCGCGCCACAGTTCGGCCACACTCTGAGGCTGCGGAATCTCGTCTTCGCCGCGACTCAAAGCCTTCAGCAGTCGCTCGGCTTTTCTGGGAGATCGCAACAGGTGGGCCGTCTCCAAAAGTCCCCCCAGTTCTGATGCTGCTAATAGGGCTACCGACTCCCCGTTTCGACGGTTGATGATCGCAACCTCTCTGTTTTGTGTCGCCTCTTTGCCGAGAGACGCAAGATTCGCACGGGCTTGCGTGTATGTCGTCTGGATGGACACCTGGGGATCTCCTTTTTTGCATAGGAGCACTGTGCAGGTCCCGATGCCTTCAAGTCAAGATCGAGTTCCTCATAAGAGGGAAGGTGCTCGTTGAACCCCCACGTGAATGCCCAGCCACGAATCTATAACTCTAGGAATAGACCTTGTTTGTAGTCTAGCCGCCTTCGGCTGGGAGTTCTGGGAAATCGACGGGGACTGTCGCCGGTTTTTCGGGCAAGGTTAAGCCCCGTGGAAAAAACGGGGACTGTAACCGTCTGTTCGTCGCCTGGAGCCCGCATCCCCCGCGTCCCGCCACGTCGGGTCCAGCGAACGGGCCCAAGCCACGAGCAAGTAGGGTACGCTGTGCGTACCTGGATGGTACGCACAGCGTACCCTACATTCCTCACGTTGCCCGGGGCGAAACACCTCCCCCGGCATCGACTACGAAGCATGGCTTCGTAAAGGAAAGGCGCAAGCACGGCTTGCGCACTCCAAAGACCCAAGGGAGTTGAATCGGCCCGTTGTTTCGGGAGAATCAGCACTTGTACGATAGCCTGATGTCAGAAGCCCAATCATCGTCTCGCTGAAAGGAAACCACCATGGCGAAACAGGCCACCGCCCTTGTTTGCAAGGAGAATGAAGCGTTCTCCCTCGAAAAAGTGACTCTGCCGGAGCCGGGAGATAAAGAAATCCTGGTTCGGAACCTGCGGTCGGGTGTGAGTATCGGAACCGAGATGCTCCTCGTCCACAAGAAGATCAACTGGGGGCCTTTTCCCATCTGCCTCGGTTATCAGGCTGTGGGAATCGTTGAAGAAACCGGGTCTTCGGTTGAGGGCTTCGCGCCGGGGGACAAGGTCTATCACCGGGGATGCCATGCGGAGATGCGCCTGGAAAACGGGACAAGGGTCAGTCCTACCAGTGGCGCACATGCCTCGCACGTCATTGTGGACACCTCGAACAAGCTGCATGGGGCCGCTTACCTGCCCGCAGGAGTTTCAGAGGAAGCCGCCTCGCTGTTTGTGACCGCCTGCGTTGGTTTCCACGGAGTCAACACGGCCGGTGTCCGGATGGGGGAGAAGGTGGTCGTCCTCGGGGCCGGATTGATCGGGTTGGGGATTTTGGCGGCGGCCCGTCTGCGGAGCAGCCAGACGATCGTGGTGGATCGGGACGAATTCCGTCTCGACATCGCCAGGCGGATGGGTGCAGGGATGACAGTCAACGTTTCCTCGCCCAAGGGCGAGAAGAGACTCGGAGACGTTCTTGGCGAAGGGGCGGACGTTGCCTTCGAGGCAACCGGCGTTCCTGCGTGTATCGACCAGGCCATCTCGTATTGCCGGCCCAGGGGGAAGTTCGTCTTCATGGGCAACTATGGCGAGGCGCCTGTGTCTTTTCATTTCCTGATGCCTCACTGGAAGCAGCTGACCGCCTATTTCCCGAGCGACGACGGCTACCAACCGAGCCGGGAGGCGGTCATGAACCTAATAGCCTCCGGTGGAATCGCTTGGGATCGGGCGATCACACACCGCGTTGCGGCGCAGGAATCGCCGGAGATCTACTCGCAATTGGCCCAGAGCAATCTTGAAAACGCTTTGGGTATTGTCATCAACTGGGAGGGGATCGCGCCATAGACGTCGGAGGGCGGACATTCCTGTCCGCCGCTGTTTTTCAGAGTGGCAATCGAAGGGATTCCAGATCCTCACCACTCAAGGAGAATCGGATGAGAATGAGTTTTTTCTCGGGATTTGCCGTTCTATTCCTGGCCGTGCTCGGCATTGCACTCTTGGCTTTCGTGTTGAGACCCGTCCATGTCGACACCCGCTCGCCCGCGGCCATTGAAGCTCTGGAGCAGACCGACATCTTCCTATCGGGAACCGAGGGCTATCACACCTTCCGGATCCCCGCGCTCATCGCAACAGTCAAAGGGACGCTGCTTGCCTTCGCGGAAGGAAGGAAGGGGAGTTCATCGGATACGGGCGACATCGATATTGTGTTGAGACGGAGTCTTGACGGCGGCGAGACCTGGGAGCCGATGCAGGTGGTTGCGGACGACGGGCCCAATACGATCGGCAATCCGTGTCCGGTGGTGGACCGCGACACCGGAACGATCTGGCTTCCCCTCACGAGGAATCTGGGCGAAGACAAGGAAGACAAGATCAAGGACCGGACCGGCAAAGAGAGCCGAACGGTTTGGATGACGAAGAGTACCGATGACGGCGCCACTTGGGAAAAGCCATGGGAGATTACGGAAACAACAAAAGATCCCGATTGGACCTGGTACGCGACCGGACCGGGGAACGGAATCCAACTGAAGAGCGGGCGACTGGTTGTCCCATGCGATCACGCGCTCGTGGGATCCGAGATGTACCGGTCCCACGCGATCTACAGCGACGACCATGGGGAGACATGGCAGCTCGGCGGGACCATCGGAGAGAATGTCAACGAATGCCAGGTTGTGGAAAGAGGGGACGGTTCACTCCTCATGAATATGAGGAGTTATCATGGCAACAACCGAAGGTGTGTGGCCACGAGCTTGGATGGGGGCTTGACCTGGACCCAGGCCATCCCCGACGACGAGCTCGTTGAACCCGTGTGCCAGGCGAGCCTTATCCGGTTGCCTTCGAAGGAGAACGACGGAAAAAGCCGGTTGCTGTTCTCGAACCCGGCGTCTACGGAGAGGGTGAGGATGACGGTACGGCTCTCGTATGATGAGGGGGTTTCGTGGCCTGTCTCGAGGCTTCTCGATGAAAGGCCTTCGGCGTATTCGTCTCTGGCCGTTCTGCCAGACGGGAAGATCGGCTGCTTGTACGAGCGGGGGGAGGAATCCGCCTATGAAAAAATCACCTTTGCCCGGTTTTCGCTGGGATGGCTGACGGATGGAAAGGATTCGCTTTAGACGAGCGCTTTCGCGTAGGGGCGATTCGCGAATCGCCCCTACGCGACGGGCCCCTATTGTCCCGTGTGCCCAAAACCTCCGGAGCCGCGCCGAGTCTGGGGCAGCTCCGCGACCTCTTCCCAGCGAACCCGAGGCACGGGAAGTACAAGCATCTGTGCAACGCGCATTCCTCGGTCGATGGTAAACGGTTCTTTCCCGTGGTTGATGACCGGGACTTTCACTTCGCCGCGATAGTCGGAATCGATCGTTCCGGGTGAGTTCACCAACGTCACGCCGAATTTCGATGCGAGGCCGGAACGCGGACGAATCTGGGCTTCATACCCTTCGGGCACGGCCATCGCGAAACCGCAGGGAACCAAGGCAATCTCACCGGGAGACAGGACGAGCGACCGTCGAACCGCTGCATGGAGATCCATCGCCGCGGCGTGTTCCGACTGATAGTCGGGAAGAGGGAGGTCCTCGTTCCCCGGCAGACGAGCGATGGCGACCTTGAGTGTGTTTCCGTTCATCTTTTCCCCCATCATCGGTTTTCCATGCTTCGGCAGACTGCGGTAGGGGCGGACCTGTGTGTCTGCCCCTACATGCCCCAACCCCAAACAGGAAATCAACAGTAAGCGTCCTCAGACCTTCAGAAGCGCCACCGTGGCGCCGCCCCCGCCCTCGTAGGGGCCGCCTCTTCGGAAGTCGGCCACGCTGGGGTGTTCACGGAGAATCTTCTCCACAGCGCTTCGGAGAACCCCCGTGCCAAAACCGTGGACGATACGAACTTCTTCGAGGCCGGACATGACGGCCTCATCGAGGTACTTCCTCAAGCGCGGTTCCATCTCGTTGACGGTCATCCCGATCAGGTTGACCTCCAGTCCAACGTCCGGTCTGACCCTGGGAACCAGGGTCGTTCCCTCCGTCCCCGGGGACGAAACGGCGGCCGCCCTCGGGACGCGTCTCAGGACACGGTCATAGGGAACCTCCGAGCGAAGGTCTCCGACAAGCACGGACAGCCTTTTCTTCTTGAGGTCCTTCGCTTCCACCAGAACGGGTCGATCCAGACCTTCCACTTGGATGGTATCTTGTGGCTGGATCTCGTCCCACGCGGGGCGAACGTCGTCTTCCAGCCGAACCTGCGCCTGGGGTGTTCCGAAGTCCTTCTCAATCCTGCCTTCTTCCCGGTTGATCTCACGAAGGATTCGCTTCCACTCCGGTTCGCCAAGTCGCGCGTTTCGAAACCGCTCCAGATCGAGGCTTCTCAGTGGCTCGGGAGCGAAGTTCGGGAACTTCGACGCCAGTTCGAAGAGCATCCGAGCTTGTCGTTCGAGGTCGCGTTCCATCCAGGCGAGGGTCTTCTCGCGTTCCTCCAGCGCTTTCTCCCGACCGTCATAGCCTTTCTTTAGTTTCTTCTCTTCCCTGTCGATGAGTTCTTCGATACCCGCGACGCGTCGCTTGGCCGAGGCGATCTTGTCTTCCGCTGCCTTACGGGCTCTCTCCAGGACGTCCCGTTCCTTCCGGGCGGTTTGCTCGATTCGCGCGACCAGCGTCGCCCTCTTTTCTTCGATCTCGGTTTTGGTTTTTTCGACCTCTTCCCGCAAGAGGCGTGCTGCCTTCCGTTCCTCCGTCAACCGATGCAGCATGGCCGCGGCCCGGTTGGGGTCGGTCTCCAGGAGATCGCGGGCTCTTCCCACGATCGAATCCGGAAGGCCGAGCCGCTGCGCGATCTCCAGGCCATGACTCTCCCCCACCGTGTCCATCTGAAACTCGTAGGTCGGAGAGAGAGTCTCATGGTCGAACCGCATCGACCCGCTCGCGAAACCGGGATGGGTGTGACCGAAGAGTTTCAGGTCCCCCAAGTGCGTCGCCACAAGGACCCACGCTCCCAATTGAACCAGCTCTTCCAGAAACGCCCGACCGAGGGCGCTGCCCTCGGCGGGGTCGGTTCCCACGCCCAACTCGTCGAGAACGACCAAGGGTCGGTGCATTCCCCTGGATCGGATCTCGCTCGAGGTCTCCACGAATGACTTCATTCGCGAGATATGCGACGAGAAGGTGGAAAGAGACTGTTCGATTGACTGCTCGTCTCCGATGTCGGCGAGGATACCTCCGAGGAGGGGTATCCTCGTGCCCGGTCCGCAGGGAATCGGAATCCCGGAGAGCGCCAGCAAGCACAGCAGACCCGCCGTCTTGAGGACCACCGTCTTTCCGCCCGTGTTCGGCCCCGTGATGACGATCCCGGCCCGAGTCGTGGGCAGAACCAAATCGTTGGAAACGACCTCCGTCAGGGGCATCTGAGAGAGCAATAGAGGATGACGCGCCTGGATGAGGACCAAGTCTCCTTCTTCAACGATGGTGGGCAGGTGTCCCCGGGTCTCCATGCAATAGTCTGCAAGCGAGGTGACGAGGTCCAATTCAGCAACGGTTTGCAGGTTTGCCCTCATCGCTTCGGACTGGCTGCCCAGCTCGCGGGTGAGGTCTTTAAAGATCCGGACCGTTTCCCGGATCTCCTCCTCAATGCACTCGGCTAAAGCGTTCCCCACTTCGACCAGTTCGAACGGCTCGATATATGCCGTCGTACCGGTGTCGGAGCGACCGTGCTGGATCCCCCGGACCTTCCTCTTGAGGCTGGATTGCACTGGAAGAACGTATCGTCCCCCCCTCTCCGTGAAGTACTCTTCCTGCAGGCAAGCGCGGACTTCCGGTTTGCGGCAGAGGTCCTCGAGCCTCTTCTGGATATGCTGCCGTTGCTTTCGGATCCGGGATCGAAGACGTTTCAGGGCCGGACTGGCGGAGTCTTTCAAGGTCCCGTCCATCTCGAGGCAAGACTGCAACCGGGACTCGATCTCATCCTGCGGGACCAGGCGAAAGAGGTAGACTTCCAGCGGTCCCAAAGGGGCCTCGAGGTTCTGGAGGCTTTTTCTGAGCGACCGGATCCCCATCAGAGTGTCAAGAACCCGCACCAACTCCTTCCCTTCGCAGATCGCTCCTGGAATCTCGGCCTGCTTCAGGACAGGGGAGATGTCGGAAATTCCCTCGAAGGGGAAAATCTTCCCCGTCTCAATAAACCGGCATGCCGTCTCTATTTCTCGGAACCTGGACTCCAGCCAATCCAGGTCTTCCACGGGACGGGCTTTTCGGAGCAGCGCGGGGGAAAGGGGCGTCCGCAAGTGACGCTCCAGGACCGCAATGGCCTTGCCAAACTCGAGTGTGTCGAATGAGAAAAACGTTTCAGACTGCATCGCTTTATCGACTCGGGAAACAGACGAAGGCGGTCGCCCGCTTCTCCGATCTCACAAGCATTTTCATCAGGGCGACGGGAGACGTCTATCCCTAACACCGCCACAGTAACAGAAGCGACCCCTGGAGTCGGCTTCCGCGTTGACTGGAGGACGGAGCTGGCCTATAGTAGTCACAATAACTTAACTCTCGTTCCTTGAGAAAAGGTGGAAAAGGAAAAAACGATGGCTGTAAGCAAAGGAAGAATCAAGAGTCTCTTCAAGAATCTGTCGAGTGCCGAATTGCGTGAACTGATCGAAGCGAAGGCGAAACAGGAGCGCAAGCGACTCCCCCGGTTGAAATCGAAGCTTAAGAAACTGCAAAGGCAAGTTGACCGGATCGACAAAGAGATCGCCGCTGTCGAAGGGCCCGTGGCTTCCGTCGCGAAGGTATCTCGCGGGCGTCGGGCAGTGGCCAAGAAGAAAACCGGAACAAGGCGCGGACGTCGGGCCAAAG
>Ga0214473_10010323_pt1 | contig 10992 bp, 8 predicted proteins | sample RVTome_7_FD_203509 | JGI IMG/M metagenome (GOLD analysis project Ga0214473, IMG submission 203509) | Soil microbial communities from uranium-contaminated site in the Upper Colorado River Basin, Wyoming, United States - RVT98D197 | ecosystem: Environmental > Terrestrial > Soil > Contaminated >...
GGGAAATTGTTGTGCGGGTGGGGTGGGGGGGTGCCGGCTGGGTCAGCCTGCGGTGTGTGTTGGTGGCCCCCTCCGGGGGCCCGGCGGGGGGGGTGGGGGGGCTGGGGGGGAGCGTCCTGGCGGAGGCCGCGCCGGGGGTGGATACGCTGCTCGATTTCACGGGCCGACATCATTGGATGGCCGAGAACGGCCATCCCGGCATGGGAAAGAATCAAACCGGTCGATCCGGGTCGGACCTGTTATTGAAGTTGCCTGCCGGAACGTTGATCTATGATCGTGATACTATCGTTCTCTTAAAAGACTTGACCGCGGAGGGCGAACGCGTTTGCGTGGCGCAAGGAGGGAAGGGGGGGCGGGGCAATCGCCGATTCGCCTCCTCCACGCACCAAACGCCGCGGGAGGCAGAGCGGGGCGGGGCGGGCGAGGAACGGTGGCTGCGACTCGAACTCAAACTGATGGCCGATGTTGGATTGGTCGGATTGCCCAACGCAGGCAAGAGCACTTTGCTTTCGCGGCTATCGCGGGCCCATCCCAAAATCGCGGACTACCCCTTTACGACGCTCAAGCCGCAACTCGGGATCGCGGAATTGACCGGCGATCGCCGGTACGTCTTGGCCGACATACCCGGATTGATCGAGGGGGCGCATGAGGGGGCGGGGCTGGGGGACGAGTTTCTCAAGCACATTGAGCGGACCCGTGTGATTCTGCACCTGGTGGATGTGGGCACCGACCCGGATAGCGCCAACGCCACCCGCGCCTATCGTTTGATTCGTGAAGAGCTCGGCAAGTACAGTGAAGTGTTGGCGCGAAAGGCGGAGTTGGTGGCGGCCACCAAGATCGATCTTACCGGCGGTGAGTCCGCGGCCCGCGAACTGGCGGAGCGCATCGGGGTACCGGTATATCCCATCAGCTCGGTCACGGGACGGGGATTGTCGCCGTTGTCCGAAGCCGTCTGGCGGGTCTTGGAAGAACATCGCCGGTTGGAAACGACAGGCAACTCTTGCGGCGAACCGGCGGATGAGATCAGAAAGGCGGCGACTTCATGATTCGTCAAGTCCCCCCCATGGACCCCGATGCGCCGGCCATCGTGTTGGATATTGGTAACTCCACCATCGGGATAGGCACATGGTGTCGAAGGGAGCTGAAGGCGCCGTTGTCGGTACCCACGACCGATGGGCCCGGATTGGAGAAGGCGTTTCGTGCGCACCTCGAGTCGATACCCGACGGCCGACTGGGGGCCGTGATCGTTGCCTCCGTCGTACCGGCGGCGCTGAAGCGCGTCAGGGATTACGTCGAGACGAAGGTGGATCAAACCGTTTTGGTGATTGGAGAGAATCTGCCGCTTCCGCTGGACCTGGACGTGCGCGACGGGCGGGCCGTGGGGGTGGATCGGGTGTGTGCCGCCGCGGCGGCGTTCGATCGCCTGCAGCGGGCGTGCGTGGTGGTGGGCTTTGGCACGGCCGTCACCGTCGATCTGGTTTCCGAAGAGGGAACCTTTCAGGGCGGGGCGATTCTCCCCGGGGTCCGGGTTCAATTGCAATCTCTCCATGAGCACACGGCGCAGTTGCCGGAAGTGTCCGCGGCCGTCCCCGAGCTTCCTTATGGGAAAAGCACGTCCGAGGCCATTCAGACCGGCGTTTGTCGGGGTATTGCCGGGGCGGTACGGGGGATCGTCGAGGGCTATGCCACGTCTTTGAACTTCTGGCCTCAAGTGGTGGCGACCGGCGGTGACCTTGCTTTGCTGGGACCGCTTTGCGATTGTCTGGATACGCAAGTCAGCGATCTGGTTCTTTGCGGTGTCGGAGTCGCGTACGACAAACATCTTCGGGAGCGGGGCGCACGATGACGGATCGTCCCATCAGTGCCATTATTCTGACACCACCGGGCGGCGGGGCGATCGGGGTGATCCGGATCACGGGCGAGGACGCGTTTTGCTGCGTCCAGGAGATTTTTCATCCATCCCGTGGAGCGTCGGTGGAGGAGGCGTTCTTTGACGGGGGGCGCTTACGTTATGGAACCATCATCGATGAAGGCGAGGTCATCGACGACGCCATTATCAGCCGCGCCGTGTCGCAACCGGTACCGGTCTTTGATATCTGCGTACACGGCGGGGTCCGGGTTATGGAAAGAGTCCTTTCGACGCTTGAATCTCTGGGCGCCAAGATAAGTTCGCCGACCGATCAGGATGGGGGGACGGGCCTTGCCGACCCCGTCGCCAGGAATCCGGAGGATCGACTCTGGCCCCTGAGTCACCCGATCGAAGGCGACATCGTGCAGGTGATGGGCCGGGCCAAGACTTCTCGGGCGGTTCGATTCTTGGCCTTCCAGCGGAGCGCTCTTCCGAAGGCGATTGACCAGGCCTTAAATCGGGCGAAGACCGATGCGGAGGGGGCGCGAGAGATTCTGAAGTGCTTGCTGGCCGGCGCCGAACCCGCCCGGTTTCTGGTGGAAGGGGCTATGGTCGCCATTGTCGGACCCCCCAACAGCGGAAAATCCACGTTGTTCAACACTCTGGTGGGCAGACCGTCCTCGATCGTCTCCCCTCGTGCGGGAACGACCCGCGATTGGGTAGCCGAACCCGTGGAGATCCAAGGAGTGTCCATCACCTTGGTGGACACGGCCGGGCGGCATGAGACGCCCGACGCCCTGGAGCGTCTGGCGATCCGAGCTGGGGCCGAGTCGATACGCAGGGCGGATGCCTGCGTGTTGGTTGTCGATGCGCGACACGGGGACGCAATGGGAGAATGGCTGGAAGGGTGGGAAGAGGCCCCACGACCGCAAAGAGCCTTGGTTGCGGTCAATAAGATCGACCAGGTCGCCCCTCACGACGTGGCTGCGCTGGTCACGAAATACCACACCCGCGGGCTTCCCGTGATCGCGATTTCCGCGCTCCGCGAAGAGGCCCGGGAATTAGTGGCGGGAGGCTTACTGACGCTGTTAGGGTTTGATACGTTTATCGACTTCCACCCGACGGCCTGTTCGATGAATCAACAGGAACGATTGCGTGGATTGTTGGACGGCCCAAATGACTGTTTTTCAGACCTGCATCGAACGATACATCAGGGGTTGCCATCAGGGTGGGTGAGTACGCTGAGACGCGCGAAATCGGTGTGATTCAGGGATCGGCGCACGCCCAAGCGTGGGCCTGTGATATGACGAGGACTGCAATTTTTCAGTTGAAAACGGGTAAAGGCGCGCCTAGAGTTTCAAACGCCGACTAGCATCGGAGAGGGTGTGTCCACGGACAGCCGCCAACAAGCCGCCGCCTTGAGCTCTTCCGGCACGGGCGGGACGCTGGACGATTCCCAGCTTGCCCGCATCGTGGTGGAGCGCAAGCTCTGTACCCCCAACGAGGTGTCCCTCGTCCGCGCCGAGCAGAAGGCGCTCAAGGATGGGGGGCAATCAACCACCTTTGGCGATCTCCTCGTTCAAACCGGTTATCTGACGCACACGCAACTTCATCGCCTGGGCATGGCCATGGATGAGGACTCCATGTACCGCCCGGCGCAGCAAATCCCGGGCTACCAGATCCTCAGCAAGATCGGTCAGGGGGCCATGGCCGTGGTGTTCAAAGCCAAACAGCTCAGCCTCGATCGCATCGTGGCGATCAAGGTGCTGCCCAAACGGTTGAGCGAGAATCCCGAATTCGTGGAGCGGTTCTACCGGGAGGGACGGGCGGCGGCCCGATTGAATCACCCGAACATCGTTCAGGCTTTCGACGTCGGCGAATCCGGCGGTTACCACTATTTCGTGATGGAGTACATTGACGGGCAGACCGCCTATGACCTGGTTCATGACGGCCGTCCGCTGGAAGAGGCGCGGGCCATCAAACTGATCCTGCAGTCGGCCAAGGCCCTGGAGCACGCCCACGCGCAGGGGCTCATTCACCGCGACGTGAAGCCCAAGAACCTGATGATTACCAAACCCGGCGATGTGAAGCTGGCGGACATGGGTCTGGCGCGGGAGGTGGGTGACTATGCGGCGGCGGCGGCCGAAGCCGGACGAGCCTATGGCACGCCGTATTACATCAGTCCGGAGCAGATTCGCGGTGAGTTGACCATCGACGCCCGGGCGGACATCTACGGATTGGGGGCGACCTTCTTTCACATGGTTACTGGGCGGGTGCCGTTTGACGGCAGCACGCCGTCGTCAGTGATGCACAAGCACCTGAAAGAAAGCATGGTCCCGCCGGATCACATCAATCCCGCCCTGTCGGCCGGCGTGGGCGAGATTATCGAGGTGATGATGGCCAAGAACGCCGACGACCGTTATCCCTCCATGACCGAATTGATCGCCGATCTGGAGGCGGTCGCCAACGGCGAACCGCCGTTTCAGGCGCGCAAGCGCTACGACCATGAATTATTGAAGACCCTGGCCACCGGGGGGCGTAAAACTCGGGAATCGGAGAAAGAGGAAGACGAGGGAGAATCCACGGCCCGCGTGTCGGCGCATTGGGTTCTGGCCCTGGGCGCGGCGCTGGCGATATCGTTGCTGGTCAATCTGGTGATGGTCATACGCCAATAGGACCTCGGCTCATCACCGCGTTTCTCGCCTTCATTCATCGTCCCCCGTGCTCGCGGGCTGTGCACAAGGCGGCACGGGATCCCTACTCTTCTACATCCGGCGGGCGCCGGAATGCCCGGCGTGAGAATAGACGTGATCCGGCGGCGGGATTACTCGTCGAGGCAACGGCCTTTCAGGCTGCGAGGTGTGAGCTTCTGCGGGTTTTGCGCGCAATACCGGCCATGATTAGCGATTCGCGCCCCCCAGTTTTCCGTCGTTCCCATGTGCTCGATCTTGTCCTTCATCTCGATGGCCGTGACATAGATACATCCGCGATACGTGTCATTGGCTATTAGGTAATTGTCCACGTATTGAGTAGCCGTCAGAGGGCTGTTTTCGATCGTCGTGTTGGGGGCGGGTTTGTAATAGAACTCAAGATCAAAGGATTCCACATAGTACCCGTGAGCCTCGTCGATGAAGTAATGGATGACCTGCTTGTCGCCAGGCGGGACCTCGCAGCGAATACTCAATTGCGGCGGCTCCGAAGGTACGTCGCACTCCAGCGGCACGGTGGAAAGCTGTATCTTCTCGTCCTCCTCTGGTGGTCGTTCACGAGCCACCTCCGAGTCGACCGGCGTCGACGTCCGAACGCCCAAGTAAACGGCCAAGCCGCCGGCCAGCACCAGCAGGATCCACAAACGGGGATTCATAGAGCGCGCTTCCTGTTCGTGAAAAAGGGACTCCTCACGGACCTTTAGACGCCTCCCGGAGCGAAAAGTTCTGCGCTATCTGAAGGCATACTCGTCGGGCAGGCATCCGTCTCGTGATCATCTTCGACCGCGTGGACGTTTCAAGGTCCACTTCGGCAGTGTACAGACGGCGGGTTCGGCCGGAAAGACCGTTCGAACGAGCGTCGGCAAGGACGGATGGCGGCAAAGTGCCGCTCGCCGCTCGCGCCTCATTGACGCAAGAAATCACCGCCCGTAGCATGGTGAACCTGCCTATCATGGTTACAGGGGTAGGAGCGGACGGCTTTGGAGTTTGGGCGCTGGAGGAAACTTTTTATAGTTACAATTGCGGAACCGAGCGACTGCTGCATCCTGTCGCAACGTAACTTCAGAATCGTCCCCAAGTTGAATGGCGGAAGCACCTTACCGGCTCACGAATGAATCGCGTGGAACCCAGATAAAGCAGGTTCTATGAAAGCTGAACGAAGACACGAGTTGAAGGGAAACGATCTCGCGGCCATGCTGGAGTCCGCTCGGGACTTTCTGGACAGGAATGGTCGGCAACTCGGCATTGGGGTGGTGGTCGTGGCCGTTGTGCTTATGGCGGTCATGTTTCTGGTGAGATCGCGCACCGCCGCGGTGGAAGACCTATGGCGTCGCAAGGCGCAATTGACGTTTGACGATCCGCAGACGGGCAAGACGTCGTTGGAGGCATTGGGCAATCTGGCCAACGAGGCCTCCGATCAACAATTCATCTTAGCGTCGCTGATCGATCAGGGACAAACGGCGTTGCAGCTTTCCGAGAAAAGCCCGTTGCCGCCCGATCCGGAGTTGAACCAGGTCGCTCGGCAAGCGTTTCAGGAATTGCTCCGGCGGTTCCCTACCCATCCCTTGGCGATCGGCGTGGCTGAAAGCGGGCTGGCGACCGTGGAGGAAAACGCGTTTGTGCTGGATGCCGACCTGAACCATCGAGAGCAGGCGAAAAAGCACCTTGAGGCCATGGTGGGTGATTCTCGTCTTGCCGGGTTGCCCGTCCAGCAGTTAGCCCGCGACCGAATGGACCGCCTTGACGATGTGTTTCGGCGTGTGCAGTTTGTGTATGAGCCGCCGCCCCCTCCGGAACTCGAGGGTCCCCCGGAACCGGCAGACACCGAGTCAACCCTGCCCGTTGCGAAGCCGGTCGAGAGAGAAGAGGTCGATGCGGAACCTGAATCGGATGATGCGGGTCACGCACCTGCTGAACCGGGGACGACGAAAGAACCCGGCTAGGGTACGGTCCACAAACGACCGAACGAGCTCGTTAGCCGGCATCGACATCCAAGTTCGCACGCCGGTGTTTCGCAACCTGGTTATCGGCTGGTGTGTGGTCTTCCTGGGGAGTTGCACCTCGTCCGCTCCGCGGGTGGCCCTTCAAGTCTTTGTCCATCCTTATGCGGCGAGTCTCTTTGACCATCCGACGGTGGGGCAGAATCGGCTCTCCGAGCCGAGTTCCGCTCTTGATGCCGCGCCGCGAGTCGAGATGACGTCGGCCGCCAATGAGACCAACAGCTTTGTACTTGCCTTTCAAACGGACAGCGACTCGGCCATTCGCGCAGATCTCGATATAGAGCCACTGGTCGGCCCCGAAGCGATCATCGATGCGGCGAACGTGGAGGCTTTTCGGATGCATCCGGTGACGGTGGCTCGCTGGCCCGGTTGGCATATACGTTCGATTCCCGTGGCGGATCGGAAACCGGCCATTCTGGACGTCCTTGTTCCGGTGGATGCGCCAAAAGGCGGGTTGGTCGATTTCCGAAATCCTGGACCGGTTATTCTCTGGGTGGATGTGAATGTGCCGGCGACGGCGAAGCCGGGCGTTTATCGCGGAAACCTTTTCGTGACCGCTGGGCGAGTTCGCGTGGCCGGCGTTTCCCTTGAGTTAACGGTCCTGCCGATGGTGCTACCGAATGAGGATGCGATTCCCGTTCTGGCGGAACTGGACCATCGTCAGTTGTTTCGCCATTTGTTGACCGACCCGGGGGCGGCAGAGGTTTTTGCAGATGATTGGCGAGGAGCGCCGAATCGTCAGGAATATGACGGCGTGTTGCGGGACACGCTTTCTATGCTTCGACGGCATCGCGTGACCCCGGTCTTGAGTCGTTGGACGCCTCCCGCGCAAGGTCAGGCGGCCGGGGGTTTGACGGTTGATTGGCAGCTCTATGATCGTATGCTGTCAAGATCGTCTTCCGCCGGCACGAATACCGGAAAGCCATTGACCTCCATCCATGCGATCCCCTTCAACGGAATAGTTCCTTTGGGCGTCGATAGGCGGGCGGAGATTTCGCCCGGTTACAAACGAATGTTGGCCGCCTATTTCGCTGAAGCGGCGAGCCACTTCCGACAAGCCGGCGAGGAACCGGTTGTGTACCTGGAAGTGCCCTGGGAGTTGCCCGTCACGCCCCGGACGGTCGATCAGGCGATGACGATTGCCCATCTCGCCCGCCAGGCGGATCGGCACATCAAGATCATGGTCCGCGGCTTTCCCCAGGACTTGGCGCCTTACGGCTGGCCTGATTACCCACACCCGGACTTACCCAGCGTGGACATCTGGGCGCCGCCGGCGCAATTCTACGATCCCGAGGTCATGGGGGAGGAAAGAGCCGACGGTCGGCGCACCTGGCTGACGCTGGACCGTCCGCCCTTCAGCGGAACGCTGGATGTCCGTGCGCCGGAGAGCTTCGTGTGCGTGATCTCGTGGCAGGCGGCGCAACTGGGGGCCGAGGTCGTGCTGGCCGGTTCCATTAACGATTGGCCGGTCGAGGCGTCGTCTGTCGTCACCCCGCAAGACTGCGTCAACTACGCACCAAGGACGCTGATTTATCCGGGCACGCCGTTCGGGCTTCAGGAGGCCATCCCGTCGGTGCGACTGAAGAGACTGCGCAGAAGCCTTCAGGATGCGGCGTATGTTCAGCTCTTGCGAGACCATGGCCTGGCGCATATTGCCACAGCGCTGCGCGAGTCGCTTTCCGCGTACGCGGGCACACAGGCCTACCGGACTCATTTCGGCGACGGTCGCGCGATCGGGTGGGTCGATGAGGTCCGATGGTATGAACTAGCGCGGGACATCATGGGTGACGCGCTGACCAAGGCGGTGGAGGGGCGCAGCGCCGAGGTGCGATCGGTGATTCCGGAACAGACTGCGAAATGGCGGCGTTTCATGCTCGATACGCGGCGTCTGCGCCTGGTGGTGGACGGTGTTCGGCTGCGGCGCGATGCATCCCAGCGTCAGCGGGGGTGGGAGGCGCAGGTGAGCGTCGGTATCTTCAATGGTCGGCGCGTACCGGTGGGGGGAAGTCTTCGCCTGACGGCGCCAGGGTGGTCGACCGCCGCGGCGGAGACGGTGGTGGAGGTGATCGCCGCCGGCGAATGGCGTCGGGCGTTCCTCACCGCCGTGACGGACGCGGTGCCCTTGACGGAGACCGGCGCAAGCACCTTTCCGGTCGACATCGCTCTCGCGGACGGCGGCGGCGCTTCGAGTGCCGCCAGAATGGCACTGGTGGCCGCCCTGGACCGGCCGCAACCGATCATCGTGGACGGCGACCTTTCCGATTGGCCTCCGGGATGGGGCAACGTCGCGTCGGATTTCGTGCCGGTCCTGACCTCGGATGTTCAGGCGGGACCCGGAGATCGGGCGCCCGCCCGTCGCGACACCCTGGTGTTCGTGCTGCGGGATGAAGCTTTCCTGTACCTGGGGATCAACGCCCAGGTGGCGGATCGGGCGGTCGCGCAAACGACCACACGAAACAGGATCGAATACGATGATCTCGTTCCCGTGGGGGAGGAACTCATCGAACTGCTCTTTGACCCGCTCAACGCCGGGACGCGCACGCCGTCGGATTTGTTTCGAATAGCGGTGAAGCCCTCGGGCTCGTATCGTTCGGAAAAGGGTTTACAAACCGATCCGCCGGTGGGCGAGCGCCGTCCCTGGGCCTGTGACGCGGAAGTGGCGGTGAGGGTCGGGGGCGGCCGATGGACGGGGGAGGTGAGGGTCCCGTTGGCGTCATTCCAGGCGTTCTCGACCAAGGACACGGTGTGGGGTTTTAATATTACGAGATTCGATGCCGAGGCGGAGGAGTTTTCCAATTGGTCGGGGGCGACGGGCAATCCCTACGATCCGCTTTCGCTCGGCAACCTGTATCTCCCGTGACGATCGCGGGCGGGCGGAAATTCGTCACGGCGGTGCGATCTTGAGTTTGATCGGCGGTTCAAGACCGATAGGATGGGGTGGGGGCGACACGCCATCCCACAGAAACGACCGGCGAGCCACGATGGATCGTTCAAGCAAAGGCACTCATCACCAGGCTGCGTATGCGACGGCGTTTACGTTGATCGAACTTCTGGTGGTCATTTCCATCATCTCCTTGCTCATCTCTATTCTGTTGCCGTCGCTGGGACGGGCCCGAGATCAGGCCAAAGGCGTGCATTGTCTGGCGCGGTTGAAGGAATTCGGAAACGCCCTGGCGTCGTACGAGAATATTTCCGGCGGCGTGCTGCCGGCGGCGCGGTGGTTTCCCGCCCCGTCCGAGCTGGAAGCGCCCGACGTCAGCGGTGTGATTCGCACCGATGAAAAACCGATCGAATACGGATGGAGTGAAATCCTGTTCTCTTATGTTTACGCGGAACAGGTGAAGTTACCAGTCAGCTTTCCCGTGCAACGCAACGTTCAAGGAGATCGCTGGGAGGCGTATTTCCTATGCCAGTCCGTGGGCGATCGTGACGTAAGCAGCGGCCACTATCGCGTCTACCTTCCCGCGTGGGGCGGCGGGAGTTATTCGTTGGGGCCGCGCGGCGTGTGGAGCGACGAGACCCGCGCCAACCCCACACGCAGCGGTCAACGCGAGCACGTTCGTCCTAAGCTTCCGTTGATCGGTGACGCCAACGAATATTCCGAACGCGGCGACGGTCTGGGCGACGATGACGGCAGCTTCATCGACGCGGGGGAGGCCAACTACGCCGGTTCCGACGGCATGCGCAACGGCAATCGCTTCGCCGATCGCCACCACGGAGGGACGAACTACCTGTTCGGCGATCTACACGGAGCGTGGAACACCGGTTTGCGGGGAGAGTTGTCCCGCGATTACGATCTGAACGGGGTCATCGACATGATCGAGGCGCCTTGATGCCGCAACCGACAACGGATTTCACGGGAAGCGACGCGGTGATCGCCGCGCTCACGGACCTCATATTTGCGACGAGAATCCGGTCCACCGCCCAAGCCCTGGGGATACCCGCCATCATTGTCCCGTCGCTGGAGGAACTGAAACAATCGCTGGATCGGTTCGCCGCGGGCCTGGTTCTGATCGACCTGAACGGTTTCGGCGAGGACGCCATCCGCGCGGTTACGATGGCCCGTCAGCATCCGAGCCGGCCCCGCGTGCTGGCTTATGCCGCGCACGTCGATAGGCAACTGGCGGATTCCGCCAAACAAAACGGCGCCCATGAGGTTCTGCCTCGATCGCGTTTTCACGCCGAGTTGCCGCGGATTCTAAAGCCCGAGCATCGCGAAGCCGGCGCCGATTAGTGCGCGGCGCGGCGGTTGACGAGTCATCGTTCCGTTTCCTCTTACCTTGGCCGTGGTACAATACCGCAGGTTGCGTCGCGTTTCCGAAGTGCGAAGAGGATCAAGTGTGGCGCGCCGGGCACAATCTTGAGGCCGCTTGCCCATGATGATTCGCGAACCCGTCGTCGCGGGACAGTTTTATCCGGCCAACCACGCCGCCTG
>Ga0214473_10010324_pt1 | contig 10991 bp, 8 predicted proteins | sample RVTome_7_FD_203509 | JGI IMG/M metagenome (GOLD analysis project Ga0214473, IMG submission 203509) | Soil microbial communities from uranium-contaminated site in the Upper Colorado River Basin, Wyoming, United States - RVT98D197 | ecosystem: Environmental > Terrestrial > Soil > Contaminated >...
CGCCTGCCCACGCTCGCGGGCCTGCGCCGGCGTGGCTACACGCCGGAAGCGATCCGTGAGTTCTGTCGCAGGGCCGGGGTCGCGAAGATCGACAACATCGTAGACGTCGCGGTGTTGGAGGACTGCCTCCGCGACGATCTGAATCGGCGCGCGCCGCGCGTGATGGCGGTGCTGAGGCCGCTGAAGGTCATCCTCACCAACTACCCCGAGGGTCAGGTGGAAGAACTGGACGTCATCAACAACCCGGAGGATCCAGGCGCCGGAAGACGCAAGGTGCCCTTCGGGAGAGAGCTGTATCTCGAGCGGGACGACTTCCGCGAGGACCCGCCGCCGAAGTACCACCGCCTCGCCCCGGGCCGGGAGGTGCGCCTGCGGAACGCCTACTTCATCACCTGCACGGGGGTGGTCAAGGACGCCGCTGGCGAGATCACCGAGATTCACTGCACCTACGACCCGGAGACCCGCGGCGGGGACGCGCCCGATGGTCGAAAGGTGAAGGCGACACTGCACTGGGTGTCGGCCGCACGCGCGGTCCAGACCGAGGCCCGATTGTACGACCATCTCTTCCTGAAGCCGAACCCGGACGACGTGGAGGAGGGGCAGGACTACACCTCCAATCTGAACCCGGACTCGCTGGAAGTGGTCCCCTGCTACGTGGAGCCGAGCGTGATCGGGGCTGAGGTCGGCGCCCGCTACCAGTTTGAGCGGCTGGGCTACTTCTGCGTGGACCGCGACTCTACTCCGGAGCGGCTCTGCTTCAACCGAACGGCGACGCTTCGCGACTCCTGGGCCAAGATCGAGAAAGCGATGAAGAAGGGCTAGGTCCGCGCTCGGGGCCCTCGCGCGATATTGACTCCCCGTTCGAGGCCTGGTAGTATCGCGATGGATGCCGGATAGCTCAGTTGGTAGAGCGACTGACTCTGGATCAGTAGGTCCTAGGTTCGAGCCCTAGTCCGGCAGCCAGCTCGGGACAGACACGGCTCGTAAGGTCAACAAGCTGGTGTCATCCCCCAGAAACCCCATCCGGCGCGATTATCAAACGGCAATGAGACACCTCGGAAAGCCTTGTAGGCTTATCTGTGAGTCCTGAGCATTCTATCATATGATACCTTTGGGCGGCGCCGTTCCCGCGGCCATCTATTGCGGGGAGCAATGGACTAAGCCGGAGAAGTCAGCGAAGAGCGTTCCGGCTGGAATCGAGCGACGCGTCTTCCCCGAGGCCGGGATCACCTGCTATCGACTCGCCGCGTGATTTTCAGCCCATCGGAACGGAGCCCGGTTCGGCGCCGAGCACCCTCAGCCGCGCCTCCTCAGCCCCGTCGACGCCGCTGGATGGCTAGACCCTCCGTCCGTGTCCCATGGCCGCGTCTTCATCCCCGCTGTCGCGCCGCTGTCTGCGGGGATCGGAGCCATTCTGGGCCGCCCATACGGTGTCCCATACCTAACTTACACAGTCACATCTAGAGCCGAAGGCGATCTCACAACGCCAGCCGAGCCAGCCCATTTGCCACTCGCTGGGTAGTTCCGATCTGCCTTCTCTCCGATCCTTCCCTTTCTTTCTCCTGAGTCGGGATTTGGACGTGCCCCCTGGTTCGTGCTATCATCTCGACACGGGAGGCGCACATGGCGGATCTCCGTCTCGTCTTCTATGGCTCCTCGGCCGGCTTTCCCACCGTTGCCAGGACCCCGACCTGCATTGGCCTGTGGCGGGGGGAGGATCTCTACCTGCTGGACTGCGGCGAGTCCGCCGCGGTGCACCTCGCGCGCCACGCCGTCTCCCCGGAGGCCCTACGCGCGGTGTTCGTCACCCACAGCCACGTAGACCACATCGGCGGGGTGCCGATGCTGCTGCAGTGGCTGCAGTTGAACCGGCGCCAGGAGGCCGTCTCCCTCTGCCTGCCCGCGGAGGCCATTCCCACTCTACGCGACTACCTCGATCTCTGCTTCCTCCATCACGACCTACTCGGCTTCGACCTGGAGTTGCGGCCGGAGGCCCCGGGTAAGGTGTACGATCGCGACGGCCTGACCGTCGAGGCCTTCTCGAATCGCCACCTCGCCCACCACGCCGAACGCCTGCGCCGCGAGGGAAAGGGCCGCACCGGGCAGAGCTTCAGCTACCTGCTCACTGTGGACGAGAAGCGTCTCCTCTTCTCCGGCGACATTCTGCACCCGACCGAGATTGCGGAGCTCGCGAACCGCGCGGATCTAGCGATTGTGGAGATGGCTCACTTCCCACCCGAGGAGTTGGGCGCGGCGTTGGCCGCCACCCAGCTCCCGCGTCTCGTCGCCACGCACCTCATTCACACCCTCGAACCCGTGGAGAAGGCCGTGCCGGGTCGCATCCGCAAGGGCGGCTTTGGGGGCGAGGTCATGCTTGCGCACGATGGAGACGAGGTGCGGCTGTAGCCCGCCGGCCATGACCCCGAATTCGCCTCTCCGTCGCTATCTCAAAGCGGTCCCCGGCCTGGCCCCGGCCTATCGGGCGGCCAGATTCGGTTGGCGCTGGCTGTGTTGTCCCCGGCCGAATCGCCGCCGACAGCAACGGGTGGCCCAGGTGTGGAGTGAGACGCTGGCGCCGACGGCCGGGGCCGAAGCCAGCCGCGCCCGCGGCTGGCTGGCCTGGGCGCCGGTGCTACGCCGTTATGTTTTCCCCCAGCTCGGCGGCCTGGATTGGTATCACTTTGTGAAGACGCACGCGGCCGGACTGCCTCCGGAACGGGGTCTCAGCCTGTGCTGTGGGGACGGATCCACCGAGAGGCTATTTCACGGCTGTGGCGTCTGTCGCGACTGGGAAGGGGTAGACATCTCGCCGGAAGCCATTGCCGCGTGCCGACAGGCGGCCCACGAGGCGGGCCTTTCCGCAGCGCTGCACTACCGCGTAACCGATGTGGAGCATCTCAGGCTCCCCCGTGCGCGGTACGATTTGGTCGTCGGTTGGATGGGGCTGCATCACCTCCGCTCTTTGCCGCGTGTTTTCCACCAGGTGAAGCGGGCCCTTCGCAGTGAGGGCATCTTCGTCGTCAACGAATATGTCGGGCCGGTGCGTTTCCAAATGCCGGCGCGGCAGGTAGAGCTGATCAACGAGTGCCTCGCGATGCTGCCGCGGGAACTCCGACGGACCGGGTCAGGCGACACAGTGGAGAAGTTCGTGCGGGCGCCCGCGGAGGAGGTGGCGGCCCACGATCCGTCGGAGGCGGTGAGCTCCGATCAGATCCTGGCGCGGCTGGAGCGCGAGTTCGCAGTGAAGGTGCGCATTGACTATGGAGGGGCCATCCTGCAGTGGGCGCTCCAGGAGATCATGCCTAACCTCCATCCTGACGACGCAGACCACATGGCCTGGCTGGACCGCATGTGTGAGTTCGAGCGGCGGGCGATGGCGCGGGGCGACGTGGGCAGCGACTTCACCTACGTGATCGCAGAGAAGCGGCGGAAGGTGGGAGATTAGGCGGAACACCTTGGGCTCCCGAGGCGTCTAATGTGATAGCCTAGCCGTGAATCGCGGGCGATTGCGGAGGGAGCAACATGTCCAAGTGGCTGCGTCTGGTGGGGGTAGCGCTTGCCGTCTCCTCTTGCGTCCCGGCTATGGGCGATGGGGCGTTTTTCAAGAGCGGCGTTGACGTGCGGGCTGAGGTCGCGGAGCCGAACCAGAAGGCCTTGATCTGCTGGGACGGGAAACGCGAGACCTTGGTGCTTCAGGTCACGTACCGCGGCGGAGCGGGGCGGTTCGGGTGGGTGGTGCCGGTTCCGGCGCGCCCCAAGCTTGACGTTGCCTCAGGCGACCTGTTCCTGGAACTCGCGGAGATCACCAGACCCGTCGAACCCCGTCACGGCGGAAAGAGGGCCATGGGATCGCGCGGGGCAACGACGCAGGGCGCCGCGGTGCAAGTGATCGAGCGCGTCGAAGTCGGCCCGTACGACGCGACAGTGCTCGCCGCAAGCGAGGCGAACGCGCTGGCGGAGTGGCTCCGAAAGAACGGGTACGCCATGCCCAAGAACGCGGCCGCAGTGCTTGACGCGTACGTGAAACGCAAGTGGTACTACGTTGCCCTCCACATCAAGACTCAGCGCGACCTGTTGGACGAATTCAGGAAACTCGTTCCCACGTTGCGCACGGTAAAGGAGGCTCCGGATCGGCTTGCGGCGGAGGTAGTGCGACTGAACGTCTATGAGGCAGGTGTCGGCCGGCCCAAGTGTGAGGCACTGGCGCAGGCCATCGAGAAGGTCGTGGCCGAGACCGCGGGGGTGAGCGAACGGTACGGAGGGCTGCAAGCCGTGGGGGAGACCTCGTATATCGCCTTCTATATGGGTCTGCTACGGAGGGCCACGGATGACCTCGACCGAAAGTTGGTGCGTCGGGAAGCGTTGGGGCGATGCCTCGGGGAGTGCGCCGCCACCGTGGGGTGGGAGCGGTTCCAGGCCGCCGCGCAGGCAGCCGGCCTGCGACCGCGCAGCGTGGAGGACAACTTGGTGACGGTGGTGGCGGACAGCCTCCGTCACGACCTGCGCGGAGATGTGCCGTACGCGAGCTCGCGCCTCAGTAAGCTGCAACACCTCCTGCGCATGTCAGAGCGACGCGCCTCCGCGCGGGCCCGCGCGGGGACTGAGTCTCAGTACGAGTTGGTGCGCCGTGCGTTCGCGCTCGCGGAGGCGACGCAGCCAAGGAGGAAGCAATACGAGGACCTGCGGGAGAGCGCGTTGCGGGCCGACTCGCGGGAGAGGGTGTTCTGGGCGGAGGCGATCCTGTCGGTCGTGAGTGCGAGGGAGTGGCTCTATCGGCAGACCAAGGGAGACGTCGAGATGGCGATGGAGGCGGCAGACCGGGCGTTGCGGGAAGGCACGATTCGCCCGCTGCGCTTGGACTTCGACACTCCCGAGATGATCTACCCGCTCCGCATTTCCAGCCTCAACCCCGGAGGATCGGATATCCAACTCTACACCCTGACGGATCATCGCATGACGGCCAAGAGGTTCAGGACTCATTTCGCGGGGCGGCTGAAGAGCGGCGACTTCGATCACCGCAAGTACCGGAGCGTCTCGGCGTTCCTGAGAATGCAGCGCACCTATCTCACGGAACTACGCGCCCAGTTGAGGCCCGAGCAAATGCGCGACGACCTCACCTTCTCCCGCGCTTGGACCGACCGGGCCTACCGGGAGCGAGAGGGGCGGCCTCTGCTAACGCCGCGGGAGCAGGTGCTGTTGCTGCTGCTGATCGCGGCCGTGGTGACGTTGGTGATAGTGCGGCGTAGCTATCGAAAGCAACTGCGCGTCTCCCGACCGGCCGCCGGGCCGCAATGACCTCCCGCCTCATCCTGCACGTGGATATGGACGCGTTCTACGCGGCGATCGAGCAGCGGGATCGGCCGGAGCTGCGCGGGAAGCCGGTGATCGTGGGCGGGACGCCGGAGGGTCGCGGGGTGGTTTCGACCGCGTCGTATGAGGCCCGGAAGCTCGGCATCCACTCCGCCCTGCCCTCCGCCCGTGCGGTGCGGCTGTGCCCTCAGGGGGTGTTCCTGCCGGTGGACATGGGGAAGTACCAGGCGGTCTCCAGGGAGGTGATGGCGATCCTGGCCCGCCACTCCGACCGGATCGAGCAGATCTCGGTGGATGAGGCCTTTCTCGACCTCACCGACCGCGCGCCGAACTACCGCGCGGCCGAGCGAACCGCGCGGCGGATCAAGCAGGAGATCAGGGAGGAGGTGCGGCTCACCGCCTCGGTCGGCCTCGGCCCGAACAAGTTCCTGGCCAAGCTCGGCTCCGACCTGCGCAAGCCGGACGGCCTGGTGGTGATCCGGCCGCAGGAGGCGGAGAGTTTCCTGGCGCCGCTGCCGGTGGGCAAGCTGTGGGGCGTAGGACCCAAGACGGAGCAGCGGCTGCAGCAGCTCGGGCTGCGCACCATCGGCGACATCGCCCGCCAGCCCATCGCGCGGTTACGAGCGCTGCTCGGCGCGTGGGGGGAGGTGGTGTACGAGCTCTCCCGCGGGCTGGACGACCGGCCGGTGGAAACCGGGCGGGAGGCGAAGTCGGTGAGCGCGGAGACGACCTTCCCCCGCGACCTGCACGACGAGGCGGAGATGCGCCGCGCGCTCTCCCGGCTGAGCAAGGAGGTGGCGCAGCGCATGCAGTCGGACGGAGTGCGGGGCCGGACCATCGCGATCAAAGTGCGCTTCGGCGACTTCCGCACCCTTACCCGCCAGACCACGTTGCCCGGAACCACCGACCACGCCGAGGCCATCCGCCGCATCGCGCACAAGCTGCTTTCGGAACTCGACCGCGGGGATCAGGGAATCCGCCTCCTCGGGGTCCGCGCCACCGGCCTGGAGAGCGGGGCGAAGCAGCTCTCCCTGTTCGCCCCGGAGGTGCAACGGAGGGCGCAGTTGGAGGAGAGCGTGCGGTACCTCAGGGAGCGGTTCGGGGAGGAGGCGGTGAAGTGGGCGAGGGAGGTGGGGGAGTAGGGGAGGGGCACCTCCTGGTGGCCGATCGAGGTCGCGCATGAAGGGAGGGGCCCGCGCAGGGGGGAACAGGATTCCGCCAAGGGTGTTGGCAAGGGCGTGGGGAGGTGACGTGCGGAGGGGCTTCGGCAGTGCCCTGCCGCGTCGGTGGCAGGCAAGACGATAGGAGGTCCCAAGATGGCTGCGCTGATCCTGGGTGTGACGGGGTTGGTGTTGGCGATCGCGGCTTTGATGCCACGGGCGCTGCTGGATTTCATGCCGTGGCCGGCAGCACCAATAGCTTCGCTATTGGCAGGGCCGGTGGTCCTGCTGGCGATCGCACTGGGACTGGTAGGCTTCAAGCGCAAGCGACGTCGAGCGCCGCTTGTGGGGGCTGTTCTGGGTTGTGTTGCGGTGGTTCTTTTCGTGCAGGAGGTACCGCTCCGGCTGAGGAGCATTGACCGCAGCTCGACGCTACTGTGGCGAGTTGCACACCCAGCGACGCATGAGATGGTGCTGGAACTAGAGCCCGACGCCGGATTCCCGCTGAGTGCCGGAGATCTCTCGAAGGCCGCGGAGGCGCTATCCTCGCGATTGCGCTATCTGGGGCGGTTCCATGCTCCGCGCGGTGTGGCACCCAACAGAATAGTGATCCCGGTGACGGCCCGCGACGCAGCGGCCTATCAGCGGATGGGGCCGCCACTGACGGGAGGCTATGTGACGTTTCACCTGGTGCACCCCGAGAGTGATCGCATGGTGACTGAGGCATCTGAGCCGGGATTCAGTTGCCCCGAGGGTTGCATGATGGTTCGCAAGGCAGAGCAAGCTTATGTGGTCAACAAGGAACCGGATCTCCGTGACTCGGTACGCAGCGCGGAGGTATTAGCCCTAGCGGGTGAGCCACCATCGGTGTCAGTGACGTTCGACGACCGCGGTAGCAAGGCCTTAAGTGATATCACAGCAAGGAACAGAGGGCGTCGCCTTGCGGTGCTTCTGGATGGTGAGGTAATCGTGGTACCGGTAATCGAAGAGCCGATAGGCAACGGACAGGTATCTATCCGGTGCAGTGGGGCGCGCGAAGCCGCGGATCTGTCCCTGGTTCTCCGAAGCGGTGGCATCCCGTGCCCGGTCCGGATGGTGGAGATCCGCAAGGTGAGGCAACCCTGAGAGTGACCAACGGGTGCCCTGCCGCGCAAGTGTCCGGCAAGGCGGGACAGAGGCCTCAAGCACGAGGCGTCGCAGGCTGGTGGGGCTAACGAGCATCGTGTTCATGGCATTGTGCTACCTCCAAACGGGGCGATTTGTGGGCGGAGGCGGGCAAGGCCCCTCGCCCTGGGCTCACTAGGGCGGAACAACTGGCTAAGGTTGACCTCGGATCACGGTTGCGCGCCCCCGGCGCGGTGGGATGGTAGGACGCCAAGCCCCTCGGACTCCGGCTTCCCTGAGGCGCTCTCGTGAGGGGCGGGACGGGCCGGGCCAACGTGCTACCAGAAGGCCGGCGGGACGCCCGCCCCAGGCGGATCTTCGACCGGCGCTCCCAGGGACGAGGAGAGGGTTCCCATGGTAATCGAAGCTTACTGCTAGAAGCTTCGATTATACTATGTAGGTTTGCCGGATCTGTGGTAGGATGAGATCAGAGGAAGACGATGGACGAGACCTACTATGCGATGAATCCGTGGTGGGAGGGCGGGAGGCCGGACACGGGGGTCCCGCGGCCAGAGTATCTGGTTCAGTTGAAGGCGGCTCTGGGGCGCAAGCAGGTGGAGCTGGTGATCGGGGGCCGGCGGGTGGGGAAGACGACGCTGATGAGGCAACTGGTGGTGCAATGCCTGGAGGAGGGCGTGGCGCCACGCGAGGTGCTGTATTTAGCCCTGGATCACCCGCGTCTGGTGAGGAGGCGCATCTCAGCGCATCTGCGGAGGTTCCGAGCAGGGTTCGACCATGGGCGACGCCGGAAACTGTGGCTGATATTCGATGAGGTGCAAGAGAGTCCGGACTGGGAGGCAGAGCTGAAGGCCCTGTACGATCTGGAGAATGTGAAGCTGATCTGCACGGGATCCACGGGGGCGCTGCTGGCAAGCCAGGGGGGCAAGCTGACGGGCCGGCAGGCGCGGCTCCAGGTCCATGGTTTGAGCTTCCAGGAGTTCCTGAGGTTCCGCGGGTATGAGTTCAGCCGGGCGGAGGACTACCGATTCGTCTCAGCCGCGGAGGAGTACCTGGAGACCGGGGGGTATCCAGAGCAAGTGCTGCATCCCTCAGAGGCGTATCTGACGCAGTTGCTGCAGGATATCGTGGCCCGCGACCTGGTGCGGTTGGGGCGGATCAGGCGGCCGGAACTGGTGGAGGATCTGCTGCGTCTGCTGGCGGCGGGGGTGGGAACGCGCACCAGCTACAACCGCCTGGCGAAGACACTAGGGATCAGCCTGGATACGGTAAAGGACTACCTATCATACCTGGAGGAGGCCTATCTGGTCCGGGCGCTGGAGAAGTGGACCACATCGCACACGGAGCGGGTGTACGCGCAGCGCAAGGTGTACCTGCTAGACACCGGGATCAAGGCGGTGCTGACGGGGAGGGGAGACCTGGGAGCGAAGGCCGAGACCGCGGTGTTTGCGGACAGCGTGCGGCGAGGGGTCTCCTGCGGCTACTATGCGGAGAGCCAGCGAGAGGTGGACTTCGTGTTTGGCAGTCCCCGCGCGCCGAAGGCGGTGGAGGTCAAGTACGAGGACACCTTCAGGTGGGAGGACCGCCGCTTCGACGGCGTACGTCTCTTCTTGCGGCGGTTTCCGGCCTGCCGTGAGGTGACGGTGGTGACACGCGATGCGACCGGGGAGGCGGAGGACGGAGGGGTCAGAGTGAGGGCGATTCCGCTGTGGAGGTATCTGTTGGGGGAGTGAGAGGGGGCGGTTTGGCGGCTGGGGGCGACAGGGAGGATGGTCAGCCTCGGGCCAGCAAGCCGAGGCTGGCGGCCATGACGGCCATGCCGGCGGCGACGCCGAGGATGGAGAGGTGTTCCTGGCCATGTTCGCGGGAGGCGGGGAGGAGTTCGTCGAGGGAGATGAAGACCATGAGGCCGGCGATGGCGAGGAGGCCGCAAGTTGGAAACTTGCGGCACGGAGGAGGTCGCAGGTCAGAAGACCTGCGCTACAGGAAGGGCGCGCCGTCAGAACCCGAGCGGCTTGCCGTCCACCAGGACGCGCTTGATGAGGCCGCGGCCCTGGCGAACCACCGCCACCTCGACCGCGATTTCCGGTGGGCGTGTCTGGCGCCACGCGGCGAGCCGGTTCACCTCGTCTTGCTTGGTCTCGGGGATGAAGTAGTGCTCCAGACCGTACTCGATCCGCACGAACTTGCCTTCGGTGTACATGACGTCGCCGCGGAGGTAGGGCAGGGGCTCGTCTTTGGGCCGCGATACCGTGACGCGCACGGGTTGCGCGTAGGGTTTCCCCGGCTTGAGCACGACATAGACATCCCCGCCGAAGCCAGGGTCCTCGAGGCGGGCGTCATGCCTGACCTTTGCCAGGTCGAGCTGTGAAATCTCGTAGCCCAGGTTCATGTAGTTGCCCATGAACAGGCTGCGCGGGTCCACTGGTTCGGTCTTCAGCACCACCACCTGGCCGCGCCTCAAGTCCAGCTCGCTGCGGCCGGTCTGGGCCAACAGGAAGATGGCCTGCAAGATCACAAGGAGGTAGAACCATCGCCTCATGTCGGCCTCCTCTCGGCCATCGCACTGATCAACTTGCGGCGCGAGTATTCCAGCGCCCAGCCGGCCCCCAAGAGCATCAACCCGGCCCCTACAAACACCAGCCCCCCGGAGAGCATCCCGCCGAGCAGATCGAAGTAGCGGGTCACCACCTGCACAAAGAAGACGAAGAGGCCGAAAGTCACCAGGCCGGGCTGATTGCGCGCCCACCCGAGAGAAATCACCCCGATCACCGCCGCCAGGAGCAGGAGGTTGAACAGGGCCATCACCTGATAGGAGCCTTCCCGCCACTGGGAGTAGTCATACTCGCCGCCGGTGGTGAGCCAAGTCGGGTGGTGGGCCGCGATGACGACCCCCAAGAGCAGGAGCAGCAGGAGGGCCGTTGCCTCCACGAACGCGGTGCGGGTCTGGCGGGCGCGAGTGAGCAGCAGCACGATAGCTGCGGCGGAGGCGGCCGCGAGTACCACCCCCGGCCAGAGCCATTCCGGGGCGCCCCGGAGGCCGCCCGACGAGCCCCAGACGTCTCGGAAACTGAACGCATAAAGGGCGACAAACAGGTAGAGCAGTCCCAGCCATCGCCAGGGCGCCTCGAGACGGGCCATCGCACCTGCTCCGGTCTGCAGCCGGCCCAGGGCATAGAGCAGCACGCCGGCTCCGAGGTAGAGCAGCAGCAGGCCCTGCGGACCATGGTAGGCGAACCCGCTGAGGGCCATCCCGAACCAGATGCTCCCAAGCACCAGGGAGAGGAGCATGTGCAGAGGGGACAGGAGCACATAGGCCAGCGGCAGCACTCCCAGGAACCAGTAGAGAACCGCCTTGGCCTCTCCGCCTGCGCCACCTCCGCTGAGGTGATACATCTG
>Ga0214473_10010325_pt1 | contig 10990 bp, 10 predicted proteins | sample RVTome_7_FD_203509 | JGI IMG/M metagenome (GOLD analysis project Ga0214473, IMG submission 203509) | Soil microbial communities from uranium-contaminated site in the Upper Colorado River Basin, Wyoming, United States - RVT98D197 | ecosystem: Environmental > Terrestrial > Soil > Contaminated >...
TCCACATTCCTGAAGGCCGGCAAATCCTGGCGACTCTAACTGTCTACGACAACCTGGAGCTTGGAAGCATTCCTCTCAGGAGCCGGTCTGAGTTGAACAAAAGGTTTCAGGAGGTTTTTGATTACTTTCCTGTGCTAAAGGAGAGGGTCCATCAGCGTGGCGGAACCCTTTCAGGAGGTGAGCAGCAGATGCTCGCCATTGGAAGAGCCCTCATGGGAGAACCCAAACTTCTCATGATGGATGAGCCGTCCCTGGGCCTGGCTCCCATTCTGGTCAATGAGATTTTCAAAATCATCACCGTGCTCCGTGAAAAGAAAAAGACCATTCTTCTCGTGGAACAAAATGCGAGGAAAGCCCTGCTGACATCCGACCGCTCTTACCTTCTCGAAAACGGGCTGATCGCCATGTCAGGGGCTTCCTCTGAAATGATCAACAACCAGAAAATAAGGGATTCTTATCTGGGAACGAGGTGAGTTTGATGATCAACATCCCTGAACGAATAAACCTGGCGTCCTACTACTTGGACAGTAACCTTAAGGCTGGACGGGCAAACAAGACAGCCGTCTATTTTGAGGGCAAGAAGTTCTCGTACCAAGACATGGCAAAGCTCGCGAACAAGGTGGGCAATCTGCTGCGGGATCTTGGCGTGGAGATAGAAGACAGAGTGCTCATCGCTCTCAACGACACTCCGGAGTTCATTGCCACGTGGTTTGGCATTATCAAGATCGGGGCGGTGGCAACGGATGTGTATTCTTATCTTCAGCCTAAGGATTATGAGTATTTCCTTAATTACACGAGAGCGAAGGTTGCGGTTGTGGACCCTTCGACGGTGGACAAAATCGAATCCGTCGCTTCCAAGTGCAAGCACCTCAAGCACCTCATGGTGGTCGGTCAGGCACCCCGCGGCAAGCTCCTCTCTTTCGAGGAACTGGTGGGCAAAGCCTCTGATCAACTCGACCCGGAAGACACGCATGCCGACGACATCGCTCTCTGGAAATTCACGTCGGGAAGCACAGGGCAGCCCAAGGGCGTTGCTCTCACCCATCGAAATTCCATATACAACTTCCTGACTTATGGTCGACAGGTGTTGCAATACCGGGAAGACGACATCACGTTGTCCGTCCCCAAGCTGTTCTTCGGCTACGCGAGGGACGCAGGGGTCGTCTATGCCTTTGGCTCTGGTGCGGCGGCAGCTATTTTCTCAGAGCGATCCACTCCTGAGAAGCTCTTTGAGATGATCGAAACCTGCAAGCCGACGGTCCTCATCAATGTGCCGACCATGATCAATTCCATGATCGAATTCCCCGGAGCCAAAAGTCGGGACCTCAGCTCCCTTCGCTTCTCAACCTCAGCAGGAGAAGCGCTCCCTGCGGAGCTCTACCACAGGTGGAAAAACATGTTTGGTGTAGAGATCCTTGATTTCATAGGCTCTGCCGAGCTCTACCACGGGTATGTTTCGAACCGGCTGGGTGAAGTGAGACCAGGGAGCCTTGGCAAACTGGTTCCGGGCTATGATGGAAAAATCATCGATCAGAATGGGAATGAGCTCCCTGATGGAGAAGTGGGAGAGCTTTGTGTCCGAGGCCAGAGCGCCGGGCTGTTCTACTGGAACGAGTACGAGAAGACTCGGAAAACCTTTAAGGGCGACTGGGTCCATACCGGGGACCTCTTCAGGCGTGACAAGGACGGATACTACTGGTTCATGGGCCGCGGAGGAGATCTGTTGAAAGTGGGAGGCATCTTCGTCGCACCCCTTGAGATTGAGAACTGTCTCCTGGCCCACCCGGCCGTGAAGGAGTGCGCGGTCATTGGTGCGTCGGATCCGCAAGGGCTGATCAAGCCCATGGCGTTCATCGTGACAAAAGATGGTGTTAAGCCTTCGGAAGCTCTGGGCCGGGCCATTCAGGATTACGTGAAAAACACTCTAGCGCCTTACAAATTTCCTCGGTGGGTGAAATTCATGGATGAATTGCCCAAAGACGATCGAGGGAAAATCAGGAAGAGAGCGCTGAAGGGGGAATGAACATGCTTAAACCCATATTCGATTCAACCAAAGGCAAGATGCGTGTTGCCGGTCTTGTTTCAGGATCAGGATCAAGCTTTCGGACGGTCCTTGAACAGCAGATCGAAATGCTGGCCAAGGGCGTGTGCCCTTACGAGGTGGTTGCGATCTTCACGGACAACCCGAAAAGCAAGACCTTTGACATGGAAAAGGAATTCCGTGTCCCTGTCCTGTTGAATGACATCCGAGCATATTACGAGAAGCGAGGGAAGAAGATCACGGACAAACAGGTCAGGGAAGACTATGACAGGGAGACCATAAAACTGTTTGAACCTTTGAGACCGGATTTCCTGGCCTACGCGGGATATGTCTGGGCGACCACTGCGCCCCTGGTCAATGCCTTCACTGGGATCAATGGCCACCCTGCGGATCTTTCCATCATAAGGGGAGGGAAACGGGCCTATGCAGGGGCAAACGGTGTGAGAGATGCCTTAGTGGCCGGGGAGACGGAACTTCGTTCTACTCTTCACCTTGTGACAACGGAAATAGATCACGGTCCAATACTCATGATTTCGGAGTCAGTAATGGTCGAAAGAGGGCTTAACTTCTCGCTGGATGAAGCGTCGCGTGAATATCTCAAATTGCTCAATCAGAAAATGCGCAAGCTCTTTCCCCGGGTCATCAAAGACATTGCAGAAGGAACCTTCAAAAGGGATGAAAGCGGTGCTCTATATTATGGAGACAGGCCGATTCCCAACGGTTATCGTCTGTAGGCACCAGCGAGTTAGATTGCATAATTCAGCCGGCCAAAACGCATTTGATCTCCTGGTAACAAATGTAAATGCTTAGTATCCACAAACGGAGATCATCATGATTGCCGGTTTACTCGATGCAAGATCTCCAGCAAAGCAAAGCCTTTCAGGCCGATAAAGGAATTGAAACCAACGGTCTTCAACTCTTAATCAAAAAGCCTTTTGAGACGCCTTGTCTTTTTATTGAGGAGTGAAGATAGGAAGAAGCTCAGCATGGCGATTCTTAAATCTGTTCCATACATGTTTGGTAATCTCAAATGGAAGGACCTAGCCGAAATCGAAGAAAGGCAGAAGGTAATTCTGCTTTTACCCGTCGGCTCTACTGAGGGTCATGGTCCCCACGCGCCTCTTTCGACGGATGTCACGATTTCTCTGGAAGTGTGTTTGAGGTCCGCCGAGAAGCTGGCGAAAATGAATTATCAGGCGTTTGTGCTCCCCCCTCTTTCTTATGCAGTGACTGAATGTGCCAGTCAATTCCCTGGTACGATCTCCATATCTCCCGAGGTCGACACGCGTCTCATTTCCGACATATGTCTTTCGCTCATCGGAGGAGGCCTGCAAAAGATATGCATTTTTAACAGCCACTTTGAGCCTGCTCATGTCCAATGCATCTATGAGGCGATCGAGAGAGTGAAGGAGCTTTCAGGAGTAAGCGTTGCCTTTACGGACATTACAAGAAAGAAATATTCATCAAGGCTGGTTGATGTGTTTCAGATGGGAGAGAGCCATGCGGACCGGTATGAAACGTCGATTCTGATGGCCATTGATCCTTCCCTCATTAATGAGGAAAGACGAAGAGCGCTGCCGCATCTTGCAATAAACCTGGTAGAAAAGATTTTCAAAGAAGGCCTCAGCAAATTTAGGGAGTTCGGGATGCCGGATGGTTACTGTGGCGATCCTGCATCCGCTACCGCTGAGGAAGGGGAAATGATATTAGGACGCCTCTCGGATTTCGTTATTGAGGATGCAGAGAGCCTTGTTTTGGAGAAAGGGACGCAGATCCAGCGTGGGCTGTATGGTAGGCAAAGGCGTAAGGAGAGTCAATGATGCCAAAAGATGTTGCAATGTCGGGCAACCGAGTCGCTTCCAGGACCTTCTGTAGTGAGTAAACTTCCTGGCTCGCCTCTCAAACCTGCTGCCTGAGACGAAGACACCCCGGCGCCTATGCCGGAGCGAATGGGGTCAGAGACGCGCTGATGGGCGGAGAGAGCGAGGTCAGATCCACCCTGCATCTGGTGACCACGCAGGTGGACGGAGGTCCAATCCTGCTCATTTCCGATCCTGTCAAAGTCGACAAGAATTCGGGCATGTCACTGGAAGAGGGTTCTCGATTTTACCTCAGACCGCTGAATGACAGGATTCGGAAGCTCTTTCCACGGGTCGTGAAAGATATTGCGGAAGGCACTTACCGACGGGATGAGAAAGGGCTTCTCTATTATGGAGAAACTCCGATTCCCAAGGGAGTTCGGCTTTAAGCTTTCATGTCAGCCAGGATTTGAGCCGCATCCCGGACAAAGCCGGGGCACAGGGTGCGAAAGAGGTTGTCCTTTATTGCTTTTTCTCTTCCTTCCGGGGTGCCCAAGTCGACTCCAAGGAGGTCCTTACAAAGGATCGTCCCGCGCTTTTCCTCAAAGAGCCGAACAAATTCTTTGACCAGATCATAAACCCTGTATCGTGTTTCCTTCTCGCTCGTAGCCTCCTGAACTTTGAGTCCCAGGATCATCAGAGCTCCGGTCACGGCTCCACATTCGCGACCCATGCCCATACCTGACCCAAAAGCGCGAGCAAGTTTGAAGGCTGTTGGGCGATCCAAGCCATAGAGCTCACCGAAACCGGCAAGCATGGCCTGGGTTCACGCATAGCCTTGATCAAAAAGAGTCACTGTCGTATCAATCGGATTCATGTATTCTCTCCTTCCATCGGGCGTGGGCGTCAGTATGACACAAGAGCCTTTTCATGGCAATCCTCCCCACTCTGACCTTGACCGTTCGACAGCTCTCAAGCTAGGCTTAGACAAGCAGGTGAAGAAGAGCCGCCCCCCGATTTTGCTCGGGGCCGTGAGCCTGTCAAACGGGCTCTCGATCTGCTCAGGGTCAACCCTGAGCAAGCCCCGTGGAGAAGCACGGGGTAGCCGAAGGGTTGACTTGATCCATCATTTGGATAAGGTTCTTTAAAAATTGCAGTCATGGAGACGGGTATGAATTCAAAGCTGCCCCTGGGGAAAATCGATCCTAAAATCCTTGGAAGACTTCTTTCGCAATACACGAGTGCAGGAGACCGGGTTCTGATCGGCGCAGGGATCGGAGAGGATGCAGCGATCATCGACATGGGCCATGTTTACCTGGTGGCCAAAACAGATCCCATTACTCATGTGACCGGTGAAATCGGCCGCTACGCGGTCCACATCAATGCAAATGACATTGCCTCTATGGGAGGGAGTCCTCTCTGGTTTCTTGCCACGATTCTCATGCCTTCTGAAAGCAAGGCCTGGGACATAAAAAGGATCTTCTCGCAGATCTCCGGGACCTGCAAGGAGCTGGGCATCGCCTACTGCGGCGGGCACACGGAAGTAACCAGCAGTGTCACAATCCCGGTCGTGGTCGGGCACATGCTTGGGGAGGTGACCAGGGATAACCTGAAGCCCACCTCAGGCGCTCAGGATGGGGATGACCTGGTGATGACGAAGTCCGCAGCCATAGAGGCCACGGCGATCATTGCTCTTGAAAAAGAAGAGGAGTTGAAAACTTCGTTCCCCGAGAAGTTTATCCGAAAAGCGCAGAACTACCTGCATGAGCCCGGGATAAGCGTTGTGAAGGAAGCGACCCTTCTGAGAAACATGCAAGGGGTTCACGCGTTTCACGACCCGACAGAAGGAGGGCTGGGGAACGGGATCTACGAGATGGCCACGGCAAGCGGTCTTGGCGTAGAAGTGGATAGCGAGAAAATTCCTTTGGCCGAAGAAACACGCCTGCTCTGTGATTACTGTCACATCGATCCCCTGGGCGCGTTTGCTTCTGGGTCTCTTCTGATCGCGGTCTCACGCTCCACATCGGCAAAGGCGATCAAGAAGCTCTTGAAAGCAGGGGTGCCGGCAACCCGAATCGGCAGGATGGTCCCGAAGAAGAATGGGATGAAATTGATCGAGGCTTCTCGAGAGCTGGACTTGCCGGTTTTTCATCAGGATGAGCTATCGAAAATATTCGGGTGAGGAAAACCTCAAGCCCGGGCAGCAGAAAAGAACTCCTACGTTTGTGTAGGAGGATGTTATTCGAGAACCTCACCGCAAATCCGGTGGTTATGGGGGAAAATCATGCTCTGATAGCAAGAGGCGCACAGGGTATTGCCATCGCCCATGATCCAATCGTGAAAGGATTTCAAGGTCCTGCCGCACTTCGAACACTTGAACGGTCCGATTTCAATCCTATCGGGATTGGTCGTTTCAACGTGATTCGATTCCGGTTTCATCTCTACCTCCTTGTCTAGCCAAAATACTCCTCACAGAAATAGTGCAATCCTCAGACCAGTGATTCCCGGAATGAGTGTGTACGAAATAAAATATGCAAACTCAAGCAGTTGATGGCATTCCACGACTGAGGCCTGTGTTAAAGGATTATAGGAGGCTTTACACAAACGTTGTTTTTAACAGAGGTATATACAATTATGTCGGCTTTGTTCGAAGCATGAGGATCTCTGCCAAGAGGAAGTGAAATCCCGCTTTGGCAAGACTACGGAGGACGGGCACACAGGGCATCCTAGTGAAGGCGAGTGAGAGCTTAGGCTTGCTATTTGCGCTGAAATGTGTTAAGAATACTAATAAAAAATAAGCTTTCTTGACCCTACGACGGCGCTTAAGGCCCGCTCGGAAGAGCTGGTAAGAAGAGCCGCTCAGGGTCAACCCTGAGCAGGCCTCGTGCGGAAGCACGGGGTAGCCGAAGGGTTGACTTGGGCTTTATAAGAAAGCAGGGAAGAGTCTTTGGCTGTGGCCAAAGGCTTGCATTGGGAGCTTTGGGAATGGTTGACAAAAAAGAAGACAAGAAAGAGAAGGATCCCTTTTCAGACAGCTCAGAGATCTTCGAAAGCATTTTCAAAGAAGCCACCCAGGAGATTAGCACGGAGACAGGAAAGGTCGCTGCAAAACCGGGGTTGAAGCCGAAGCCAAAACCAGAAGCCAAAGCAAAGCCGGAAGCCAGGCCGAAAGCGCCGACAAAACTGGAACTTGAACCAAAAGTAGAACCGGAACCCAAGGTGGAGCTGGAGCAGAAACCGAAATCCGAGACAAAACCAAGGATCCAAGCTCCAATGTTCAAGCCCAGGCAGGAACCCCTTCGCAGGCCGATCACAAGAACGTCGGGCTCAGGTGAAGAAGAAACAGGGGCCGAACTCATGTCTACCAGACCTCTGGCGATAAGACGAGTTCACGAGCAAAAGCCCAAAGAGGAACCAAGCCGAAAAGCTGAAAAACCCAAGCCTCCCAAGAAAAGGAGGAAGGGTTCGCCTGTCGTCAAAATCATTCTTTTGCTTATCCTGCTGGCTGCAGGGGTGGGAGGTGCGAGTGTCTATTTCGGAATCATCGATCTGAGCGACTTTGGAGGCAGGCCGGAACCAGCGACGAAAGAGTCTCCCAAGGTCGCTGCCACCAAAACCCCCCCGGCTCAAACAGCGGCAAAACCGCCGCCGCCGGCCGCACCCAAAGCGGCCCAACCCACACAGCCTCAAGCGAAACCGGCAGAGGCCCCAAAACCAACGGCCCAGCCGCAAACGGTTCGGCCTCCGCAAGCGCCTCCCAAACCAGCAGAGGCTGTGACGTCGCCTCCGCCTTCTCCCCCGCCGGAAGTCCAGGCTAAAGCGGCAACACCGCCGCCCCCTGCGGCAGCAAAGACTGAAACGCCAACACCGGCAGTGCAACCGCCGGTTAAAGTTGAACCGCCACAAACACCGGTGCAGCCGCCTGTAAAGAGCCAACCCCAGGTCCCCCCTCCACCCGTGCAACCCCCTGTGAAGAGCGAGCCCAAGACTCCTCCTGCACCTGTTCAGCCGCCAGCGGTTCCCAAGAAGGCTGAGACCCCTCAAACGGGCGTGCAGCCGAAGGAGATCGCAGTTGCCAAAACCGTTCCTCCTATGAGCGGGAGCGGAGTCTCTTATCCTTTCTCCGTCTATCTTGGATCCGTTCAAGGCATGGATTACGTAAAGAAAGCGATGTCGTCTTATGAAAGCCAGGGCCTTTCGACCTACTGGTCGAAGGTAGAGCTTGGAGCAAAAGGCACATGGTACCGTGTCTTTACAGGGTATTTCAGAAGCGCTCAAGAGGCTGAGGCGTTTATTCAGCAGAAGAGGATCAAAGACGGTGAGGTCAAGGAGACGAGATATTCCAACCTGATCGGAGCCTTTGGAACCAAACAGGAAGGGGAGGAAAAAGCCCTTGGTCTTGCCAAAATGGGATTGAGCGCTTACTGGATCCAGGGTTCGGATGGCCAGGTGCGGCTTTACAGCGGGGCTTTCATCACCAAGGAAGGTGCTGAGAAGAACCAGGTTGAGCTGAACGCCCGGGGAATCAAAAGCCAGATCGCCGAGCGGTAGAAACGGGTGTTCGATCACCACCCCTGGCAAAAAGATCTGTCCGAGGGCCGGAGAGCCCCGTTATCTGTCAGTAGTAGGGCTGGAGCCCTGTCTCACAGTATTCCCATTGCAGGATCTCTTGAATTCCCACCCTTTCCTCCACGGCCGACGGATCCTTCACACCTTTGGACTCGATGAGTTCTCTTAGCAGGAGTTGTTCTTCCTGCTTCAAGTCCCGTTCCTTCAGCACCGGTTGCTTTTCGATGAAGACGCTTTTCTTGCGATTCAAGGGAATTTCCTGAAAAGCGTTTTGATAGGAGATGCCGGGCACCAGCGCAGGAACATGGTAACTCACACGAAGAGGGCATTTCTCTGAATCGACATGGGGGAGCAGGTCAGGGTGGAAGGAGATTTTTCTTCCCTGATCGTGAGCCTCCCATGAGCTTTCCGGACACCCGTGGCTTTTGAAGGTCCGGACAAGAGTCCCGATCAGCGCGGAGGGAGCTTGAACAGTGATTCTCCGGATAGCGCCCACAGGGGTCACCTCTTCAAAGGGCTTGCACACAAAGGGAGCGAAACGCCTTCTGTGGCCCATGGTCTGGAATCTGTTCTTGTACGCAAAGGAGCAGTAGTTGATGGGCAATCTAATGGAGTGACGAGTGGCGAATTCAAGAAGCCTGAGCGCCGTGAGTTCGGATTCAAGCACGGTCACCTTCGCCCCGTGGAGGAACGTGTATCCTCTTCGGGCGAGGTGGGTAAGATTGTGAGGGGTGCAGCGAAGCTGGTGCAGGTTTAGAAATCGGATGCCCCGATCTCTCAATTCCAAGACAAGGGATTTCAATCGTTCGAAGTCTTCCGGGATGGCCGGAATCTCGACGGTCACCGTATTAAGAATATTCGCTGCGAGCGAGACCTTGCAAAGATCGTAACGGCTTGCGCTCAGGTCAAAGCGAATCTCGTCTAAACCAGCCTCTTTCAGCGCTTCAAGGTTATCCCGGTTTGCCGCCATCCCATTCGTATAGAGCCACAGATACACCTTGCTTCCAAAGTGACCTTTGATTTTTCTCAGGAAAAGGATCGTCCTGTCAAAGGTGAGAAAAGGTTCTCCCCCGCTCAGGCTTGCTCCCTTGATCTGGAACTTCTCGATGTAGTCCGTGTAGTCCTGGGGATTGGAAAATAAAATTCCATTGGTGATCGGCTCTGACTTCGACGTCTGCTCCGAGGGGCAATAGAAGCAGCGGGCATTGCAGAGGCTGTTGACAAAAAGACAGGACCAAAAGCCTTCGCCGCAGAGAACGCAGCCTGGTGAGAGTTTTCGACAATCCAGCTTGGTCTCGTGGAACCCAAACTGAACCGATCCTGCTAAGGAAGAAAGAATTCTTTTTCTTTCTTCATCCGCCTTTAGCGCTTCCTCGTCGGTCACCCAACGGAGCAAGGCGTAGTTTTCTCCGTATTCTCTCTTGTTCAGTTCGACGGCTTGTTTCCTTGGCAGGTCCATGGGATCAGAAAAGCGGATGAGAGAAAAATAGAGGCAAGCAGGAATCCATTCTACCTCACGATTCCCCAGGATTTCGCGATCCGGTCATCAGGCGTTTCCCACACCCGGCGATGGAGTTCCCGCACGAGCAAGGGATCATAAAGGATCACTCTCTTTTCCTTTGGGCTTAGGGAGAGCGGTCCTAGCAACAGTGCTTTTTCAAGAAGACCGGCACGGCCTGAAGCAATGGCCTGTGTCAGTTTTTTTTGTTTGTTCCGCAAGAGCCCGAGGTGAACGGTGTTCACGACGGGATTGACGATGGCCTTCACAAAGCCCCCTGCTTTGGGGGAGGAGGCGAAATTCTTCTGCTCCGACGCAAGGCTTGCTTCGAGCGATTTGAGTTCCTTGGGTTGCTCCATCTCTTCCGGTATGAGCAAAAGACCGAGCATTCGGAAGGTCTGACCGACACTCGCCCGGCTGGACCATACGGACAGGGGGATGGATAGAATCAAGGGGATGAAAATGGGTGAATTCCACCAGAAAAAGGAACGGTTGATGAAAAAGAGAGCCGCTGCCCAGATCAGGGCAAGCAGTGTGCCGAATCCGTGAAATCGTATGGCTTCGCGCCACCCGGTTCCGAGGTCACTTCTCTGTTGGGGACCCCAGCCTACCTGCCGGCCGAGGAGCGTGATGAAGACGAACTTGCTGTGGAAGAGCATTCTCACCGGCGCGAAAAGAGCGGAGAGGAAAACTTCTAAACCCAGGCTGACGAAGAGCTTCAGGCTGCCGCCGTATTGGCGCACCTGACCTTTCTTGAACATGATCAGGAGGATGCTGAACAGCTTGGGCATGAAAAGAATGATGGCCGTGGTCCCGAGAAGTGTGAGAGCCCACTGGGGATGCCACACAGGCCAGTCGGGAAAGAGGGTGCGGCCCTCAGGGAAATAGACCGGAGTGCGAAATGCCTCGGCAATGGCCTGCACCGTGCTCAGGGTGATGAACACAAACCAGAGCAGGGAAGAGCCGTAAGACATGGCGCCGTGAAGGAACAGGGCGCGATGGGCTGAGAGCAATCCCTTGGCAAAGGCGATGCGGATGTGCTGAAGGTTTCCCTGGCACCACCGTCGATCGCGCTTCAACTCT
>Ga0214473_10010326_pt1 | contig 10988 bp, 9 predicted proteins | sample RVTome_7_FD_203509 | JGI IMG/M metagenome (GOLD analysis project Ga0214473, IMG submission 203509) | Soil microbial communities from uranium-contaminated site in the Upper Colorado River Basin, Wyoming, United States - RVT98D197 | ecosystem: Environmental > Terrestrial > Soil > Contaminated >...
GCGCCTTTAACTACGGACTCCAGGGCTATGTTGACCTCAGGTTAACTCTCCTGCTTTACGCCGGGTCTCTGACAGGCATATATTTTGGCGCAGTCGGCACAAAGATAGTAAAAGAACTCTATATCAGGATGGTGACCGCAGTTCTCATCCTCTTATGTGTTGTCTCGCGCGCTCTTGCTGTGCCCGGCTACCTTAATAAATTAAATTTGGTTACTACGGGAAAAAATGCTGCCTCGATTCTTGAAATAGGAAGCAAGATATTCCTTTTTGGAAGCGGTATTGTAGCTACATTTTTAGTCTTATATTGGACATTCAGCGCAAAAGCAAAAGAGAAAAAGGGTGGTGATCTGGGCTTTTCTCACAGTTCAGAATAAAATATGGGCAGATTTATAAGGAGGTTAATAAATGGGTATGTATAAAAAAATAGTACTGGCACTTGACGGTTCGGAAATAAGCAAAAATGCACTAAGACATGCTGTTGAACTGGCAAAACAGAACAATGCAACGCTTATCGCTGTTCATGTTATCCCTCCAATTGATGTTATGGACATTGAGACTTTTAAACCAGAGACGCTATTGCGAGGACTGAGAAAGGAAGGAGAAAAGATACTATTAGAGGCTCAGGAACTTGCCCAGAAGAAGGGTGTTGAGGTTCAAACGCGCTTAGAAGAAGGCATCCCTTTCGAAAAAATATGTGAGGTTGCTCAGGATTCTGAGGCTGATCTTATAGTGATGGGAAGCCATGGTCGTACCGGCATTGGAAAAGTGCTTATCGGAAGCGTCACAGAAAGGGTTATCAGTAAAACACACTGTCGTCCTGTACTTGTGGTTAAAGCTTAATTAATGAATAACATTACATAAAAAATCGTAGCGTTCAATTAGGTCTACAATTTTGTAGACCTAATTAATTTTAACCCGGCGAATTCAATAATTTTTTTTATTAACTAAATTAATTTTTCCGGAGGTGCCGACGGAAGCAACAGTAACAATCCAATTACGTGAGACATTCAACCGTGTATTGAAGATGACATCGGCAGTTATCGCAAGCCTCTTTATATGTGCTGCGGTAGTTGAATGGATTAGAAGTGCAAATAGCGATTTCCACGGGCTTGCAAACTACAAATGGGTTCCAGCGTTGAGGAATTTCTTTTATCTGATGGCTATGTTCAATATCCTGCTTATAAGATATGTTATTATGAAAATTTATATTGCACCGGGACCGAATAATTTTGAGATGATTATTAAGCGGTTATTTAATGCAAATATTGTTTCGATGTTAATTTCCGAACTGCCTTGTTTTTACGGTCTTATACTTTTCTTATTAGCCAGTGACCCTATAGATTTCTATCTTCTTTTTGGATTATCGATTATTTATTGCACGATTTATTTCCCCAGATATAAAAACTGGGTTTCACTATTAGAGGAAAATTTGGAAAAAGAGTAGACTGATAATTTTTTAAATATAGCCCGACTAATTAGATATTCCGGCTTTTTTGTCGATAAATTATAAAGGAGGGAAAACAATGTATTTTTATTTACCAATTGCCCTGACAAGTGTCAATGTATTTGTAATCACGGGCTTGGGGCTGGCAGTTGGACTTCTTTCAGGTTTATTTGGTGTGGGCGGAGGGTTTTTAATGACGCCGCTGCTGATTATGTTTGGTATTTCTCCGACGGTAGCTGCGGCTACTGATTCACTTCAGATAGTAGGTGCATCTACCTCGGGCAGTTATGCGCATTGGAGGCTTGGTAATGTTGATTTCAAGATGGGGATATTCCTTTTAATTGGCGGATTTGCAGGCGGCACGCTTGGAGTTCAGTTGATTAAAGTACTTAGAGCAATGGGCAATGCTGATTTTGTAATAAAATTAACCTATGTTTTGATGTTGGGTATTGTAGGAACTTATATGTTTTTTGAAAGCCTGAATGCCCTTAAAAAGGCAAAACAGGCAAATCAGCCAACTGAAACACACGTAAAACCAAAGAAAGAATCCGGCTTTGTTGCCTTTATTAAAAGCCTTCCATTCCAGACCAGGTTTGAAAAATCAGGCGTAACACATTCTGCTCTATTAGTTATATTGTTAGGTGCGTTTGTCGGAATTCTCGCTGCAATCATGGGTGTTGGCGGCGGATTTCTCATGGTGCCTGTTATGGTATATCTTCTGAGAATGCCCATGCATGTGGTTGTCGGGACAAGTCTCTTCCAGATTCTTTTTACCTGCATCGAAGTTTCTTTTTTACAGGCATATATAAACCATACTGTGGATTTTGTACTTGCGCTGCTGCTCTTAATCGGGTCCACTTTCGGGGCGCAGATAGGAACAAAAATGGGCAGAAAATTACATGGCGACCAGTTGAAGATTTTCCTTGCCGTGATTGTGCTTATTGTAACAGTAAAAATATTACTGGACCTGCTGCTGGAGCCCTCTTTGCTTCTTGCCTATAAAGGAGGGCATTAATAATGAATTTTCTTAATAAATATAAAATATTATCTATATTAAGTGCTGCAGGTTTAATGATTTTAATTTTTGTTTCAAGCGCATTATCAATTACCTCTAAGATTTCCCCTAATAATATTTATGTAGATTCTTTTTATCGTGGAAGCAAGGTTACAATAACCGGTGAAACCGAGGCAGGTATGGAACTAATAATAAAAATCAGTTCTCCTGAAGTTAAGTCCCATTTACGAAAAAAAGGGAAGGCAGGAGGAGTTTTATGGATGAACGTAGGCGAGCTGGAATTCAACCCTGTCACTGATGTTTACCTTATATATACTACTAAGGAAATAAACAAAATATTGAGTGAAACTGAACAGGATAAGTATGCCATAGGATATGAAGCCTTTAAGAGACTTGTGGAGGTATCTCCTGTTGAAAATGAAACAGAGAAGGGAAAATGGGTTAAAGAATTTATAAAATTTAAAGAAAGATACAGAATTTACGGTGTGTTTCCGGGAAAGATAGAAACCAGGCCAAACGGCGATAAAATTGCTTATAATCTGGTAGTAGACTGGCCATATGAGGCTCTACCTCTGGAATATAAGGTGAGTGTTTATGCTGTAAAAGACAATGCTGTACAGGATCATACAGAAAACTTTTTAGTAGTTAAGAAAGTAGGCGCACTTAAATTTCTTTCGAATATGGCTTTTAATAATGCTGTAATTTATGGCATCATTTCTATAATCATAGCGATTGCAGCCGGATTCATAGTTAGCTTAATCTTTAAAGGAGGTCGCGGAGGACATTAAAGGTGTATGATTATGGAAAGAGAAAAATGCCATGTTATGGTAATAGATGATGAACCCATTGTGGGGAAACGTCTAAAGCAGATTCTTGAAAAGGCAGGCTATAGGATAGAGGTTTTCGTTGATGGCTACTCTGCACTCAATGACCTTAAGAAAAGCAGCTATGATATCATTGTTACAGACCTTAAAATGGAAGGCGTGGATGGTATGAAGATACTGGAAGCTGCAAGAGGGGAAAATCCGGATATTAAGGTTATTATCATTACTGGATTTGCAGAGATGGAAACAGCTAAGGAGGCCTTTAAAAAGGGTGTTTTTGATTTCATTGCAAAACCATTTAAAATTGACGAGCTTAAGCAGGTGATTTTAAGGGCGGAAAAAGAAATTGCTGATTTAAAAAAATAATGGATTTTTAAATTACTTATCCACTCTTACCTCCACTCCTTTTATTTCATTGTTAAGATGTTGCCTCACTTTACTTTATATAAACCACCATACATGCTAAAATAAAAAAATATGGCGTGAAATGACAGAGGTTAAATGAAGCCTTTTTTAGAAAAAATTAAGATTTTTAAAGGGATTTTTAGAAAGAAAAAGCCGAGGATAGATGGTAAGCTGCCTGTTAAGGTTGTTTTCAGCCGTTTTCGTCAGGTGCTTGATGGTAACAATCGCGCGCTTGAGATTATGGCTGACATGGGGGACAAGCTCAGCGGCGATTATATCTTTGACATTAACTATATAAAAAGTTCATGCTCCGAGCTTGCTGATACAATATTTAAGTCCATTTATAACCTGAATACGCTTGCGCAGAATAGATATTTATACCTTCACGGCGCCTTCGAAAGAATCAACGCTCAGATTAGCAGGATAATACAGGGTAAGCCGCCGTCATCTCTTAAAGAACCTGTTCTGTTCTATAAAGACATATCATGGGATATGGTTGATGAGGTGGGAGGCAAAAATGCGAACCTGGCAGAGTTAAGGAACTACCTCAGGCTTAATGTACCTGATGGCTTTGCTATTACTACAAGTGCATTCACGCGGTTCGTTGAATATAACAGCATTGAAGAGAAAATTAATAAGTTAAAGCAAAAATACAGAGAGGCTGCCAAACGCTCTCAGCAGGAAGATGTTATGACGGCAATCACATTTGCTGAAGCCGGGGAACAGACAACAGCCCAGGAAATACTCCGTGAAGAAGACTACCTGAATGAGTCCTTTTTACTCGATGTACAGAAATTATTCAGAACAGGTACGGTTCCTCCTGAGCTTGATGGTCTCATAGAAAAGGGCCTTGTGATGTTAAAAGACAAATATGGAGAAAAGTGTTTTGTTGCAGTTAGAAGCAGCGCCGAGGAAGAGGACAGGGAGTTCTCTTTTGCAGGGCAGTTTGAGACAGTGCTGAATGTGCCGGCTGAGAAAAGAAAGGTTGAAGAGGCATATAAAGAGGTATTAGCCAGTTTGTATTCACCCAAGGCAATAGCATATAAAGAGCAGGTCATGCCTAAAGATAAGCACATGTCTATGAGCGTTGGCTGTATCACGATGGTATATTCTGAGGTTAGCGGGGTCATGTACTCATCCGACCCTAATGACCTGAATAATGATGTTGTTATTATAAATGCCAACTGGGGTTTAGGTAAGACAGTGGTTGACGGCTCTGTTGATGCAGACCATTATATAGTGGGGAAAGAAGAACCGTACCCCATCCTGAATAAGAAGGCCGGTGGAAAAGATTTTATTATTGTCGCCGGCAAAAATGGCGGCATTGAGAAAGTACCTTTACCTGAAGAAAGACGGGAAAAAGAATGCCTTAACGATGAACAACTAAAAGAGCTTGCACGCCAGGCAATTCTTATAGAGCACTACTTTAAAAAACCGCAGGATATTGAATGGGCTATAGATAAAAACGGCAAGATCTTTATCCTGCAGTCAAGGGCATTGAGAATTTCCCCTGAATTATCAGGGACATTAAAAGATATCTCTTCGGCGCTTCAAAAATATCCTGTAATCATGGATGGTAAGGGGATGATCGCACAGCGGGGTATCGGCGCTGGCAGGGTCTTTATACTGAATCACATGGAAGAACTGAAGGATTTTATACCGGGCTCAGTACTTGTAGCCAAGCACGATTCTTCCCAGTTTATCAAGGTTATGCCGAGGGCCTCTGCTATTATCACCAATATAGGAACTCCTACAAGCCATATGGCAAACATTGCAAGAGAGTTCCAGGTGCCGACAATCGTAAATACAGGGATAGGGACAGAGGTACTGAAACACGGGGATGAAATTACGGTGGATGCAGATGACAACAGGATATATGCAGGGATAATCAAGGAACTTTTAAGGTATAAGATCGCAGAGGATGTCAGTTTAAAAGGATTAAGTGAGTTTAGACTTCTCAAAAAGATATTGAAATATATCACACCATTAAATCTCATTGACCCGCTTTTTGATAATTTTACCCCTGAAGGCTGCCAGACCTTTCATGACATAATCCGATTTATTCACGAAAAGGCCATAGCAGAGCTTGTTGATGTAGAACGTTATGAAAGAGACCTGCTAAAGGACAACATAGCAGTCAAGCTTGATGTTCCAATACCTGCCGGCATTTTTATCATTGATATCGGAGGAGGCTTAAATTTAAAGGAAGGCAGCAATAAAGCCACTATTGATGAAATAAGCTCCATACCATTTAAGTCTATTGTTAAAGGCATGTTGCATCCCGGTGTCTGGCGATCTGATTCAGTACCTTTGAAGATGGACGATTTTATGTCAAGCATGCTGAAAATGCCGGATATTTCCTCTATGCGGTACCTCGGTGAAAATGTAGCAGTTATCTCCCGTGAGTATGTGAATCTTACCCTCAGGTTTGGCTATCATTTTAACATGATGGATTGCTACTGCAGTGAAAATATAAGGGACAACCATATCTATTTTAGATTTGTAGGCGGTGCAACAGATATTGCCAAAAGGTCACGGCGTGCAGAACTGTTAGCCCAAATTCTGAAAGAATATGACCTGATAGTTAATGTGAAGGGCGACCTTGTTATTGCACGTACCGGCAATATCAACCGTTCAGAGATGGAAGGAATACTTGACCGATTAGGCAGGCTTATTGCCTATTCCCGTCAGCTTGATGCCCTGATGGATGACGACCAATCTGTTCAGTACTATGTTAAAAAATTCTTAAAGGAGAGCTACCATTCAGACTGATGAGCTTTTTGCAAAACTATTTAAACCACAGAACACAGAGTTTTAGAGAAATGAGCACGGAGAGTAACGCATTAATATTAAATAATATATTTTCTCAGTATTTCTCATTCTTTTCTTTGTGCCCTCTGTGGTTGAGACTTTTGCAAGAGCCTCTGATGGCGGCGTATTAAAAGGATAGATGCAAGTCAGGTTTAAATCAATTATAAAGAAGGCTGAGGATTTTTTAAAAAGGATTGAGAATATTGCAAACAAGAAAAATAAAACGCCTGAACTTGACCTTCTGATTCCCGGTGATAACTATCTGAAACTCAGGAGCAGATATTACAGTTATAAGAATCTCCTCTTAAAAAACAATGAACTTCTGGATACACTCTCAGGAATAGAAGAAGGCATCGGAAAAGGGACAATAACGCTTACAGCTTTCCGGGCGTATTTAGCCCGCATTTTTGATACTGCCTTTGGGTTTATTCAAAGTTTAAATGATATGACAGACAATCGTTATATATATCTTTATGATGTGTTAGAGCGTATTAAGTTAAGCATAGAGGCTCAACTTAAGGAAGAACCTGCAGGACAGTTTAGCGATTTAATTATTCCTATCGAAAAAATAACTATAGAATTTCTTAAACATACCGGAGGTAAGGCAGGGAATCTTGGAGAGATAAGAAACATACTGAAGCTGCCGACGCCCAGTGGTTTTTCAATAACGGTTCGGGCATACAGGGATTTTATGTCCTTTAATAATATTGAGGATAGAATTAATCACCTCCTTGGTGATTTGAATATAAATGATACCCGTAAGATTGACGAGGTCTCGAAAGAGATTCAGGAATTGATTATGAAATCCAAAGTACCGCCGGAGATAGAGGAGAGAATTTATTCAGAGGTAGATAGAGTGGGGAAAGAGAAAAGTTTTGCTGTGAGGTCAAGTGCTGTTGGTGAGGATGGAAAGGTTTCTTTTGCAGGACAATTCAGGAGTATATTAAACGTGAAGAAGGAAGCTATTGTTGAGGCTTATAAACAGGTGATCGCCGGCAAATATAGCACGAGGGCTTTATTCTATCGCCTGGCAAAAGGAATAAAAGATAAAGATACACCAATGGCTGTGTTTGTTCTGGAGATGATTGATGCGAGGTCATCCGGTGTTTTGTATACCTTAAATCCAAGCCATCCTGAAAAGGATGAGACCATAATAAGCGCTTTGTGGGGACAGGGGCAGTATGCAGTCAGCGGGACGATTTCCCCTGACGTGTACATTCTGAGCCATAAAAATAATGGAGAAATTATTAGTAAAACAATTTCCAATAAAGAGGTTGAACTGGCATTAGATCCGTCAGGGGGCGTAAAGGAGGTTCTGGTCCCTGAGGGAAGCCGTGGGATCTCCAGTATTTCGGATCAGGAGATCAAGATGCTTTATAATCTCAGCTGTTTGATAGAGAAACATTTTAGAATGCCTCAGGATATTGAATGGTCAATTGATGCAAAAGGATCAATCTATATACTTCAGGCGCGGCCTCTGCATGTCAAAAGGGTAGTTTCAACTGTCAGTCTGGATACGCGCTATGAAAAACAGCTTATTTTATCGGAAGGGCAGATAGCCAGCCGCGGGATTGCGGCAGGCCCCGTATATATTATTGAAAAGATTGATCAGATTTCAGATTTTCCGTTTGGCGCTGTTATGGTTGCTAAAAGCACCTCTAATGAGCTGGTGAGGATTATGAAGTTGTGTACAGCCATTATAATCGAGACAGGCAGTACAACAAGCCATCTGGCAACAGTGGCGCGGGAGTTCAATATCCCTGTGATTATTAACACCGGTAACATAAGAGATATGTTACACAACGGAATGGTTGTAACCGTTGATGCAAATACCGGGCGCATCTCCAGGGGTCGCATTGAGGGGCTTCTTCAGGCAAAATCGGAGCCTGTTGCCGACGAAGGAGACATGTACGAAGAAAAAATTATAAGAAGCGTTATGAAAAATATAACCCCTCTTAACCTGCTTGAGATTGATAGAGAGATTGATATAGCACCAGAAGACTTTAAAACAATCCATGATATTATCAGGTTTGTTCATGAGGTTTCGGTTAAAGAGATGTTTCGCATCGGAGAACTCACAGAAGGTGAGGGTTCAACACAGCAATTAGCTTCTAACTTAGTTCCCATGTATTTTTATATTATTGACCTTGATGGAGGAGTTGCTGATGAGGCGAAGTTTTTAAGGAAAATTTCTCCAGAACATATCAATTCAATTCCATTTATGGCATTATGGCGTGGAATGACTCATGAAGGAGTAAGGTGGTCTGGCCCGGTTGATATTGACATAAGAGGACTTGCTTCAGTGATGGCAAGGTCGTTTGTAAGGACAGGAGTAAGTGAAAAAGGAGGAAAGGTATATGTCATCATTACAGACCAGTATATAAACCTTAGCGTTAAACTGGCATATCATTTTTCTGTTATAGATGCTTTTTGTGGGGAAAGCTATATAAATAATTATATAAATTTCCGTTTTCAGGGAGGCGGCTCTGGTGCTGAAGGGAGATCTCGCCGTACCTTTTTTTTAAAAGAAATTCTTGAAGCTTATGATTTTAAAGTAGAAATAAAAGGCGATATGGTTTTAGCCAGTATAAAGGGTGCTTCCCAGATGGAAACAGAAGATAAACTGGATATGCTCGGACGTTTAATGGGTTGTTCCAGACAACTTGATATGGCAATTAGCAGTATGGAAGCCAAGGACTGGTATGTTAAGGCATTTTTAGAGGGAAATTATTCTTTTGCGCATGAGTGATTAAGCCTTTTAGACGTTAACCCAAATAATGCATTTAGGAAACCACAGAGACCACAGAGGTTTAAAGAATTGTAAATTGGAAATTGCAATTTGTAAATTTCAAATTTAAAACTTTCAAATTAAAATTAACAAACTCTGCGCCCTCTGTGGTTAATTGCATCTCCCGGGTTAATCGTTATTCGTAACTCACAAATAACAAATAAAACGCATTATGTATTGTTCTATAAATAAAATCTCACCTCCCCCTCTTTGAAAAGGAGGATAAAGGGAGATTTTGTAAAATGTTTGTATTAAGTTGCAAAAGCAGTTTTACCATGTGAAACAACTACTAACGGACACTTCAGATTCTCCCACGCGTCTGTAATTAGCTTATCTGTCTTTTTATCTTCGACATTCAATCCTTCTGAAACCTCTACAACGACAAAAAGTATATCTCTTTTAATGCTTGTGTAATCTTGAATCTCTTTTTCTAAACCCGGGGTTTACTTATGGGGGGTAACAATTTTATCATTGGATAGCCAATGTTGGCGTATAATTTTATCTGTGCGAGGTTAAGTATTTGATGACAGTGCCGGAAGATAAAAAATCTGTAAGGGTGCGCAATCGCCGTGTGCACATGGCAAACGAACGGACTTTCCTTTCCTGGATAAGGACGAGCATCGGGATAATGGCATTTGGATTTGTTGTTGAGAAGTTCGCACTTTTTATAAAACAGATATCATATTTTTTAGGGAAAGAGGTAGTTGCTCCGTCTCGAGGGTATTCATCCATCTTTGGAATATTTCTTGTAGGACTTGGTACATTGATGGGTGTGCTTGCGTTTATCAGATATAAAAAAGTTGAAAGACAGATAGACGAAGATACATATCAGCCCTCATTAATACTTGATATATTACTTACCCTGTCTATTCTTGCAATTGGAATCTTCCTTGTAATTTATCTGATTCATAGTATTTGAAAAGCCTATTTCTTAGAAGAAGTTTTAACTAATAATGGACAGCCAGCCAGATTGTATCTTCATCAGGAGATGTCCATTCAACCCGATGCCTTTCGTGAGCAGAAATAATAATATAATCTCCGGCTTTCATATGGACAGTTGTATTCCCTTTTTCAAATCTCAGCTTCGCTTCGCCGCGAACCAGCAATACAAATTCTTCTTTATCCTGGTCGTACCAGAAGTCCGGTGGTGAACTGTGACCGCGTGAAATTATCCGCTCAATCCTGATATCGCGCTTCTCTAATATGATTTCTATCAATTCATCGGGCAAGTTCTCAGGAATATCAGAAGAAATGTTGTGGATCAAATGTTGCCTCTGCTTATAACCAGTGATTATATAGTTTCTGTATATTTACAAAAATATACATGATATCACGAAGAATTGACAAGTTTTTTATCCTAAAAAAGTGCATTTGGCCACAGATTAACGCAGATAAACACCGATAAGAATAAAAACTTATGCTTATTTCATACTTCACCAAAAAGGTGAAATATAAACTTCTTGTAACTCATTGAAAAATCTGTGTCAATCTGCGCAAATCAGCGGCTAACTGTATAACATTCATTTCGTCATGATATCCAGAAATAGGATAATCATCAATGATCCTAAGAAAGTGCATTTGGCCACAGATTAACGCAGATTTTCACAGATTTTTAAAATAGTTCGAAATACAACACCTATCACCTTTCAGGTGACCGTTATAAAAAGTTTTAAGTGTCAGTTTTATCTGCGCTTTTCAGCG
>Ga0214473_10010327_pt1 | contig 10988 bp, 11 predicted proteins | sample RVTome_7_FD_203509 | JGI IMG/M metagenome (GOLD analysis project Ga0214473, IMG submission 203509) | Soil microbial communities from uranium-contaminated site in the Upper Colorado River Basin, Wyoming, United States - RVT98D197 | ecosystem: Environmental > Terrestrial > Soil > Contaminated >...
GCAGCACCTCCCGGCGAAACAGACTGTACGGGTCCTTGCCGCCAAACAGGTTCTCGGCCAGGAAGGAGACGTCGAAGAAGCTTCTCTGCGGATCACGATCGGGAAGGCTCATGCGGTCCTCCATGACTGTCCATTGCCTTACCCCAGGAGTCTACCCGACAGTGTTATACAAGACAAGCAAAATCCGCAAAAAGACGGGGGGTTTTTCAGCAGAATCCAAATTGCAGACCTGACCCTCTGACCCCCCCAGCGCCTGACCCTTCCGGCCCTGCGCCGGCAACAGACCAGGTGTCGCATGTGACACCGGTGTTGTACATCACATACGACGTCCCGCTGGGAATGCTGGTATAGTCGCCAATGTCGAAGTTCCATATGGCGTAGGCAGCGTATTCCCCGTAGTCCTCATAGTAGTCCCCATAGTAAGCGTAATCTCCCCACTCTGGCCCAAATGAGTACCAGTCGGCGTAGCCCCACGATCCATTCTCCACATATCCAAAGACACCGTGGCCTCCACCACCGTCGATTTCCACCGAGCTACCGGCACCCCCGGTCGCGTCGGCGCTTGCGACGCTCAGACCTTCACCAGAGTTCCCCAATTCCACGGTGCCGTGGCAAAATGAATATCCGTTAGCGGTGGCGTACCAAATCCAAGGTTCCGCCCGGCGCCGTGCCCGGCGGGCCGTCCCACTCCCAATATTTCTGCCAGCCGGCCCACGCGGACGCCGACGGGACCGCGCTATCCCCATCGAGGGCCTTGGCGTACGTCCCCGCTTCAACCGTCACATAGCCGTAGCTGAGCGCGTCAGCATCTACCGATGACTCGGAAGAATGCGTCGATGTCTCACTGTTCTCGGTCTTCTCGCTATAAGTAGGAAGGTATGGGCCGCTCGCGACATACGAATACGCCCCAGCATTCTTTACCGGCGCTATGGCCAACATCAGTAGGATTGTCAAACCAAGCGCGAACTATCCACATCTGAGGTTCATAATGTCTCTCCTTGTCCTGAATTCCATTTCTTTGGAAACTCTCCACATCCGTACGCCAAGCTTTGTTCAGGGCCCCAACGCCATGTCTCTTACCTCCTTTTCTACTCAAGTCAGTAATCTTTGAATCCGCGCATCCATTCGGGCCAATCCTGGGGCTTCACACCACCCGCTTTGGTCCATCGACCTGCTCTGCTGTAATCGCGGTACCATTTCAAGGTCCACAGCTCCTTCAGGCCGACCCTCCTGACGGACCAATCGAGAAAAAGCGTGTTCGTATATCCATTGTGACGGTCAAGGCAGAAGCGAGCCATACCGCTGACCCATGTGCTCAGTGCGCCCGCTGGCGGTCCTTCGTTCTCGCGAACCTCAGAACTGGGAAGGGTGCAACCAAGGAGCACGGGGACGGCGGATTTTCCCCTGGTGGATAGATGGTCGGGGGACGGTTGAGGCGTCAGTGGACTAACGAAGTCTGGCGGTCCGAAAGAGGACGTGACGAGCCACTCATTGAATCCGTAACTACACAGAAACGGCGGGCCCGGCCTAAAGGCCGTCCATGGCTCAGACGTCGATCCGACTAAGACTGCCGCTGTAGGCCACGAGAATCGACCGCTGGCCGCCCCGAACGTGTATGTGGCTCGGGCTTTACCCGGATCGACCTTGGCAGCCATGGGACACCGTGCAATGCCCTTTGTGTCAACTGGGTTGTGCAGCGTGACCAGCCTGTTCGGATCCTGCTCGCCGTAGAATGGCGTGCGAAGAAGGAATAGCGCCGCATTCATTTGCCCAGCAGGGAACCGACCGTCACTGTCGTTCGTGTACAGTGCGAGAACGGTTCCCCACTGCTTGAGGTTGGCCCGGCAGATGACGGCTCTGGCCTGCCTTCTCGCCCGCTGAAGTGCCGGCAGCAAAATGGCCATCAGCAGGGCGATGATGGCGATCACGACCAGCAGTTCAATCAGCGTGAAGCCTGTGTGGCACACTGATGTGGTTCTCCTGTTGTCTACGCTCATCGTATCCGTCCCCATGTGCATGCGTACATATTGCGACGCATGGTCAGTAATCCTTGAAGTTCCTCATCCACGCGGGCCAATCTTCGGGCTTGACGCCGCCGGCTTTGGTCCACGGCCCGCCAGTGTTGAACCGCTTATGCCACTTCAACGTCCACAGCTCCTTAAGCCCGATCTTGCGCGCAGACAAGTCGATGAACAGCCCGTTCAGATACCCATTGTGGCGGTTGATCAACAGCTCGCCCGCAGCGCCAGACGGCTCGCGCGCCGGTGGTCGGCTCCGCTCATTCATCAAGGAATTCGCAGGAAGAGCACAATCGAAGAGCAGGGGCACGTTGTGATAACCCCTAAGGCCGAAGATATCCGTGTAGGGCAGATCCCTTTGGGGCCCGAAGACGCCCCGACCTTCAAATGCAAAACTCCAGATATTGCCGTTCATACCATAGCTGCAAAGCAAAGGCGGGGCCGGATATATGATTTCCCATGCTCTGAACGTGGTTCCGTTCCTCCCGTGGAGGACCAATCGACCGTTGGCGTGCCCGGAGAAGGTTCCTACGGTGTTCGGTTCGGCGGCCTTCACCGCCATGGGACATCGCGCGATGCCTTCCGTCCGCACGCTGTGATACCGCCAGTAGGCATTCGGATCGTCCTTCCTGAGATATCGGCCGCTCAGAAAGCCCAAGACGGGGTCCGCCCCCTGGCGGGGAAACCGGCCCTGGTTCTCCTCCAAGTAAAGGTCCATCACCATCGCCCACTGCTTGACGCTCGCCAGACAGCCCACAGTCCTGGCCTGCTTTCTTACTCGCTGCAGGGCCGGCAGGAGGATGGCCATAAGAAGCGCGATGATCGCAATCACGACCAGCAGCTCAATGAGGGTGAAAGCCCTGGCATTGAGTAGAGATGACTGATGGTTGAGTGTCGATAAGTGGTTTCTGCGGCATGACTTATGTGCGTCGGCATGCGCACAATCTGTCCGCCCGTCCACCGGGGCGGCTAAGTCGCTCCGAGCACGCCATGCCTGGCTCATCGTTTCGTCGCGCATATTCCCGCGCTCCATTCAACTGTGTGATAGGCAATTGGCGGACGCTCGATGTAGATGCAATTCCTCAAAGAAAGCAAGATTTTTTTTGCGTCGCTCCCAAGGATGCGCCGTCAAAGCAGTATTGGCGCTGCCAAGCATAGGAGATCAAGGCGCAGGTTTTGGTCTCCCAGACACGATTATGCCACTCAGCCGCAACGATGCCAGCGGAATCACGCGAAGAGGTGGTGAAGGGTGGCGGCAGCGTTATGGGCGTCGCAGCAGGGTTCGGGGGTCGAGGCGGCGGAGGAGACGGCCAAGGCGGTCCGTCAGGCGGGTCAGGCGAATGCCGTAGTCGATGGCTCGCAGCTCGGAGTCCTCGGGCAGTGCCGCGCGGGCCCGGGCGATTTGCTCTGCCGCTTTCGTCGTGTTGCCCGCCGCCAGGTAAGCAAGGGCCAGGTCCTTCAGGGCGCCTGGATGGACGGCGTTCAACTCGATCGCGCGGGAGAGGAATCGTGTGGCGTCCTCGAAGTATCCTTTGTTCGCCGCGGCGATGCCGAGGTAGTAGTAGGCGTCGGCGTTGCGCTTGTCCAGTCCCGTCGCGCGCAGCAGGCATTGCGTGGCGTGGTCCGGGTCGCCGACGGTCAGGAACATCGATCCCATGGACATCAGCGCACTTGCATCGTCCACATCAATATCGAGTTCCGTCAACAGGAGGGCCCGCGCATCGCCCGTCCGGCCGGAGGATAGCGCGTGCTGGGCCAGGCGATAGTGCGGCCCGGGCATCGTGGCATCCTTCTCCGCGGCCTCCTGAAAGAGCTCCATCGCTTTCTCGACCTCGCCACGATCGAACAACAGCTCGCCGAGGTAGAACAGGGCCGGCGCAAAGTCGGGATTGAATTCCAGAATTCGATGGAATTTCTCCTGGGCCGATTCGATCTCGCCGAGCTCGAGCAGGAAGAGGGCGAAGTCCATGATGACTTCAATGTCGCCGGGGTTCGCGCGCAGCTCGGTCAGGAAATGCTCCTGGGCGAGGTCCCGCTCGCCCTCCGACCAGAAGGCCTGGGCGATGCGGTAATGGATCTGCGGATGCATGGGCTCCAGCTCCGCGGTACGCATCCAGCAGCGGACCGCCTTCTTGAACTGCCCGCGGGCGAAGAGGCTGTTGCCGATATTGTAGTAGCACAGGGGGCAGTCGGCGTCGATCTGCTGGGCGAGGTAGAACATCTGCTCGGCCAGGTCGTGCTGGCCCATCTCCGTGTACGTGATGATCCGGTTGCAGTAGCCCGGCTCGAACTTCTGGTCCAGTTGCTCGATGTCCTCGAACGTCGAGAGGGCGCGGTCATACAATCCCACGCGGGTGTAATCCACTCCCAGGGCGTTGAGAATCTCCAGGTCGCCGGGACTCAGTTGCAGTGCGGTCTCGTACTCGTTGATCGCCTCCTCGAACCGGCTGATCGCGTCGAGCGTCAGGCCCCTGTTGAAGTGCCACGCGCTGTTGGTCGGGTTGATCTCCAGGGCCCGGTCCAACTGCGCCAAGGCCTGGGTCATCTTGCCGTCCTCATAGAGCTCGAACGCCTTGCGAGCGTTTCGTTCGGCTCGGTCGTAAGGACCGAATTCAGCACCGTCAAACACCATACGAGCTGTGCACCTCCAGGGGCATCCCTTGTATACTATCGATTACGCATGAGTCTTCTGCAACCCTATGAAGATGTCCGGGTGGCAGCCTGTAGAGACGCAGGATTTTGCGTCTCTACCACCCGCACCACCAAACCTTCACTCACAATGGATGCGATCACCTTACCGGCGTTATCGCCCAACACCTGTAGCGCCCTTAGCAATTTCGCCAAGCGGGCATTTGTTTTTGCCGCAGAAGCGGATTGTGCTGGCCAACCGGGCGGTAAGCCTTTATAATACCTGAGCTTAGCGTGGTGAAACGCGATGTCCGGGCACACGGGCCGCGTCGGGAACGCTGTTTTTCTGGCTGCCCCTTGACCACGGTCTTATAATGTGTCCGTGCAGCGCACCACGGTTTGTTTGGAGAGCCAGCTATGGTCGAGCAAATCAAGGGCCGGATTGCGGCCGGCAAGGGCAACTATGCCATCGTCGTCAGCAGGTTCAATGACTTCATCACTTCGAAACTGGTGGAAGGGGCGATCGATTGTCTTGAGCGGCATGGCGCCGCCGATGACCAGATCCGGGTCGTCTGGGTCCCAGGCGCGTGCGAGATCACGATTGTCGCCAAGAGGCTCGCCGCCAGCGGGCAGTACGCAGCCGTCCTGTGCCTTGGCGCGGTCATCCGGGGCCAGACCAGCCACTACGAAGCCGTGTGCCAGCAGGTGATTCGGGGCGTCGGCCAGATCAACTACGACACGGGCGTGCCGGCGATCTTCGGCGTGCTGACGTGCGAGACCCTCGAACAGGCGATTGAGCGGGCGGGCACGAAGATGGGTAACGCCGGCGCCGACGCCGCCGTCACCGCGATGGAAATGGTCCACGTCCTGGAGCAGATGAAGTGACATCGGTCCTGTTGCGCGCAGGCCGCCAGAGTACGAAGAAATAGGGCTTGGATGATTCTTACACGCACGGACGTTCACACACGCATGGGTACTGACAAACGAACAAGGGCCAGAGAGCTTGCTATGCAGGCGCTCTATCAGCTCGATGTTCAGGGCTCCGAGCTGCTGTCGCGTCTGATGGGTGACTTCTTTTACGAGGAAGAGGGCGACGAGCGAACTCGCAAGCTCGCCTGGGAGTGGACGACCGGGACATGGGAGAGGGTTGCGGAGTGCGACGAAATGATTACCGGCTCGACGATCCGCTGGCAGTTCTCCCGGCTGTCCCCGGTGGACCGGAGCATCCTGCGCCTGGCGGTGTATCAACTGAAATTCTGTCCCGAGATTCCTCCAAAAGTGGTAATCAATGAAGCGATCGAGTTGGCGAAGCGATACAGCACGGACAAGTCCGGCCCGTTCGTCAATGGCGTGCTCGACGCCATTTTGAAAAAGATGCAGGCCGACCCTCGGCAAGTGGATGAGCAGAAAGGTTGACGGCTTGAGAACGATTGCAGTGCTCAATCAAAAGGGAGGGGTCGGCAAAACGACGACGGTGGTGAACGTGGCGGCCGCCCTGGCTGCCGCGGGCCGCAGGGTGGTCGCGATCGACCTCGATCCTCAGGCCCACCTGACGATCCATCTCGGCGTCGAGCCCCAGGCGATCCAGGCCGGCGCCTACGAGGTCCTGACCCAATCGGCAGACTTCATGCAGAGCCTGATGCTCGTGCGGCCCAACCTCTGGCTGCTGGCGGCCAATATCAATCTCGTCGGCGCGGAGACCGAGCTGGTCAGTGTCGTCGGACGCGAAATCATCCTGCGCGAGGCCATGCAGGCCTGCCAGGACCAATTCGATTTCTGCCTCATCGATTGTGCCCCGTCGCTGGGCCTGCTCTCGCTCAACGCGCTGGCGACCGCCCAGGAAGTGCTGATCCCGCTCCAACCGCACTTTTTGGCCCTGCAGGGTTTCGGCAAGCTGCTCCAGACCGTCGATCTGGTCAACAAGCGAATCAACCCGCGCCTGCGCGTCACGGGCGTGCTGCTGTGCATGTACGACACGCGGGCGTCGCTGCCGAACGAGGTCCGTGCCGACATCGAGCGGTTCCTCAACAGCGCCCGCGGCTCGGACAACGCCTGGTCGCAGGCCGAGCTATTGCCGACCTTTATCCGCAGGAATATCAAGCTGGCGGAGGCCCCCAGCTACGGCAGGACGATCTTCGAGTACGACCCCGACTGCAACGGCGCCGAGGACTACGCGAGGGTCGCGAAGTTCTTCCTGGGCATCGAAGACAAGCCCGAGGAGGTGCCCCCCGCAGCCGCCCCGGCCGAGCAGATCCCTCCCTCCACGCCGCCCATCGAAATCCGCGAGGTGAGCCTGCCCGATCGAGACAACACCGTCAAACAGGTTGGCAACGTCCCGATTTCTTGATATCTCCCTCTTGGCCGTCCTGGGTGGCAGCGTCAAGCTTGCCCTCGCGAAGGCGGGGGGCCTTCGGCCTTGACGCTGCCACCCGGATGCTTGCGACGCGCTACGAAGAATCTACTCACAACCGGTCTCATTCCCTGTCGCCAGCATCCGCGCCGAACTGCATGGCGGGACGATCCGCTTCGTGCGCGCCGATGTCCGGGCCTTGGCCGGCGTAGTCATCGTTGAAGTTCGGCAGGCGCACGGCGGCATCGTAGCCGGGGCTCTTGGGCGAAAGCGGAAACTGGCCTTTGCCCTCGTGCATTCCGATGCCTTCGACGTACATCGGCTCGGCCCTGATCCCGTGTTTCTCGCGCTGGTCGAGGATGCGGGACTCGCCGGTGAAGAGGTCGTAGTCGTAGTCACCGAGCGGGTCATCCTTCTGCTTGCGAATCGCGTCCCTCGTGACGTGCAGGATGTTGTTGCGAGTGATAACGTTGACCATGGGTCCGCCCCATCCAAGGCCCTGCCGCGCGCCGGCGGTTTCGTTTGGGCCCTCGCCCGGCCGGGCCGGCTGCAGGATCGTGTTGTGGAATACGAAGATCCTGCCGCCGCCCATTTTGTCACTGGTCTTAAGGAACCCGCTGCTCCAGACGCCCGGCGCCTCTCGCATCACGCCGCTGACGTTGCGCCAGACGTACAGCGGCCCGATCGACGTGCTCGCGCACGCGATGCTTACGAAACAGTCGGTCGTGTAGTTGCCCCAGATGCGAACGTTGCAGTTCGCGCCCTCCGACTCGACGGCGTCGTCCCAACAGTGGCTCAGGAGGTTGGCGTAGATGTCGGAGTCGCGATTGGGAAAGCCCCGCACGCTGAAATTGGACCCGGCGCCGAAGATGTCGTTGTAATAGTGAGTGTCGTCCGAATCGACCGTGTTGTAGCGAATGACGTGGTTGCCTTCGCTGTCCCACAGGCAGACGATCTGCGGCCCTTCGGGATGGCTGGATTCGCGCTTGCCCGGGGCGGGGCGCGATTGCTTCCAGTTGTTGGAATTGCTGCGCGGGTGATGCAGGTAGTTGCGCTGAACGATCACTCGCTTCAGAGCATGATCCCTGGAGTAGATGGCGGAATCGTAGTCCTTTCCCCAGCCGTCCTCGGCGATCCGCCCCCAGCCGCTGATGTCACAACCCTCGATCACAATGTCGTGACAATCCTCGAAGATGCGTATCCCGTGCTGTTGCGCGTTCTTGAGCGTCAGACCCCGGATCATCACATACGAGGCCCGGACCTCGACGCACTGGGCGTGCTTGTTCGCCACGTCAATGGTGGCTGTCCTGCTCGCCGGAGAGTGCGTGTACAGAGTGTAGCCGCTGGGCGAGCCGGACTTGGAAACGATCAGCGGCGAACCGCCATCCTCTACGATCACCGTTTCGCCGACCGGGAACGCTTCCGCCCACGTCCGCACGTGAAGGGAGGAGCGCTGGCCCGTCTTTTCCAGAGACAGCTCGATTTCATAGTCCGTGCCCGGCGTCAGATTGACAATGCTCCCGCGGTACTGTCGCCGGTGCTCCGCCGGCAGCTCCTCGGACTCGCGTCCATCGAACCACAGCGGCATCCCTTCCCGCCATGACTCCGAGCCGGCCGGCCGGTATTGCACATGACAGATATTCTCCGCCGAGCCACCTTCCGGGCTCCAGTACAGTCCTACGCAATGGAACGTTGGCACCGCCTGCGGCTGGCCATCTGCGAGCACCGCGCCTGCATAAATCAGACATGTCATGATCACAACCATGAGTCACCTATTGGGTCTTACTCTTGAGGAACCCCGATTCGGTCATCCATTTCTCGCAGAGCTTGGGCCAGGCGGAAGCGCCGTCGAGCTTCTGGCCCAGGCCGAAGCCGTGGGGACCTTTGAGGAAGATGTGCATCTCGGCCGGGACGTTCGCCTTTCGCAGGGCGAGATAAAAGGAGATGCTGTTCTCGGCCGGGACGCCCCTGTCCTCCCAGGTGTGAATGAGAAAGGTGGGCGGGGTCTGTGGCGTCACCTGCTTCTCGTTCGACATCTTTTCGACGAGCGCGGCATCGGGCTGGGCGCCGAGCAGATTCTTTCGCGAGCCGGTATGGGTGAACGGCTCCGTGAACGAGATCACCGGATAGACCAGCACGGCGAAATCGGGCCGGCAGCTCACGTGGTCGATGGCGTCCCGCGCCTCGCAGAATGATTCGTTGAAGTGAGTGGCGGCGCTGGAGGCCAGATGCCCGCCGGCGGAGAAGCCGAGGATGCCGATCCGGTTGGGATCGACGGCCCACTCCTTCGCCCGGCTTCGCACGGTGCGAATGGCCCGCTGGGCATCCTGGATCGGGACCGGATGGCCGTAGCCTGCGCCGCTGTTGCGATGGCGATACTTGACGATGAAGCCGGCCACGCCGAACGAGTTGAGCCACTGGGCGATCTGGTGTCCCTCGTGGTCCATCGCCAAGGCGCCGTACCCGCCGCCCGGACAGATGACGACCGCAGCACCCGTCGCCTTGTCCTGCGCAGGCAGATAGATCGTCAGCGTCGGCTTGTCACCCTCCGCCTCGCCATTCGCCTCTGGAGCGCCGCCCGGCCAGAGCAGCTCGACCTTTGGCTCCCCCGCCGCAGCGACCATCGACCACGAAAGTCCGAACGACGCAACGACGCAAAGACACAAGACTCCTCTTGTTCCATCTTTCATGGATTCTTCTCCTCATGAGCCAAATCGGATTTCTGCCTGCCTGGTTCCTGCGGGCAATACGAAGCCCGGCTCGGTTCTCTTGATTACCTGCACTGCCGGCAAGAACCAAAGCGATCAGCCAGAGCAGAACGCTCCGCCCGGGGTGAATCGACCTGCATGGGTTCATTCCCCTCTCCATCCGAACGAGGTCCTTCAAATCAGCCTTTCCGGATCTTTCAGTTGCTCCGTGAGGAATTGCAGAAAGCGAGCGGCGTACTCGCCGTGGATGACTCTGTGATCCACGGTCAGCGACAGGCTCATCAGCCTGCGCACGCCGACACGACCGTCCTGCGGCACGGCCGCCAGATTGATCTTGCCCGCCGCCAGAATCGTGCTGACCGGCGGCGGCACGATCCCGATGAACGAGTCGATATCGTACGCTCCCAGGTTGCTCAAGCCAATCGTCAGGTCCTCCAGGTCCTCCAGCGTCAGCCTGTTGCTGCGGGCCTTGTCCGTCAGCCGCTTCTCCTCCCTGGCAATCGCGGCCAGGGACTTGTCCTGAGCGTTCTTGATGACCGGCACCACCAGCCCCTGCGGACCATTGACGGCGAACCCGACATTGATGCTGTCGGCAATCCGGATGACCGCCCCGGCTGCGGGGTCTTGCGGGTCCTGCCACACGAACCGGCCGACCATCAGCGGGTACTGCCGGGCCGCCAGAGACAGCGCGTGCATCAGGAACGCGTTGCTGGTGACCTTGACGCCGAGGGCCTTGCTCAGGTTGTGCCGCATGCCCAGAAGCTCCGTCACATCGGCCCTGGTCTCCAGGTAGAAGCACGGCTTGCTCCGCTTCGAGGCCAGCATCCGCCCTGCAATCAGACGCTGGATACGAGACAGCGGGACATGGGTGGGCGGTCGATCATCAATCCGTGGCGATTGACCAGGGGCGGCGGCATCGGCGATCGACGCGGGCCTCGTACGCAACACTGACTGCTCAATCATCAATGATCCTTAGTCAATCCACAGGGCCAATGATCCGTTCACCCCGATATGATAACCTCCCCGCCGACCCAGGCAAGCATAAGTACGGCACTCCCAAGGCAAACGCAAAGTCGTTCGATAACACTGCCCGGTATGTCATTGCGAGTCGCTGAGCCGCTTCGCGGCTGGTGTCAGGAAGAAACGGCTATGGTACGATAGGGACTTGTTGGCTCCGACAGTTATGGCCGTGCACTCATTGGTGCGTTGATGCCCGTTTGTCGAGTCTGGTTCCGGAGCTGGTGGTAGTGTCATTGGCGAAGCCGGACCTGTGAGCCGGTCCAG
>Ga0214473_10010328_pt1 | contig 10985 bp, 8 predicted proteins | sample RVTome_7_FD_203509 | JGI IMG/M metagenome (GOLD analysis project Ga0214473, IMG submission 203509) | Soil microbial communities from uranium-contaminated site in the Upper Colorado River Basin, Wyoming, United States - RVT98D197 | ecosystem: Environmental > Terrestrial > Soil > Contaminated >...
CGTGATGAGAATAATGATCCCTCCCAGGAAAAGCGGCCAGTATTCGGTGTATTTGCTGATGATCTTGCTGAGAAAAATATAGATGACCGCTCCCAGGCTCGGCCCGGTAAAGTTATAAATCCCCCCAAGAAGATAGACGATGATGATCTCAAAAGTCTTTGGCCAATTGATGTAATCGGCAAAGACATTCCGGTTAAAGCCGCAGTATAGAGAACCGGCAAGACCCAGAAAGAAGGCGGATATAATCAAAATGGCATGTTGGTACCTTTTCACGTTGATGCCGATGAATCCGGTCCGTTCCGGATTGTCCCGCAAAGCCTGAATCGTTTTCCCGAAGGGGGAATTCACGATCATCCACATCACGACCAGGCTGATGACCGTAACCACCAGGGCAAAATAATAATAGGCGAAAATGGAATGAAGGAATGACGGGATCGGGATGCCCACGATTCCGTCATCGCCCCCGGCAAAACTGTACCAGGTATACACCACCACATAGAGGAGTTGCGCAAAGGCGAGCGACAGCATCGAGAAATAGATCGCCGTCCGCCGGATGCAAAACCAGCCGATCGGCACGGCCAGTACGGCCACCCCGATGGGTCCTCCGATGAAGGCCAGGCCAAAAGGAACCCCCGCTTTCGTTATGAGCAGCGCCGTTATATAGGCTCCGGCCCCGTAGAAACCGGCGATGCCGAAGGAAACCAGGCCGGCATAACCGGTCATCAAATTGGCCGCGGTCGCTGCAATGGTCATGATGAATACTTCGATGATGAGGCTGCTCCAGCCCGAGCTAATAAAGAAGGGAAGCGCCAGCGCGATCAACAGCACCAGCGCGTACCCGAGGCCATGTTCTTTCCGGATTGTCTTCATGCGGAGCGCGATGACTCCCCTTGGGCCGGACCGTTCCGGCCGTCCTATTCGGGTTTGCCCATGATGCCCCAGGGCCTGACGATGAGGATCAGCGCCATGATGATAAAACCAAAGGCGATGGCCAGTTTGGGCAAAACCAGCAGCCCCAAAGAATTCGCCAGGCCAAAGACCACGGCCCCTAAGAAGGCCCCCCCTAAACTCCCAAACCCTCCGATCACGATAATAATGAAGCATTCAATCGTTACGGTTACGTCCATGCCCAAAAAGATGGCTGACATCGGCGCCATGAGCGTGCCCCCGAGGCCGGCCAGCCAGCTGGCCAACATGAATACGAAGGTGTAGACCAGGCTTACGTTGACTCCCAGAGCACTGGCCATATCGCGATTATACGTTACCGCCCGGATGACCCGGCCCAATTTCGTCCGATGCAAAATCATCCAGCTCAACCCCAGGACCAGCGGACCCATCCCAATCATAAAGAGATGGTAGAAGGATAAGGTCACCCCCATCAGCTTGACCTGCCCATCCAGAATCGAAGGGATTTTGATCGAGTAGAACTGCACCCCCCAGAGGAGCTTGATGATGTCACTGATCACGAGAATCAGGCCGAAAGTCAAAACCAACTGGTAGAGAAGGTCGGCTTTGTAGATGGGCCGAAACAGGAGCAGCTCGACGATCCCTCCGAAGATCGCCACGCCCACGGGCGCCAGGACCAGGGCGACCCAGAACATGTCCGACGACGCACCGAGATAATGAGTTACCGTATAACTGAGATACGCTCCCAACATGTAAAAAGAGGCATGGGCAATATTCAGCACCCGGAGCGTTCCGAAAACCATCGATAGACCGATGGAGATGAGAAAAAAGACCATCCCGACGCTCAACCCGCTGATCACCTGTCCAAAAATAATCTTGAACATGCCTCACCATGGGCTGGGACAGTGATCGTGCCCTACGATCCACTGTCCCAGAATCAAGTTCCTCTAAAATTACGGTTTACGAAGTTTGGCAATGTCTTCGCAGGAAGGGTACGCCTCTTTCCCCACGGAGACCAGGTCTCGGGGGCCGTAAAAATCCCAGCCCGGGACCGGCCCGACCAGACCCACCATGAAAGGCCACATCGATTGGTGGTCGCAGGCCCGGATCTCAATGGGGCCTACGGGAGTCTCCATCATCGCGCCCTCGAGAGCATCAACCACCTTCTCCGTGTCCAGGCTGCCCACCTTGTTAATGGTTTTGGCCATCAGCTTGGTGAAGGCATAGCTGTTGACGCTGAAGGACGGCAAAACGTTATACTTGGATTTGAGCTTCTCCACAAAGGCTTTGCTCGCCGGAGTATCCATGGCCCAGAAGGGATAATGGCTGGCCGCAATGGTTTTCTGCGGGTAAAAATCCTTGTTATACTTCTGGACGACGTCGTAAAACCCCCCCCAGATGGCGGCGATGGCGACTTTCCCGTCCATACCTAAAGATCGGCTCTGTTTAATCAAGGTCAGAATATCGGTCTGGTAGAAGCAGGTGAATACCAGCTGCGCCTCCGAGTTCATGATGGCCGTAATATTGGCGGTAAAGTCCTGGTTGCCCAGCTTCGGCCAGGCCTCACCGACGACGACCGCATCCGGAACCAACTTCTTGTAGGCCGCGAGAAAAGTCCGCCAGGAAGCATGCCCCCCCTCATAATCCGGGCTGCAGTTGTACAGTTTCTTCAGCGGACCGAAAATCTTTACCGCGGCCCTGGCCGTAGCGACCGCTTCCTGCTCGGCGTTGGTGGTGGGCCGGAAAAAATACCGGTGCCCCCAATCCGCCGTCAGCTTCTCCGATTTGGCCACGGAGGTCGCGAAGATCTTCTTCTCCCCTTTCATGTACGCGGATACAGCCCGCGCCACGCCGCTGGAGGTGCAGCCGTGAATCCAGGAAACTTTCTCATTCACCACCAGATCTTTGGCTTCGCGAACGCCGGTCTCCGGATTTAACTTGTCATCCCGCGTAATCAGTTTTAACGGCCTTCCCAGGATCCCGCCGGTGCTGTTTATTTCCTCGACCGCCAGCTGGATGCCGGGGACCTCCAGGGTGGTAAGCAGAGTTGCCGGTCCGGTAAAGGCATTCATATAGCCCATGATTATGGGGTTTTTCGCATCCAGCTCCTTGGCCTGCGCCTGGCCCGTCGAGGCCAGCAGGACAAGCCCCAAAACGATAATCCAACCCTTTTTTGCTACGTGTCCCATCATCTCCCCATCCTCCTTTCTTTTATGGAATGTTGGAATTTTGGAATGATGGAATACTGGGAAAATTGAATTGCCAGAAAAATACAATATCACCTGCTTTACTCATTATTCCATCATTCCAATTTTGTTTGACCTCCCCTCTGTACCCCTAATGTTCAAATTCTTAAAATTTTGTAAAGAATCCCCCCCCAGCCTCTCCCTCCCCCTCGAGGGGGGAGGGTAGGGAGGGGGTGATTTCTTTGGGTTGCGGCTCTGCCGCGCTGTGCTACTAAGATGCAAAATCTTCAGGTTTTGTAATGATTTTCTGCATACTTTAGGCACTCAAGACACTCTAGGCACTTTAGGACCTTCTTTGGTTTCGGCTGCAGCTCCGATCGGGCAAGCGCTTCTCCCCTTTCGTCCTTAATCCCGATAAATCCGGCAAAGGGTCCCCCGGGTGGGGACGGAACCGCATACGGGATCCCTGGGAGGGTCATCCGTCAAGACCACGGCGATATTGGAATCAAAGCAGCCATGTTCCGGCGCCGGCCTTTCCGGGAACCACCAGGCATGGTCCGCATGCACGACCCTCGGATCAATATCCGGGTCGAGCTTTACTTTAAGCTGAACCCGCTCCCCTTTGACTTGCGGAGTTTCCACCCACACCCAGTCTCCGGCCGAAATCCCCTTTTGCTTGGCGGTTGTGGGATGGATCAGGATTTGCGGGTCCGGGACCAACTTGCGCAGTGAAGGAATCTGCCGTCCTTCGGAATGGAAATATCCTAAATGTCTCCCACCGGTAATCAGGATGAGGGGATAGTCTTTCAGAAGCCCGGGTGTGCTCGTCGGGCTCTGGGGAGGCTCGGTAAACGAAGGCAGGGGGTCATATCCGAGCTTTTCAAAAACCGTCGAATAAAGCTCAACCTTCCCGGTGGGGGTCTTGAACCCCGATTGCTCATATTTTTTGTATTTCCGGGGAACCGTAACATATCCCTGCTTTTTAAATGCCTCGAAACTGAGGCCCGTCCCTCGAATCCGGAAATCGTTAAATTCGTCCGTATCCTTCCACGGGATGAAACGCCGGTCCGCCCAGGGCAGCCGTTTCACCAGCTCGATCGCGATCTTCAGGTCATCCCAACATTCGAAGAGCGGTTCGATGGCCTTCTGCCTGGCGGCGACGGTATTCAGATACATCACGTCACAGCTTTCATCCCGCTCCAGCCAATGGGTCACGGGAAGCACATAGTCCGCCAGTTCGGCCGTCGGGGTCATGAAGAAATCCGCGACCACCAGCAAATCCAGCTTTCTCAGCGCTTCCCCGACTCGTTTGACATTCTGCTGATTGACCAGCGGATTTCCTCCGGCACAATACAGGGCTTTGAGGGGATAGGGATTCCCCGTCAACATGGCTTCCACGGAAAGGGCGGCATGCACAAAGGTAAGGCCCCGGACCGGGCCGCTTCCTGAAATGAGGGGATATTGCTTACTCCCGATCCGTTTTTCTTCGACCTCCGGAGAAAGTTTGAACCGGGGATCCCCCCCGGCATACAATCCATGGCCCCGGACATACCCCTCTACCGGCTGGGAGATCAGATTTCCCCCTTCCACATCAATATTTCCCGTCAGGGCGACCAAGATATTGATCGCCCGCAGCGTCTGCGTGGAATTGATGTTGTGTTCCAGCGCCACTCGATGATGGGTGGCCGCGGGTTTGGTCGTAGCATACATCCGCGCGGCCGCCCTGATTTTTTCGACCGGGACCCAGGTGATCTCGGCGACCTTTTCCGGCGTGTAGGGTTTCGCCCGCTCCCCCAGTTGCTCAAATCCGTGGCACCAATTCCGCACAAAATCCCTGTCGTAAAGGTCCTCCTCGATCAGGATGCGGATGATCCCCAGCGCCAGTGCGGCATCCGTGCCCGGCCGGACCTGGAGCCACAGGTCCGCCTGCCTGGCCAGGGGGATGAGGCGGGGATCGACGACGATGAGCTTGGCCCCCCTTTTCTTGGCCTCGAGGATGTCCCGGCCTCTGGGCCCATGGGACGCCATCGGATTGGCGCCCCATACCAGGATGCAATTCGCGGCCAGGTAATCGGGGCCGACCTCCATCATCACCGAATGGCCGAAGGTGCAAACGCCGACTATGGTGGAGGGGGCATAGCATATATGAAGGTCCGTACTGATCACATTCGGGCTTCCGAGGGCATGGGCCAGGAGAGTGGTCGCGGCCGTCGACGACCGGGGGCCGGTGCCGTGAATCGACGCGAAAGACTCCGGTCCATGGGTTTCTTTGACCTCCCCCAGTTTCGCGGCAATGCCCTGGAGGGCTTCCTCCCAGGGTATTCTCTCCCACTTGCCGCTGCCCCTCTCCCCCACGCGCCGTAACGGGTATTTCAACCGATCCGGATGGTAGAGCGCCTCAGGCTGGGCCTGGGCTTTCACGCATATAAAACCCCGGGTGAAGGGATGCTGCGGGTCGGCCGCAATCTTCGTGACCTTTCCGTCCGTAACATGGACGAGGACCCCGCATTCACAGTGAGAGGACTGACAGCACGTTCGGATTACTTTTTCCACATGTCCTTCCTTTATCAAAGAAATTTCTTTTTGGCTATCCAAACTTTTGTTGAGAATCCATCATCGCTCCCTTTTGAAAACCTAAGCATCCCGGGGCTGGCTATTTTTCCCCCCATCCCTCTGAATTCCAAAGCGGTTGCGTCTCAAAAATAGAGGGCGCGGGTCGGGCAATGATGAACACAGCCGGGCTTTAACCCGGGTCATGAGCGGTTACACTCCGATGAGCTGGCGCATCAGCTCCGGGTTCCCCCGCAGATCGCCCGGGCTGCCTTCGAACGGGATCCGCCCCCGGTCGATCAGGTAGACGCGCCGGGCCAGCGCCAGCGCTATCTCCGTATTCTGCTCCACGAGCAGGATCGCCGTGCCCTGGGCGTTGATGGCCTGAAGGGTTTCCTGGAGCTGCCGGACGACAAGCGGCATCAGCCCTTCGGTCGGCTCGTCGACCAGCATCAGTGCGGGCTGCGCGACCAGTCCCCGGGCGATGGCCAGCATCTGCTGTTCTCCCCCGGATAGGGTCTTCCCCCGCTGATTCAGCCGCTCGCGCAACTGGGGAAAGAGCCGGAGAGTCTCTTCCAGGCGCGTCGCCGTTTCCGTCCCCTCTCGGGTGGTATAGAGCGTCGCGAGCTTGAGGTTCTCGTAGACCGTGAGGTTTCCGAGGATGCGCCGCTCCTCCGGAATCCAGGCGACGCGCCGGCGGGCAACCAGATGCGGCGCCATCCCGGTGATGTCCTCGCCCTCGAAGGTAATCCGGCCGCCCCGCGGCGGGACGATCCCCATGATGCTCTTCAGGGTCGTGGTCTTCCCGGCCCCGTTGCGGCCGAGGAGGGCGACCACCTCGCCCCGGTCCACGCGGAGCGACAGGCCCTGGAGGATGTGGCTCTCGCCGTAATAGGTTTGAATGGCTTCAACCCGCAGCATCGATCACTGTTCTCCCAGGTAAACCTGCTGGACCCGTTCGTTCGCGCGAACCTCATCGGGGCTGCCCTCAGCGAGAACCTGCCCCTGATGGAAGACCGTGATCCGCTGTGAGATCTTCATAACGATCTTCATATTGTGCTCGACCAGGATGACGGTCCGTCCCTGCGCGATCTCCGTGATGAGCCGCATCGTCGCGTCCGTCTCTTCCGGGCTCATGCCCGCCGTCGGCTCGTCGAGCAGCAGGAGGGCGGGCTCCGTGGCCAGCGCGATCCCGATCTCCAGGTGCCGCTTCTCTCCGTGCGAGAGATGCGCCGCCAGCCGGCCGCGCCGATCGACGAGCCCGACCGCGCCCAGGGCGCGTTCGGCCCGCTCGGCCACATCCCTCAGCGATTCCTTTTTGGACCAGAAATTATACGTGGTCTTCGCGGCCTGCGCCGCCACCCTTACATTCTCGCGGACGGTAAGGTGCGGGAAGATCGACGTGATCTGGTGCGACTTCACGATGCCCAGGCGCGCCACCTTTTGCTGGGGCAGCCCGGTGATCTCTCCCCCGTTGAACCAGATCCGGCCGCGCGAGGGCCTCATCTCGCCGGAGATGAGCCGGAAGAAGGTCGTCTTCCCCGCGCCGTTCGGGCCGATGATCGAGCGCAGTTCACCGCGGGCGACCGCAAAGTCCACCCCGGCGACCGCCTGGATGCCGTCGAAGGTCCGCCACAGCCCTTCTGTCCGCAAGATATCCATCACGCTCTCAGATCCGTGGACCGAGCCGCGCCATGACACTCTCCCTTCACGCTCCCGGGCTGCGAGCCACCAGGCGGTCGCTCAGCCACCCCAGGATGCCGCGGGGCAGGAAGACCACGCAGCCCACGAAGATCCCCCCCATGATCAGTTGCCAGCTTTCAGTCACCAGGGCAAGCAGGGATTCCAGGGCCAGGTATACGCTGGCACCGACGAAGGGCCCGAAGAACGTGCTTCCGCCCCCCACCAGCGTCATGAGCAGGACCGTTCCCGAAGTCGTCCAGTAGAGGGTGTCCACGGGCACGATCCGGAGGTGCATGGCGTTTAGCCCCCCGGCGAGCCCCGCCAGCACGCCGGAAAAAACGAACGCCAGGATCTTCACATTCTTTACATCATACCCGCAGGCCAGGCAACGATCCCCGTTCTCCCGAATCGCCTGCAGGACTGAGCCAAAGGGGGAATCCAGAACCCGCTTCAGCCCAATAAGGGCCAGGGCAACTACCACCAGGACGAAGTAGTAGAACGACAACGGTGAGTCCAGCGGAATCGAGCCGCCGGGAAGGCGCACGACCAGGGAAGGGAACCCCCGTAACCCGTCCTCGCCGCCGGTGATGTCGCCCATGTGATAAACGATAAAGTACAGCAATTGCGCGAACGCCAGCGTCAGGAGGCCGAAGTACACGCCCCGGCGTCGCATACACAAGAACCCGATGATCGCCGCACCCGCGGCCGCGGTCACGATGCCAAGCCCGAGCGCTACCAGCGGCGAACCCAGCCCCAACCTCGCCAGGGCCAAGCCCGTCCCATAGGCGCCGAGGCCGAAGTACGCGGCATGACCGAATGACAGCAGGCCCGTGTAGCCATAGAGCAGGTTAAAGCCCATCGCAAAGAGACCGTACGTCAGGATCTGGGTGGATAGCGCATGGTAGGGCATGATGAAGGGGAATACGGCAAAAAACACCAGCAATCCCGTAAGCGGGTGATGCTCGAGCCATGCCGCGAGCGCACGAACGACGGTCATCGGCGACCCCCTCTCCCACCTGCGTCCAGCCCGGGCAGTCGCCGGCTTCGCCTATTCCATAAGCCCCGGTTCACCGAGCAATCCTCTCGGCCGCAGCATCAGGACCACGGCCATCACGATGAAGATTACGATGTCGGCCATCTTCGGCGCGAACAGCGCCGTCAGGCTGGCGACTTCGCCGATGAGCAGACCCGCGACGAGGGCGCCGCTCAGGGACCCCATCCCGCCCACCACGACGACGACGAAAGACTCGATGATGATGGTAAGTCCCATCTCGGCGAAGACCCGGCGCATCGGGGCGGCCAGCACCCCGGCGAGTGCGGCCAGCACGCATCCCGATGCAAAAACCCACGACCAGACGTTTCCCAGGTCGACCCCGAGCGCCCGTACCATGAGCGGATCGTTCGTGCCGGCCCGGACGATCAACCCGAAGTTGGTCCCGCGCAGCACGACCCAAAGGACGCCGACGATCACGGCGGTGATCACGATGACGAAGATGCGGTAGGTCGGCAAATAGGTCATCCCCATCTTGACACTGCCGGACAGGAGTGTGGGGGTTTCGAACGGCAGGGCCGCGTTCCCCCAGATCAAACGGGCCGCCTCGATGAAGACGAGCGAGAGCCCGAAGGTCAGGAGCATCGGGTCATCACCGCCGCGCGCATAGAGCGGCCGAAGCAATGTTCGCTCCGCACCGAATCCCAGAACCCCGATCAGGAGGGGCGCGAAGAGCAGGCAGAGCCAGAAGCTGTTCGTCACCGTTACCAGGGAGAACGCCATGCATGCGCCGAGCATGTAGAAGCTCCCGTGGGCGAAGTTCACCACGCCGAGCAGCCCGAAGACGAGCGACAGACCGAGCGCCAGCAGGACGTAGATCATGCCCAGAGCGATGCCGATCACCGCCTGGCTGACGATTACCATGAGCGGCACGTCAAACAGCGTCATCCCCACCTCCTGTCCGCTCTACCCGCCCGCGGCGCTCGCCGGCGTTCACGCCCAGCCCTTTTCTGCACAGGTCCGTTCCACCGCCTCGTCGGCCTTGATCGTGGAGATGATCTCGAACAGCCCCCATTCTCCCTCATTCTTCCCGGGGTCCCTGGGCTTCACAATCAGTTGATCCTGGAAGGATTTGTTGTCACAGGTCCGCCACCACTGCTTCCCTTTGTAGTGGTCGTAGGTGGGGTTGGCGCGCAGCGCGTTGGCGACCGCCTCCGAGTCGAGCGATTTCGCCAGCTCGATTCCCCGCATGATTTCGAGGACCGAGCCGTAGCCGTATCCCCCGTAAATGTCGGGAGGCTGTCCATACTTGGCCCAATAGGTTTCCACGTAGTGCTTCGCCGAGGGGATCTTGTCCTTGAGCCCCCAGTAGAACCCCGCCCCCGCGTAAACCCCGGCGAAAGCCTCGGCACCGCCCGCCTTGGTGCTGGAGAGCAGCAAGACCGGGTGAACGACCTTCATCTCCTTTTTCAACCCGAAGCTCGTGATCGCCTTGAGCGAGTTCTCCGTGTCCACGCCCGGCGACGCCACCAGCAACACCTCCGGCTTCGCGCCCTGAATCCGGGGCAGGTACCCGGAAAAATCCGAGCTCCCCAGCGGATAGGGGGTGCTGCCGATAACCGCCGCCCCTTTCTGCTCGGCCACCCGGCTGAATCCGGCCAGCAACTGCTTTCCCCAGGCGTAGTCGGCATAGAGGACCCACCAGCGCTTGCCCAGGTTCTGGGCCACCCAGCCCGCAATGGACCGGGCGACGATCGTCGGGTTCAGGCCCTCATGGAACGTGAGGCGGCTCCCGTCGGGCTTGGCCGTGATCTCGTCGGACATCGAGCACGAGATGAAGAGCATGTTGGCCTTCTTCGTCTGCTCGTTCATGGCCATCTGGACGTGCGCCGCGAGCCCGCCGCCCATGAACTGCACCCTGTCGTTTTCGATGAGCTCCCGGGCTTTCTGCGCACCCACCCGGGGATTCAGCTGGTCGTCCCGGACCAGCAGCTCGACCTTCTTCCCGAGCAATCCCCCCTTGGCGTTGACCTGCTCGACCGCCAGGACGGCCGAGCGCGCCGCGTCGCTGGCGAACACGCTGAAGCCGCCGGTCAGGCTCGCGACGAAGCCGATCTTGATGGTGTCCCTCGTTTGTGCCGCTACGTGCCCATACCGGGATCGGCTCATCACGACGCCGGCTCCTGCCGCCCCAAGCCACTTCAGAAATTTTCGACGACCGAGTGTCTTCATCGTTGCTCCTCCTTCGGAAATTGATAGGCACCCCCTTTGGGTGGGTCGAATATACGAAAAGGAAAATCGGTTGTCAAGAAAAATATTCCATATGCGGATATTACATATGCGGAAATAACGGGTCAAGTTTTTTCCGACTCGGCCAATGGGTTTCCATCGGTTTGTTTTCGTTAGCCCGAATGTTTGCCCTTCCCGAACAGAGCTGGTTTCGCCGGGTGACCTGGGTGGCCCTGGTTCCCATCATTCATTTCTTTTACAGCCGAGGGCCCAGCAGGCTCTGCAAGCAGGAAAGCGCTTTTTACGAGAATTCATGGGGGACCGCAACTACGCTTTAGACGATAGCGCGTTGGGGGGTCGTAAGCCGCAGCTCGAAACTTGCCGCTGAGGATTGGGGACGGATTCTCGGGCATATAATAATCCTGAACCCGCCCCGGGGC
>Ga0214473_10010329_pt1 | contig 10984 bp, 10 predicted proteins | sample RVTome_7_FD_203509 | JGI IMG/M metagenome (GOLD analysis project Ga0214473, IMG submission 203509) | Soil microbial communities from uranium-contaminated site in the Upper Colorado River Basin, Wyoming, United States - RVT98D197 | ecosystem: Environmental > Terrestrial > Soil > Contaminated >...
CGGAACGTACCGGCGGAAGGGAAAACCTTGAAGGCGGGAATTCTCACGGTGAGCGACCGGAGCTCCCGCGGTGAGCGCGAGGACGCGAGCGGCCCCGCGCTTCGCGCCTGGCTCGTGGAACGCGGGGTGGAGGCGGTGCGTATGGAGGTTGTCCCGGACGAGGTGGAGCGGATCTCCGGCGCTCTCAGGAGTTGGGCCGACGAGGAGGGGTTGGAAATCATCCTCACCACGGGCGGAACCGGCGTGTCCCCCAGGGACGTCACCCCCGAGGCGACATTGAGGGTCGTGGAGCGGACGATTCCGGGATTCGGGGAGCGGATGCGAAGCAGGAGCCTGGAGAAGACCCCGATGGCGATCGTATCGCGCGCCGTCGCCGGCGTGCGGAAACGGTCGCTCATCATCAACCTGCCCGGGAGTCCGAAGGGAGCGGTGGAAAACCTGGAGGCGGTATGGGAGGCGGTCCCTCACGCCGTGGCGAAGATCCGGGGGGACGAGAGCGAATGCGCCCCTCCTCCCGTCCCCTGAAAGGGGGAAAGGAAACGATCAGCGGGGGGAGCGCCCCGTCATCGCGGGTTCGCCCACCACTACCGGGTCGCCCGCCCTCACGGTCCCGCCCCGGAGCACGACCGCGAAGATCCCCTCACGCGGCATGACGCAGTCGCCCGCCTGGAGGTAGATGGCGCAGGGGCTGTGGCACTCCTTCCCGATCTTCGTCACCCGGAGGACCGCCTCGCCCACCGCCAGCCTCGTCCCGACCGGAAGGGCCGCAAGTTCCACCCCCCGCGTGGTGATGTTTTCGGCGAAGTCTCCGGCCCCCACATCGAGCCCCAGCGCCCGCATCTTCCGGATGCTTTCCTCGGCCAGGAGGCTCACCTGGCGGTCACCCTCCCCCGCGTGGGCGTCGCCGACGATGCCGTGGTTCTCCTTAAGCCGCGCCGACTCCGAAGGAATCTTACGCTTTCCCTTCATTCCGCTTACGCATACGGCCACGACCGTGCCGGCCATCGATCTACCCCCCGATCCTCGCCATGTCGACCGGTTCTCCGCGGCACCCTTCCCCCAGGAAGAGGCGTCCGGACGGTTTGCCCCCGACGACGGACCGAAAAACGTTCCGTAACCCCTCTTCGTCGCCTTTCGAAAGGAAAGGCTTCAGATCGACGTCCCGCGTGGAAAAGAGGCACCCCTTCGCGAATCCGTCGGAGGTCACCCGGATGCGGTTGCAGTCTCCGCAGAAATGGCAGGAAACCGGGGTGATGATCCCGATCGTCCCGAGGGCGCCCTCCATCCGGAAATAAAGCGCGGGCCCGCCCAGGTCCTCCTTTTCGAGAGGGGAAAGACCGTACCTTGCCTGGATCTTTTGCAGGATCTCCTCTCCCGGGACGGTCAGGCCGGGACCGCAATCTTTCCCGTGCAACGGCATCTGCTCGATGAACCGGACCGTCAGGGGCCGGTCAAGAGCAAGGGAAGCGAACCGGACCACCTCGTCGTCGTTCACCCCGCGCATCACCACCACGTTGATTTTTACGTGGGGGAACCCCTGTTCCAGCGCTTTCCCGATCCCCTCGAGCACGGGCTGCAAACGGCTCCCCGTAATACGCGCGAAACGGTCCGGCACGAGGGAGTCGAGGCTTATGTTCAGACTTTCGACCCCGGCCCTCCGCAGATCTTCCGCCATCCGAGGCAGGAGAACGCCGTTGGTGGTCAGGACCAGCTTTTTCAGGCCGGGGACCGCGCGAAGCCGGGAGAGGAGGGGGGCGACCCCGTTCCGAAGCAGCGGCTCCCCGCCCGTGACGCGGATCTTCTCGATCCCGATGCCGACTGCTGTGCGGGCCAGGAGAAGCAGATTTTCGTCGGAAAGGATCTCGGCGGCCGACGGCCCCGGATCGATCCCTTGCGGCCTGCAGTAGCTGCACCGCAGGTTGCACCGCCCCGTGACCGAGAGCCGGAGGTAGTTGATCCTTCTTCCCTGTGGGTCGAGAAGGGTCATGTCCGTCCGAGAAATGTCCCCCTGATGAATTCGACAACCGGCCCGGAATCGTTGACGTCGAATTGCGGCATCGCGGTATCCACCCGCTCGTCCGTGATCAAGGCGATCAACCCCGGAGGCGGCGGATCGAGCGGGGGTTCCCCGGTGGCTTTCCGGTGGACCTCGATCTTGGGGAACCCGGAAGCTTTGTACCCCTCCGCGAGGACGATTTCCACCTCCTCGACGAACCTCGAAAGGATCGCCTCGAGGGGGATTTCCTCCCGGTGATGCAGGACGACCGCCGTCTTTTCCGGGGAAGAGATCACGGTCGTGTCCGCCCCCGCGGCGAAAAACCGGTAACTGTCCTTCCCGGGGTGGTCAATCTCGAAGCGATGCGCGTCGTGCTTGACGGCGGCCACCCGATGCCCAGCCGCTTTCAGACCCGCGATGACCTTCTCCATGAGGGTCGTCTTTCCCGAGTTTTTCCGCCCGACGAAGCAGACGACGGGAATGCGCAACCGTTCGCCTCCCTCCATTCTCCCACTTGCTGGTACAATGTTCTCCCGATTCTCCGTACCACGACAAGGAGAAATGTGCGGATCATGGCGATCACCTTCGAGGAGGCCCTGGCCTCGGTCCTCCCCCTCGCTCGTACCCGGGAAATGTGCGAGGTTTCCCTCCCGGACGCGGTGGGAGAGGTCCTGGCCCGGGATGTCATCGCCGACCGGAACATTCCGCCGTTTCCCCGCGCTGCGATGGACGGGTTCGCCGTCGTCTGGACGGGGAGGGAAACGGAACGACCGTACCGGGTGGCGGGAACGGTCAACCCGGGGACCGTGTGGAGCGGGGAAGCCGCCGAAATGGATTGCGTCCGGATCATGACCGGAGCGAAGGTCCCGGCGCCGTTCGACACGGTGATCCAGATCGAGAATGCGGAAGTCGGCCGGGAGGGGACCGTCCGGTTTCCCACGCCGGCCCGCCGCGGGCAAAACATCGCCCGGGAGGGGGAAGACGTTCTTCGAGGGGCTGTCCTCATTCCCTCGGGAACGTATCTATCCGCCCATCATGTCGCCACGCTTTCCTCCGTCGGGCAGTGGGAGGTCCCCGTATACAAGCGCCCGACCGTCGCGGTGCTCGCGACCGGCGACGAGCTGGTCGAACCGTGGGAGAGGGCCCATGGGCCCATGATCCGCAACAGCAACGCCCACTTTCTCCTCGCAGCGCTGAAACATTGCGGCTTCCGGGAAGTCCGGTACCTCGGGATCGTCAGGGACGATCGGGAAGCCGTCATGGCGAAGATCCGCGAGGGGCTCGCCTGCGACTTTCTCGTCGTCTCCGGCGGGGTATCCGTGGGAGACGTGGACATCGTGCCCGATTGCCTTGCCGCCTGCGGGGTCCGGAAGATCCTGCACAAGATCGCCGTCAAGCCGGGAAAGCCGATCTTCGCGGGCGGGTCTCCCGGCGGGGGAATCGTGATCGGCCTGCCCGGAAACCCCGTGGCGGTGATGGTCCATTTCTCCATGTTCCTCCGGCCGTTGCTGCTCAAAGCCTCCGGCGCGACGGAATATCTTCCCAAACCGATCCTCCTCCCCCTCGTGGAAGAAGCGATCAACAAGAGCGGGGGAAAAAAGTTCTCCATCGGGCGACTCGAGAAGAAAGGCGGGGAAACCCGGGTGGTGGAGATCCCTTCCCACGGATCGGGCGATTTCGTCTCCGCCTCACGCGCCGAGGGAGTATTCGAGATCCCCCTGGGCGCATCGCATCTCCCCGCGGGAGAGATCGTCCGGTTCTATCCCATCTGGGGGAATTTCCTCTCGCATGAAGGGTGAGCCCGCTTCCCCGGGATTCCGGTTCACGCGCGAGGAGATTTCCGGCTCCCTGGGAGACCTGGGGACGTTCCTTCCGCTCACCCTGGGGTATATCGCCCAGTGCGGCCTCTCCCCCGCTCCCGTCTTCTTCTTCGCGGGACTGTGGAACGTCGCGACCGGCTTCCTCTTCCGGCTGCCGATCCCGGTGCAGCCGATGAAAGCCATCGCCGCGGTGGCGATCGCGGAGGGGATGACGCCGGGGGAGATCGCGGCGGCGGGCATCCTCATGGGAGGGATGGTCTTCCTCATCGGGATCCTCCCCGCCGCCGGCCGGCTCCTTTCCCGTACCCCCAGGCCCGTCGTCCGGGGAATCCAGCTCGGCATCGGGCTCAAGCTTCTTCTGACGGGGGTTCAGACCATGCTCCCCCTCCCGATGGTCGGATGGGACAGCCTCCTGGTCGGAGGGGTATCCGTTACCCTGATCGTCCTTTCCTATTTCCGGCGAAAGGTCCCCGCGGCTCTCATCCTGTTCCTGCTCGGGTTCCTCTTGCTGGCAGTCTCCCGGCCCGGCCTGTTCGGAAACCTGACGCTTACGACATGGGGCCCCGAGGCCATCATCCCCTCCGCCGGGGACTGGTGGCGCGGATTCACGAGGGGGGCGATCGCCCAGATCCCGCTCACGCTTCTCAACTCCGTCGTGGCCGTATGCGCACTCTCCGGGGACCTGTTCCCCGGCAGGAAGATCGCCGAATCGAAAATGGCACAAAGCGTCGGGATCATGAATCTGATCTCGTGCTGGTTCGGCGGGATGCCCGTGTGTCACGGCGCCGGGGGCCTGGCGGGGCAGTATCATTTCGGGGCGAGGACGGGCGGCTCCGTCGTGTTCCTGGGAGGAATGAAAATGGCCGTGGGGGTCGCCGCGGCGACGGCGCTGCTGATTCCCCTCCGGAACTTCCCGCAGAGCATCCTCGGGGCGCTTCTCGTCTTTGCGGGGCTGGAACTGTCCCTTCCCGCGCGCGACCTTCCCGGCAGGGAGGATTTTTTGGTGGCGCTGCTCACGGCGGGACTGATCCTGTCCGTCAACGTCACGGCCGGGTTCCTGGCGGGGATCCTCTTCTGGGCGATCTTCCACGGAAAGAACAAAGGCGATCACCCCCGATGAGAAAACCGGCCCATCGCATCCGGAACCTGTCAGCCGCCATCCTGGCCGGCGGTAAATCCCGCCGGATGGGCCGAAACAAGGCGCTCCTTCCTTGGGGGGGAAAACCGCTCATCGCCCATGTCTACAAAACCCTGCAACCCCTGTTCGAGGATATTTTTCTGGTCACCGACGAACCCGGCCTTTTCGACTTTCTCCCCTGCCCGAAAATCGCCGACCGGGTGCCGGGAAAGGGGCCGATCTCCGGGGTAGACGCCGCCCTGCGACACAGCAATAACCCGTACGTTTTCGTCGTCGGTTGCGATACCCCGTTTCTTTCTCACTCCCTGCTGGAACTGCTGGCAGGAAAAACGGAAGAGACCGACCTGGTGATCCCCTGCGGTCCCCACGGCCCGGAGCCTCTCTGCGCCGTTTACGGAAAAGGGTGCCTGCCACTCATCGAGGAATCGCTGCGGAAAGGCGATTTTTCGCTTATGGCGCTCATCGGCCGTTTGCGGACGCGAAATATTCCTGCGGAAGAAGTCGCCGAGGTCGATCCGGATTTTCACTCCTTCCGGAACATCAACACCCCCGACGATTTCCGGACGCTCACCGAACGGGATCGATGAGCGGGCGGCGCCGCGTGCCGCTCATCTGACGCCCGGGAGGAATTCGTATCACGAGGGAATCGATCCCCCATCCGGGGGAATCCTATTTACAAATCCTGCACATCCCCGGTTCGTCCGGGATCGGGGAGTTCCGCCGGAAACCGCGGCGGGATTGCGCCGGCCCGCAGGAAACATTCCCGAGCGGCATCGGCAGGAGGGGAAGGAAGATGGGGACCAAGCGGTCGGTATCAAGGATGCTCTACCTGCTTGCCGCCCTCCCGTTCCTCGTCGGCGGTGCGATTCCTGCGGACGCAGGAGAAGATGGCGCGAAAGGCGCCCTCGACGGAAGGGTGTTCGTCGTCGAGACGGGCGGGAAAGGGGGAAAAACCGACGGGAAGGACGTGGTTCTCTTCCAGGGCGGGAAATTCATCTCGACCCGTTACGAGAAGTGGCACGGTTTCGGCGATAGCGCGTACACGTCCGCGGTCAAGGGAGATGCCATCGCGTTCACCGCGGACACCCGGAGCCCTACCGACGGTACGATCCATTGGGAGGGCACGGTTCGGGGGGACAAGATCGACGTTCGCTACACCTGGACCGGCAGACCGAAAAAGTGGTACCGGTCCGACCCGGACCCGGCCGAATTCTTTGCCAGGTCGATCGCGGCAAGGAGCGAGGGAGGGGCAGGATCGAAGGGCGGCGGCAAGGAAGACTCGGACCTCCTCGACGGAAAATCGTTCCTCGTCCGGACGGGGGAAAAAGGGAAAGAGGCCGACCATGACGACTTTTTGATCTTCTGGAACCGCACGTTCGTCTCGAGCGGATGCGTGGAGATCGACTTCCGGAAATCGACCTATTCGGCGACCCGGGAGAAAGACGGGATCCGTTTCCAGGCCGAGACCGTGAGCCCGACGCACGGCACCATGATCTGGGAAGGGACGGTGCGGGGGGACGTCGTGGACGCCACGGCCCGGTGGATTCACAAACGGTGGTACTGGACGATCGACCGGGAGTACTGGTACCGGGGTCGCCTGCACGAATGATCCCCGGGTGAAGGTTGCCCGGACCGGCCCGCAGGAACACACGGATCATAGCGGAAATTTGGATAGGATGGGACTTCCGTTCCCCGTGAGAAAACGCACATGACGCCGGCAGTCGACGCCAAGTCCCCCGGGGGAAGCATCGGTCTCGCGGTCAAGATCGCGCTCTTGGTAGGGATCCTCCTTTCCCTCAATTACGCGATCGGGTGGTTCGCGAAACTCCTCGCCTTCCAGATGTGGCCCCGCCACGTCACCATGGCCCTCTTCGCCCTGATCGCCTCGGTCGTTTCGTACACGCTCCTATTGGCGATCCCTTTCCTTCCCGGCATCGAGGTGGGGCTCATGCTCATGGCGATGCTCGGCGTCAAGGGGATCATCCTCGTCTACTTCTGCACCATCCTGGCCCTGTCGCTCAGCTTTCTGTTCGGACGGCTCCTTCCGCCCCGGTACCTCGCGCGCGCCCTGGGATGGTTCCACCTGAAAAAGGCGAGGGACCTGGTCCTGGATCTTGCGCCGCTGGACGAGGAGGACCGCCTCCGGTTTCTCCTTCAACGGGCGCCGTCGCGGTTCGTCCCCTTCCTCCTCCGGCACCGGTACCTCGTCATCGCCGTTCTGTTCAATCTGCCCGGCAACGCCCTGATCGGCGGCGGGGGCGGCATCGGGATGATCGCCGGGATGAGCAGGCTGTTCCCGTTCCCGAAGTACGTCTTCCTGGTCGGTGTGGCGATCATGCCCGGCCCGATCCTCTTCCTTCTGCGCGCCGCGCACCAGTAACGGACCGGCCGCCGACCGGATCAGCGGAAGGCCGAACCGGCTTCCAGGGATTCCACGAGATCGAGGGCCTTTCGGAGATCGTGCCCCCGGTCCGGGGCGCTGCCCACCAGTTCCTCGAGGGTGGCCAGCTCGTCGGCAAGAAACGCCATCGACCGGCGGGCGAGGTCGTCGATCGAGGCGTTGACGGCGTCGGCCCATTGCGCGGCCAGGCGCGAGAGGTTCTTCTCCGCCTCCCAGGGGATCCGGCGGAGGAAATGACGCCGGACAAGGGGCCGGAAGATCCCCATCGGGATGAGGAACCAGAGCAGCTCGACGCCGGTGTCGAACGTCCTTCCCGTCCGGACGTCGGGTCTCGACGGCTCCGCGATCTCGACGGTGAATTGCGCCCCCTCGAAGGTCATGCCGAGGGCGCGCTCGATCTCCCTGGCGATCCGGTCCTGGAAGGCGCGCACGGTGCGGGAAAAGCTCGCCCGGGCCTGGAAGAGAAACCCCGAAAGCGGGTCCCCGCCGGGGGCCGACAGTTCCGCCAACTGCTCCTCGAGGGCCGCGGCGAGCCACTCCTGGTATTGCCGGGTCGTCTTCGCGAGATTCCCCTTCCAGGCTTCCATCGTTTCCGGGAGTGCTTCGCTCAACCGGGCGCCCACCTTCCCCTGATACGAATGGAACCGTTCCCCGGCAGCCGTGCGCACGCGGGACTTCAGGTCCCGGGAAAAAAGGGAGATCTCGCTTCGCACCGACCCGAGATCGCGCCGTTCCCGCGCAAGGGCTTCCTTCAAGTCCGCCTTGGCCTGCCCGGCTGCGGCCGCGGCGGCAAGAGCCAGGCGGAGATAGCCCCGGCAACCCGCGGCGAGCGACCGGATCTTGTGATTCACGATCTCGTCGAACTTCTCCACGCGCCTGTCGACGACCCGCCGGAGCAGATACTCCCGCGCCTGCTCCCGGAACGTTTCGTAGCCCGGCATGACGGAATACGGAAGGATGGGGATCTCCCTCCCGGTATGGTGCGCGACCTGCCGCCGGGTGAATTCGACGACCGCGTCGAGCTGACTTTCGGTCACCAGATCCGCCTTCGTCAGGAGGATCGCCGCTTCCGGGGTGTGCTGGGACACCTCCTCGAGGAGCTTCCGGTCCTCCCCGGAGAAGGGGTGGTTGACGCTCACCGCGAGGAGGGCCCCGCCCACCCGGGGAAGCCACTCCAGGGAGGCGATCGTGTTGTGCGCGAAGATCGATCCCAGACCCGGCGTATCGACGAATCGTACGCCGGGAAACTCCGCGAGGGAGGAGAGCGACACCTCGACGATCGAGACCTTTTTCTCGTTCCCCGGATTGCGCTGCTCGGTCACGAACTCGGCCAACCGGTCCACCGGAATCTCCTCGTCCCCGCCCCCCATGCGGTGAACGATGGCGCGGTCCTCCGGCCCGAAGCCGATCCTCGTGACGACGGCGGTCGCCGGAAGAACGTCCACCGGCATGGCTTCCCTCCCGATCAGGCCGTTCAGAAACGAGCTCTTGCCCGCCTTGAACTGCCCCAGGACGGCGATGTCGACCACGCCGCCGCTTCGAAGGGTCTCGGACGTGGCCGCAACCTGCGGGGCAAGGGAGTCGATGCGGAATTGCGCGCAGATGCCCTGGATGGCGTCCAGGCGGGTCTTGGGCGAAAGATCCTCACTCATCCGGCGATTCCCCCGTTAAAAAAAAACTCCCGCGAAAGCAACCATCGCAGGAGTCATCAGCCGTCTGCGGGACAGGCGGTTTCCCAGGCGAACCCCATCGCCTATTTTCCCCTCAAGATAGCATGGAGGGCAAGAGCCGCTCAAGGCTTTCGCGCAGGTTCGGGGTCACGATCCGTACAACCGGTTGGGAAACCACATCACGATTTCCGGGAACGCCGCGAGCAGCAGGATATAGAACGCCATGATGGCGATGAACGGCATCACCCCCCGCATGATCTCCCGGAATGGGATGTCCGGCGCGATTCCGTTGATGACGAACAGGTTCAGGCCGACGGGAGGGGTGATCAATCCCATTTCCATATTGATGGTCATCACGATGCCGAACCAGATCGGATCGAACCCGTGAGCAAGAATCCCCGGCATGATCACCGGCGTCACCATCAGGATGATCGCCACCGGCGGCAGGAAACAGCCCAAAACGAGCAGCAGGATGTTCACCCAGAAAAGATAGGACCACTTCGACAGATGCAATCCGACAAGCCACTCCGTCGCGCTCTGGGAGATGTGAAGATAGCTCATCACATAGGTGAACAGGAACGCCATGGCGATGATCATCATGATCATGCACGACTCCCGGGCGGTGCCCGCAAGAATCCCCTTGATGTCCTTCCACCGGTAGGTCCGGTACACGATCGCGACGAGTGCCATCGCCCCGAATGCACCGACCGCCGCCACTTCGGATGGGGTCGCAAAGCCGCCGTACAGGGCCACCATCACGACCAGGATCAGGATCAGAAACGGGAGCAGCCGCGGGATGGTTTCCAGCCGCTCCCGCCACGTGTAGTTCTCTTCTCTGAGCATCTCCTTCGCCAGCTCGCCGCCTAGCCCCGCCTGCGCACGCCGTTTTTCCCGCAGGAACGCGATCACGACCCAGACGGCGAACCAAAACGCCAGAAGGAATCCGGGGATGACCCCCGCAAGAAACAGCTTCCCGATCGACTGCTCGACGATGATGCCGTAAATGATCAGGGTGATGCTGGGCGGAATGAGGATCCCGAGTGTCCCCCCGGCTGCGATCAGGCCGGAGGCAAGTGCCGGCGAATACCCGCGCCTGCGCATCTCGGGAATGCCCATGCCGCCGATCGCCGCACAGGTGGCCGGACTGGAGCCGCACATGGCGGCGAAGATGGAACAGCCTGCGGTGTTGGCGACGCCCAACCCCCCGGGCAACCGGTAGAACCAGCGGTGCATCGATTCGTACAGGTCCATCGACGCCCGCGTCTTGCCGACCGCGGAACCCATGAGGATGAACAAGGGAATCGCGAGCAGCGTGAAGTTGTTCAGTTCGCCGTACAACGTTTCCGCAATGATCTGGATATTGGAGGGGGGCATGAACAGAAACATGAACGTGACGGCGACTCCCCCGAGGGCAAACGCGATCGGGATGCCGCTGAGGAGGAGAAGCAGCGCCGAGCCGATATAGAGAAGCCCGATCGAGAAGACGTCCATGCTACTCCTTTCGGGCGAGGGGAGCGAACAGATCATCCATGATCTGAACGATAAGCTGAAGGGTCAGCGTGGTCATCCCCAGCGACATGAAGAAAAAGGGGATCCAGAGCTTGGGCGCCCAGATGGATTCGGTCACCCAACCTCCCTCCCAGGCCTCGAAGAAATAGCGCCACACGTAGAAGGAAATAAACGCGCAGAACCCGGCCGACAGGATGTCGGCGAGCAGGTGCCGCCACCAGTTCCACCGGGGCGACAGCACGTTTTTCAGCACCTCGATCCCGACATGGGCGCGCCCTTCCTGCGTGAACGCGGCGGCCATGAATGTCGAGGCGATCAGCAAAAAGATGTTCAGCTCGAGGTGCCAGTCGTGGGGCGCCCGGAAGAAATACCGCGCCACGACCTCGAACGAGATCGCGACCGTGGAAAAAACGATCAGAAGCGCACTCGCATAGCCTGTGACGAGGTATT
>Ga0214473_10010330_pt1 | contig 10984 bp, 6 predicted proteins | sample RVTome_7_FD_203509 | JGI IMG/M metagenome (GOLD analysis project Ga0214473, IMG submission 203509) | Soil microbial communities from uranium-contaminated site in the Upper Colorado River Basin, Wyoming, United States - RVT98D197 | ecosystem: Environmental > Terrestrial > Soil > Contaminated >...
ACTGAAAAGGACTACCGGGCGGCGTTTACCTCCCCCGAGACTCATCCGTTTGACGCTGGCCTGAGTCAGTTCACCTTCGTTCCCCAGTGCGGGGCCTGCATCTTTTCTTGTCCGTCGCCACGGTTCGACGGTTGTCCCGGCTAGTCCGGAGAAGGCTCTGGTCCAGGCTATCTGTTCAGCGGGAAGAGCTTCTGTTCGGTGAGGTTGGTCTGAAGTGCCTCCAGCGCTTTCTCTACAAGGCCACGCCGCAGCTCTTTTTCTCTTGATATGTTCAGAGCCGGATTCCCAAGCGGATGCGCAACGCCCGTTCCCGGAACTACACGGTAGGGTCCCACCATCAGGGCCACGGGCGTCATCGAAGTTATAACCGCTGTTACCAGCCCGGACTTTTCTATCTCCACTGCTATCGCTGCACCGCAGCGAGTGCTTGTGCCTCAGGTACCGGTCAGGATGACCCCTTCTACCCCTTCCTCTCTCAGCTGAGAAGCAATTGCCCGTCCCATCGTGCTGCAGCTCTCAAGATTGCCGGCACAGCCGCAGGTGGAATAGAAATGTTCTGCAAGTTTGCCTATGGCATGTTCTTTTTCAAGGTCGCGCAGGACATCAAGGGGAACGAGCCGGTTGGGGTCTTGCATAACCGGGTTGTTATCGTATCCGGCGTGAGCTATCTGCCAGACCGCTGGGTCGAAAGTGTTCATTCCCTCAATGCTATAGCGGCCGTACCTGGTAGCGGTGAGCCTTTCTATTTCATCAGGATTACCTTTGGGTACCAATCCGCCGTCTGTGACAATCGCTATTTTGGCGCTGGAGATGTCCTCGATCGCTGCGGGCGGGGTAGCGCGCACAAATTGAGGCAGGTCTAGCTCTGTCTCAAACGGTTGTCCACCGAGCCTGGCCAGCATCATATCTACGGCTCGCTTTGCGGCAATGGTGTCAACGATGATTCTCTTCTGCAGACCTCTTCGGATATAGCCTTCTTCCGAAGGCAGGCCGATATTCTGCCCGGTGACCATCTTGTAGGCAAGGTCAACCATCTTGCTTACCGCTTCGGTCATGCCTCTGGCGGAATCAGTCGTCTTAACGATATACAGACTCTTTCGGTACATGTCCGCCCCGGGGTTCTCGGCATACATCCCAGTTACGGCCGGGATCATCAGTTCTTGGCTCACCAGGTTGCATACTGTGCCGCAGGCTACGCCGTAACGTCCTGCGTTAAATGCAGGTCCGGCCAGGACGAAATCCGGGTGGTAAGGCGCGATGAGTGCAAGGACTTCCTTCGCGGCCTTGGCGGAATCCATACCAGCATAGTCATCGCCGCATATCACGGTAGCCACGATCTGCCCGCTAATGTTCTTGCTCTCTAGAGCGTTCTGGACGGCAATACCGGGCCCAACCGGCCCTTCCTTAACCTGCGGAGGTGCCATTGCTTTGTCTTCGCCGCCTATGCCGCCAAAGAACTGATTGACATAATGAACAATTCGTACTGATTGGCCCACTGAATACCCCTTAATAGAGAATAGTCTGGATACGCCGATTTTGGCTCGTTCTTAGATCTGCTGTGACTTGATCTTCCAAGCTCCCAACAAACTCAGTGCGTCGGAGAGGCGGTAGCCGAGCACGACAATCTGGCCTGTTGAGGGCATGTCGTTAACGGTTTCTCCGCCGATAGCCCTCTCTATGGGCGGCAGCGTGAACGGTACATCATGCGGACCGACATTGACGATGGCCAAAGCACCAGGTGTGTTGAAAAGCAAAGCGCCGTCAGAGCTTCCGTCAGGGGACATATCCTGGCAGATTGTGGTAGTCCGCATTCCCATTTCCTCGCAGGCTTCGATGGTCAAGCCAAGATCCACGTTAGACACACCGCCACCAGTCTTGGTGAGTATCACGCCGTCCGCGCCTAAAACGGTCTTCGCCAGTTTGGCCGCCATCATCGCATTTCTCTTGTTATCTGGGGTAACAGGGGTGGCGATCATAACCACAGCGCCTGCGAAACACAGGTCTTTCCCATGTCTGCCGTATAGCTCGGTTACCAGCGGGTGGTTCTGTATACAATATGTTGAAGCGCACCAGTTCCACAGCCCCTGCACAATGGCTCCGTCCAGTATTTCGTTGGGATGGACGATTGTAGGAAGAAGCTTTGATACGGGGTCGCCGTATAGGACAGGAGCTTTTGGCGAGGCGCTCATTTGCATGAAGTGTATCTGGTATATGTACGCGATACGCGGTAAATGATCGATAGCCTTTCCTGTCTGGTCGAGCGTGCCAAGATTGTAGTCCTCGACAGTATCTGCATTCTGCCCGAAGCTGGCCTCGGCTAGGTAGACGGCGGTCTTCGCCCCCGCGATGGTCAGGGCATACTGCAAGTCTACCCACTCGACGCCGTCCACAGGGTGGCAGTCCAGGACAACGTGGTTAAGGGAACCGAAAGGGCTTGCCTGTGAGCCGGGACCGGTCATGTCGATCACGGTGCCTCTAATCCCGGATAGGCGGTCAATGGTCACAATCCCAGCACCACGGAGGACACGGGTGCGCCCGTTGCCGGCAGGCTTCATTTGGCCGAGCACTCCGGGGAAATTCTCTCCGGTGCCGTCCATCTTGGCACGCGGCTCAACAACATTATGGACGTTTACCATGCGCAGGCTCTCGCCGGGATGGGCCAACTCGATATTCACGGCGCTGAAACTACTATCTTCCGCGACCAGCGTCTGAAGCTCATCGCGGTTGATAAAGAGAATGCCATCTTTGACTGACGTCCTATCCCCGAATCGGATATCCTTAATATTTAGGACATTGAGTTCAAGGTTCATTACCCTCTCCTCGTTGTGCACGTGACGTGCTTTTTCCTCCTTCGGTCCGTACACCATAACCTAAAGGTGGACCGATTTCGCGGGGTCCGATCAGTCCTCCAACCTCCCCCTTGTTTCAGGTGTTCCTTCATGTCATGGCGCCGCTCAGAGAAGGGCCCTTACTCGTCGACGACGGCGATGGGGTCGATCTCCGCCAGGGCTGGCGAACGGGCGAAGGCGACAGGCCAGAGCCAGAAGGCTGGCGAGCCCACCAGAGCGGCCATCAACGCGAGGATGGCGGCGACGGCCAGCAGCAGGAGCGAGGCGGACTGATATCGGGCAAACCCCGTCCACTGGGACGAGGCGGCCGCAGCCCGGCGATCGTCCGGCCCCGCTGCGGCAAGGCGCCGTACCGCCGGCCGCCGGATACCGCCCGCATGTGACAGAGACGAGGGCCTCCAGATCGAGCGCCACCTTGAGCATCCACCTCGGGGGGCATGTCTGGAGGCCCTTCGTCTTCGGCGAACGGGTCGCTGCCCGCCCGCACGGCTTTCACATCAATAGAAGTCCTGCAGCGGCTTCAACTTGGCTTCCACCGTGATCAAGGGGCTGGTCTTGTTGCTGCAGAGGACCATGTCAAAGGGCCACTTTGTGCCTTTGACCCACTGGATACCCCCGGTCGGCGTCTTGTACACATTGGGTGTCGGGCGCACGGTGCCCGGCTTCGCCGGACCGTTAAAGTCGATCGGGCCGACAATGGTGGTATCTAGCTTGGTTGTCTTGAGAGACTCGAGGAGGGCATTCTTGTCATCGATGTTTGCGGTCCTCTTCAGCACGTCGGCCGCCACCTCAAATATGACGTAGTGCTCCAGAGGCTGCGACCACTGTCTACTCGTGCGTTTTTCGAACTCATCGGCGAACTCCTGGCAGGTCTCCCCGGTGAGGGACGACTTGAACGGATAGCGTGGTGTCCACCATACCTCAGAGCTAAGGCCCGGTGCGATGTCCCCGAGTGACTCAACCGTTGATGGGAACAGGAGGGCTCCGCCAATGGTCGCGATCTTCAATTTGTCCCTGAGTCCTTGCTGAACAGCCTGCTTCCAGAAATTGGTCCAATCCGGGATATTCGTGATACCTCCTTCAATGATCTCTACCCCGCCTGCTTTGAAGGCAGAGATTATTGAGGTGAAGTCCTCGAGATTCTCCGGAAAGGCCCCTCCGTCGACTAGCTTGTACCCATTGTCGGCCAGTATTTTCGTCCATATCGGCCTGATCCCGTTACCTGTGGCGCTGTTGGACCACAACCCCCCCACGACCTTGTTCGTCGGTATCTGGCTCCACATGTCCATGAAATTTACAGGCTGGTCCTCAATACCCCAGAACATATGGTAGGTCCACTTGAAGGGTTTGTCCGGAGCGCCCCCGCGATTGAAGACGTAGAGTTCCCATGGGTCGTCGGTGGAGATGCAGGGTACTCCGAGAGCCTCGGCCTGATTGGCCGCGGGTTCGACTGTATCGGACGTAGAGCAAACAGTGATGAGATCAACCTTGTCATTGAGGATCAGGTCTGCCGCCACCTGGGAGGCCCGATTCGTATCGGACTGGCTGTCCTGCTTGACGACCGTAATCGGGTGGTTCTTCCCATCGCCGCAGATCAAACCCTTTGCGACGAACTCTTCGAAGCGTTCCCTACAGTAGCTGCTGGGTATGGCGAATGGCGCCAGTGGGCCGGTCATCGGCTCAATATAGCCGATCTTGATCTCACGACCCGTCTCCGCGCCGGAGGAGACCGTAGTGGTGGCCCCGGCAGTAGTGGTAACCCCAGCGGTGGTCGTCGTGACCCCGCCGGCGGTCGTTGTCGTCGAGCTGCCTCCGCATGCCGCCAGCAAGCCACCCAGGCCTGCTCCTACCCCGACGGCCGCGCCCGCGACGCCGGCCAGCTTGAGGAACTCTCGACGGCTGACAGTCCGGCCGTCCGTCGAATCCGGGCTTTCACATTGATACTTGTCTTCAGCTGACATGTGCTTCCCCCCGTTACAAGCTGTGATCCTCTAAGGCTAGTCACAAGACTCGTCATTTGCTCCCCAACGCGGTTCTGTCGACCACCTCCCTCGGTTGTCCGTCTCCTATCGCAGTCCGCCCGGGTTCCTCCACGAGCGACTACTGCCACGTTCAGACTTCGCCACTTATATTTCGACCGTCCACTCCCCTCGTCTGCCTGAGCTCTTGAGTCGATTCTTCGTCCACCATTGAGGTTCTTGGATCGATCACGACGCCGTAGTCTTTGGCGGCCCTGCTTACAGATACCAACTCGTTACGCACATCCTCTTCCACCCTCAGAATGTCCCTCTCTAAAGGGTCACCAACACCACATCCACCCTGACATAGACACTCGAGTCTGTCACCCCTGTTCAGAACGTAGTACAGCCCGGCACCTTCTTCCACCGTACCATTCTCACGGTAGAAGATCTGCTTACTGTAGTCGGGGGGAGGGTAGCCGCCTGCCACGGCAGGGGACGGGAGCGTTCTGAAATGCTCGCCTTCTTGACACAGCTGCATCGCATCCGCCTCCAGCACGAAAGTACTTTCCATACCGCACCCCCCCCGCCACTTCCCGGGTCCTCCAGTATCGGGGATAAGTTCCCATTTCGTCCATAGAGCGGGGTAGATGGATTCACAGATCTCTATCTCCGGAAAGGTGATGCCGCCGGCAGAGATGGGGCTTGACCCAGCATGCCAGCCGTCCGTTCCCCAGATAGCTCCGGCACCGTCCGTGTTCGCCAGGAAGTCAGGAGTCGCATATGCCTCGTTTCGCCTGGGATCGATGCCGCTCATGGTGAACCCTGCGAAGCCTCCCCATCCGGCTGGCGTTTTCTCAGGAACAACCGTAGCCAAAGAGTCCCACACGACTTCGATGAGCTGCTTGGCGACGTAGAGGGTGCACAGCCCGACCGGGGCAGGGTAGATCGCGTGTGCCAGGGTACCCGGCTTGGTGATGATCTCAACAGCTTTCATGACCCCTTCGGAGCGATACTGGATGGTCCTCCCGATTGAGGTCATCAGTCCAATAAACACACTGCTATAGGTATTGGCGACGGTGCTGTTGATGTAGTAATCGATCATGGGATCGGTATCACTGAGGTCGATGGTTATGCCGTCGCCTTCTACCGTGGTCTTGCAACGCAGGGCGACCGGCGGACCGACGCCAGGCTTGCCGTCGCTGTACGTCTTGCCATAGTAAGTGCCATCAGGCACCTTCTTGATCTCCTCCCGCATCAGGAATTCTGTATAGGCATACAGATCGGTGAGAAACTTCTCGATGGTCTCGGCGTTCCACATGTCCATCAGGCCAACTAGGCGTCTCTCGCCGACCTTTGCCGAACCGATCATAGACCAGAGATCGCCCCGCTGGGATTCTGGGAAACGCACGTTGGCAAGCACGTAGTCTAAGACGTCCTGTCTGACCATGCCCGCTTCGAATATCTTCAAGGGCGGTATCCGGACGCCCTCAGCGAAGATGTCCTGGGCATTGGGATTGTAAGCACCGGTTTGACCTCCGCCGGTATCCATTTGGTGCGCGCGGTTGACCGACCAGAACCAAAGCTTGTCCTCGTAGAATACGGGGACGAGGATCGACCAGTCTGCCAGGTGATTGCCGGCGTCGAGCGTGTAGGGGTCATTCGTGAGGATGATGTCTCCGGGATGGATGTCGTCTCCGAACGTCTTGAGCGCAGCCTTGACCGCGAACGATGCGGCACAGATGTGAATAGGAATGTATTCACTCAGAGTTACCAGATATCCATCTCTATCGAAGATGGCCGTGGAGAAATCATGAGCAGCAAAGTAAATGGGAGACCTTGACGTCCTCTCCATGGTAATGCCCATCTCGAGCGTGAAGTTCTTGAGGGCAGAGTAAAGAATCTCGAAGTCGGCGGGGTGCGACTGGAATTTGAACTCAGCGGTGCTCATTCCGGCACCTCCATAATGTAGTCGCCATACTTACCCACTTCGATGGAGTATCCAGGCGGAACAACGATGGTGGTGATCTTCTGTTCGATGACCGCCGGCCCCTGCACCCTGTTACCATGCCGCATGGCATCGCCGTCGTAGACGGGGGTGGCAATGAAGCCGTCCATTTCTTCGAAGAACACGTCCCGCGTATCCTTTCGATACTTGCCGGCGTCTTCGCTGCTATGCGGATACTCTTTCAGAGACATCTTCACCACTCGGCCGAAACCCGCCACCCTCACGTTGATGATCTCTGTCTCAACGATATCTCGATAGGCGTACATCGCCTCGTGCTTCTCATCAAAACGCCTGATCACTTCCTTTATCTGCTCAGGCCCCAGCTCTTCATTCGGGACGTCGACATCAACCTCATGGAACTGCCCCAGGTACCTCATGTCGATCGTGCGCTTGAAGTAGCGATCCGCCGGTGGGATCTTCTCCCTCTCAAGCAGCCGATGAGCTTCCTGCTCAAGCTCTTCGTAGACCTGGTTCAGTGCGTCAAAGCTCACCTGGTTGGTCCGCCAGTTTACCGTTCTCACGAAGTCGTGCCGCAGGTCGGAAATAACGCCCCCCATGGCGCAGAATACGGACGACAGCCTGGGGATGATTATCTTGCGCATTCGCAGCGCCCTGGCCAGCGCCGGGGCGTGTACCGGTCCCGCTCCTCCGGCGGCCACCATGGTATATCTGCGGGGGTCTTCACCCCTCCTCACCGAGACTGCCGATATGGCGCCCACCATCGCGCTGTTGAGGATCTTGACCATAGACCTCGCTGCCTCCACCACGTCGATACCGAGGGGGTCGGCGATCCTCTCCTTGATGGCCCATCGCGCTAGGTCGAGGCTGACGGGAAACTCCCCGCCCAGGTAGAAGTCCGGGTTTAGATACCCCAGAACGAAGTCGGCATCGGTCGTGGTAGGCTCCCTTCCACCTTTACGATAGGCAGCCGGGCCAGGCGTTGCTCCTGCGCTCTGCGGACCGACGTGCAGCGACTTTCCTTTCCCCAGCCAAGCGATGCTGCCGCCCCCTGCGCCGATCGTCCAGACGTCCACCATGGGCAGCCTGATGCAATAGACCTGTGCCACCTTGGTCTCATCCGTCATCCATGGCTTGCCGTCTTTGATCAGGGTCACATCAAAACTCGTGCCCCCCATATCGGTGGTGATCAGGTTGTCGATGCCGTACAGCTGTCCCGTGTAGACGCCAGCCGCCGGGGCGCAGGCGGGCCCCGAAAGCACCGTCCTCATCGCCTGCTCGCAGGCGATCTCGGGGGACATGACGCCCGCGCTCGACTGAGTGATCAGGAGTTCCTGCGCAAAGCCTTCTTTCCGTAGCTCGTCCAGGAGATACGTGACGTATTTGGCCAGGGCTGGTCCCACATATGCATTGATGCACGTCGTGCTAAAGCGCCGGTATTCGCGGACTTCCGATAGCACGTCGGCAGATGTAGTGATGTATACGCCGGGACACTCTTCTTTACATATCTCGGCTGCGCGCCGCTCGTGTGCCGGGTTCCTGAACGACCAAAGAAAGCAGATCGCGATGGCCTCGACGCCCTGCTGCGCCAGGTACCGGGCCGCCTCCCGGACCTCTCGCTCGTTGAGAGGGCTATGGATCTCTCCGTTCCACTTGACCCGCTCTTCGATTCCGACCCGAAGGTATCTTGGAGCAAGCGGTGCCGGCTGGGGCACGGCATAGTCGTAGCCGTTCTCCCTGATCCCGGTCCGTATCTCGGTGATGTCCCGGAACCCTTTGGTGACGAGCATGCCTATCCTGGCTCCGGTCTGGGTCAGAATCGCGTTGGTGCTCACGGTCGTTCCGTGGCAGATACGAAGCACATTTGACAAGAAGTCTTCCAGATCCATATCCAGGGCTACGGCACATTTTTCAATCGCGGTGACCACACCGATACCGGGATTCTCTGGAGTTGAAGGCGACTTGATGACGGTGGTGTGACCTGCTTCATCGATAGCCACCAGGTCGGTAAACGTGCCTCCAACATCAACACCCACAACATATTTCATGATTTCACTCCGGCCGGTTCCTTCATTTTTCCCGAAGCGTGCAATCGATTCATGATCATAGCTGTTCAAATGCAGTGAGGAATCCCTCGTGGATGGCATCGTAGGCCATACGTGGCTCCACGCAATCACCGATAGCGTAAACCTCAAGCTCCGGGACCTGAGACAGCTCATTCCAGAGATCAAGATTCGGTAGGAATCCGCAAGAAAACACCACGGAGTCTGCTTTGATGAAAGTCTCGCGTCCTTTCCAGTTGCTGACAATGACGCCTTCGTCAGTTACCTCATCCAGGCAGACATCGGTGAGCATAGTCACGTCCATATCGGCTACCAGTCTGTCAAAACCACGTTTCATTTCGGCAGGAAGGCCCTGTGCAACTGCCGTTTGTCTGGTGGTGATGGTCACCTTCTTATTCTCTTTGCCAAGTATCAAAGCAGCCTCACAACCGCATAGACCTCCACCAACGATTACGACTGATTCGCCGGTCTTTGCACCACGGAAGATCTCCAGTGCACCCATGACCAGGGGCCTGTCTATCCCGGGCACCTTGGGTAATGGGGCCCGGGCAGCACCCACGGCGACGACCGCCGCGTCGTACCTGCCTTCTATCACCGTCCGGCTCGAGGCCTCTTCTTTCACGACCTTCACGGCATTCTTGTCAAGTTGGGTTATGTAGTACTTGATGAGGGGCCTCACGTCTGCCTTGATGTCGGCGAGAGACGCGTCCAGCAGTAATCCACCCAGTTCCCGTTTTTCGTAGAGCGTCACATCGTGACCGCGAAGGGCAGCAACCCTGGCCGCCTCCATGCCACCGGGACCACCACCGATCACCGCTATCTTCTTCCTTTTCTCAGCAGGCGTGATCCTCGCCAGTTCCCCCTCCCTGCCCGTGGCGGGATTCACGGTGCACGTTATGTACCCGACCGTGACGCCTCGGTCCGTACACTCCATGCAGCGAATGCAGGGGCGTATATCCTCCGGGCGTCCTTCCTGTGCCTTCAGGGGAAAATAGGGATCGGCGATAAGAGGTCTTCCTAGCCCGATGAAGTCACCCTTCCCCTCCTGCAGGATCTTTTCTGCCAATTCAGGAGATGTGATCGAGCCGGTCGCCATGACTGGGATGGTGAGCTCTTTCTTAATCCTCTCGGCAGCCCACACATTGAATGCAAGTGGGTGATACATCGGGACCGTCTCACAATCGCCCTGCTGGTGTATCCCGCCCGATACATCGATCACGTCACAACCCATCTTTTCCAGTGCTTTGGCGACCTGGATGGTCTCCTCTATGGGAATGGGACTCTCAGGCTCGTAGTCGGTACCACTCAACCTGACACCGATGGGGAAGTCGGGGCCCACTTTTTTGCGACAGTTGCCAAACACCTCTAAGAGGAACCTCATTCTGTTTGAAAGAGGGCCTCCATACCAATCTGGACGCCTGTTCTGCGGCGACAAGAAGTTCGTTATGAGATAGCCATGGGCCCCATGGATCTCGACCATGTCAAACCCAACTTCTTTGGCCCTAGCCGCAGCATCGCCGAAATCCTCGATGATCTGCTCGATTTCTTCGATCGTCAGCTCATCGGGAACCGGTGCACCCTCAAAAAGACGGATGTCCGGCCATGGCGTGCGATGGGCGGATTTGTAGGGACGGCGTCCCAGAAACTTCTGTCTCCCACTGTGTACGATTTGAAGACATGACCTCGCCCCACAACCATTTATAGCATTGGCAAGCCACCGCAGACCTGGTTTATGTTCCTTATCGCTGACCCCTGGCTGTCCCATAGCCGCCTTGCTGGCATCGTTATCAACCCATGAAAACTCGACGATCACCAGACCCGCGCCGCCCCGCGCAAGCTCCTTGTAGTGTTCTACTACTCGTTCAGTGATACACCCATCGGTGGTGGCGAGCCCTGAAAGCATGGGGGACCGGACGACGCGATTCTTGACCCATAGTTTGCCTATATAAGCGGGCGTAAACAGTCTTTGATATCTTGCGTCAACCGGTCTCTTTTGAAGCATCTCTCTTCGACCTCCTCCATCCATGACTCTGCCAAGGAAGACTCTACGTTATCCCCTGCGATAACCGAAGGTGTTTCGACGTCGTACCCTTAGCCATGCGGAACAAAAGACCCGGTAGACGAAACCGGGCCTCAGGCATTTTCCGT
>Ga0214473_10010331_pt1 | contig 10984 bp, 8 predicted proteins | sample RVTome_7_FD_203509 | JGI IMG/M metagenome (GOLD analysis project Ga0214473, IMG submission 203509) | Soil microbial communities from uranium-contaminated site in the Upper Colorado River Basin, Wyoming, United States - RVT98D197 | ecosystem: Environmental > Terrestrial > Soil > Contaminated >...
CTTCCGAAAATTCATCGACTCTCAAACGCGGGTCATGAATCTGGGCGCCAATGCCGTCTTCGCATGGATTTCGAGCGACCAGGGTCATCCCATTTATGTCGGATTCAATAATATCAGGCAAGAAACCTGCAATCCGGTTGTAATCGACAGCGTGCGTCAGAAGGTATTGGAGGAGATAGAGGGCGTCCTTGCTTTACCGGACAACTCTCCGGAGCTGTTGGCATTCAATGAGAGAGCCCGCAATCGCGTTCTCGAACGTCGCCGCGACCTTCGGAATTTCCTGAACTCTCCCCCTGGATTCGGCTTTCGTGGCTCCAGCGGCCGCTGGCTGGAACACCTCAAGCATCTGCAAAATGAAAAAGAATTTATCAGAAGGTTAACCCTCGACAATGAATTGAATTATGCCGAGGAGCTACTTTTGTCCGGCAAGAATTTCTGGCGCGATTTCGCGAAAAAGTGGGGCCTTCTGGAGAATATGCCTTATGCCGTGGCGGCCCGCCCCGATCCCGATCTGCTAAAACAGACTCAAAAGGCTCAAGATGGTCGCATTGACGCCTTTATCCGGAATTTAAAGACTCAATATGGCGTCGGATCTGATGCCGAAGCCATTGCGCATTTCAAAGTTAACTACGACCAGAAGACGAGCCTGATCGACGATGTCGCCAAAAAAATCAGCATGCCCAAATTTATCGATAACCCTCCGCTGACTCTCGACGATCAGCTCGATTACACAGTCGAGAACTTGCCCGGCGGCAGGCAGCTGGTAACGTCGATTTTCGATAACATGACCAGCGCCATGACCGGCCTGGCATTCCGTATGGACGTGGTGCCGGAATCGCTGCTAATTTATACGGCCGTCATCCCGATTCTCGTTACCGAGGTCGGCGCTACACTGGAACGGCTCTATACGTTCGATGAAATGAAGGAGGCCCTGCGGCGGGAAATAATGGAGCTTCGAGCATATTACAGTGTCAATTACCGCACCCGCAGGGTTGAGCTGGTTGCGCGAGCCGAAGGCGGCAATATTGCGGAATCGAAAAGAGCGATCGATTGGCTGGGGGCGGTGCTGTTTGAGCCCTACTGGAGCCAGAGTAATCTACCGCGCTTGCGTGACGCAGTCGACCTTGCCTTAAGCGACATTCGCAATACCATGCGGGGCCGGGAGGAGGAATGGGTCGATGATCCCGTCAATGCCTACTGGAGACAGGACAGCCCCCTGATTCTGAGCGCGGGCAGTTTCCTGACGCAGGCTCACGCATTCCAGAGAATGCGCTGGCTGCTAAAAGACCCCGGACCGTCGACGGTTTCGGAACCTTTCTCGAAATTCATGAAATCTCTGTCGGGATTCGGGCATGCTGCGACTCGAATGGAATTGGACGGGCTGCTGCAGACGCTTCAGACGAACGCCATGCCTGACGAAACAGCTTCTAAAAAGTTGAAGGACCTATATGCTCTTTTCTTGGCTCTTCCATCTGATGCCAAAGGGTTGGCCCTCGATGCCGCCGAGGATTTGAAACAGAACCTTGCGGAAATTCCCGATGCTTGCCTGGAGAGCGATTGGAACTATCTCTGCAACCAGATTGACTCAGACTTGATGTTTCCGCCTGAAAAGGCCCTCGAGCAACTTCGACACGTGATGAATCTCATTCTCAGGGCGGACAATGTTCGTGGCTTCATGATAAGCAGCGCTGAAAACAGGGACGCCTTGAGACCCGGGTTGGACCAATTAATCGCCAGGCTTTCCAAAGAGCCTTCCCTGTATCAGAATTACAGCAATGAGCAGATTGTCATTTCTCGTCTCAGGGACCGCGCGCCCGACCTGAAAAAACCGATATATGTCGGATTGATAAACGACAATACCCGTCTCGGTGTCGTCATTAATTCAGCGCCATGCGCCAGCTTCGAAGATAGCGATCCGGCTGTTCTGCGGAAATTCCTTTCGGCGAGGTTGTTTGGCGGCGGCGGCGCCCATAGCATGTTTATGAAAACCTGGAGCGCCGGACTGGCTTATTCCAACGGCCTGCGAAGCAACGAATTTACCGGCCGGCTCGTCTATTACGCCGAGCGCTGCCCCGATCTGGCGCAGACCATGCAGTTCGTGGTCAACGAGTTGCGTAATGCGCCGCGCGACCCATCATTGGCGGAGTATGCCGTGGCTCAGGCTTTTTCCGTCTACCGATCCGGCTCGCGCTACGAATCCAGAGGCGAGGCTATGGCCGCAGATATTGCCGATGATCTGACGGCGGACAAGGTCCGGCGCTTCCGCAAGACCGTTCTCGAATTGCGCGGCAATCCAAAATTATACGATGAGCTTAACGAAATGATGGAGGTTACATACGGGATGGTCCTGCCGGGATACGGCCCCACCGCCGATAAAATAGGCGATGCCGTTAATTTCATCATCGGCCCGGAGGAGCAATTCCGTTCGTACGAGGATTATCTCCACAGCGTCGAGGGCGATTTCGAGCTCTTTAGGCTTTACCCCAGAGATTTTTGGATAGTCAAATCGGCGAGTGACCTCAGGGCGCCGCAGTAAAGCATGATAAAATGAGATATCCGTAGGGCGGGGCCATTGGGCTTCGCCTTTTTCATCTTGGCAACCAGGCATCATTTGCCCCCCCATATCGACTGATTCGCTTGACTATGATATTCCAAGGGCTTAGATTCGCATTCCGATGACGATAATCCCATGCAAATCGCCGGAATCGTTGGCGCCGACGGTCGATCGATGAATATTCCCAATATATTAACCGTTTCGAGAATTCTGCTGTCTCCGGTTTTCATGGTCCTTATCATTATCGAGAATTTTTATTCCCGCGTGGCGGCCACGATCGTCTTTATAATTGCGGCGCTGACGGATCTGGCGGATGGTTATTATGCCAGGAAATTAGGCCATCCCACGGGCTTGGGGCGGTTCATGGACCCATTGGCTGATAAAATACTCGTTTCCACCGCTTTTCTCTCGTTTGTCTCGTTGGGGTATGCGCGCGGTTGGATGGTCATAATCATCGTGGTCAGGGAATTTCTCATTACAGGGTTGCGCTCTATGGCGGCCTATCGGGGCATGGTAATTTCGCCGTCGATACTGGCCAAATGGAAAACTGTTTCTCAGATGCTGGCCATCGCCATAATCCTGGTTTATGCCAATATCGAGCCGCTGTTGTTGCATTCCAATCCCGGTATGCCGGTTTGGGTCATGCCGTGGACCAACTGGCAATGCAACCTCTTCGACATCATATTGATCTTGCCGTTAATTCTAACTGTCTGGACCGGTTTTGATTACCTGCTCAAATCGGGCGGCCTGCTCAAGGGTATGCTGGGATGAAAGCAGGAGTAGAAATGGAAATCCAAAAGTCGGGACCCCCCGGCGGTTTTCTGGTCAAGATGCTTTCGTCATTTTTTTATACGGGGTACCTTCCTAAAGCGCCGGGAACCTGGGCATCAGGCATCACCGCCATCATACTTTTCTATATATGGCCCGGGCAGTGGCATTTGCAATTCTTGATTACGCTAACGGTATATTTTATAGGAGTTGAGTTAAGTTCGCGGGCGGAGCAATATTATGGCCATGACAGCCCCAGGATAGTCATAGACGAAGTGGCCGGCCAGATGACGGCGCTTTTCATGGTTCCCCGCATGCTGCTGCCGTTTATAATGGCATTTGTGCTTTTCAGGATTTTCGATATCATCAAGCCGCCGCCGGCCAGGGCCTGGGAATCGCTTCACCGCGGCTACGGCGTCATGTCGGATGATATCGCGGCCGGGGCATACGCCGTATTGGCTACGCATTTTTTGCTTGCGCTTTTGAATAAATGGGGAGTAAGTTACTTGTGACGATACTGCTGTCATCTATTGAAGGGGAATTCCACGAAAGCTGAAATCATAACTATCGGCGACGAATTATTATTCGGCCATGTGGTCGACACCAACGCCGCTTACATTTCCGAGACTATCACTGCGGCAGGAGCCCGGGTTGTCTGGCGCACCACTGTCGGGGATAACGTCGATCTCATAATCGAGGCTATGGCGCGCGCCATGCAGCGCTGCGAGCTTGTCGTCACCACCGGCGGCCTGGGACCGACCAACGACGATCTCACCAAAAAAGCGATCTGCAAATATTTCAAACGCCCGCTCGTCTTCCACGATGAAATCCTGGAAAAAATCGAGGAGCGATTCAAGGCCCGTGGGATTGCCATGCCTGCAATAAATCAGAACCAGGCGTTGCAGCCGCAAGGGGCCGAATTTATTGAAAATGAAATCGGCTCGGCCGTGGGAATAGCAATCGAGGAAGGCGGCCATCTCTTCGTGTCGCTTCCCGGGATTCCCGATGAAATGAAAATGATGACCTCCGGGTGGATTGCGGACAGGGTGCGAACTCTGGCCGGCAGTCTTTTAACAATTCACAGGAAAATCAAGGTGGTGGGCTTATTCGAATCGGCCCTGTTCGAGAAAATTGCCGATCTTGTCGAAAATCGTGGCGGTACTCAACCCGAGGACAAAATATCGATTGCATTTCTACCATCCCTGAGGGGGATCGAAATCAGGTTGACCGTGACCACGAGGAATGAATCCGACGGCAGAAATCAGATAGCTCAACTTGAAAAAAAGATAGCCGATCGCGTGGGCGCTTATATATTCGGCTATGATGACGACACGCTGCCCGCTGCGGTCGGCAGATTGCTGAGGCAGAGCGGCGCCACGCTGTCCGTGGCGGAATCATGCACCGGCGGGCTTTTGGGTAAGTTAATAACCGATACGCCGGGTTCGTCGGAGTTCTTCGTTGGGGGCGTCATAGCTTATTCCAATGAATTAAAAAACAGATTGTTGGGAGTGCCGCGGGAGATAATATCAAGTTACGGCGCCGTCAGCGAGCAGTGCGCCCAGGCCATGGCTTACGGGGTCAGAAGAGTCACGGGTGCGACAATAGGCCTTTCGATTACCGGTATCGCCGGCCCGGATGGCGGCACGCCTGAGAAGCCCGTGGGGCTCATATACATTGGGCTTTCGAACGCAGAGAAGACCATTGTCGCGGAAAATAGATATGGAGCAGGCCGCGCTCGAAATCGCGAACGCAGCGTCACGGAAGCCCTGAACATGATTCGCAAGAACCTTCTGGGCATTGACTGAGTGCCATAAAGGTCATTTCATGTTCCCCGCGTTAATTTATTGCTTGACAGGCGGCAAGCGCCTCTTATTTTAAGGCAATCGAGTTTTTTTAAAGAAAGTTTTTTTTGAATCCGCACCATTCCAATTAAAATTCCCCCAGTTCAAATCGGAGCAGTTGTTATTGGTCAAATACTATCCAATTCGTCATATGGTCTTCATAGGCCCAATCATTCAATCATTTTTGGAGGTTACAATGAACATCTACGTTGGTAATTTGCCCCCTGAAGCATCGGAGGAGGATCTTAAGGAAGCTTTCTCCAGCTTCGGCCAGGTATCCAAAACAACGATAATCAAAGACAGGATCAGCGGCGAGCCCAGAGGATTCGGATTCGTCGAAATGGCCGTCAAAGAGGAAGCCGTGGCCGCGATCGACGGTCTCAACGGTCAAAATCTCAAGGGCCGAAACCTCAAAGTCAGCGAGGCTCGGCCGAAGCCGGAACGGAGCGAAGGCAATACCGGTGAAAAGCGCGGCGGTTTTAGAGGAGGCAATTCCTATTAGGGCATATTATCATCGAGATCGATAGATAGATCAGTAACCATAGAAAAATCATCTCCCAATTTTCCAGGATGATTGCACGCCGCCGGGGCCGCCCGCGATCCGGATGAGATTGGGGGTCGTAGAAAATCCGGAGACTTATCAGGTTTCCGAATATATAATCTCAAGTAGCTGCAATCCGTGGGCTTCATCTATCTCGCGGCTATTGCCGCATTCGGGGCAAATATAAAGATGGCCAATCAGATCGTCGGGTGTGAGCACCCGCTTATGGCCGCATTGTTCGCACTTATTTTCCACGGAAAACTCCTCGATTGTCAGCAGGGTGTCCTCTAATGGCGTATTTGCGGCCATTATCTGGAATGCCTGTTGAATCGGCCCCTCGGCAAAGGTGCTTCCTCTGCGCAAACGCACTTCTTTTATTCGGGCAGTCTCGTGCCCGGAGATATCCTGCAGAAGTCTCTCGATCAACTGCTGTACTGCGGAATACTCATGCATATCATCAATCCTTCCACCTGGGGCCAAATCGAAGTTCATCTTTTTTAAGGACTCGGTCAAGAGGTTTTTGCCAGGGTTTATAGATTCATCGCAACTATTTCCGAAAAGTCGATATTGCGGGGCATGAGAGGCAACTCTTTGAATGAGAAAACGAAATAGTCCTTGCCAAATTCGGAGCCTTAATGCAATCATCGTCTTTATGGAGTCAAAGGAGGTAATATGCGAAGAAAGATCGTTAGAAGGGGCTGCTTCTATTTATTTGCGGCGTCCTGGTGTTTATTGGCCTGTAACGAAAAATCCGACCGCACGGAGTCAGTCGGTCGGGGCGAATCCCAACTTTTTGAAATTGACTGCGAATTCGCGTCGATGGCTCTAGACAGCGGGCTTGCCGCCGCTTTTGTTCATTACGCCGCCGATTCCGCAATCATACTTCGAAACGGGCGGATGCCAATTGTCGGCAAAGAAGCTATCGGCAATTCATTTGGAAACGGGAACACGGGATTGCTGCAATGGGAACCGCAGTCTGCCGATATTTCGGGCGACCTGGGATATACCTTTGGAGGATATCAATACAATCCTCGCGATACAGTCATAGACGGTCACAGACAGGGAGCCGGGCTTACCTCCAGGGGATTTTATGTCAGCATTTGGAAAAAGCAGAGCGACGGCAATTGGAGGTATGTCCTCGATACAGGAATTACCGTGCCCGATGACTCCCAATAGCCGATTTCCCAGACTTTCAGGAGTGGGTTTCGGACAGTTCGCAGGGATAAATAAAAAGCCCGGGGCAATTTCCCGGGCTTTACAATTCTCTTGAAATCGTAAAGATAATGCGAAGATAGATTTAATTATCTTACCAGTGTCATGCGACGCGATTGATCGGAATCCCCTGCCTGGAGCCTGTAAATGTAGACGCCGCTTGAAGCTTCGTTATCGCCCTGGTCCCTGCCATCCCACACAACCTCGTGGCTGCCGCCCGCAATATCGCCGGAGATCAGAGTCTTAACCTTGCGGCCCAATAAATCGAACACGCTCAACTTGACAGGGCCGTCGACCGGAACGAAGAATGAGATTTTAGTGGCGGGGTTGAACGGGTTGGGGTAATTCTGCTCGAGCCTGACAGATTGTGGCAAGGGAACGTTTTCATCATCTATACCCGTAGTGATCAGGTTGATGGCTATGTCATCGATATAGAGGCCCTCATTCCTGCCGGTAGCATCCGACATGAAATGAAATCTCAAGCGGACATCGGGATTGCCAAAATAGGGCGAAAGGTCGGTGGAATACTGGGCAAAACTGAATCCCGAAGCGCTTATAAATTCCGGCCTCCGTTGCCATGCGCCGCCCTGCGAGGAAACCTCCACGAATAGCGTGTCATGGGCAGACTGCATCAATCCCCGCCACCAGAATGAAAAATTGGACGACGTTGCGGTCGAAAGATCCAGAGCGAAACGCGATGTCAGGTAACTGTCGGTGTTATTGCGATAATTCCCGTATGTCGATTCGGTAATACTGAGATTCCCGGAACGGGAGTATTTTGCGGAGAAGCCCCAGAAGTCGTAGACCCCGCCCGATTCCCAATAGAGAAGGCCATGATCGAGGGAATCTATAAATTGCGTTCCCCCGAGGCCGATCGAGAAAGGATGAGCGGAGTCGCCAACGGGATGATACGCGAATACCCCCTGCGCATCGGTGGCCTTAAAGTAATATTGCACCTGTTGCCCCACCTGCCCGGGGATCTGAGCGGAATAATCCTGGCCGTCCTGTGACATCCCCACGGCGGTGAAATTACCCGAGGACCCATTGCGCCAATATAATTGCGCCGACGCTATACCGGCGCCACCCGTTATATTCACGTTGAAATCGATTGGTTGATTTACTGCGGTTATCAGCCTCGGCCTGAAATTAAATATGAAATCTCCCTCTGGATGATAATATAGCGCCCGAATAACATCGATGATTCCGTGTCCGTATTCGTTGTTAGCCGAATCGGCTCGACTGCCAGTCATCATGAGGGCCTCGCGGACCATTACAGGAGTCCAATTGGGGTGGGCAGAAAGCAGCACACCGCAGGCTCCGCCGACGATCGGAGTTGATAACGATGTACCCGACGAAGTCGAATATTCTGTGGTGCTATAAGGGTTTACGCAAACCGTCTGCTCCCCCTGGGCACAGACTTCCGGCTTAATTCTGCCATCGGATGTGGGGCCCCATGCCGAAAACCATGCTAGGGTACCGTTCGGACCCACGGCCCCGCACGCGATGACCGAATCGCCATCTGCCGGAGCTATCAAGCTGCCATCACCGGGGCCATCGTTGCCCATAGCTGTAGCCACCGCGATACCATTGTAAACGGCGAGATCGGCGGCCTGTGTGACGATCGTGGTGTTGCCGTCGAGATCATCGTAAGTATAGCTTGTCTCAGGGGGGTCGAAGTCCTTATACCCAAGCGACGACGAAATGACAGATGCCCCGATCGAATCAACCCATAATGCTGCGGCGGCCCAGTTGTCCTCCTCGATATGCCGCTCGGACGATATATCCTCTGTCTTGCAGAGTACGAAGTTGGCCAGATATGATGGACCGTAGAGATGGCCGCTGGCCTCGCCTCCCAGCGTGGACCAGGTGACAGTGCCATGCGACGGTTGACCCTCGGACTCTTGATTGGGGTCATAGTCGGTATCGTCATCATGGTTGATAAAGTCGTATTGGGCGATAAGCCGGCCGCTGTTAATGATATTTTGAAAGGCGTCATGTTGCTGGCGAAAGCCGGTATCGAACATGCTGACAATGACCCCCTGCCCTTTGAAACCTAACTCATGGGCCGGGATAACATTAACTTGGTTCAATTGCCCTTCCGATGGGCCATAATCGAGCGTGAACAGCTGCATATCGGGCGATATCGGGTCCAACGGTAAATTGTGGTCGACTGTGGAATGAGCCACTTCCTTGAGATATCGGACTTGAGGAATGGAGGCGATAGCCGCAATCTGAGCGGGCGTGGCGTTAACGGAGATGGCATTGAACCAGCGAAGCGTTGTGCGCAGTGAAGCGCCCGTGGATAATACGTAGCTGGCATATGATTCGCTGACCGGCAGATCACGGAAATCAACGAGATTATCGGCCCCGCGCGCTTTTAGCCTGCGATACCTCGCTGCCTCCGTCAATCTGGACTCGGCCTGTGCCAGCGCCTGATTATACTCGGCATTATCCGCAATTCCCTTATCGGTGAAAAAGACGAATACCGGAAGTCTTTCATCGGGCTGAAGCGCCTGCATACTCTTCTGCAGGGCTGGATTTATTACCTCCATAGTGCGTGGCATCGAAAGCGCGTGAGGACCGACCCATGTCGATGCGGGCCCGCTGCCGGTAATATTGCTCTCTCCCGCAAATGCCAACATTGGGATGATACAGGTCAAGATAGCTGCTAATGCGCTCATTTTACATCTCCGTTAAATCCCGCATGCTCCCGCAATATACGCAAGCAAGCGTGTGGTTTAAGAAATATCGCCTACAAATTAAAGTTATGGACAAGATACAGGAGTGTCAAGAAGATTCATTCAGGCAAGCGACATATTGTCCCCGGAGGGGAACAGAAAGTCCAGATCGAGCTCGGGCTTTAAGGCGGGTGTATCGCTCAGCCCGGTAATTGCAATATTCTCATTTCGAGGGACCCAGGTTACTCGGAAATCGATCTTCTTCTTATATTCGATGGCGGAGAAGTATAAAGGGGCCAGTTCACGAGAGATAAATTTCCTGTGAGATATTTGATAAATGATAAGGGAGCTGTCGCTGAGCAGTTCAAACTCCAACCCCGCAAAACTCTTTTTATTTTGCTCTATAAATTTCAGCATCGCCAACAGCCCGGCATATTGACATTCATTGAGGCTTCCATAACTGCGGCTTCGAAAAATTATTCCCAAATCGGGAATGGCAAACCCCGCCAGTCCGACTGGCTTATTGTTCTTATATTCGTTGAATGATATTCCGCAGAAATACCCCTGGATTGACTCTGGCATAAAGACCTCTCCTACCGCTAATGCAAAAAGCAATGTGTGTGCCCCCAGTACTGGCAAGTTTTCCGTGGGCAAGGCATTACGGCACAATTGCTTACGGTGACAGACAAAATGGGATTCCGCCCAACTGGCTTCGAGATGATATTTTTTATGCAGAATTTTGCGAAATGTAATCGGATAGTTAATTGCGCTGGCCGCCTGAGCGGTCCCCCCGGCATCGAGCGCGGGGGGCCCGCTCCGCCCGCGGGCGGGTCCAAGATCTGCAATTTCTTCCCGCTCTGTCGGCGCCGTTTGCCTCTGCTTCTAAATGCCTCCGTGCCGGTCGGCCCCTCGCCTTCGACTTCGCTCAGGCTCGGGCCGCGCGGGCGGGATGAATTCAAAGTTTTTATTTGGATGGGGATTTATCTGTTTTCAGCGCGTTTTCTAACACTTTCCCAAATTTCCCCTCGGCCATCATCTCGTGCGTCAGAAATTTCCCGTTAAGAAAAGCCGTGAAGATGGTAAACGGTGACGCCGCATTTTGGGCCGCGCGCTGGGAGTCGATCTTGATCTTCTCTGCGCTCAATTTGTATTTCGCGGCCACGCGTATCATCTCGTCGGTCCAATATTCCGTGAAGGGGCATTGGTTTGAATAGAAAATGGTCAGATCGAATTTCGACTTAATTGTGCCGGTTCGCACCGAATCGGCGAATCGCGGGGGCGTTCCACCTCCCTTGAGCGGCTTGACCAACAATTCGAAATACGGCGGTGCGGTATCGCAGACCTCGAATCCCTGTTTGATATAGAAAGACTTATCCGAAAGAAAAGGCTT
>Ga0214473_10010332_pt1 | contig 10984 bp, 6 predicted proteins | sample RVTome_7_FD_203509 | JGI IMG/M metagenome (GOLD analysis project Ga0214473, IMG submission 203509) | Soil microbial communities from uranium-contaminated site in the Upper Colorado River Basin, Wyoming, United States - RVT98D197 | ecosystem: Environmental > Terrestrial > Soil > Contaminated >...
GTCGACGGCGAGCCCTACGACAAGTACGTATACAAGAACGGTGAAAGCCTGGAGAGCATCGCCCGAATGGTGTCCCGGCCGTGGAAGCCGCTGGACGCCCGCGATCTGACCGCTTTCAACTGGGGTGCGGTGGACATCGCCGAGATCAACTACTATCTCAAGGAGTACAACGGCTGCAAGTACGAGCGAGGCCTGCACTACCTGCTCAGCGAGCGCGACACGAACCCATTCGTGTGGGTGCCGCGGCTGGTGCACGAGGTGCGGGGCAAGTACCGCTCCCCCGGCAAGGACGACGTGGGTCACGTCGCCCTCGACGACCCCAAGAACAAGAAGCATGTGAACACGCTGGTGGTTCGGCCGGTGTACACCATCGCCCTGGAGCTCGGCGACGTCGACGCGATCTTCGACCCGATGGGCGACGCCTCCAGCCCGCACACCAGCAAGGGGGTCCAGCAGCGGCTTCAGGTGCTCGGGTACCTCTACACGCCGCTGAATCACACCAAGATCACCGACATTACCAAAGCGGTCTGGGAGCACTACCGCACGGTGCATACGCCCGTGGGCCGGCCCGCGCCGCGCAACCCGGAGCTGTTCGGGATCCTCAAGAAAGAGGTGCAGAGCAACCTGCTCGCGGTGGTGAAAGACGACGTGGCCCCCCGGGCCGGGGCGTTCCTCGATGGCCGGCTGCCCGAGCCCGACGCATTCGCCATGATCCGTTTCCCCGGGGGGTATTGTTTCAATTTCTTCAGCGAGACCAACAAGTATTCGGATCCGGCCCATAAGTATGAGTTCGGTAGTTGCAACCGGCATGACATCGAGAAGGCCCTCTTCGACCACAATCCCATCCTCGGGAAGATCCCCCTGGTCGCCACGGTGCACAAAGTCCACCCGGACGGCCGCCGGGAGCCGGCCGCGGGGGTTTCGGTGTACTTCCAGTTGGTCAAGCCGCCGGACTTAAAGGACGACGATCCGGTCAAGGCCCCGGACCTGCGCGGTGAGGAGCTGAACTTCAACAAGAACCGCCACTTGGCGGCGGTGGAGTGGCCGCATGACGGTACCGCTCTGTGTGGACCCTCCTCGAACTTCAGCATGTTCGAGCCGATCGTCAAAGGGGCGCTTCCCAAGTCGGGCGCCGCCCGCAATTCCTACATTTCCCAGGAAATCCAGAAGCTGACCAGTGACATGTCCCTCATCGTCCAATGCCAGCGATGGATCAAGGCCTGGGTCCGCATGCAGCCCACCGCTCAGGCCGCGGCCAACGTCCCGGACGCCACCGCCCGCGACGCCCAGATCGACACCGCCGTGGACAGCAACGCCGACATCCCCGCCCCGGACAAGGCTGCCTTCAAGGCGGAGGTCAAGGCGTGGGTGACCGCGGCGTTGGCGGAGCGAAACAAGCCGGACACGTTTCCCCAGGCGCCGGATACCACCCCGCGCGGCCCCAAGAAGTTCGTCGAAGATCGCGTCAATGACGCCTACGCCAAGAATGCCGCCAACGCTGACGATCCCCAGAAAGACAATTGCGACAAGGATTTTGGCGGCAAGCGCCAGATCCCTGTCGAGGGAACCGGCAGTGACGACGGCGTGTTTCAAGTGGATAAGATCCACGACGGCCTGCACAACCGGCGCAGCGACAAGCACGCCGACTACGGCACCATGACCGCGGCCAAGAAGGTCGTCCCCAAGGACGAGGACGACGGCACCGGCAAGACCGTCAAGAAACACGCCCACGCCGTCCGGGCCAAGACCAACGACAAGGGCTACGCCGGGGTCATCTTCATGCCCTCTCGCTGCGGGGGCGACAAGTATCGGCTCCGAGCCTACGTCGGCCCAGAAACCCTGGCATTCGATGGCACCGACCCCCAGGGGCCGGTGGTCGAAACCGGCACCATGGTTGTGTGGCGCAACATCCGCCTGCACCGCTACCTCCGCATCCCGGTTCCCCCCAAGGGAAGCGTGTCCCAGGCGGTGAAAGACATCTTCCCGCACGCACCGACGGTGAACACCTTTGAGAAGGCCTGGGAGTCGGGCAGCTTCGACTCGGGCGTCGGCGAGGCGAACATGGGTACCACGGACGCCCCGTCGGACAAGATGGCCCCGAGCACATTTGGAACCGACGGTTACCGAAACATCGAAGTGCAGTGCATCGGTTTGGGACAGCAGTACCGGCGGGCCTATTGTGAGCTCATCATCGATGCAAAGGACGTGCCCGAAGAGCCGACTGAGAAAGAGATGAGCGATGCGTTCGACGCGGGACTGGCGAAATTAGCCGGAAAGAAGGTCAACGGAAAGGACGTGGTCTGGAACCAGCTCATGTTCTACGACCCCACGTCGCCGTGGATGGTCAACGTTCGCCATTTCAGCCATTACAATACGCTCGCCGCGCCGGTGCCGGCGAATCAACTGGCGGTCGGAGACCTCGCGGCCATCCAGGGCCTGATCAGCTTGACCTTTCTCGAATTCATGCTGTTCGAGTTGGGCGGCGGCGGGATCATGCCAGGGCTGACGTTGGTAAACTCTGGCAGGGGTTCCACCTGGGATTACGTCCATCCGACCGTGAGCACGCCGACGACCAGCGGCGTTGCCTTGGCGAATCGGGCGGGGTTTCTGTGGTATACCAAGGACATTTATAAGGGCTCCCGCTTTCCGTATTCACTGTCGTCCAACGCCGCTCACGAACTCGGGCACGCCAAGAACCGCACGCACCAACCCACCGTGCCCAACAACGGCGACGCGGATACTCATGAATCGCCCTCCAAGGATCACCCATGCATCATGAGCTACCGGGGATGCTACGGCGACTACTGCGGACGGTGCGTTCTCGCGCTGCGGGGATGGAAAACCAAGAGCGGGCTGGCGGGGTCGAATGCGCTGGCGTAGGCGACCAGAGAAGGGAGTATCGTGGCTCGGGTGGGCCGGCGGCCCGGTGCGGCCGCAAGCCCGGGCGGCGTTGCGTTGGCTTCTGGCGGTTTGCGTAGTGCCCCCTTGCGGGGTGAAAGGCCAAGAGATGAGCGTTCGTGCCGAACTCAAGCTCGACGAAACAAAACTGCTCTTCCAGCAGTCAACCGACTGCGTGGCGGAATTGAAGAACACCGGTCCTTCCTCGATCAGCAACGTCAACCCTAACAACCTGGGGGCCGGTGCCACCCTTCTGTTGACCGATGTGGCGACAGGAGAGGTGCGGACGTTCGCGACGCCTAAACAAGTCGGCGTGCAGTCGGCGGACACCAGCCTGGCCAAAGGCGAGTCACTCAAGGACGAGTTCTTCCTGAATGATCGGATTACCATCCCGGCGCCGGGGATCTACGAACTCAAGGCCCATTACGAGTGGGGCTTCGGCTCGGAGGTGGATTCGGCCCCCGTGGGCCTCGAGGTGCTCGAGTCGAGACCGCGTAACACCTACCCCGTCGTGCTGGAGGGGCCGCCCACGCAGCTCTACCTGGTCGCCTGGATCAATGTGATCGACGCCGCTATGGGCCGCTTCGAGGTCTGGTTGTCGCAGGTGACCGGATATGGCAAGCCGATGGTCCGGCAGTGCTTTCATGTGGCGGATGTCAACAAGGTTTTGGAACCCATCCTGGCGGCGCCGCCTAATACGCAGTCTGGCGTGCAGTGGGTTGCCTGGCTCGACGGGGATCGACTCGTCTACGCGCTCAACCGTGGTTCGGAGGTCACGTCGGAATCGACCTTCAAACTGGACGACGACAAGTACCGGCTTATTCCCCCGTTGCTGCTGAATCCCCCGGCGCGCGGCGAGTCCATCCAGGGATTCGATGCCCTGCTGTACGGGACGGATCCGGACGCGTCGAAGCGCTTCCTGGTCGTAGCCCATTGCACGCCGTCGGGTAAAGGAGAACTTGGCCGCCCGATCGAGGCCCCGGGCACGGCGCCGGTCTGGGCCTCGACCGCGCATCTCGCCAACGGGGACCGATATACGTTGATGGCCATCATTGCGATGAACAGCTCCGCGCTCCAGATGGCCCGCTGGAGTGCCAGCAAGTCGCCCGGCAAGATCGAGACGGTGGGGTCTTGGCCCGCCAAGTGTCTGGCATGCGACTTTGCCCTCAGCGAGAGCGATGACGTGCTCGGCGCCATGCTCGGCGAGTCGGGCAGCGGGGCGTCCCGCCAATACGCCCTCTACAAATGGCGCTTCGCGGCGCCGGACCGATATCAGGATGCGGGCAAGGTGGCCATCGCCCTGCCCGAGGGCGTCGGCGTCGATCAGGCCATCGTTCGGGTCAACCTCGACGGTGTTCCCTATGCCCTGCTGAGGACCGCTGGCAAGCAGGCGGCTTGGCACTTCTGCGGTCCGGATGGCGCCCTTTCGGGGTTATCGGGGGATGCCGCGAAGTTCCGTATGCCGGGAGACATCTTGTTTCGAAAGGGGCTCGCCCCCGTCATCATATTCGGCGATCCGCCGCGTGGATTTCAACTGGTCAAGCCGGGCTAGATCGAGGAGGAGGGAGGAATATGCCGCCGGCAGCTCGATTGGTGGACCAGAGGTCGCAATTGGGCGCCTTCGTCGCGGGTGAACCGACCGTGCTCATTGGTTGTAAGCCAGCGGCGCGGGTCAGTGACATGCACACCTGCCCGATGGTGACCGGCACGGTGCCGCATGTGGGCGGGCCGATCCTGCTTCCCTTTCGACATCCGTGCCCGTCGGCCGGCGCGGGGGACAAGGCCGCGTGCACGGGGCCGCCCGACACCGTCGCCACGGGAGAGACTTCGGTTCTGATCGGCTAGCTGGGCTGTCCCGTTGGCGGCTCGGCGGATACTCAGGGATAACGACTCGGATGGCTCGTTCCGGACGCCGGAGCGATACCACGAGAGGCTGTGACGGAAAGGAGACGAGACATGGATTCACTCGCTGCTGCCAAGGTCAAGCGGTATCTGCGGACCGTCCTTCACCGCGATGCGTATGAATGCGGGGCGATCTACCACAACATCCGGCAACTGGCCCGCCACTCGGGCTACGCCGTGGACGAGCGTTTTGCCCGATCCGGGCTGGCGGCCGGTCCCGAGGCCAGGGTCGCGGCCAGCATCGTCGACCATGCCCTGGGCGGCGGGGGTGGTTCGGCCACCTCGACGTACCAGTTGAGGCGTCAGATCGACCGCTGGGTCGAGAAGACGCCACCGATGGGCATTTAGGGAAACGTCCGGCGCCGCCCCCAGCGACGGTAGGGGATCGCGATTCACCGCAGGAGCGTCTGTCATGGCATTGATGAGAGATATGAGCAGGGCCCAGATGGCCTTCCAGGTCTCGTCTCGGCCGCTCGACGAGTTCCAGGTGATCCGATTCAAAGGCACCGAGGGCATCAGCCAGCTTTACCGGTTCGACATCGACATGGCCTCCTCGGCCGGCCTGATCGAGTTCGGCGACATCGTCGGCCAGGCGGCGGCGCTTAGTGTTTTCACCCGCGACGGCGAGCGCTGGTTTCACGGGATCGTCAGCCGTTTCGAAATGGTCGGCGAAACCCACGAACGGACCCAATATCGGGCCGAGCTTGTGCCGACCATGTGGCTGCTCACCCACCGGTACTGCTCTCGAATCTTCCAGAATAAGTCGGTCAAGGACATCATCACCGATGTGGTGACCGAGGCCGGCATCGCCAGCGACCGGATCGACCTGTCCCGGCTCACCAGGAACTACACCGTCCGTGAGTATTGCGTGCAGTACCGCGAGACGGATTTCAACTTCATCTCCCGATTGATGGAATATGAAGGCATTTTATACTGGTTTGAGCAAGCGCAGGACAAGCACGTGATGATCCTGGCCGAGAAGGCCGGGGACCATCCTTCGATCGAAGGGGACGAGACGCTCCCCTACCACCCCCCGACCGGGCTCAACGTTGAAACGGATCACGTCTACCGGTTCCGCGTATCGCAAGCGGTGCGCCCCGGCGCCGTGGTGCTCAACGACTTCAACTTCGAGAATCCTCCGCTGAACCTGGAGGCCCAGGCGGACGGCGGCCGCGATCCCGGCCTGGAATTCGCCGACTTCCCCGGCGAATACCGGGCCCAGTCGGAAGGGGTCGACCTGGCCACGCTGCGGGTCGAGGAGTTTGGAGCCCGGCGCACCCTTGGGCAGGGTCAGAGCAACTGCCGTCGTCTGTCGCCCGGACACAAGTTCACCCTGAGCGAGCATCCCGGGGGCTTCGATGGCCAATACCTGATCACGCGGGTCACCCACCAGGGCAAGGAGTCGGTGTCGAGGACCACGGGCGGTTGCTCGATGGTCGCGTCCACCAATCGGTCCTGGCCGCCACCAGGAATCAGGAGAATCCTGCGGTCGCGGAGCTCGCCGAGGCTCTGCTCCAGATCGCCGCCCGCCTGGGGGCGGGCGATCCGACCGCCAACCGGGCCCTGACCGACTGGCTGTACCACGCCGGCCAGGTTTCTCGCGACCTGAGCACCATCGCCCAGGCGAGCGGGTCCAGTCCGCTCGAGTGGCTCAGCGTTCCCAACCTGATCGGCGACGAAGTTGAGTGGAACCTCGTCGACTATGACGCCCCGGTGTACGACTGCCGGTTCGAGTGCATTCCGGCGGCGGTTACCTTCCGTCCCCCACGGGTCACCCCGTGGCCGATGATCCGCGGAACCCAGACGGCCCGGGTGGTCGGTCCGGAGGGGGAGGAAATTCAGGTTGACGAGTACGGCCGCGTCCGGGTCCAGTTCGACTGGGACCGCCAGGGAAACGAGGGTGGGAACCCCAAGCGACACGGGGCGCAGTCCTCTTGCTGGATTCGTGTGGCCCAGGGGTGGGCCGGCGGCCAGTACGGGATCATGTTCATCCCACGCGTGGGGCAGGAGGTGGTGGTCGATTTCCTCGAAGGAAACCCGGACAAGCCGCTGATCGTCGGCCGCGTGTTCAATAAGGACCACATGCCGCCTTACGAACTTCCCCGGGAAAAGACCAAGAGCTGCATTAAGACACAGACCAGCAAGGGCGGCGGGGGCTGCAACGAGATCCGATTCGAAGACCTCAAGGACCATGAGCAACTGTTCCTCCAGGCCCAGCGCCAGATGGACACGCGGGTCAAGGCGAGCCACTTCCACACCGTCGGAGGCAGCTACCACGTTCTGGTCGGTGGCGAGCGAAACGGCGAATTGTGTGGCGAACTCCGCGAACTGATCTACAAGGCCAAGCACGTCCACATCAAGGGTGAGCTGCGCACCTGGGTGGAGCAGGAGGAGGGGCGGGTCATCGGCGGGCGGCAGTCCCTCGAGATCCAGGACGTCCGCTCTCTGCTGTGCCGCGCGGATGTCATCGACGTCATGGAGGCGAACCACCAGCATGAGGTGACGGCCACCTACCAGCTCAAGGCCGGCGATGTCAAGATCGAGGCTAGCGGGGGCATTGAGCTGGTCTGCGGCGGGAGCAGCGTGATCGTCACACCCAGTGGGGTGTGGATCACCGGCCCGATGGTTTACATCAACAGCGGCTCGGGCCCGCCGGTGCCTCCCACCTCGGTGGCCGGCATGGTCCCGGCTGCTCCGGAGGACGCTGCGGCTGCCGACCGCTCCAACCCCGGCACCGACACCCGCTACAGCGGTGTAAGCGCCACTACGCCGGGCACGGTCCCGATCGAAGTCCCGGGCGAGGTTCCCGGGCACGATTTCGACCAGCCGACCTTCATTGAATGGCAGTTGGTCGACGCCGCGGAACAGCCGGTGCCGAATGAACGATTCCGGGTCGAGCTGCCGGACGGCACGATCCAGGAGGGCGTGACCGACGGCGAGGGAGTGGCCCGTTTCGAGCCGGTGGCGGATATGGGCGTCGGGTATATCCAGTTCCCCAACCGGGTCGATCCGGAGTGGCGGCTCCTTCGCGTCATCTTCCCTGGCGCGGCCGGCGGCGGCGCCGGCGGCGGTTCCGCACCGGGCGGCGGGGCGACCCCGCCCAGCGGAGGGGGCCTTCCGGGTGGGGGCGGTCTACCGGGTGGAGGCGGTTTGCCCGGTGGAGGTGGCCTGCCGGGCGGTGGTCTCCCCGGCACGGGCGGTGGGACGGGGACAGGCTAGGGATCAGGATGATCTCGAGGTAGTTCAACCGACCCTATCCCAGGGGGATGAGTGCGATGGCGGATCGAGGCTCGAAGAAACAGTCCGGACAAACCCGTGCCCGCACGGTCTGCAAACTGCTTCCCGTGCGCTACATGGTAACGTTCAGCTACATGGGCCACGAGCGGATCGCCCGAAACGACAGCGACTACCGATGCCCGTACACCGTCGAACCGGGCCTGCAGCCTGGAGCGCCACCGTTCCATGAGCGTGACCCACGGCGGATGCCTAACGTTGTGGCCGGCACGGCTTCAGACGATCCGTCGGTCAAAGCCTCTACGCCGTCGGGTCAAGGCGGCGACACGACGAATCCGCCGTCCGACGAGGTCTACCGCATCATGGTCGTGGACAACCATGGGATGCGCGACGAGGACGGCGACCTCCTCGGACGCGGGGGGAGTCCCGACGGAGATACCACCAGCAAGCCCGCGAGCTACAACGACCTGGATTGGATGCCGGACGTCAAGCCTGCAGTTCCCTTCCGAATCGTGGTCCGCAAGTTCGTAGGCACCGCCCAGACTGACTTCGACAAGCCGCTCAAGGCGGTTATCGAGATCAAAGACCCTGTCGAGGAGTTCGCCCAGAATGACGGTAATCGGCGGGACTTCATGGAGAGGTTCCTGGCCGAGTACAACGGCCCACACGTTGACCCCGACGTCGGAGACGACAACTGCCCGACGACGTTCGAGGGCCTGCGCGGGCCGGCTGCCACGCGTCCGGGCGTCAAGGCCACGGACGTGCTCAAGAGGGCACCCTACCGCTCGAAGCCGGTCACGGATTTGCCGCCCTCCGACGCGAGCGTCAACGTGCAGTTCAGCGAGCTCAGCGACGCCACCGCCCGCGACACCAACCTGGCCGAGTTCGACCTCGAAGAGGTGGACGAGAGCGGCAAGAAGGTCGGAGTGGCCGACCTGGCATTCCTGCCGTACCCGGCGTTCGGCGACAACTTCCGGTTCCTGATCACCCTCGTCGAGGGCACCCAGGACGTGCGCGACACGCAAGAGAACGGCCACGACGTCGAGGTGACCGACCACCTCAATCGCCCGATCCCCAAGCCCCGCGCCTACACCACCGGCCGTTTCATTGTCTGGAAGCGGATGAGAATCCGCAAAGTGGTTCTGGTCAACCGAACTTCGCCCGGGGACTTCAACTGGGGGGGGATGAGGACGGTCTACCGCAAATCCTTTATCGACATCGTCGAGCCCGCGGCGGGCGACGCCGGCTATTTCAGGTTGACCGCGGATCAGTGGATCGAGAAGCTCAAGGAGATCTTCACCAGCGGAGCGGACGCGACCGCGCTGGATGCGCTGAAGACGCCCCCGGCCAGCCTGGCGACCCTGTACGGTCAGAACTTCTTCCCGCCCCATCTCCAGAACAACAAGACCCGCGCCGAGCTGCGGAGCGCGATCGACAGTTTCGTCCGCAAGGTCACCACGCTGGCCTGCGAGCAGCACCAGCCCACTGCCCTCGAGCCGCCTGACTCGCCCGCGGGTAAGGCCCAGGGCCCGGACATCGCCGCCTCCGGCAGCGACGGCTTCTTCGTCACCTTGCTCCGGCGACTGGTCGACCCCGCCACCGCGCCTAACAACGCCACCGCGGGCAACGTGCGGAGCCTGGCGAATCTACTTGGGGCCGCGTTCGGCGACCGCATGTTCTGGTTCACCAACGGGCAACTGCACCCGAGCAATACCATCGAGCTGACCACCAACACGCTCAGCCATGAGATGGGCCACGCCCAGTATCTCCGGCACGGACACACCAACGGCGTGATCGGCGGTGGCGGCGGTGGCGGGGACCGGGGCATCTGGAATGGCGCCGCACCGCTGGGAGGTGGGGCCGCCCCGGCGCCGATCAACTTCCGGTTCTTCAGCAGCCAGACGAACAATCAGTACCGGGACCATGACCAGAATGACGCCTACAACTGTCTGATGTCGTACACACCGCAACGTGTTTCGAGCATCGCTCCCTGTGCGGTGTGCAACCTGACCCTGAGGTTCTGGGACCGCGTCAAGATTCAGAGCGCCGCCGAGTACCGGGAGGAGATCATGTCCGGGCTGGAGGACGCAGTCATCGCCCTGGTCAGTAACCTGGTGCAAACCGCCGGCTCGTCCCCCTCGGGGACCTGGACGCTGCGGGAGCCGTCGCTGCAGGTGGGCGGCGGCGCGTCCCGTTTGCCCAACGTGCGCGTCGGCAACAACATCATCGTCGTGGCGGTTTCGCGCCAGGAAACCTACCACTCTCAAAGCGGCCCCGGCACCTTCGGGCGGATCAACCTCAGTTGCCTCGACACCAACGCCGCCTCGCTGGGCCTCTGGTCGCAGAACTCCACGAACGGCGGGCGGGTGACCTTCGCCGTCGTTGGCGGGAACCGGATCCGCGTCACCGGGGCCAGTGCGGGGCTGGTGACGATCTGGTTCGCCCGCGACGGTGTCACCGCCGAGGTCCAGGTGCAGGTCGTACCCTGAGCGCCCGGCTCTTGAGCAGAGGAAGCATGACATGTTGGACGGCATTGCGACAATCACGCTGCAGCTCGACCGCGAGGAATGCGTTCGAGGAGAGTCCGTCTTCTTCGACATCGTCTTGGAGAACACCTCCAAATCGCCGATCGCGGGACTGCCTCTTTTCACCGACGAGGATCCCGGCGTTCACCTCACGGCGGACGGACCCGGCGGCCCGAGCCGCGCGACCCGACTCTCTGCAGAGCAACGCGACGGTGTGCACCGTCACGAGCCCACCCACGAGCCGGAAGCGGTCACTCTGGGACCTGGCAAGAAGATGGTCCTGCGTGACGACGTGTTGAGCTGGTTCGGCGAGCTCGAGCCCGGCACGTATACCTTGCGCGCCCACCACAGGTTCGAGATGGAGTCCGCGCCGGTGACGCTCAAGGTTTCACCGGCCGCGCCCGTGTTTGCGTCCACGCCGCACT
>Ga0214473_10010334_pt1 | contig 10983 bp, 7 predicted proteins | sample RVTome_7_FD_203509 | JGI IMG/M metagenome (GOLD analysis project Ga0214473, IMG submission 203509) | Soil microbial communities from uranium-contaminated site in the Upper Colorado River Basin, Wyoming, United States - RVT98D197 | ecosystem: Environmental > Terrestrial > Soil > Contaminated >...
ATTGTGGCTGACGTATCATGATGCGACTAACCGGTGCCATCAGCGCCAGTTGGTTAATATGTTCATCATTGAAGGAGTAAATGCCGCAAGAGTGGCCTTTGCCGCCAACCTCAAATATTTGTTCGACCATTTTCAACGCGTTCTCAAAGCCGTTATATTTGAAAATTGCAAGCACGACACACAATTTTTCACTTGAGAAAAGATGATCCTTGTCAATATTCTCTTCTTTAGCAATGATGAATGTCCGATCTTCAGGAATAGAAAAGCCAGCCCGTTCCGCAATCCTCTGTGCTGAAATCGCAATGGTATCGGGCGTGCGATGCCCCTCACTATCCCAAAGAACAGCCTGCAGTTTTTCCTTTTCTGTATCGGAGGCCAGATAACCACCCTCTTTTATAAGTTGTTCCAAGAAGCGATCATAGATAGTTGCCTCAACAAGTAAATTACCATCAGCCGAACACCCAGAACCAAAGTCCGACGTTTTGCTCAACCGTGTATTACGTGCCGCTTCTTCGATATTGGCGGTTTCGTCTATAACCATTGTCGAATTTCCAGCCCCAACTCCAAGCGATGGTGTGCCTGAACTATAAGCAGCTCGTACCATCTGCTGGCCGCCAGTTGCCTGAACCAGATCGCAGATTGCCATTAATTCCTGCGAAAGCGGGATGCTTGGCTTCTCCACGCATTGGAAGAGATCTTCAGGTGCTCCTTCACGTTTGAGGGCTTCTCTCATGACGCGAACCATTTCGAAAGTGGTCTTCTTACTGCGTGGATGTGGCGCGAATATAACAGCGTCCCGGCATTTCATGGCAAAAATGCCCACCCCAGGCGGGGTAAGTTCAGGATTCGTGGTGGGGACGATCGAAGCGATTACCCCCACTGGCTTACCATATTTTACGATGCCCTTCTCGGGGATTTCTTCAATAATACCTACACTTTTCTGCCTTAGCACATCGCGCAGAATGCCCATAATTTTGAAGCGTTTATTGACACGCCCAACAGGATCGCCGAGCCCACTTTCTTCGACGCCCATCACTGCAATGCGGGCAAAGGTTTTCTCATTTGTAGTTGCCCAGGCGATTGCCTGACAAAGACGGTCCACTCGGGCTTGGTCATAACTTTCTACTTGTTTTTGTGCAATACAGGCTCGAACTAATAATTCAGCAGCGTAAGCCTTCTCCTCAGGGGTAATCGTTCTTACAGCCATTGATGCCTCCACGTTTTTTAGGATGTTTCGCTTGGCCTGCTATCGAACAAATTTCTAGCGGATGGTCCGTCATAGCCATGATTAACGGGGTCTATGCGGCGCATTGGTGGCATTCGAGTAAGTTCTTCATTCGCGTGTGCCAAAATTCCAGTGAGGCGAGCCACCATGAATAACGCGTTAGAAAGACCAGCAGGAAACTTGATTTCGCACAAGATGGCTGCGGTTGCCCCATCGATATTGATCGGCAAATCCTTACCGGTGCTTCGCTTCAAAGCCCGGGCTATGGCCTGCGCGGCTTCGAGATACAGACCAGTTACTTCTGCCTCTCTTGCCAAATCAAAAAGCCTGTCCAGGCGAGGGTCAAGCTTTTTATGTTGCCTATGTCCAAAGCCGGCAATCCGGCGGCCCGCTTGACGCCATTCCATGATCACCATATCTGCTGCATGGTCTAATCCATCTTTCCCGCCTTCGCATAACTCAAACACTTTTTGTATTGCTTCCATGGAGTCCTGCACAGCGGCGCCATGAAATTTATTAAGGGTAAGTAGTCCAGCTGCTGCAGCCGCACCCAAGGGCGCTCCCCCAGAAGCCGCCGTGCGCGCAGCAAGAGCAGATGGAGCTCCTGCTCCATGATCGATACTAGCGACCATAAGCGCATCAATTAGTTTGGCTATTTTGGGATCAGGAAGTTCACCAGTGAACAGCAAATATAAAACAGATGGAAACGGCACAGTGCCAATGAGTTGATTGAGGTCATATCCACGTATGACGATGCCATTTTCGCTTGTATAGGAAAGGTTTGTAGTCCAGGTGGAATCGGTCATTGTGAATCCTATTGCGTTCGGGGTATTTGAGGCTAAGAGAAGCTGTTAGTTATTTTCTTCGAAATGATAGCCCATTGATGCTGATAATTCTCTGGTGGCCCGCATAAGCAGTTTTGCATATTCCTTGATCTTTTGCTCGGAAAAGCGCGTTATAGGTCCGGAGATTGTAATTCCGCCAATTATTTTTCCTGCCGGTTCAAAAATTGGTGCGGCGACGCAGGATACTCCCTCCACACGCTCTCCTTCACTTACTGCATATCCGCGTTTCTTGATGACGTCCAATTCTTGGAACAAAACTTTCGGATCCGTGGTTGTGTTGGGGGTCAACCGTTCCATCGTAGTGCTCTTTACAATTGCCTTTTGTTGTTGCAAGGGCATAAAAGCCAGCATTACCTTTCCCGATGCACTGGCATAATATGGCATTCTTTCGCCTATGTGGGCTACCCAACGCAGTCTATGCGGACTTTCTATTCGGTCAATGCAAATACGAGATACACCGTCCGGAATATCCAGGTGAACGGTTTCTTGTGTCACTCGGTGCAGTTCTTCCAAATACGTACGAGCTTCAGTTCGGAGATCTACGTTGCTCATATAGACCGAACTCCATTTGAGCACTTTGGATCCCATGCGGTAGCGATGGGTTTCCTTGTCCTGATTCAGAATACCCAGTGATGTTAAGGTAGCTAACATACGACCTACAGTACTAGGGTGGAGTTCCAACTGCCGGGCGATCTCACGCACCCCCAATTGCGGTTGAATGTCTCGAAAACAATCCAGTATGGCAATTGCGCGATGTAAGCTTTGCGTCTCAGTGGTTCCCATAATTGATTCACCTCCGTCTCATTATTAGAGACACTGTCTCAAAAGCAGATTATAATTGAGTTCACTTAAAATTTCAAGATCTGCTTTTAAGTTTGAATAAATTCCAGGTGCCTTCTGACACCTGTAACGCGTTGATAGCACAAAGAGCTCATCGAGGAACTATATGACGATTTCAGCTAAAATACAGACAAAATCCTTTTTATCCTACCTGGCGCTTGGCGTTGGGACGCTTTCCCTTAGCCTGTCTGCCATGTACGTTCGATGGGCAGACGCTCCCGGAACAGTGACAGGGTTTTACCGCTTGTTTATATCAACGATAATTATATTCCCCTTCTTCATCAAACGAAATATTGCGAAGGATCATCTGACCTGGTCAAAAATACTCCCGCCTGTCTTGGGAGGGATGTGCATGGCAGGTACTTTTTCACTGTGGAACACATCATTATTCTATACAAATGTGGCAAGCGCCGCCATGATCGGGAACATATCTCCTCTCTGGGTATCTATTGCAGCCTGGTGGCTGCTTCGAGAACACCTCCATCCACAATTTTGGATAGGCCTTCTAACACTCTTTTCAGGAATTGCTTTGATCATGGGTGGAAATTTTTTCTTGCATCCTCGCCTAGGCGTTGGTGACCTCATGGCGGTTGGTTCCTCATTTTTTTACGCAGCTTACATTCTCATTACGCAATGGGGTCGGAAACGCCTCGATTCTTTATCTTTAGTGTGGATTAACGGCGCAAGTGCTTGCCTATGGATGTTACTTGTCATAATTCTTTTCAAACAACCATTGGTCGGTTTTCCTCAGCAAACGTGGAGGGTGTTCATATCTGCGGCAATTATTACCCAGATTATAGGTTACATGGCTATCTCATACTCATTGGGTAATTTGCCCGCATCAGTTGTATCGCCTTCATTGAATTTGCAGCCGGTGGTAACAATTATCTTAGCAATCTCCTTGCTCAACGAAACCCCGAGTGCTTTGCAAGTAATAGGGAGCCTGCTTACCCTTGGCGGGGTCTATATTATCAATTATGCCTATCAACAAAAAAATGCGGATCTACTATAAATGGTGGAGTATAATTTTATTAACTAAACATTCGAAAAAATGTATGTATACTCTTGATGATTGTTCTGGCATAAGGGTGCTTTGACATGCTGCGCATAAATACCCCTCTTTCCATTCCAAAGTCGAACCGTGTTGGATCACCGGTATTGTTTTTTGTAAATAGAGAAGATGAGATCGACATCATTGTAAATATCCTAAAGGGAGGGGAGACTAGTCCTGCATCTGAAAAAAGATGCGTGATATATGGTATTTCAGGGATTGGCAAAACAGAACTGTGCCGTGCCGTCGCCCATCAACTGCTTCAGGAATATTCCGATGCTCAAATTTACTTGAAACTACGAGATAATGATTCCGCCGATATTTCTTTATATAAGATATTAGAAACTATCATTCACATATTTGATCCCTTTGCCCAATTCTCTGAGGACTTGTATCTCTTATACGGCCATTATCTTTCGCTATTAAATGGAAGAAGAGTCCTTATTATTTTGGATGATTTGCCATCCGGGCATAATCTTCATTTGCTGACCCCGCCATCTTCATGTGCTTTATTGATTACGACTAATGAGAATTTAGAAATCCCGGATGTTTACTCCATATCTTTGAGTAGTCTTTCTCAGGAAAATTCTGAGCACCTTCTCGTTTCTATTTGCCCTCGAATAGGCAAATTTGCTGCGACTTTATCCAGTCTTTGTCAAAACCTTCCTGTAAATTTGTGCCTGGTTGCAGGCTACTTGAACCGCAACTCAGAAATTAGAATCCAGGATTTCATTCTTGAGCTGGAAGAGCACTTCGAACGATCAATGGATCCGGAAAATGCCACTGTCGAAAAGCTTCTTGGCTATGTCGTTGAACATCTCACTGCAAAGGAACGAAATCTGTTTTCTCAGTTAGGTGTATTTGGGGATGGTTTCAGTAAAGAACTCGTTGCCGAGGTAACAAACCTGGACGCCAATGATGACAATGCTATTCGCGAGAGCATTCAAACATACCTGGATATTTTTACTTCATTGAATTTTTTGACCTGCGATGAAGAGCAAAGCTATTATCGCATGCAGCCGATCATACAAGATTTTGCATGGAAGAGTCTTGGTGATGCATCGGAAATTTGGTACATATTGGGGAAGATATTCACGACTTCAACAAATTGGTATAACACCCTTGCGAACAGTAGTGCTGACGGATATCTACTAAGTCTGTTGGTGTTTGATGAGCACAAAACGACGATTAGGAATGTTCTGCAATATTTACGAAACCACGCCTCGGCAGAGCGGGACCACATAATCTTAGATTTTTATGACTTAATTTGCTTGTTTGGAAATACTCGTTTTGCTACAGAGATTGAATTGGTACCCTTGTTAGGGGCGATGATAGAAGCATCTATCCGCCTGGGTGACAACGATAGATTAGCTGCTGTTTTAGGCCACCTTTCGAAAACTTATCAAAGACTGAGAGAAGAGGAGAAAGCCCTTGAGTATTCCAGGTTGCAGAAGGACATTATTCAGAACGGCCAAAAGGAAGGCACAAAGCAGGTCTTAGAATACATTCTTAATAGTGGGTCAATAAATCAATGGAATTTTGACACGCAAGATCAAATCGTATCAGATTCACTTCCACTTGCATTAGAAGAATTTTCCACTAAAAAAACGAAAATTATCCTCACCGGATTTATGGGGACGGGGAAAACAACAGTGGGAAAACTTTTGGCAGATTATCTGAATTACCGTTTTATAGATACGGATGAGTTGATTGAATCACGAAATAATCGCTCGATTTCAGATATTTTTCAGGAACTGGGTGAGGAGGCATTCCGGGAAATGGAAGGAGCCATCGTAAAGGAAGTGGCAGAACTAGATGGTGTAGTGATATCAACCGGTGGTCGTCTTATGCTCGATCCTGAAAATGTGAATGCGCTCAGTCACAACAGCCGTGTCTTGTGTCTCGTTGCTACTCCGGATGAAATTTTAACTCGTGTACTAGATGATAAAGGCCATAAGCGACCTTTGTTATCCGTTCCAAACCCCAAAGAACGTATTGTTGAATTGCTTCAACAACGTAATGATAAATATCGTCGTTTTCCACAAATAGTGACTGACGAAAAAAAGCCTGCAGACATAGCTGAAGGACTCGTAGAATTCATAAATACCCATCCCAAGAGTCTTACTGTTGAGAATCCGCAAAAAAGTTACGAATATGTAGTTGGAGCTGGTTTGCTTCCCTTTATCAGGCAGTTAACTGGTATTGAGGGGGAGGCTGTCATCATAACTGATGAAGTCGTCAATGCTCTCTACGGCCCCAGCTGCACCTCGATAGGTCATATTATTGAAATTCCCTCTGGGCGACAGAACAAATCCCTTGTTACTGTGCAATCTGTGTACGATCAATTACTTGACAAAGGGTTCGATCGTAGCGGTACAATTATTTCGCTCGGAGGAAGTGTTGTCGGTGATATTGCTGGATATGTAGCTGCAACCTACATGCGTGGCGTAAATTTCGTGCAGTGCCCTACAAGCCTAACAGGGATGGTGGACACTAGTGTTGGGGGAAAAACCAGTATTGATCTTCCGCAGGGGAAAAACATGATAGGAGTTTATAAGCAACCTGCAAAAGTTATAGCGGATGTAGCAACTCTCCAAACATTGCCTCAGTTAGATTTTGCTTCTGGCATGGCTGAAGTAATAAAGCACGGATTGATCGCCGAATCTAACTTGTTAGAACAAGTGGAACAGGGATATTGGGCGAAAAATTGGGATCGATCCCCATCCTATATTGGCGAACTCCAAAGACTTGTGGCTCAAGCGATCCAGGTGAAAATCAATATCGTGCAGGCAGATCCGTTTGAAATGGGACGGCGCTCGATACTTAATCTCGGCCATACTTTTGCTTATGCAATTGAGCAAGTGACTAATAATGCTTATCGACATGGAGAAGCCGTAAGTATGGGACTAGTCGCCGCGGCTAATCTGTCAGCTAGATTAGGATTCTGCGATATTTCGTTGCAGAAACGGATTGAAGGCATTCTTGAAAGTGTAAATTTGCCTACTCGTATCCCGTCAGATATAAAACCGGACGCGCTACTCCAGGCTATGCAACGTGATAAGAAAAAACGGGCCGGGCAATTACGATTTATTCTTATTCGCGGGATTGGACAAGCATTTGTTTCTGATGAGGTCTCAAATACTGAGATATTGGCCACCATTTCTGTTTTATCTGATTAACTTGTCGTATTTGGATTTCTCGTTTGACCATGTTCTCATATAGCGACACTTTGACCCGTTGGATTTCGTATATTACCGGACAAGAATAACGAAACGCTCTAGCAGTATGTGTTCATTCTTACAGTGCGGGAAAACTTCATTCGATTGTGTACACCCCTGTCCCTTAGGATTCATGAATATTTAATAAGCGATTACGCTCCCTCGACAGAGGGAGCGTAATTTTCTTTATAAATTTGTCTTCGGCGAGCTCGAGTTAGAGGCAAAACGGGCCTGGCGGTTACCAGATACTGTGTTCCATTGTGACAACATAGTGAACGCAATATTGGGCGCGGCTGGGCAGTTGTAGTAGTTATCAGGCGATGATACCACCACTATGAAACGAAGGTCCACACAACAAATTGCTGCGGGGCAAGCTTATGGTTCTATCGTCATTGCTTGCCATGACAAAGACTTTGTTCTCACAAGTTTCATTCTTACTACTGTAATTATTTTTCTTTAGAGTTACCTGCTCGCCATTGCAATATTACTTTATGGAATTGATTCAAGAAAGCAGCTTGCTTCATTAAGTGGCGATTCGTGGCGGTATCCGGTTCAGTCATCTGTGGATAGAGACCTATCCTTGTTTTCCCAACCCTGCCTCCCGCGCCCGGACAATGGCTTGCGAACGGTCTGCCACCTGCAATTTCGTGAGAATGCTCGAGACGTAATTTTGAACGGTCTTGATGCTCAAGGAGAGTTTGTTCGAGATCACCATGTTGTTATGTCCCTGTGCGATCAAATGCAAGATTTCGAGTTCACGTTCGGTCAACTTGGCGAATTCGTCGGGTTGATTCTTTTTAGATGAGGCAACAGGTGATGAGGAGAAATACTGCATCATGCGTTGGGCAATGGCAGGACTGAAGATCGCCTCGCCTCTTTCCACGGCGACGATTGCCCGCACGACCTCATCCTTATCCGCGTCTTTGAGCAGGTACCCGCGCGCGCCCGCACGCATGGCAGCGAAAACTGAGTCATCGTCATCGAACATGGTGATGACCAGCACGCCGATGTCTGGATGCGTTTCGTGGATGCGCCGCGTCGCGTCGATGCCGTTCATGCCAGGCATTTTCAGATCCATGAGGATGACATTTGGTTTGAGGTCATTGGCTTGCACAATGGCTTCGTCGCCGTCATTAGCTTCACCGATGACTTCAACATCAGGGACGGTGCCTAGCAAAGCGCGAACGCCTTCGCGGTAAAAGACATGGTCGTCTGCGATCAAGACTTTAATTGGCATGGTCTATTCCTTTCCAATCGGCAGTCGTGCGCAGACGCGCGTACCGCCCGTTGGAATATTCTCAATGACACATTCTCCGCCGAGTTCAGCGGCTCGTTCTCTTATGGATGTGAAACCGACTCCTGCTCTGCTTTCTGCGGATAAGCCTTTTCCATTATCCGATACTTCCAATAACAGCGCGTTGCTTTCGATTTTGATAGTGATCTGGCAGGCGCTGGCTGCCGCGTGCTTGACGATGTTCGTGAACGCCTCCAGCGCAATGCGATAGGCGGCAACTTCCACTGCGGCGGGCAGCGATGGGAGCGGTTCAGTTACGTCGAAAGTGAGGGTCATGCCGCTGGGACCGTTGTATTGCGCCACATGTTCGCGAATGGCGGAGATAAGTCCGAATTCGTCCAGCACCGGTGGGCGGAGGGCGTAGACCAATCTGCGAATCTCGGCGACGGTTTCCTTCACCTGTCCTTTGAGGTCTTTCAGTAACTGCACGCTTTTTTCTGGATCAGTGTTGACCAACTCGGATGCAGTATCGATACGTTGGGAAAGACTCGCGAGGGTGGGACCCACGCCATCGTGCAGGTCGCGGCGCAGGCGGCGGCGCTCTTCTTCTTGTGCGGTGACAAGTCGTTCGCGTGATCTTTGCAGATCGTTATTCAGGCGCACGGTGTACGCGGCAACTCCCGCCTGCTGGGCGATGATGTTGATGAGTTTCATGTCGGAGGGCGAAAAGGATTCGCCTTGTGAGCGCGGGGCGAGGATCAACTCTCCAATGCGTTCGGTTTGATATGTCAGGGGGAGATGAATTAATTCGGACGGAGGCAGGTCCCGGCTTGAAGCGAAGCGGGCCGCTGGCGCGTCATCCAAAAGAGAGATGGCTGCATAGGGCAGTCGCAAAGTCTGTGCGAGAGTCTCGACGATCGTCTGCAAAACGGAATCAGGCGCGAGTGCCGAGTCGAGGCGCTGGCTTAGGTGGGTGAGGATCGTCGCGTTCGCCGTACATGAGGCGGTTCACCCCGCGTTGTAATCGCTGGCGCAACGGTTCAAAGAGAATGGCGACAATGCCTGTGGCGATGAATGAAATTACGACGTTGGTTTCATTGTTGCGAAAATAAAACGCGAAGACGCCGACGGTGAGAACATAAAAAAGGATCGTGAGGAAACTCAGCGCGCCAAAAACGAGTGTGCGGTTGATGATAGGGTCTATGTCCCACAGGCGGGAGCGGGTGATGGCAATGCCGATGGAAATGGGAATGAACAGAATGAAGAGCATCATCCCTGTGATCGAGATCAAGCCATAGGTTGTGCCTTGTTCCGTTGAGATGCCGAAAGAGGCAGGCAGTGTGATGAAAAAGAAGCCGATGATCGCGGCAGAGATACCATACACGACCCATTTGGTCTGCTGGCGAATGACAGGGTTGGAAATGTTGCGATAACGATGCACAGGCACGTACACCATGATCACCATCGTGATCAATGAAAGCGTTGCCCCGACTGCCCAATTGTTTTGCGGATTGAGGTTGCTTTCGGGGAAAAAGTTTTCAATCACCAACAGGAGCAGCATGAACGCTGCAACCGGTTTTGTCCAGCGTGGGACGAAGCGCCCATCAGGAAAGATCAGGAAGAAGATCAGCAGGCTGCCAGACATGGACAGGTTGGCAATCGCGCGCGGCAATCGCCAGAAATCAGGTTGATCCGCGACCTGCTCCGCAAGAGGCCAGAATGTTGTTCCAAGCAAAACAAGAAAGAAAGCGGTAAAGATGGCGATGCGTTCGTTTGGACGTTTGAAGATGACGATGCCCGCAATGACCAGGTGAACGAGCATGTAGAACGAGCGCAGACCTGTCAGGAAGTTGGCGTAGGCGTGGATGCCAATTCCGTGGTCGGCAAGGTTTTCTTGCAGGTCCAGGGATGGCTCAAGCAAATCGTTGTAGGAAAGATTGACTTCGAAAACGAAGAACGCCAGCGCCAGCAATGTGACGGATGCCCATAGCACCTGTGCGGCGCGCTGCCAGCGGGCGGGAAGTTGCGGGGCGGAAATGTCTGCGATCATGGCTCGGAGCATACTTTATTTTATTCCCAAAGTGATGGGAATGCATTCCCGTTTGGCTTGGGAAAATTTCCTCCGTGATTGGTGAGCCTGCCCAGATGTCAAAGGGAAAGCGGAGTTGTATCCTGTGGGCATCATCGATTCCGTCATTGCGAGGGTTGAGACGCGATAGCGTCGAAATCCCGAAGCAATCTACAACAGTGTCGGGGATTGCTTCGCCGCAACGAACACTGCTCGCAATGACGGAGAAAAAGGAGACTTTAACATGGAATGCTTATCCGATTTTCTCTCGTGGGCTTGGGCGCGTCATCACAACGTTTTGAGCTGGTACATCCGCCCGATGTTTATCCTGCCCTTCATCTTTTTCGCGTACAAACGCAGTTGGAAGGGACTCGTTGTCACGGTGATTGCCCTGTTCACCAGCATGTTCTGGTTCCCTGCACCCGCGATCGTTGACCCAGCCGTGGAGCATTTCCTGCAATCTGAGAAGGATTACATCTTGGGCGATTGGAGTTTTTCAAAG
>Ga0214473_10010335_pt1 | contig 10982 bp, 18 predicted proteins | sample RVTome_7_FD_203509 | JGI IMG/M metagenome (GOLD analysis project Ga0214473, IMG submission 203509) | Soil microbial communities from uranium-contaminated site in the Upper Colorado River Basin, Wyoming, United States - RVT98D197 | ecosystem: Environmental > Terrestrial > Soil > Contaminated >...
TCGATCGGAACGCCGCCGTGCTCATCAAGGACGACAACAATCCCGTGGGCACCCGGGTCTTCGGCCCGGTGGCCCGCGAGCTGCGGGACCAGTTCACCAAGATCATCTCCCTGGCCCCCGAGGTGATCTGAGGGCGCCCCCGCGGGGGATGGCGCGCAGCGTGAGGCTTTGACCATGAAGGACAACGGACACCGGCTGGCCGTGCGGAAAAACGACCTGGTCCAGGTGCTGGCCGGGAAGGACCGGGGAAAGCGGGGGAAGGTCCTGCGGGTGATCCCCAAGACCGAGCGCGTGCTGGTGGAGCGCGTGAACCTGGTGAAGCGCCACCAGAAGGCGGGGCGGACCACCCAGCAGGCCGGGATCATCGAGAAGGAGAACCCCCTGCACGTCTCCAACGTGCAGCTGGTCTGCGGGAAATGCGACAAGCCGGCCCGCACGGGCCGGAGCGTCCTGGCCGACGGGAAGGTCGTGCGCATCTGCCGGCGCTGCGGGGAGGTTGTAGACTGATGGCGAACCCGGCGAAGGACAAGCCCCGGCCCGGGGCCGCCGCCAAGGCGGGCGGAGGGGGCGGCAAGGGCAAGGAGGCGCGGCCGGACCGGGCCGGCGGCAAGGCCCCGGCCAAGGCCCCGGCCCGGGAGGCGGCGCCGGCCGGCCCGCCCACGCCGCCACGGCTCCGCGACCGCTACCGCGCGGAGATCGTCCCCGCCCTCATGAAGGAGTTCGCGTACACCAATCCCTTCCAGGTCCCGCGCCTGAAGAAGGTGGTGCTGAACATGGGCCTGGGGGAAGCAGTGCAGAACGTGAAGGTGCTGGACGCCGCGGTGGAGGAGATGGGGACCATCGCCGGCCAGCGCGCGGCGATCACGCGGGCCAAGAAGTCGGAGGCGGCCTTCAAGATCCGGGAGGGCATGCCCATCGGCTGCCGCGTCACCCTGCGGGGGGCGCGGATGTACGAGTTCCTGGACCGGTTCCTCTCGGCGGCCCTCCCCCGCATCCGCGACTTCCGCGGGGTGTCCCCCAAGTCCTTCGACGGGCGGGGGAATTACGCCCTCGGGGTGAAGGAGCAGCTCATCTTTCCCGAGGTGACGTACGACAAGGTGGACATGGTGCGGGGGATGGACATCTGCATCGAAACCTCGGCGCGGACCGACGAGGAGGGCCGGGCCCTCCTGCAGCATCTCGGGTTTCCGTTCCGCAAGTAGGGGGACCACGCGTGGCGAAGAAATCCCTGATCCTGAAGAGTCAGCGGGCGCCCAAGTTCAAGGTCCGGGGGTACCACCGGTGCGGCCTGTGCGGGCGGCCGCGGGGCTACCTGCGGGACTTCAAGATGTGCCGCATCTGCTTCCGCAACCTCGCGCTCCGGGGCGAGATCCCGGGCGTCACAAAGGCCAGCTGGTAGCGGGGCGCGGCCCGGGAGTCGATCGACCCATGATGACGGATCCCATCGCCGATATGCTCACCCGTATCCGGAACGCCAACCAGGCCCTCCTGGACCGGGTGGACATGCCTTCGTCCAAGCTCAAGGTGGAGATCGCGCGCCTCCTGCGGGAGGAGGGGTTCATCCGCAGCTACCGCGTGCTGCCGGACCAGAAGCAGGGGCTCCTGCGCGTGTACATGAAGTACGGTCCCAACAATCTGCGGGTGTTCCGGGGGCTCCGGCGCGTCAGCAAGCCCGGCCTGCGGGTGTACAGCCGGGCGGACCGCATCCCCCGCGTGCAGAACGGGCTGGGCGTGGCCATCATCTCCACCTCCAAGGGCGTGGTGACCGGCGAAGCGGCGCGGGTGCAGGCCGTGGGCGGCGAGGTGCTGGCGTACGTCTGGTGAGGGCAGGACTGAGAGGTGAGGACTGAGGACTCCGTCCGGGGGCCCGGAACGAGAAACCCGTAACGCGGAACGAAGGTACAGGGCATGTCGCGCGTAGGCAGGAAACCGATCCCGATCCCGGCCGGGGTGAAAGTCCACGTGGCGGACGGGGCCGTCCGCGTGGAGGGCCCCAAGGGGAAACTGAGCCTGACCCCACACGCCGATATCGCGGTGGTGGTGGAGGGCCAGCAGATCGTGTGCCGGCGCCCCTCCGACGGGCGCCAGCACAAGGCGCTGCACGGCCTCACGCGGTCCCTGGTGGCCAACATGGTGGCGGGGGTGACCGAGGGGTTCGCGAAGCGGCTGGATCTGGTGGGGGTAGGCTACCGGGCGGCAGTGCAGGGCAAGAACCTCACCCTGACTCTGGGATATTCGCACCCCCTCATCTTCCCTGTCCCGCCGGACGTGAAGATCGAGGTCAAGGACCAGACCCAGATCACCATCTCGGGGGTGGACAAGCAGCAGATCGGCGCCATCGCCGCCGTCATCCGCAGCTTCCGCCCGCCGGAGCCGTACAAGGGGAAAGGCGTCCTCTACGCCGGTGAGGTGGTGCGCCGCAAGGCGGGGAAGACTGGCGCCTAATCCGAGAGCGGGCTCGTCCGGGGGGCTTCGCCCCGGAGGGTTCGGAGCCGCCGGAAGGTCAGAGGACAGCGGATGGGACACCAAGCGCGAGTGGAGCCGGGACGCCGGCGCCGGCACGTCCGGATCCGGAAGGTCGTGGTGGGTACGCCGGAGCGCCCGCGACTGGCCGTGTTCAGGAGCGCCCGGCACATCTACGCCCAGATCATCGACGACGGCGCGGGGCGCACGCTGGTCGCCGCCTCGACGCTCTCCCCCGAGTTCAAGGCCCGGGGGTTCAAGGGCAAGAAGGGTGACGCGGCCAAGCTGGTGGGCGAGTTGGTGGCGGAGAAGGCCCTGGCCGCCAGCATCCAGCAGGTGGTGTTCGATCGGGGCGGCTACAGGTACCACGGCCGGGTGAAGGCTCTGGCCGCGGCGGCGCGGGAGAAGGGGCTCCGGTTCTAGCCCGCCTGTGGCGGACGAGCCCCCCTTTGACGGGCGAGTCCGCCTCAGGCAGGCAAGCCGGGGGCATCTGGTTGGCGTTTCGCCGATCGGGGAACGGGTGGAGAGCGGGGGAAACGGTGGCGCAGCGGATCAATCCCGAAGAGCTGTCCCTGGCCGAGAAGGTCGTCCACATCAACCGGGTGGCCAAGGTCATGAAGGGCGGCCGGCGGTTCAGCTTCAGCGCCCTGGTGGTGGTGGGGGACCGGGCCGGCCACGTGGGCGTCGGCATGGGCAAGGCCAAGGAAGTGCCGGAGGCCATCCGGAAGGGGATCGAGGGGGCCAAGAAGCACCTCGTCCGCGTGCCCATCACCGACGGCACCATCCCCCACCAGGTGCTGGGGGAGTTCGGGGCCGGCAAGGTGCTGCTCAAGCCCGCGTCCGAGGGGACGGGGGTCGTGGCCGGGGGCGCCGCCCGCGCCCTGCTGGAGGCGGCCGGCGTGCGGGATATCCTGGCCAAGTCCCTGGGATCCGACAACCCCCACAACGTGGTCAAGGCGACGCTGGCGGGGCTCCAGATGCTGCGCACGCGCGAGGAGATCACCAAGGCCCGGGGCCGGGTGGCGCCCGTCGCGGGTGACGTCGCGCCCGCGCCGGCGGCCGCGGTCCAGCCGGGCCCGGCCGCCGAGGCGGCCGGCGCCGCGGCCGAGCCGAAGGGGGCGTGATGGCCAAGGCGCTCAAGATCACCCTGCGGCGGAGCCGCATCGGCTGGACGCCGGCCCACCGCGAGATCCTGCGGGGGCTGGGCCTCCGGCGGATCGGCCAGACCGTGATCCGGCCGGACCGGCCGGAGACCCGCGGCATGGTGAAGAAGGTGGACTACCTGGTGGACGTCGAGGAAGTGGCGTCCGGGGAGGCCGCGCCAGCGGCTGGGGCGGGGGGGACGTCTCGATGAAGTTGCACGAACTGAAGCCTCCCGCGGGGGCGCGTAAGCGGCGCAAGATCGTGGGGCGCGGGCCGGGCTCCGGCCACGGCAAGACCGCCGGCAGGGGCGAGAAGGGGCAGAAGGCCAGGGCCGGAGGCGGCAGCGCCCCCTGGTTCGAGGGCGGCCAGCTCCCCCTGCACCGGCGCGTCCCCAAGCGCGGCTTCACCAACATCTTTCGGAAGGAGTACGCCATCGTCAACGTCGAGGCCCTGAACCGGTTCGACGCGGGCGCGGCGGTGACGCCCGCCGCCCTGCTGGCGGCCGGCCTCATCCGCGCCGCCAAGAGCGGCGTGAAGGTCCTCGGGGACGGGGACGTGACCCGGGCCCTCACCGTCTCGGCGCACAAGTTCTCCAAGACGGCCGCCGCCAAGATCCAGGCGGCGGGGGGGAGCGTCGAGGTCCTGCCGGGATGATCGAGCACCTCAAGAACATCCTCCAGGTCCCGGAGCTGCGGCGACGTATCGTCTTCACCGCGCTCCTCCTGGTGGTCTACCGCATCGGGGCCCACATCCCCACCCCCGGGGTGGACGCGGCGGCCCTGGCGGCGTTCTTCGACCGGGCGGGAGGCACCCTCTTCGGCCTGGCGGACCTGTTCTCGGGCGGGGCCCTGCGGCGCCTGAGCATCTTCGCGCTGAACATCATGCCCTACATCAGCGCGTCCATCATCTTCCAGCTCCTGGCGGTGGTGGTGCCCCAACTGGAGAAGCTGCAGAAGGAGGGGGAGCAGGGCCGCAAGCGCATCAACCAGTACACCCGCTATGCCACGGTGCTCCTGGCCTCCATCCAGGCCGTCGGGATCGCCTTTGGCCTGGAAGGGATGCAGAGCCCCGGCGGGGCCCCGGTGATCCTCAGCGGCGGGTGGGGCTTCCGCCTCATGACCACCATCACCCTCACGGCCGGGACGATCTTCATCATGTGGCTGGGGGAGCAGATCACCGAACGCGGGATCGGGAACGGCATCTCCCTCATCATCTTCGCCGGCATCGTGGTCCGCGCGCCGGAAGGGGCCGAGGCCCTGTTCCGGCTGGTGCGCGTGGGGGAGATGAACGTGCTGGTGGCCCTGGCCCTCCTCGTCATGATGGTGGCGGTGACGGCGGCGGTCATCCTGATGTACATGGCCCAGCGCCGCATCCCCGTGCAGTACGCCAAGCGCGTCGTCGGGCGGCGGGTGTACGGAGGGTCCAGCACCCACCTGCCGCTGCGGGTGAACACGGCCGGCGTCATCCCCGTGATCTTCGCCTCGTCCATCATCGCCCTGCCGGCCACCGTGGCCCAGTTCGTGCGGCACCCCTGGGCGGAGGCGGTGCGGGACACCCTGTCCTTCGGGGGCCTCTGGTACACGGTGCTCTACGGCGCCGGGATCATCTTCTTCACCTACTTTTACACGGCCATCGTCTTCAACCCGGCCGACGTGGCGGAGAACATGAAGAAGTACGGGGGCTTCGTCCCCGGTATCCGCCCCGGCCAGAAGACGGCCGAGTTCATCGAGCGCATCCTGGACCGGATCACGCTGATCGGGGCGGTGTACCTGGCCGCCATCTCGCTCCTCCCGGAGATCCTCATCGTCTACATGAGCGTCCCCTTCTTCTTCGGGGGCACGTCCCTCCTCATCGTGGTGGGAGTGGCGCTGGACACGGTGCAGCAGATCGAGTCCCATCTGCTCATGCGGCACTACGAGGGTTTCCTGAAGAAGGGGCGCGTGCGGGGGCGGCTGGGCTAGGATGCGCCTGATCCTGCTGGGTCCCCCGGGCGCGGGCAAGGGGACCCAGGCCAAGCGCCTGACGGAACGGCTGGGCGTCCCCCAGATCTCCACCGGGGACATGCTCCGGCGCCACGTGGCGGAGGGCACGGCCCTGGGGCGGGACGCCCGGGCGTACATGGACCGCGGAGCCCTGGTGCCGGACGCGGTGCTGGTGGGCATGATCCGCGAGCGGCTCCAGGCCCCGGACTGCGCGCCGGGCTACATCCTGGACGGGTTCCCGCGCACCACGGCCCAGGCGGAGGCCCTGGCGGAGACGCTCCAGGGCGTGGGCTCCCATCTGGACGGCGTGGTCAGCCTGGAGGTGCCGGAGCCGCTGCTGGTGCGGCGCCTGGCCGGCCGCTGGACCTGCCGGGCGTGCCAGGCCATGTTTCACGAGACGGACAGCCCGCCGCGCGCGGCCGGCCGGTGCGATGGCTGCGGCGGCGAACTCTACCAGCGGGACGACGATCGGACGGAGACCATCCAGCGGCGGGTGTGGGTGTATCGGGAGCAGACGGAGCCTTTGATCGGGTTCTACGCGCGGGCCGGGCTCCTGCGCCGGGTCGAGGGGGAGGGGACCCCGGACGAGGTCTTCGGCCGGATCCTGCGGGCCCTGGACGCGATCCCGGCCCCGCGGCCATGGTCATCCTGAAGGCGCCCTGGGAGATCCAGCGCATGCGGGCCAGCAACCGGATCGTGGCCCGCGCCCTGGACGTGCTGGGCCAGGCCGTGAAGCCCGGCGTCACCACCCGCGAGCTGGACCACATCGCCGAGGACTTCCTGCTGCACGAGGGCGCCAAGCCGGCCTTCAAGGGGTATCGGGGCTATCCCTCCGCGCTCTGCGCCTCGGTGAACGAAGAGGTGGTCCACGGGATGCCGTCCGATCGGGTGCTGGTGGAAGGGGACATCGTGAGCCTGGATCTGGGGGCCATCGTGGACGGCTACTACGGGGACGGGGCGGTGACGGTGCCCGTGGGGTTCGTGAGTCCGGAGGCGGAGCGGCTCCTGCGAGTGACGCGGGACGCCCTGACCCAGGGGGTGCGGGCCGCCAAGCGGGGCGGCCGCCTGGGCGACATCTCCCACGCCGTGCAAACCCACGTGGAGGCCCACGGGTACTCGGTGGTGCGGACCTTCGTGGGGCACGGGATCGGCCGGGAACTGCACGAGGAGCCCCAGATCCCGAACTTCGGCCCGCCGGGTCGCGGGCCGGTGCTGCTGCCCGGGATGGTGCTGGCCATCGAGCCCATGGTGAACGCCGGGGGGCCGGAGGTGGAGGTTTTGGAGGACAGGTGGACGGCCGTGACCACGGATCGGTCGCTCTCGGCGCACTTCGAACACACCGTAGCCATCACGGAGAACGGGCCGGAGGTGCTCACCCGTGCCGGGTAGACGGGGCGGAGGCCGGCGCCGGAAGGCGGATAAGCCCGCGGAGTCGGCCCAGCCGAAGCGGGACGACGCCATCGAGGTGGAGGGGACGGTGGTGGAGCCGCTCCCCAACGCCATGTTCCGCGTCGCGCTGGAGAGCGGGCACAAGGTGCTGGCGCACATCTCGGGGAAGATGCGCATGAACTTCATCCGCATCCTCCCGGGGGACAAGGTGACCGTGGAGCTGTCCCCCTACGACCTGACGCGCGGCCGGATCACCTACCGCTACAAGTAACCATTGCGGATTGCGGAACGCGGATTGCGGAATCCCGGCTGGCGAGCGGGGACCGATCTTCCGCGCTCCGTACTCGGGTGAGATGATGAAGGTTCGGGCATCGGTCAAGCCCATGTGCAGCAAGTGCCGGGTCCTCAAGCGGCGGGGCGTGGTGCGCGTGGTGTGCGAGAATCCGAAGCACAAGCAACGCCAGGGCTGACGCTGGGAGGACTGAGGGACGAGAACTGAGCAACAGACGAACTCAGTCCTCACCTCTCAGTTCTCAGTCCTGGAAGGAGAGGCAGGGTGGCGCGTATTGCGGGGGTGGATCTGCCGCGCGACAAGCGGCTGGAAGTGGCCCTCACCTATATCTACGGCATCGGGCGGTCGGCCTCGCAGAAGATCCTCCGGGAGTCGGCGGTGGATCCCAACGTGCGGGTGCGGGACCTCACCGAGGAGGACGTCACCCGCCTGCGGCGGGTGATCGAGGGCCAGCACAAGGTGGAGGGGGACCTCAAGCGCGAGGTCCAGATGAACATCCGCCGCCTCATGGATATCGGGTGCTGGCGCGGCCTACGCCACCGCCGCGGCCTGCCGGTGCGCGGCCAGCGCACGCGGACCAACGCGCGCACCCGCAAGGGGCCGCGGCGCACCGTGGGGGCCAAGAAGGGCAAGACGAGCCCCACCGGCAAGGCCTAACGGGGTCTCCACCCTCCCCCCGCGGGGGCGGGCGGGGGCGGATGCGGAGAGGACGGGAAGCGCATGGCTGACGAGAAGGACGGGCCGACGGCGGAGGCGAACGACGAGCAGGCCGCGGGCGGGGCCGCGGCGGAGGCGAAGAGCGAGCCCGGCAAGGCCGCCGCCGAGGCGAAGCCCGAGCCGGGGAAGGTCGCGGGCGAGGCCACGGTCCCCGCCGCCGAGGCGGCCAAGCCTGCCGAGGCGGGCAAGCGGCCCGCCAAGGGGCGGGGCGGCAAGCGGGAAGGGCGCGGGGTCAGCACCGGCATCGCCTCCATCCAGGCGACCTTCAACAACACCATCGTCACCATCACGGACACGGCGGGGAACGTCATCACCTGGGCCAGCGCCGGGAGCGTGGGGTTCAAGGGGTCGCGCAAGAGTACCCCGTTCGCGGCCCAGATGGCCGCCGAGAACGCGGCCCAGAAGGCCAAGACCCTCGGCCTGCGCCAGGTGAAGGTGTTCGTCAGGGGGCCGGGCGCCGGGCGCGAGGCGGCCATCCGGTCGCTGCAGGCGGCCGGGCTGGAGATCACGGCCATCAAGGACGTGACGCCCATCCCGCATAACGGGTGCCGTCCCCCCAAGCGGCGGCGGGTCTAGATCGCGCGGGCGTGCCCCCCCCCGCCGGGGCGGGGCCGCCGACGCGGCAGGACGCAATCAGGAGGACTCGTGGCACGGTATCGGGACGCGGTGTGCAAGCTCTGCCGGCGGGAAGGCATGAAGCTCTTCCTCAAGGGCGACCGGTGTTATACCACCAAGTGCGCCATCGAGAAGCGCAACTACGCCCCCGGCCAGCACGGACAGCGGCGGTCGAAGCCCTCGGAGTACGGCCTGCAGCTCCGCGAGAAGCAGAAGATGAAGCGGATCTACGGGCTGCTGGAGACCCAGTTCCGGAACTACTTCCGGCGGGCGGCGCGCCAGAAGGGCGTCACGGCGGACAATCTGATCCGCCTCCTGGAGCTCCGCCTGGACAGCGTGGTGCACCGCATCGGGTTCGCCGCCTCGCGCGCCCAGGCCCGCCTCCTGGTCCGCCACCGGCATTTCCTGGTCAACGGCCGGCGGGTGGACATCCCCTCCTACAACCTGCGGGTGGGGGATCTCCTCGAGCTCCATCCCCAGAGCCGCGACCTGGCCGTGTTTCAGGGCGCGCTGGAGTCGGCCAGGAAGCGGCCGGCGCCGGGATGGCTCGAGCTGGATGCCGCCACCGGAAAGGCGACCGTGCGCAGCCTGCCCAGCAGGGAGGACCTGCCCGTCCCGGTGCAGGAACAGCTTATCGTGGCGCTCTATTCGAAGTAGGGGCCTGGGAGGTTCGCATGATGCAGCGGTTCAAGGGATTCCAGCGGCCGAGCCGACTGGAATGCGAACTCGAGAGCCTCACCAGCACGTACGGCAAGTTCGTGGCCGAGCCGCTGGAGCGGGGCTTCGGCTTGACGCTGGGGAACGCGCTGCGGCGGGCCCTCCTCTCGTCCATCGAGGGGGCGGCCGTCACCACCGTGCGCCTGCCCGGGGTCCTGCACGAGTTCTCCACCGTCCCGGGCGTCCGGGAGGACGTGACGGACATCATCCTCAACCTGAAGCAGCTCCGCCTGAAGCTGAACGTGGAGGGCCCCAAGGCCCTCACCTTGAAGGCCCAGGGCGAATGCGAGGTGCGGGCGTCCAGCATCACCTCCGACCCGGACGTGGAGATCCTTTCGCCGGACCTCTACCTCTGCTCCCTGGGGCGGGACGGCAAGCTGGAGATGGAGTTGGAGGTCCGCCACGGCCGCGGCTATGTCCCGGCCGAGCGGAACAAGCGCGAGGGGATGCCGGTGGACACTCTGGCGGTGGACGCCATCTTCTCCCCCATCCGGCGGGTGAATTTCCAGGTGGAGGATACCCGCGTGGGCCAGGCCACGGACTACAACAAGCTGATCCTGGAGGTCTGGACCGACGGCAGCGTGCTGCCTCAGGACGCCGTGGCCTTTGCGGCCAAGATCCTGAAGGACCACCTGACCATCTTCATCAACTTCGAGGAGGAGCCCGAGACGGCCGAGGAATCGGACGACAAGGACCGCTCGGTCCTCCTTGAGAACCTCAACCGCAGCGTGGACGAGCTGGAGCTGTCGGTCCGGTCGGCCAACTGCCTGAAGAACTCCACCATCCGCTACATCCACGAGCTGGTGCAGAAGACCGAGGCCGAGATGCTCAAGACCAAGAACTTCGGCCGGAAGTCCCTGAATGAGATCAAGGAGATCCTGGCGGGGATGGGCCTCAGCCTGGGGATGAAGCTGGACGGGGTGCCCCTGGGCGAGGGGACCCGCAAGAAGGCCGCCCGGGCCTAGCAGGCCGCCGAAAAGGCCCATCTGCGGCGTTGGCGCACTCGGCTATTTTCCCGCTGCCGACACTGCGGCAGCGACGGGCTGCGACGTACTTACCGCGTACGCCGCGCGCCTCGCATCGCGCGCCGCCTTGCATCTGGCCCTTTTGGGGCAGCCTGCGACCAACGGAAAGGGGAACGCGATGCGCCATCGACGCGCGGGGCGGAAGCTGGGCCGCACCTCGGCCCACCGTGAGGCCCTGCTCCGCAACCTCACCTCCTCGCTCTTCTTCTACGAGAAGATCATCACCACCGAGGCGAAGGCCAAAGAGCTGCGGCGCGTGGCGGAGAAGATGATCACCCTGGCCAAGCGGGGGGACCTCCACGCGCGGCGCCAGGCCGCCACCGTGGTGCAGGACGCGCGGGCCCTCAAGAAGCTGTTCGACATGCTGGGCGCCCGGTACAAGGAGCGGCAGGGCGGCTACACCCGCATCACGAAGCTGGACTACCGCGCGGGCGACGGCGCCCCCATGGCCGCCATCGAGCTCATCGGCGCGGAGGTCCAGGCGGGGGCCAGGCCCAAGGCGGGCCGCAAGGCGGACCGCGGCGCGGCCAAGGCCCCCCCGGCCGCCGAGGCGACCGCCGCCGGCTGACCGGCGGCGGGGCGCGCACCGGTCACAACGGCCCCCCGCCCTCGAGGGGGCCGTTGCTGTTTGCGGGCCCG
>Ga0214473_10010336_pt1 | contig 10982 bp, 8 predicted proteins | sample RVTome_7_FD_203509 | JGI IMG/M metagenome (GOLD analysis project Ga0214473, IMG submission 203509) | Soil microbial communities from uranium-contaminated site in the Upper Colorado River Basin, Wyoming, United States - RVT98D197 | ecosystem: Environmental > Terrestrial > Soil > Contaminated >...
CAGATCGATAGCCGTCATAATACGCTAGGGCCGACATGAACGCGGGAGCGGCGACTCCCGCCTGGGCGGCGAGCGCCACGACAGAACGCCAGCGCGTTTGATTCTTTTGAATTTGTTCTTTGAAGTACGGATCCAGCAGTAAATTGACCAGGCGGGGCTCGCGCGTGTACGCCTCAGTGATTTTTTGCAGGAAACGCGCCCGGATAATACATCCGCCGCGCCAAATGCTCGCGATCGAGGCAAATTCCAGTTTCCATCCATATTCGGCTTCGGCCGCCCTCATGAGCTGAAAGCCCTGAGCGTACGCGCAGATTTTTGAGCAGTACAAGGCATCGTGCACGGCTGTAATCAATTCATTACGATCACCATCGTACTGATACATGGGACCGGTGAGATAGCGGGAAGCCGCCTCGCGTTCGGATTTCAAAGCGCTGAGACACCGGGCAAAGACAGCTTCTGCGATCGAGTTGGTGGGTATTCCCATATCGAGAGCATTGATGCTCGTCCATTTTCCCGTACCTTTCTGCTCGGCACTATCTAAAACATAATCCACGAGAAAATCCTCCGGATGTTCCGGATCCCGCTGCTTTAGAATGTCTGCGGTTATTTCAATCAGATAGGAATCCAAATCGCCTTCGTTCCAACGCCCGAAGATTTGCGAAAGTTCCCCGGCACTTATAGGTAAAACATTGCGAAGCAAGAAATAGGCTTCGCCGATCAGCTGCATGTCGATGTATTCAATCCCGTTATGGATCATCTTGACATAATGCCCGGCTCCGTTTTCCCCAATATAAGCCGAGCAAGGCACACCTCCGACTACCGGCCGTCCCGGTGTGGCGGTTTCAATCGGCTTGCCGGTGGCGGCATCGACTTTGGCGGCAATCGCATTCCAGATTGGCTCCAAAAGTTTCCATGCCTCAAAATCGCCGCCCGGCATAAGTGACGGGCCGAAACGCGCGCCAATTTCTCCGCCGGACACTCCGGAACCTAAGAACCGGCATCGATCGGAATAATCCCTCTCACGGCGGATCGTGTCGGTCCACTGACTATTGCCACAGTCAACGAGGAGGTCCTCCTTTTCGATACCCGCTTCGATCAGCTGCTTTACAACATCGTCGACGGCAGGCCCTGCCTTTACTAGGATGACTATCTTGCGCGGCTTTTTAACTGCGCCCAAAAGATCCGAAAGATTTTCGCATGCGACAAGTCCTCCGGGCGTATTAGGATTGGCGTCGACAAAGTCTTTCGTCACCTTGGATGTACGGTTGAATACCGCCACTTCAAATCCGTGGTCAGCCATATTGAGAGCCAGGTTCTGGCCCATTACTGCTAGACCCATAAGCCCAACATCCGCGCTATGTTTTTCCGCCATATCCGTTTCCTCTTATGACTTACTACCCAGTCCCTTATTTAAACGACATTTCTCTGCGGGTTCGCTCGTTCTTTCATGCTCCAAGTGTCGCCTACGCTAGGGACTGAGTAGTAACTATCATACCGAAACTCCAGCTGGCAACGTAAACAGGAGAAAGAAACGGGGCTCGCGCCGAGCAAGCGTGGGACAAGGAGGAAGAGATTAGGAAACAGCTCGGAAACCTTTCAGTGAAGCCTTGCAAGTCATCAAGCCTGCCCGGGAGAGCCTAACTCGCTCCCGGAATTGAGTGACGGCCTAAAGCGTCGGCAATTGACAAGCTCAGCCAAGAGTTGATAGTGGTTCACAGTCAATAACGGCGTGATCAAGAAAAATATTTCTATGAACCGTTTCGGTTTAACGACACCACTGACTATCTTTCCGCCTTCGATGGTTGGCCGTAGCAGCGGCGCTTACAATCTGGTCACTCTTCAAGAGCAAAAAGCTGGTAAGGGCTACGGCCACAAGAAACTTCAACCCCTTGAGTCCACGGATCCTGCAAGGGCAGCCTTTGGAGGTCTATAGATGAGATGTTACCGCCTCTTGCCGACTATGCCGGGTATCGTATTGGGCCTGCTGCTGTACTGGGCACCGCTTTGCTTTGCCCAAGAGCAACCGACAATTATTGCCGGCCATGGGACCCTGTCGGGATCGATCCTACCGCTCTGGGTGGGCGCAGAGGCAAAACTATTCGAGAAACACGGGCTGCAAGTCAAACCGATCTACTTACCGCGCGCGGCCGGCCGGCCCGCTCTGCTCAGCGGTGACATACAAGTATATTTTTCCGCCGGTCCGCCGTTAGTGCAGATGCGTCTGAGCGGTGCCGATGTCGCGGTGACTTCTTGTGTGGTGCACAAGCTCACGTCGAAAATCATGGTGAGTCCGGCGATCCAAAAAGTTGCCGATCTGCGTGGCAAGGTCTTGGCGGTGGCTAATCCGGGTTCGGCCAGTGATTTTGCAGTGAAGCTTTTTCTCGCGCGCCAAGGGATGAAACCCGGTCAGGATGTTTCGATCATCTACAGCGGTTCGACCAGTGCGGCCTTTGCGGCACTCGTCAACGGCAGGGTGCAGGCGATCTTCGCTACGTCGCCCAACGATCTGCAGGCTGCTCAAGCAGGTTTTAAGCCGCTGCTGGAATTGGGCGACTTGTCCATCCCCTATGCGGGAAATTGCAGCGCGGCGATGCGTCCCTACATCGCCAAACAGCCGGCACGCATCCGCGGCTTTGTCGCCGGCATAACCGAAGCGATCGCATACATCCGACGGCGCCCGGCCGAATCCAAGGCGATCTTGCAGAAGTATACCCGGGTTTCTGATGCGAGCATTTTGCAGCATGCCTATGATTCCGATACCCAGTATATGGAGCCGGTGCCCCGTCCAACCCCCGAGGGCACCACGGCTATTTTGGAAAACTTAGGAGTCTCAGGCCGGGCCGCGGAACAGTTTGTCGCCGAGTTTATCGACGACAGGTTTATGAAGCAGATCATCGACGAAGGCTTGTTAAAACAGATTTACCCCACCGGCGTTCCGGCGCGATAGGGCTCCGCCCGAGAGTAGAGGAGCTGAATGGGGGAGTTTACGAATCGTCTCTTGATCGGGGTCATGATCAGGCGTGATCCATGATATTTTGGCCGAATGGCAAAGATGGCAAAGATTACGCCTGGTCGCTGAATCTTGAAATCTGTTTTCCGCCGCGCCTTTGAATTTCGTCTGCCGATCATTTTCATAGATGTTTGGGTCTTGGATCTTGCAGTCAAGGGTTCAAACTAAGGGGCTCAGTTCGCATGAATGAGATCGAATCGTTGAATACGCCGGAGTCCGAGGAGTACGTTTACGTTTGCGAGCGCGCCGCGATGGAAACGCTGATCCAGCGCGTCGACGGGGCTGAAAGGGTCGCGCTGGACACCGAGGCCGACAGTCTGCACAACTATTTCGAAAAGGTCTGTTTGGTCCAGCTCTCGCTTGGAGGCGAGCACTACGTGGTCGACCCGCTTGCCGCGTTGGACCTTAGCGGATTCTTGGAAGCGCTGGCCGAGAAGCCGTTGATTCTTCACGGCGGTGACTACGACTTGCGCATGATGCGAGCCTCGATGGGCTTTAGACCGCGCCGTGATGTCTTCGATACCATGATTGCGGCGCAACTGCTCGGCATCGAACAGATTGGGCTTGCCGCGCTGATCGAGCGCTTCTTCAATATCACGCTTGGCAAGGAAGGGCAGAAATCAGACTGGTCGCGCCGGCCGCTGAGCGAGAAGCAGCTGCGCTATGCGGTCAACGATACGCGTTTTCTCGAACCGCTGGCCGACCGTCTGCGCGGTGAGCTCGGCGAGCGGGGGCGGGTCGATTGGCACGGGGAAAGTTGCCGAGCGATGGTAGAGTCGAGCGGGCGTGATCACGCGCGTGATCCCGAGGACGCCTGGCGCATCACGGGGGCTGGCCGGCTGACCCGCCGCCAACTGGCCTATCTGCGCGAATTGTGGTGCTGGCGCGACCAGCACGCCCGAAGCGCGAACCTGCCCCCCTTCAAGGTGTTCGGCAATCAACAGATACTGGAATTGCTCCAATGGGCAGAGTCCCACCCCGGCGCGCCCCTGCACGAGGGACCTAAATTGCCGCGTAACATCGTCGGCGCGCGCCTGAGGACGCTCGATGAGGCGATCACCCGGGCGGCTGGAATGGACCAAACGCAATGGCCGGAAGTGAAAAGACGCGACGGCGACGCTGCACGCAAAGACTGTAGCGAACAGATCAACGCGCTGCGCGCCGAATGTGCGCGCATCGCCAAGGAGCTGGGGATCGCCGCTTCGACGTTGGCGCCCAGAGCCGCGCTCGAGGCGATTGTTCGGAGCCGGCCTCTGACCCTCGATGAGATTATGGAAAACGGGAGGCTGTTACGATGGCAGGCCGAACGGGTGCAAGGCGCGGTGGAAAAATGTTTGCACTCCACCCAGGAAGAAAGCAGGTCGCGAAAATAACGGAAGGTCGGAGGTCGGTGCCCGAATTGCCTTAGTTGCCTAGCTTTGCGCGGCGCAAGAAGCTACCGGTTCAAGTCGTTCCACCATAATACTGAAGCCCGTTCCAATGGTTCCAAACGTTCAATCGCTGCGCTCCGTTCAAGTCGTTCAAAGTGATCAAGATTGGCCGGAGCGATGAAAACCTGTACGATCTGCGTCTCTTTGTGAATACCAACTCATCTGGCCGATTCGTCTACCGCTGGACCTGCTCGTTGAGATCGAAAGGTCGTCTCACTGCCGAAGACGCCGAGGACGCGGTCAATAAGGCGCTGGTTCAAGCTGTTCAAAACGTTCAAATCGTTCAGAACGATCAAGATTGGCAAGAGCGATACCACTCTGCGTACTCTGCGTCTCTTTGTGAATATGAATCTGCTTGCTTGCGAGAATTTTTAGAGGTCGCGAGTCTTTCGCATTCAAAGCTTTAGGTTCCCTTTGAAGGCTGACGAATTTTCAAAATGTGAGTGGGCATCAATATCCGAGCCGTCCCACAAGGCTCTTGATCCGCTTGAGGTCCTCCTTGAGATCCTCCCGGCCTTCTAGTTCTATGAAGCCTTGCTGGACAAGCTTCAGTTGACCCAGCTTTTCCATATCCGGGGGCTCATCAAGCACTCCCACCTCGACTGACTCCCGGAGATACCCTTCCAGATTGGTAGGCAGCCCGTTGTAAGGGAACGGCAGATGCTCGACGTGTGCGGGCGAGGCGCAGGTCGGGTTGCGGCGCCGCTCATCAGGGTCGTCACTCTCCATGCGCAGCCGCCGCTCCACCTGCAGGCACTGATCGAAGGTTTCTGGCTGTTTGCGCATATACCAATAGGCCCGGATCATTCCCTTAATGCAGGCTTTCACCATCTCAGGCTTCTCTTGCAGCGCCTTTCCAGTAGCTACATTGACACGATCGGGACGCCCATTGGGATAATGGGCCGCGACATCGAAGAGATCACTGAAGCCCTCCGCGCAAAGCACCTCAGCGTCACTGGGGTCCTGAAAGATGGCATCGACAACGCCCGCTTTCAACCTCTCGGCAGCGTTAGAGGGGTTGTTGCCGCGTACCCAGTTCACGTCTTTGTAAGGGTCCATGCCAGCCCGTTTCAACCAGGGACGGATTACGGTGACGAATATGTCCTCCACGTCAAATGACCCCGATGCGCTTCCCCTTAAGACCCTCAATGCTCTTGATATCGCTCTGGCCCACTAAATGGTGGGGCATGTTGTTGCGCCAGCCGGCTACGATGTATAGGTCATGGCCCTGTTTCTGCAGATACGCCACGGTAGAGGGCTTGACGTCCATGGCGATATCAATATTCAGCTCTTTCATGCGCTGGGCCAAGGTCTCCTTCTCAAACATGAAGGGAGCCATGCCGCCTCTGACGATGTCGTAACTGCGGTTACCGTCCTCGTCGCGCAGACCCTCGTCACAGAAAAAGTTCATCTCATGGGCGATCTGGATGGGTATGAGATGCAAGACGTGATAACAAGCAGGGCCAAACCGTAGTTTTTTCGCCATGTTCTCTCCTTACTGGGAATTTTTTCTCGACCTAGCCCGCATTATTCATAGTCGAGAGAGGCCGAGGAGTAAACCCTTGCGGGAGAAGGCAATGGGCCTGTGCCTTGAAGTGGCTTGCGAACCGCTCGTCTTGAGCAAACGGCAGTGGAAACAAGTAACATCGTGACCCAGTGCAGGCAAGTCAAAGCAACTGAACGTCCAGGTGCCTTCTCCCTCCAGGCTTCACTCCTCGGCCTACATTGTGTCCGCGTTTTACCTCGGACCATGAATAATCTAGGCCAGCTATCGGCGCCCAATAAAGATCGCGGTTCGTTCGCTTACTGCTTGTAGAGCGAGTCGATCAAGCCGCTTTTTTCGAGATGATCTACAAGCGAGTTGTCCACGAAGGTTTCGGGCTTTGGCATCGGAGATTTGTCTCTAAATTGCGCCTCGATCAAGAATTGGAGTCCCCTCAGCGAGGGGCGGGGAACACGCTGGAGAATCGCCGCGTGTTCTTGCCACGTTCCTTCCAGAAGGTAGTCGTCGGTGATCTTGCCGTACTTTGCGAATACCCTCTTGGTGAATTCCTTGTCCGTCTTGTAGCGGTGCACCCCGCGGATGAACGCTCTCAGGAACCGAAGTGTGGGATCGCGCTGCTGCGATAAAAAAGACCTGGTGGTGATGACGGTTCCGGTGACGTCCTCGAACCCCACGTCAGAAACTTTGATCGGCTCGGTCATCCCGGCCTTAGCCGCGCTCAGATAAAGAGGAAAGGTCAGTCCCGCGATCTGAATGGAGCCGTTCTGCAAGGCAGCGAATGCTTCTGGCTGGCCTCCCATGGGAAGGATCGCCACGTCCTTGCCGGGCTCCAGGCCGTATTTCTTCAAGGCGAGGCGGATCAACAAATCCGAGCTTGAGCCGAAGGCGCTGATACCGGCTTTTTTCCCCTTGAGATCCGACGGTTGTTTGATTTCCGGGCGCGCCATCAAGTGAAACGCGGAGACATTGAAGGCGGCGGCGATGATAACCACGTCGCTCCCTGCGGCGGACGCCGCGATCGCCGCGCTGCCGCCCGCAGAAACGAACGGCGCACTGCCGCCCAACAGAGCCGCCACGATTCGAGTGCTCCCTCCCACGCGCACCAGTTCGATGTCCAGTCCCTCAGCGGCGAAATAGCCCGCCTCTTTGGCGATCCATGGAGTCGCCCAGGTCCCGCTGAAGCTGGGATACAGAAAGCGCATAAAACTGGTCGCGCAAAAACCACGGGATAACGGCGCGGCAATGAAAAGGATGACGAAAATATAGAGCCGGACGAGCGTCGGAAGCTTCGCTTTAGATCGGTCAACCATAATCAGATGTTCCATCAAGACATTTGTGAAGACATATCTCAGGCAGATCTTGAAGTCCAGCCATTCCTGGCCCGAGAAGAAGCAGACCCTGCTGTAAATCTCTCTTGATGCAGAATACCGAAGCGGATTGAGTCTGCCTTTCGGATTTGGTCATCTCGCGGGGTGCTGTCAACCAGCGCGAGTCTATTTCTAAGGCCGGCCGATGAATCCGAGCACGGTGCGGTTGAAGAACTCGGGCTGCTCCCAATAAGGCGAATGGCCGCACTCCGCCACGATCACGACCACGTTGTTGGGGACGTGCCGCGCAATCATCCGCGTGATAGAAGGCGGGGTGAACATGTCGGCTGCGCCGGTCATCAGAAGCGTTCGGACCTTCAATGTCCGCAGCTTCTCCGGCGTGACGACGTTGGCCAATCTTTGCCGGGCGCCCTTTCCAGTCTCGGATTTGTGGTTGAGTTCGATCCACTTCTCAACGCCTTCGGGGTTCGCCGCACGATAGGAAGGCCCGAGCTCCCGAAACCAGCGCGGCAGATCGTCCCACTCCTTAAACCGGATCTTGGCGGCAGTTTCGGCGATGTACCCGGTAGTAGCCGCGAGATTGTTGCTCGATACCGTCAGGCTCAGCAACCGTTCCGGATGAGACAACGCGTAATCTGCGGCGACGCTCCCGCCGGCGGCGGAGCTCACTGCATGAAACTTCTCCAGCCCCAGGAATTCGATCAGATGATGCAGGTCTTCCGATCCTGTTCCCGGATTGTCCTCGGGCGCCAGGTCGGAGTTGTGGTAGTTGCGGCGCGAATAGGCGACGACGCGATAGCCGGCCTTGGCGAACACGGGCTGCTGATACAACCAGACCAGCGCACTGCCCGACGCTGGATGGAGAAACACTACAGGCTCCCCGGCGCCACCGGTGTCCCAATACCCAAGATGGGTGCCGGGAAGCTCGGCCATTCCCTCCTTGGCCGGAACCTGCTTCGGGATGGGCACGGGAACCATCGGATCGTCCACCTGAGTCGACGGGATGCTCTCGTTCATCAATGTTCCTCCGCGTAGCATCATTCTTTTATACCATCGAGGCTCAAATTCCGAGAGGGAAAGAGCGAGGCTATTTTTTCATTGAGGGTCGCCCAGCGTTATTGTGAAAGACTATTCACCACGAAGGACGCGAAGAGCACGAAGTTTGAGAAGTTAGGTATCCGAACCCCTCGTGACCTTCGTAATGCTATCCATTTGTGAAACAAGTCGCCTGACATCTCAGGATCAGGTCTCTCGATTCTTGAATTCAAAAGCCCAGACTTCTCACCTCCAATAAAATCAATAATGTGAAGCCTGACACCAGTCCCACCAGTCCCCAGTCCCGGACGGTTAGACGCGATATTGAAGCGCTGGAAGCCGCCGGCGATCCGCTCGTCACCGACCGGGTGAACGGCCAAACGCGCTGGCGCCTCATGGAAGGATTTAGCAATATCCCGGCGAGATGAGGTGAAAAACATGGAGTTTATCCCGCTGGCGAGAAGACGAATGGAGAGGCGGGGGACTCCCGAGGCATAGGTTGCCGACTTACCCCTCGCGCGTAACCCTTCACCGCACACGATCACGATCCACGCCCACCCACGGCGCCTTGCACGACTCACGATCAGCTCTTTTTTTCGCGATAATTCTTTTCAAACCTGTCCACTATTAGACAGCAATCCCGCCCGGGTCAGGATACGTTAATCCCCAAAAGGAAGACGAATCTATGTTTTTGCATTTTCGAGAGCTGTAATGGCGCGCAAGAGGTAAAAGGCCGGGCCACACACTCAACGGTGGCATGGACTTCCGCTCCGGTTTGACAGCGAACGTATTCCCGGTTCTGACCCCTCCCTCTTCCAATATCCACAGGCTATCGGAGCCTGAAAAGGAGAGTGTTATGCATCCTCTAGTATTGGTCGCTATACCCTTGGGGTTGGTGATCCTGGGTATGATACTAAACAGCATCGATCTCGGCTTCAATCAACCGCCGAGTTCGGCTGAACAAGATCCAGTCAAGAAGCTGAAGGCGGAAAAGGAGTCTTACCGCAAATTCTTTGAACTCCAGAGAAGCCGGTCGGTAACGCGCCAGAAACGGGTCGGCCAGTATGGCTGGTTGGTGATGGTTGCCTTTATCGGCGCCTTCATCTGGCTCTATGCGGATACCGTGAGCAAGACGAGCCTTTCGACTCGAATTGCCGGGCTGCAAACATTGGCAACCGAAGAAGGCAAACAGATGGTTCTCTCGGTGACTCTAAGCGACGGGAACAATGTCAAATACCTGATCAAACTGCCTGCGGCCGATAAATTGCAGGCCGCCGCGAAAGAAGAGGTTAAGTTAGAAAAGGTCTCATCGTGGGAGATAGAAAGATTGGGCACGGCTCTAAGTACCGGCGATAATCCATTGACGTTCGGCGTCGCGCTGAAGCTTTCCCAACTAGCCATCGATCCCAAATAGCCGCGAGATTTCCACAGCCCCAAGTCAGACCTGAGGTGCCCGATCGGCGCCTCAGGCTGATTGCCTTCGTTTTCCCCTTTCGAGAAGCCCCGTAACGTAGAAGTTTTCCGTCCGAATCCGTCCGCCTCGGCGGAGAAAGGTTATCTGTCCGCTGCCCGCTACATGAGCCCAGAGCTTCGAGCCGGTAGCCCGAGAACAGCTCAAGCAGGTCGTGACGAACAGGGTGTCGCAATTCTTCACCGCTGACTCTTTCAAGGTTGCACTGGGGGGCAAGTTTGAATTAGTGAACCTTTGAACTGGCCAATCTGTAACGCTTTGAACGGGAGATTCCGCTCATGGTGAGTGAGAATCGTGCGCGGGGAGTCGCCCAGCCCCGCGCGAGACTGCCACTGCTGTAGCGTCTTCCACAACGCGTAGGCGAGAAAGCAGATCAGAATATGCGCCTTGATGCGCTCTTGTTTGTGATGCCCGATCGGACGGATGCACAAGTCGGATTTATGAATGCGGAAGGCAGCCTCCGCTTCGCTGAGCTGGATGTAGGTCTTCCACAGCTCCTCGTCAGTCCAGTCGTGGATGTTGCTGCGCAGGATGTAAGTGCCTTCACTGAGCTTGGCCCAATCGGGGCCGGGCCGGTGCCGGGCCGGTGCCTGACTTGCCTCAATTGCCTAACTTAACGCGGCGCAAGACTGTATATTGTTCCAGCCGTTCCACCATAAATACTGAAGCCCGTTCCAGTCGTTCCAAACGTTCAACCGCTGTGCTCAGTTCAAGCCGTTCAAATCGTTCGAGATCGGCGGTCGTGATCCGGAGCTTCGCTTTTATTTCTTAACTCTTCTGCCTCGGCTCTCAATCCGAGCGAAGAACCTGCCGCGCCGATTCGATTGCCAATGAACATGCTCGCGCGGGAGTTCGCTCTTTTCGCGCAGGCGCGCTGCCGCTAAGGAGAGAAATCGCCGAGCCGCGGCAAAAAGAGGTTCTTCGGGTTTTTGTGTGAAGCAGGGATCGGAGTTTGCACCGCCGAGGCGCGGAGGGTGCCGAGAATTGACGTCTCGCGTCTCGGGTGTCGGGTCCCGGGTTTGAACTCGGAACTCGGAACTCGGAACTCGGAACTCGGAACTATATCGCTCTCTGTATTACTATAGTTAAAAGTTTTCGCAGTTTGCGCAAATGTTCCCGTAGTTATGCTGATTGTATCGATCCACAAGAGATCTCACCGCGGAGGCGCGGAGGGCGCGGAGTAAAGAGTTTTTGATTAAAAAAT
>Ga0214473_10010337_pt1 | contig 10981 bp, 7 predicted proteins | sample RVTome_7_FD_203509 | JGI IMG/M metagenome (GOLD analysis project Ga0214473, IMG submission 203509) | Soil microbial communities from uranium-contaminated site in the Upper Colorado River Basin, Wyoming, United States - RVT98D197 | ecosystem: Environmental > Terrestrial > Soil > Contaminated >...
GCGAAGAGAGCGAGTAGCCCCTCGGACCGCAAGCGAAGCGCGCAGCGAGCCGCAGGCGAGCGAAGCTCATCGGGCTCGCCGTTGACGCGCCCGGGGCACGCGGGCAATGTCTGCGCATGCCGTACGACCGGAAGCGCATCGAGGCGCGCTGGCAGGCCTGGTGGCGCGACAATGCCGTCTTCGCGGCGCGGGTCGATCCGTCGAAGCCCAAGTTCTACGTGCTCGACATGTTTCCCTACCCGTCGGGTTCCGGGCTCCACGTGGGGCATCCCAAGGGCTACATCGCGACGGACGTGATCTCCCGCTACAAGCGGATGAAGGGCTACAGCGTCCTCCACCCGATGGGCTGGGATGCCTTCGGCCTGCCGGCCGAGCAGTACGCGATCGAGACGGGAACCCACCCGCGCGAGACGACGCGCCGCAACATCGCCACCTTCAAGGCGCAGCTCTCGGCCCTCGGCATGGACTACGACTGGGGCCGCGAGATCGACACCACCGACCCGGGCTACTTGCGCTGGACGCAGTGGATCTTCCAGAAGCTCCACGAGCGCGGGCTGGCCTACCTGGCCGAGGTTCCCGTCAACTGGTGCCCGGCGCTCGGCACCGTGCTCGCGAACGAGGAGGTGATCGACGGGAAGAGCGAGCGCGGCGGGCACCCCGTGATCCGCCTCCCGATGCGGCAGTGGATGCTCCGCATCACCGCCTACGCGGATCGTCTCGTCGAGGACCTCGACCTCGTCGACTGGCCCGAGTCGATCAAGAAGATGCAGCGGGACTGGGTCGGTCGCTCCGAGGGGGCCCGCATCGTCTTCGATGTCGAGGGGAGCAAGGCGAAGATCGAGGTGTTCACCACGCGGCCGGACACGCTCTTCGGCGCGACCTACCTGGTGCTGGCGCCGGAGCACGAGCTCGTGGATCGCATCACGGAGCCCTCGCGGCGGGGGGAGGTCCGGGCCTATGTCGCCCAGGCCGCGCGCCGCAGCGAGCGCGCCCGGCTGGCCGACGCGACCCAGAAGACCGGCGTCGCGACGGGCGCGCATGCCCTCCACCCCGTCACGGGAGAGCGGCTCCCGATCTGGATCGCCGACTACGTGCTGGCGGGCTACGGAACGGGGGCGATCATGGCGGTCCCCGCCCACGACGAGCGCGACCACGCCTTCGCCCGGCGCATGGGCCTCCCGATCCGCGAGGTGGTGTCCGGCGGCGCTGACGTGCAAGCGGCCGCCACCACCGGCGAGGGCGTGAACGTGAACTCCGGCTTCCTCGACGGGCTCCCAACCCCGGAGGCCAAACGCCGGATCTGCGCGTGGCTCGCCGAGCACGGCCGCGGCGGGGCGACCGTGAGCACCAAGCTGCGCGACTGGCTCTTCAGCCGGCAGCGCTACTGGGGCGAGCCCTTCCCCGTGCTCCACCTGCCGGACGGGACGACGAAGCTCCTGCCGGAGTCGGCGCTCCCGCTGCTCTTGCCGGAGCTCGACGACTACCGGCCCTCCGGCGAGTTCGAGGCGCCGCTCGCGCGCGTGCGCGACTGGATCGAGACGATCGATCCGGAGACCGGCGGGCCCGCGCGGCGCGACGCGAACACGATGCCCAACTGGGCGGGGAGCTGCTGGTACTACCTGCGCTTCTGCGACCCGCGCAACCAGCGCGAGCCGTGGTCGCAGGCCGCCGAGCGCTACTGGATGCCGGTGGACCTCTACGTGGGGGGCGCCGAGCACGCGGTGCTCCACCTGCTCTACTCGCGCTTCTGGCACAAGGTCCTGTACGACCTCGGCCTCGTGCACACGAAGGAGCCCTTCCAGAAGCTCCTCAATCCGGGGATGATCCTCGGGCACTCCTATCGCTACTGGGACGACAACCTCGCCGACGACCCGAAGGCCGCGCCGCGTCGCTACGCGTCGACGGAGGTCCACATCCAGGAGGAGCGCGCGGTCGCGAGGGCGACCGGTGCGGAGGTGAAGGAGCGCTGGGTGCGCTCGCAGGACGTGCGCTGGGACGCCGACGGACGCCCGCTGCACCCGGAGTTCGAGGGCCTCGTGCTCGAGGAAGTGATCGAGAAGATGTCGAAGAGCCGGGGCAACGTCGTGAACCCGGACGAGGTGATCGCGCGCTTCGGCGCCGACGCGATGCGCCTGTACGAGATGTTCATGGGACCGCTCGAGAAGGGCGCCCCCTGGTCGGACGAGTCGATCCCCGGCCTCGACCGCTTCCTGCAGCGCGCCTGGCGCCTGCTCGTGCAGGAGGGGCCCGAGGGAGACGTCCGGGCCCCGCTCGCACCCGGGGAGGGCACGCCGGCGCAGGCCCGGTTGCTCGCCGAGACGATCCAGGGAGTCAGCGACGACCTCGAGTCGCTGCGCTTCAACACCGCGATCTCGAAGCTGATGGTCTTCGCCCGCGACGTTGCGAGCGACGGCCCGGTGCCTCGGGACGCCGCCGACGCCTTCGTCCGGTTGCTCGCCCCCTTCGCGCCGCACCTCGCCGAAGAGCTGTGGGAGAAGCTCGGGCACCCGCCGAGCGTGGCCCTCGCGCCGTGGCCCGAGGCGGATGCCGCGCACCTCGCCCGCGAGACGCTCACGCTCGTCGTCCAGGTGAACGGCAAGCGCCGGGACGAGATCGTGGTGCCGGCCGACGCCGACGAGGCGACCGTCAGGAGCCTGGCACTCGCCTCCGAGCGCGTCCGCCACCACCTCGGCGATCGCCAGCCGCGCAAGGTGATCGTGGTGCCGGGCCGGCTCGTGAACGTCGTCGGCTGAACCCAGCCGCCCCACCCGCGATCTTCGCCCCGCTTTCGCCTCCTCCGCGCCCGCACGCGCTTTTTCACTGAACTCGCGCGCCGGACCGCCGATGCCTAGGGCTGTGTCCGAGCCGGCCCGGGCTTCGGACCTTTGAGGAGGCTCCGCGTGCCGCGTCGATCCGCGAAGGCGATGGAAGAAGGCGACGATCTCTCGGCTCCGGCGGAATCCGCCGGACCGCTGGGCTCGATCGTCCGGGGCGCCCCGCTCGAGCCCATCCGCTTCGTCGAGCGGGAGCTCACCCGCCCCGATGGAACGACGCTGCGGGTGAAGGTTCCGGTCTACCCGCCGTTCCGCCTCGAGGAGCGCTCCGCCCCCCCGTCGTCCCCGGGGGCGCGCAAGCGCCCGCCCGCTCGCCGGAAGGCGAGCTAGTCCGAGGACGTTGCGACGCTTCGGGCGGGGGCAGCCTTCTCCGCTCGCCTGCGGCTCGCTGCGCGCTTCGCTTGCTTTACCCGCGCCTCGCGCTCGCTCCTCGCTCGGGCTCCGGGCTTCGCTTGCCTGCCCTCAGGCTAGGGTCCCGGCGTGAGCCTGGTCGCCTTCGCACTCGTCCTCGTCTCGGCGCTGCTGCATGCGTGGTGGAGCGTGTCCATCAAGGGGAGCGGCGATCCGCTGGTCTTCAATGCCCTCCAGGTCGTGGCGCCACTCGCCGCGACCGCGGCGATCCTCCCGCTGGTGGAACTGGGCGAGGTCCCGCCGCTCGCCTGGGCCTGTCTCGCCGCCACCACGCTGTGCCACACGGGCTACTTCTGGTGGATGAGCCGCGCCTACGAGCACGGCGAGCTCACGCTCGTGTATCCGATCGCGCGCTCGACCCCCGCCTTCCTGCCGCTCATCGCCGTGCCGCTCCTGGGAGAGCGCGTTACGGCCGGCGGAGCGCTCGGGATCGCCACCGTCGTCGCCGGGATGTGGCTGGTGCAGGCGGGCGCTGCGCTGCAGCCGGGAAAGGGGGGGCTGCGCTGGCAGGCCTTCGCCGAGCCGGCCGCGCGCTACGCGCTCCTCACGCTCGCGACCACGGTCGGCTACACGCTCCTCGACAAGCGCGCGATGGTGGAGATCGCGGCGCACCCCTGGACCAGCGCCGTTCCAAGGGCCCTGGTGTGGAACCTGCTCTTGTGGAGCGCGAGCGGCTCCCTCTTCGCCGTTCTCGTCGCCCGCCGACGCGGCGCGCGCACTCTCCTCGCCGCCGCCCGCACGAAGCTCGCCGGACCCACGCGCGCCGCGCTCGTGAGCCTCGCGGGCTACACGCTCGTGCTCGAGGCGCTCGCGACTGCCCCCGCGAGCTACGTGGTCGCGGTGCGCCAGTCGAGTGTGCTCTTCGCCCTGCTCCTCGGCGTGCTGCACCTGCGCGAGCGACCCGGCCGCCCGCGCATCCTCGGGGCGGCGGCCACTGTGATCGGCGTGGTGCTGATCGCACTGTGGGGATAGGAGGGAGGGGTCAGCCCTGCTCGGCTGCCCTCACGATGGGCTCGAGCCAGGGGCCGATGTCCGGGTGCTCGAGGAGCCCCGCGGCCCGCAGCCGCGCCGCTGCGATCGCGCGCACCTCCTCGGCGGTTCCCAGCTCGCGGGCGGCGCGGGCGTCCGCCTCCACGTCGGCGGAGTCGAGCGCGTGCAGGATCTCCTTCACCACCGGCAGCGAGCTCGGCGCGCCCGAGAGCTCGGAGATGCCGAGACCGACGAGGAGGGGCACCGCGAGCGGGTCGCCCACCATCTCGCCGCAGAGCGAGACCGGGATCCCCGCGCGCGACGCCGCCCGCACGCTCCGATCGATCAGGGCGAGCACCGCCGGGTGGAGCGGATCGTAGAGCTTCGCGACGTGCTCGTTGGAGCGGTCCACCGCGAGCGTGTACTGCGTGAGGTCGTTGGTCCCGATGCTGAAGAAGTCGCACTCCCGCGCCAGCGCATCGGCCGTGAGCGCCGCCGAGGGAACCTCGATCATCACGCCCACGGGGGTCCGCTCGTCGAAGGGCGCTCCCGAGTCGCGCAGCTCCCGCTTCACGTCTTCGATCAGCGCGCGCGCCCGGCGCAGCTCCGACAGCGACGAGATCATCGGCAGGAGCAGGCGCACGTTGCCGAGCGCGCTCGCGCGCAGGATCGCTCGCAGCTGGGCGCGGAACACGCCCTCGTGCTCGAAGGAGAGCCGGATCGACCGGCAACCGAGCTGCGGGTTCTCCTCGGCGCCCGTCCCCATCGCCGCGAGGTCCTTGTCGCCGCCGAGGTCGAGGGTCCGGATCGTGACCGGGCGCGGCGCGAGCGCGCGGGCGACCCGCTCGTAGAGCTGCTCCTGCTCCTCCTCCTCGGGGTGACCGCGCTGGACGAGCGCGAGCAGCTCGGTGCGGAAGAGCCCGACCCCCTCGGCGCCGTGCTGCTCGACGAGGCGAAGGTCGCTCGCGAGGCCGACGTTCGCCGTGAGGGCGATGCGGCGCCCGTCGCGCGTCTGGCCCGGGCGGTCGCGCATCGCGTCGAGGTGCTGGATCGCGACCGCGTAGCGCCGCTTGGCGCGCTGATACTCGGCGAGGAGCGCGTCGTCGGGCGAGAGGTAGACGACGCCGTCTCCGCCGTCCACGATCGCGAGCTCTCCGTCGCGGGCCAGGTCGCGGATGGCCGCAACGCCGGTCACCGCCGGGATCTCGAGGGTGCGGGCGAAGATCGCGCCGTGGGACGTCGCACCGCCGTGCTCCGAGACGAAGGCGGCGACCTTGTGCAGGTCGAGCCGGGCGAAGTAGCCGGGCAGGATGTGGTCGGCGACCACGATCGCTCCCTCCGGCATCGGAGCCGTGTGGTGCCGCACGCCGAGCAGGCGCTCCATCACCCGACGGCCCACGTCCTCGACGTCCACGGCGCGGTCTCGGAAGTAGGGATCCGCGATCCGCTCGAAGGTCGCGCGGTAGGCGGCGAGCACGTTGCGCAGGGCCTCGAGGGCGCTCTCGGTGGCCCGGACCTCGCTGCGCAGCTTCCCGACGAAGCCCTTGTCCTCGAGGATCTGGACGTGGGTGTGGAAGACGGCGGCGAAATCGGGACCGAACTGCTCTCCCATGTCCTCGCGCATCTCGTCGAGCTCGCGCCGGGCTTCCTGGAGCGCGGCGAGCAGGTCGCGTTCCTCGGCCTCGGGGTCCGAACGCGGCGTGTACTCGAGGCTCGAGAGGTCGAGCGGGTCGGTCAGCCGGAAGACCGGTCCGATCGCGATCCCGCGCGCGGTCGGAATACCCTCGAGCTTTGCGTTTCGCTCGGGCCTCGGCGGGCCGGGACGGGCGAGCGGAATGCCGGAGAGGGCGAGCTCGGCGTCGCCGCGGGCCCGCTCCTCGGGAGACTGGCCCACGCTCGAGAGCAGCTGCGCGTTCACCACCACCGGGGCGATCAGCTGCGCGCAGGTCTGGAGCGTGTCGACGTCGCCCTTGTCGAAATGCCGCGCGTCGCGCGTCTGTACCACGAGCACGCCGATGGGCAGGCCCCGCACGATCAGCGGCGCGGCCATCAGCGTCTCGAACTGCTCCTCGCCCGTCTCGGGGAAGTACTTGTAGCGCGGGTGCTCCCGCGCCCGCTCGATCACGATCGGCTGCTTGCGCTCGGCGGCGAGCCCGACGAGGCCCTCGTCGAGACGCAGGTGCACCCGGCCGACCGCCTCGCGTCGCAGCCCCACCGTCGCGCGCAGCACGAGCACCGAGAGATCGGTGCCGGTGAGATAGAGCGAGCAGACGTCGGCGTCGAGGCGCTTGGCGACGAGGTCGACCACGTTCGCGAGCGTCTCGTCGAGGTCGTGCGAGCGCGAGACGACCTCGGCGACGTCGGCTAGCAGCGTGACGCGGTCGGGTATGGGGCTCGCCTCCGCGAGCGGCGATCGCCTCGCTCGCGACCCGTCCCGGCGCGCCAACGCCGGCGGGCCTGGGATGGCATGGTACCGAAGACGGGCTCCGGGAGGGATGTGTTCGCGAGCCGGTGGCGCAGCGCGCCCCGACGAGCTCGCTCAGAAGCCGCGGAAGAGCTCGTCCGCCATGCGCTGGCGAAGCGGCGGAAACACCTGGTCCTTGTCCTCGAAGCGGAGTCCGAGCGCCAGCAGGATCTTCCGCTTGGTGTCCATGCGACAGGCCATGCCCTTCTCGACGCTGTGGATCGTGCGGAGCGCCACCCTCGCCTTGCGGGCGAGCTGTGCCTGGGTCATGAGTCGATTTTCCCGCAGCTCGCGCACGCGGTTCGGCTGCACCTTGATGGCCCCGTTTGCTTCCATGCGTCGCACTCCTCGGCTCGACCGCGAGACCGGTCGTCTCGGCTGCCAGCCGTTTCGTCCAGACGCGGGATTTCTTTAGCGTTGATGCGGTCTTGCCTGATCGGCGCGGCATCGCTGCCGGCAGCCGCAAGCGCTGGGCCCTCGCGGGGATGCGCCGTCTCGTCGCGTGCGAGGCTCATCTCGGGGAGCCCAAGGTTCGCATCGACAGGCGGCAAGCGTAGGGAGACGCCATCGGGCGCGCTGGCCCCCGCGGGTGGAGCCCCGCGGCCGCGCGGTCGATAAGCTCCGGGGTCCGGGACGCTCCGGGGGTCGTGAGCGGAGATCCGGGAGGACTCCACGTGCGCTTCACCCGCCGAGGTGTCTGGGCCGTCGCCGCCTGCGCGGTCTTCACCGCCGCCGCGGGGGCGGGCTTCAGCGTGGCTGCGCGCGTCACCCCCGACCTGCTGCGGGTGGAGCTCCAGGAGCGGCTCGAGGCGGCGCTCGGGTCGCCGGTTCGCGTGCAGTGGGTGGGCCTCGAACTGGGCCTGCGCGTTCGGGTGATCGGCCGCGGCGTGGAAGCCTTTCCCGGACCCGGCGGACCGGCCCTGCGCGTGGAGCGCGCCGTCGCAGACCTGCGGCCCTTCGCCCATCTGACCGGCCAACGGCGCGTCGGGCGCCTGTCGCTCGAAGGGGCCGACCTGCGGCTCGCCCGCGATGCCAAGGGCCGCTGGACCCCCGCTGTGCTGGCAACCCTCCTCGAAGCGGAGGATCTCCCCGACGCGGGCGCCCTGCGGCATCCGGACGAGATCCTGAGCCCGCTGATCGTGCTCGAGGCCACCGCCCGAAGCCTGCTCGAGAGCGAGCTTCCGGCCGACCGCCTCGAGCTCCGCGGCGGCCGCATCGCCTGGAAGGGCGGAGCCTGGGAGGCGATCGACGCCGAGATCCACCGGCGCGCCCTGCTCGGCGACACCCAGCTGCACCTGCACGCCCGCCTGGTCGATCGCCGCGCGGAGCGCGGTGCTCTCGAGATCGACGGACAGCGCTCCCGCGACGGCGCACTCCGCCTCGCGGTGGCCGCCACGGAGCTCGACCTGGGCACGGCGACGACGACCCCGCTCGCACCCTCCGGAGCTCTCGGAAGGCTCACCGGCCGGCTCAGCGGCGCGGCCATCTTCGAGGCCCCCTCCCCGGGCTCGGCCCGCCTCGAGCTCGACCTCGTCGGCCGCGACCTCCGGGGAGCCGCCTCCGCGCCCACGCCAGAGCTCGACCTGCTCGCGGCCCGGCGCGTCGAGCTGGCCGGTACCCTCGAGATCGATCCGCAGACGGTCCGCTTGCGCGGGGGACGCCTGCGCAACGATCGCCTGGCGCTGCGCCTCGAGGGGCTGGTCGAACGGCCCCTCCAGGCCACCTCGCAGGGCGAGCTCTCGCTGGCCCTCGACGAGGTCCGGCTCGAGGACGTGCGCAGCCTGATCGCCTGGCTTCCGAAGGTCGAGCGCGGGGAGGCCGAGGCGCTGCTTGGGAACCTCGAGGCGGGTCACCTCCGCCGCCTCCAGCTGGGAGGATCCGCGCCGCTCGGAGAGTGGCAGGAGTTCCTGGCCGGACGCTCTCCGCGCGTGCCTCGGGACTTCGTGCTCCTCTCCGACCTCGCGGACGTCCGCCTGCGCACCGGCGAAGACCGGATCGAGGACCTCGGGGGTCACCTCGCGTGGACCGGAGATCGCCTCGAGGTGCGGGGCCTGCGCGCGAAGCTCGGCGGTCGGGCGCTCCCGGTGCTCGACCTCGAGGTCGATGGGATCTCGAGCTTCTTCGGGACGGACCGCGAGCGCCGGCGCCTCACCGTGAGCGCTCCGCCGCTCGCCGGCCTCGGGGCGCTCTGGAAGGACCTCCGGCCCGAGGACGCCGACGAGGAGCCGGGGCGGATGCCGGTCGCGCTCGGCCTCGCCATCGAGCGCCTCGAGCACCCGATGTTCCTGTGGCCGATCGAGGGCCTCGCGGCGGACATCACACCGCTCGAGCAGGGCGTGCGCATCGAGGCGCGCGACGGAACCTGGGGCGGCGTGCCGATCGAGCTCGCCGCCGACTGGCTCTTCGAGCCCGAGGAGCGGGTGTCGGCGCGCGTGGTCGCCGGGCCCGGCGAGAGCGCGGCCCGGGCCGCGCTCGAGGCCGCCCCGCAGACCCCGCGGCCGGGCGCCCCGGATCGCAGCTGGGCGCGCGGTCAGCTCAGCGTCGGCGCGGTCGACGAGAAACGCTGGAAGCAGCGCGGTGCGACGGCACGCTTCGAGGCCACCGGCGAGCGCCTGCGCCTCTCGGATGCGCGGCTCGACCTCGCTCCGCACGGGCACGGCGTCGCAAACGCACTGATCGACCTCTCGCACCCCGAGGCCGCTCCGTTCCAGCTCAGCTTCGAGATCGAAGGCGGCGATCTCCCGACGCTCGGCGCCGCGCTCCGCCTGCCTCCCGACCTCGCCACCGGCCACGTCGACGTGGCGGGCTCCGTCGAAGGGTCCTTCGACCCGGCGGCGTCGCTCGGTGCCTCGCTCGAGGGGCTCATCGAAGCCGACGCGCGAGACGGCACGCTCCGCAAGAAGGTGCCCGCCGCGATGGCCGTCGCGCTCGCGGGCGAGGTCCTGACCCCGATCTCGAAGCTCGAGCGCGTGCGCTACGACCGCATGCGCGCGCTGCTCGAGCTCGGCCACGGCCGGCTCGCGACCGACTCGCTCTCGGTGGACGGACCCGACGCGCGCGCCTTCGCGAGCGGAGAGGTGGCGATCGGCGAGAAGCCGCACGCGATCGACGTCGAGCTGGTGCTCTTCCTCTTCCGAAACGTCGACTGGGTACTCGACAAGATCCCGATCGTGAACTACCTGCTGCTCGGACCGAACCGGAACCTGCTCGCGGCGCACTACCAGATCTCGGGGTCGTGGGAGGAGCCGAGCGCGCGGCTCGTCCCGTTGCAGAGCTTCACCCGGGGGCCGGGAACGCTCGTCTTCGAGCGCCTGCCGTCGATCGTCGAGCGCGGTCTCGAGGCGCTCGGCGGACTGATGGGTCGCGACCGGGTGGCCGGGCCGGAGCCCACCCCGCGTCCCGAAGCGGAGGCGACGCCTCCGAGGGAGTCGTAGAGTAGGGCGGCATGCCCGCCCCGCCTGCGAGCCGTCGCGGAGCGCGCCCCGCGCGGGGAAAGCTCCTCTCGCGCTCCGGCGCCCTGGCCGAGGTCGCGCGCGCCCGCCGGCGCGGCGAGCGCATCGTGTTCACGAACGGCTGCTTCGACCTCCTGCACGTCGGACACGTGCGCTCTCTCGAGTCCGCGCGCCGTCTCGGCGACCGGCTCGTGGTCGGAGTGAACGGCGACGCGAGCGTGCGACGGCAGAAGGGTCCGGGCCGGCCCGTCGTTCCGGCCCGTGGGCGCGCCGAGGTGCTGGCGGCGCTGGCCTGCGTGGACTGGGTCGTCGTGTTTCCCGAGTCGACGCCGCTCGCGCTGATCCTCGCGCTGCGACCCGACGTGCTCGCCAAGGGGGGCGACTGGGCCCGCGCTGCGATCGTCGGCCGCGACGAGGTCGAGAGCTGGGGTGGCCGGGTGGTGCGTCTCCGCGAGGTTCCGGGCGTTCGCACCACCCGGATCCTGGCGGGCGCGCTGCGTCGTGCGCAAGCGCGCGGGAGCGGACGTGGAAGACGCCGCTAGTCGGCTCGAGCGGATCCGGGCCGAGATCGCGCGCGTCGTCGTCGGGCAGCGGGCGCTCGTCGAGGGGCTCCTCGTCGCGCTGCTCTCGCGCGGCCACGCGCTCGTCGAAGGGGTCCCGGGTCTCGCCAAGACGACGGCGATCCGCACCCTGGCACAGGTGCTGGGCCTCGGCTTCGGGCGCATCCAGTTCACGCCGGACCTGCTCCCGGGAGACCTCCTCGGCACGCCCGTCTTCCTTCCCGACGAACGCCGCTTCGTGGTGCGGCGCGGCCCGATCTTCGCGCCGGTGCTGCTCGCGGACGAGATCAA
>Ga0214473_10010338_pt1 | contig 10979 bp, 14 predicted proteins | sample RVTome_7_FD_203509 | JGI IMG/M metagenome (GOLD analysis project Ga0214473, IMG submission 203509) | Soil microbial communities from uranium-contaminated site in the Upper Colorado River Basin, Wyoming, United States - RVT98D197 | ecosystem: Environmental > Terrestrial > Soil > Contaminated >...
CCCCGCGGGCGGACGACCGCGTGGGCACCTTCAGCCGCGGCATGCTCCAGCGGGTGGCCATTGCGCGCGCTCTCGTCCACGAGCCCGACCTTCTCCTGTTTGACGAGCCCCTGAGCGGGCTCGACGCGGCGGCGTCGCGCATACTCGTCGAGCTGCTCGGCTCGTTCCGGGAGCGGGGCACGGCCATGATCCTCGTGAGCCACGAGATGGAGCGCCTCGGGAGGGTCGCCACCCACATCGTGCGACTCGCCGCGGGCCGGCTCGGGCAGGTCGAATCGCTGGCCGGCCGGGACCCCGGCGCCGTGTTCGCCGAGCTGATGCGGGGGGACCTGTAGTCATGGGGTCCACCATCCGGGCCGCGTGGCATATCGCGGTCAAGGACCTGACCATCGAATGGCGCACCAAGACCGCGTTCGCGTCGGGCCTCGTCTTTGCCGTGCTGGTCCTCGCCGTGCTCTTCTTCGCCCGCGACCCGACCACCGTCTCGTCCACCGACGTCGCGCCGGGCGCGATGTGGGTGACGTTCACGTTCGCCTCCATGCTGGGCCTCAATCGGGCGTTCCTGATCGAACGAGAATTGCGGGCGCTCGACGGGATCCTGCTCTCACCCGCGCCGCGGGCGGCGATCTACTGGGGCAAGTTCGTTGCCAACCTCGCCTTCGTCGGCGCTATCGAGGCCATCAGCCTGCCGCTCTTCGTGGTGTTCTACGACGTCCCCATCTGGGTGCGCCTCGGAGAGCTGATCCTCGTCATCGCGATGGCCACGATCGCCTTCGTCGCCGTCGGCACCCTGCTGAGCGCCATGGTCGTCCGCACGCGATACGCCGAGTTGATGCTGCCGCTGCTGTTGCTGCCGTTCCTCGTGCCGCCGCTCGTAGCGGGCGTGCAGGCCACCGCGCCGCTGATCGACGGGCGACCCTTGAGTGACGTTTCGGGGTGGCTTAAGTTGATCGCCGGCTTCGACGTGGCGTTCGTCACGCTCGCGGCCCTCCTCTTCGAGGTGGTACTCGACGAATGACGCTGCGGGAACGCGGTGATCGCATCGCCCGCGTGGGCGCGGTCGTGACCGCCGTCGCTCTGCTGGGGCTGGTCGGGGTGTACGTGCGCGCCCTCGTCTACACGCCGGTCGAGGCCGCGCAGGGCGCGGCGCAGAAGATCTTCTACGTGCACGTGCCGGCCGCGTGGGCCGCCCTGATGGCCTTCGTCGTGACCGGCCTGCTCAGCATCCTGTACCTGTGGCTCAAGGACCGCCGGATCGACCTCGCGGCCGCCGCGTCCGCGGAAGTGGGCTTGGCCTTCGCGACCATCATGCTCACGACCGGCCCCATCTGGGGGAAACCCATCTGGGGCACCTGGTGGACGTGGGACGCGCGGCTCACCTCCACGCTGTTCCTGTTTCTGCTGTTCGTGGGCTACATCGTGCTGCGCGGCGTGCTCACCGATCCCGGGATCCGGGGCCGGTTCTCGGCGGTCATCGGCATCATGGCGCTGTTCCTGGTGCCGTTCATTCACCTCACGGTCTATCTGTTCCGCACACTGCACCCGGCGCCGATCATCCTGAAACCCAGCCGCCCGTCGCTGCCCGGCGACATGCTCACGACGCTCCTGACGTCGGTCGGCGTGTTCACGGTGCTGTACATCGGGTTCGTGATGCTGCGATACGCGCTCGGCCTGCTGCGCGAGGCCCGCGAGGAGGAGCTGGCGGATGCCTCCTGAAAACACGGGCTTCATGGTGGCGGCCTACATCGTGGTCGCGGTCGTCGTCGTCGGGTACGCGATCTCGCTCGTCGTCCGGATCAGGGAGATGCGACGGCGTTAGCCGTCTGGCCGTCTGGCCGTCTAGCCGTTCGCCCAAGGCTCCAGGACCTGGGGCAGCACGGGCCGACCCGCAGGCGCCGAGATGCCTGACAAAAGGCTGACAGCGAGGGTCAACGGCAAGGGGCTACCGGCCAACGGCTGACGGCAAGACGGCAAGACGGCAAGGACGGCTAGTCCGCCCAGCTCCGCCCCGTCTCCCGCTCCCACAACGCCACCGCCTGTGCCGCTGCCGCATGATCGCCGGCGGCCGTCAGCGACCGCGCGTTCTCGCGCAGCGCGTCCGGCCCGGCGCCCGCCGCGTACGCCCGGGCGAAGCGGGCGCCTGCGGTCTCGTGGTCGCTCTGCATCCGGTACAGCAGTCCCGCCGCCATGGCGGCATCGGCCCGCTCCTCGAGCTGCAGCGCGTGCTCGTACGCCACGAGCGCGTCGCGCGTGCGGAAGGCGGCCCGACAGGCGACACCGAGTGCCACCCAGGCGTCACTGCTCAGATCGAACTTCGTCGTCCACCCGCGCGCCAGCGCCATGGCCCCCATGGGGTCGCCCCGCTTGCCGATCAGCGTGAGGAGGGCGCGATGGGGTTCCCCGAACCTCGGTGCCGCGGCGCACGCCAATCGCAGCCAGCCCGCGGCACGTTTCGGGTGGGACGCCGTGAGGCGCCGCGCCCGGCGAAGCGCGACGGTCGCGATGGCGGTGAGAGGGCGATCGAACAGCGACAGACGATTACGGCTCCGGATCGCCCGCGACGGGGAGCAGCAGCTTCGACCAGAGGAACGCGGCGAGCGCCGCCCCGAGCAGCGGCCCGATCCAATAGGCGAGATGCCCGTGCCAGTCCAGCGCCACCAGGGCCGGCCCGAACGCCCGCGCCGGGTTCAGGGCCGCTCCCGTGAGCGGGCCGCCGACGAAGATGGCCGGGATCAGCGTGAGCCCGATGGCAAAGCCTCCCACCTTCGGCGCGTGCGGCGAGACGCCCGTGCCGAACACCGCGCTGACCAGGAAGAACGTGAGGACCGCCTCCACGAACACCGCCGAGGTGAGCGTGACGTCCTGGGCAATGCGCGGGACCCCGAGGCTCGACGCGGCGCCCGCGCCCGGGACCAGGGCCTTGATCACGAACACCGCCGCAACCGCCGCCGCGAGCTGCGCCACCACGTACAGCACCGCCCGCCGCAGATCGATGCGCCCGGCCGCCCAGATGGCGAACGTGACGGCGGGATTGAGGTGCCCGCCCGAGATAGCCATCGCCATGGTGACACCGATGGCGAGCCCGAACGCGTGGGCGAAGGCGATCCCGCCCACGCCGAAGAGGCCGCCCCGGGCCGCGTCGACCACCACGGCGCCGCAGCCGACGAAGATGAACAGGAAGGTGCCGACGAACTCCGCCGCGACAGGACGCAGGGTCGAGCGCATCGCAGGGTCTCCTTCGCGCTGGTCGGAATGCCTCAGTGCCTGCCGGTCAGCACCAGACTCGCGTTCACGCCGCCGAATCCGAACGAGTTCGAGAGCGCGACATCCGCGCGGGTGGCCCGGCCCCCGCCGGGAAGGTAGTCGAGGTCGCACGCCGCGTCAGGCGCGGTCAGGTTCAGCGTGGGGGGCAGCCACCCGCGGGCCAGCGCGAGCGCTGTGACGGCCGCCTCGATCGCCCCGCTCGCGCCCAGCGGGTGGCCATAGTAGCCCTTCGTGCCGCTCACGGCCAGGCGCCGAGCGTGATCGCCGAATACCGTCTTGAGCGCGGCCGTCTCCGTCGAATCATTGAGCGGCGTGGACGAGCCGTGGGCGTTGACGTAGCCCACCGCCGCCGGATCCTCCCGGGCGTCCCGCAGGGCCAGGGTCATGGCGCGGGCCGCCTCGCGCCCGTCGGGCTTCGGCGCCGTCATGTGGTGGCCGTCGTTGGTGAGGGCGTAGCCGGCCACCTCGGCGTACACCGGGGCCCCGCGGGCCACCGCCCGACCGAGCTCCTCGAGCACCAGGACGGCGGACCCCTCGCCCATCACGAACCCGTCCCGATCCCGGTCGAACGGGCGGCTCGCGGTGGCGGGATCGTCGTTCCGCGTCGACATGGCGCGGATCACCGCAAAGGCACCGAAGCAGAGCGGGGCCAGCGGCGCCTCCGCCCCGCCGCAGAGCATGACGTCGGCCTCCCCGCGCTGGATTGCGCGCAGGCCGTCGCCCACCGCCACCGTGCCGGACGCACAGGACATCCCGTTGGTCGCGTTGGGTCCCGTGAGCCCGAACGCGATCGCGATGTTGCAGGAGACCGCGCCGCCGAACACCGTGAGCGCGAGGTTCGCGTCCACGGCCCGGAGGCCGCCGAGTTGGTAGGCCGTCGCCTGTGACTCCGCGTGCGCCACGCCCCCCAGCGCGGAGCCCATCATGACGCCGATCCGATCGCGGTCCTCGCCCGCGGGATCCACGCCGGCATCCCTCAGCGCGAGCCGGGCCGCGGCAACCCCGAGCTGGGAGAAGCGGTCCAGCCGGCGCAGCTCCCGCGCGCCCAGATGATCGCCCGGGACGAAGTCGGGGATCTCGGCCGCGATGTGACTGCGGAACGGGGACGGGTCGAACCGGGTGATCGTGCGGACGGCCGACCGGCGGGCGCGGAGTCCGGCCCAGAGGCCCTCCACCCCGGTTCCGATCGGTGTCACGCACCCGATGCCGGTGATCACGACACGGCGTGTCATTGTTCGGCCTCCCGGCGCACCCCCGCGAGCGTCCGGGACGCGATGCCGTGGATGAACACCGGGCCGATCACCCAATCCGCCGCGAAGCGTCCGATCAGCGGCCAGCGGGGCCCGGACCACTCGTGAACGATCTCCACATGGACCTCCCCGTTCCCGCCCTCGAAGCGCCACTCCACGTCCATCCCTCGCGTGAGGCCTCCCACATGCCGGTACCGGATTCGCCCGCGCGCGGGATCCGGGGTCATCTCCGAGATCCACCAGGTGGGCCAGCCCACGGGGCCGAAGGGACGCCACGCCGCCATCTCCACGACGGCTGCTTGCGGCGGCCGACGTTCCAGCACCCGCACCCACCGATAGTGGCCCAGGAAACGCGGCCACTGCTCGACGTCGACCGCCACCGCGAACACGCGGTCGAGCGGCGCGCGGATGATCGCCCGGTCAACCGTTCGCACGCCGGCTCCGCCACCAGGTCACGATGCGGAACCCCGGTCGCCGGCGGATCGTTCCTCGCACCCCGGCGTCGGCGAGGACCGCGCCGAGCTCGTCCACCGTGAAGCTGCGCCGGACCGACAGCACGCCGTCCCGTCGCGTGACGGCGTGAAAGCCGAGCACGTGCGCGGCCGTCCAGATCCCCGCGGCCGCGAGCGGCGTGCGCCGCGGCTCGCAGAGCACGACTCCCACCCGCGCGATCCGGTCGAGCGCCCGGACCAGGGTGATCGCCGATGCGCGGGTGAAATGATGGAGGAACTGACTGGCCAGCACGACGTCCGCGCCGCCGTCCGGGATGGGCAGCGCCCTGGCGTCGGCCAGCACGGCGTGGATGCCGGCACCGCGGACCATGGCCGCGGCGGTGCGGCTGTTGTCGAGCGCCACCGCCGTGACGCGGACGCCGTGACGGGCGGCGCGGCGGACGACCGCGCGGGCGATGTCGCCACTGCCCGAGCCGACGTCGAGCAGCGTGAGTCGCGAGCCGGCCGCCACCGGTTTCAGGAGCTGGGCCACGCCGTAGGCCGCTGCCGCCCGGCCCCCGAACAGCGCGTTGGCGACCGCGATGTCCCGCAGCGTGGCCCGCGCGAGCGGCGCGGGGCACGTGGGGTCGTCGAGCGTCTCGACGCCGAGCGGCGACGGGTCGAGCGTGATCACCGGAGCTGGCGGTAGGTGCCGTGCACGTGGAGCAGCGGGGCGCGGTCGGTCACCGCGCCGTCCAGCACGCGGCCCAGGAAGATCGTGTGATCGCCCGCCGGGTGGGCGCCGTCCCGGGCGCAGATGATGTGGGCCGCCGTGCCGTCGAGGATGGGGACGCCCGTGGCGTGCGGACGCCACACGCAGTCGGCGAACCGGTCGGGATGATCCACCGAGAAGCGCCGCGAGAGCCCCTCCTGGTCGCCCGCCAGGACGTTCAACCCGAAGTGCTCCGCCCGCGCGATCGTCGCGTGGAAGTCCGCCGCCTGCCAGACGCAGACGAGGAGCAAGGGCGGATCGAGCGACACGGAGGCGATCGCGCTCGCGGTCATGCCGGCGGGCTTGCCGTTGCCGTCGCGCGCCGTCGCCACCGCGACCCCGGTCGCGAACGCGCCGAGCAGCCGCCGGAACCGGGTGGGGTCCATCGCGCTCACGCCACCAGCCTCCAGGCCACCGACGCCCGCAGGAGATGGCGTGGAGGGACGAAGTCGCCGGTCGCGCCGACGAGCAGATCGGCAAGGGCCGGCCGGCGCGCGAGCCGCGCCGCCACGTGATCGAGCAGGGCGGGCCGGGTCACCACCGCGCCGATCGCGCGCTCGAGCCACCACTTGGGAGTAAAGACCCGGCGGCGGTCCCGATCATAGTCGGCGAGATCGGCGGCGCGCAGCGCGCCGCGGTCCACGGCGTCGCGCACGCGCGGGGCCAGCAGCTCGGCGCCGCGGAGGGCGGCGTAGATGCCCTCGCCGGTGAACGGATCGAAGAAGTCCGCCGCGTCGCCTGCCAGCGCCACGGCGTCGCCGGTGGCGCGCACCGTGTGTCTCCCGAACGGGCCCACGGCCTGCACCGGGGTCACGATGCGGGCGCCCGCCATGCGGCGCCGCACCGCGGGCACGCGGTCGAGCAGCGCCTCGAGGCGGGCCCGGACGTCCGGGCCGGGGGGCATGGCGCGGCGATCCACGACGGCTGCGATGTTGGTCAGGCCGCCGCCGACGTCGGCGAGGCCCACGTAGCCCCCTGCCACCACGTGCATCTCGCCGACGTCCCCCATGTCCGCCACGCCGTAGGCCCGTGCGACGAACGCGGTCCGCGTGCGGCCGGAGCGGCGGGCGACGCCCAGCGCCTGCGCGACGCGTGAATGGAGACCGTCCGCGCCGACGAGCAGGGCGGCCCGCACGGTCTCGCGCGTCCGTCCCGATCGGACCCGCACCTCGACGCCCGATGGGCTCGCGCTGAACGACTCCAACAGGGTCCGCTCGCGGAACGTTGCCCCGCGGGCGGCGGCGGCCGCCGCCAGAATCGCGTCCAGCCGCTCACGAGGGAGCGCGAGTCCCCACGGCCGGAAGGGAACCGCGTTCACGACGGCACGGAACCGGCCGACGAAGACCGTGCCCCCCGGACTCACGACCTGCATGCCGGTCAGACGGGCCGCCCCGCGCGCCACCTCGTCGAGCACTCCCAGCCGCTCCAGCACCCGCCCCGCCTCGGGACTCAGGTACTCGGCGCACGGCTTGGGCCGGGGGAACGCCGCTCGTTCGATCAGCAGCACGCGCAGGCCACTCTCCGCAAGGAAGGCGGCGGTGGCGCTGCCCGCGGGGCCGGCGCCGGTGACAACCACGTCCCAGCGTCCCGTCATCCGGTGCGCCTGTCAGCCGGCCGCCAGGACCGCGATCGCGGCCCCGGCGCCCGTTCCGAGCACGTTTACGACGTCGTTCGTCATCCAGCGCAGTCCCCTCACGTGCACCGCGGGCGACGCACAGTGGCGGCGTGTTTCGACGGTTTGCCCGCATACGGCGCAGGCGAATCGCGCCTGCACGCTGGCCCCGAGTGCGGAGTCGGCGAGCATACCCGCCACGCCGGCGGCCGTGATCCAGGTGACCGGCGCCGGTGCGTGCGCGGCGCGCGCGAGCACGGCGATGATGGCGGCGCCGGCTCCGCCCCCCAAGGTACCCAGCAACGTGACACCTCCCGAGGTCCCCGCCGTCACGGGCCGGCCGGTCGTGATCAGCCGAGGGGGACGCCGGCTGCGGCGTCCCAGCTCCGTGGCCCACGTGTCCGCCTGCGCGCCGGCCAGTCCGCCGGCCAGAATGGCCCACCCCAGGGACGGCGCGGCGGGAATCACCAGGCCGCCCAGGGCCGCGGTCCAGCCGTTCGCGAGTACCTGCACGGGGCGCCGGCGCCGTTCTCCCGCGCCCCGCGGTGAGAGCAGGCTGCCCGATACGAAGAAGGTGCCGAGCAGCGCCAGTCCCCCGAGGCCGCTGCCGGACAGCACGCACACGCCGATGCCGCTGGCCGCCACCGCCGCGCCGGCCGTGAGCCAGCCCGCCGCCCATCCGCCGAGTGCCATGGTGGCGGCGATCAGCGCGGACCGCGCCGGCGTCATCGCGAGGCCGGCGGCTCGGGACCGGAAAGCAGCTCGTCGAGGATCCGCCGCCGGAGGTGTGCCGGCGCGCCGCGCGCCCGCGCGTGGGCTTCGAGAAACCGGAGGTAGGCCGTTTCGAAGTCGGCGAGTTCGAAACAGTGGGCGCAGTCCGCGAGGTGCGCCTGGACCCTTGCTTTCGCGGCCGCGGACAGCTCCCCGTCGAGGAACTCGTACAGCTGGTGGGTGACCGCTCGGCAGTCGATCGGCTCGGACTCGTTCATGATGCGCCCCGCCTGGTGATGTACCCGGCCTCCACCGCGTAGTCGTACAGATCCCGCTGGAGAATCTGCCGCGCGCGAAAGAGCCGGGACTTGACGGTGCCCACAGGCGTGCCGACGGCCGCCGCGATCTCGGCGTACGTCAGCCCTTCGACGTCCGACAACACCAGCACCTCGCGGAACTCCTCCGGCAGCCGGTCGATGGCGCGGATCACGTCGCCATCGACGAGCCGGTCGAAGAAGGTGCGCTCGGGATCCGCGTCCTGGACGTCCCGAAAGACGGTAAACGGCTCGATGTCCGTCACGTCCACGGTGGCCGGACGCCGCTTCTCCCGGCGATACTGGTTCACGAACGTGTTCCGGAGGATCGTGAGCAGCCACGCCTTGGCGTTCGTGCCCGCGCGATACTGATGCCACGACCGGAAGGCCTTCAACATGGTCTCCTGCGCCAGATCTTCGGCCTCGGTCGGGTTGCCGGACAACCGCAGCGCTGTCCGGAAAACCGCATCGAGGTGCACGAGCGCTTCGCGCTCGAATCCCTCGCGATCGGGCGGGACGGATGGAGGCACCGGGCTCTCCTGCGGCTGCGGCGTGACGATGCCGCATAGGATGCCCGTCGCGTGCCGGGCCCGCAATGCCTACTGGTTCCCTCCTCCGACCCTTGGTATGTTGCGCGCGCCAACATGCCCTCCCCACTTCCGTGAACGCGCGGCCGCGTGCCGGGGTTCCGGCCACCCTCCCGCTGGCCCTCCTCGAAGCGCTCCGAGCCTCCGATGTACCGCAGCCCGATGCGCTCGACGAACACCTTGGGGAGCTGGGTGCCAAGCGCCTGGGCCTCAACCGGACGGTCGAGGTGCAGATCGAGCGTCTCGAGCAGGAGGCGCGCCGCGGCGCGGCGGTTTCCGGCGCCGAGTTCGCGGCGCTCCAGCGTCTCGTGGCCCGCCGGCCCGACGCCGGCGTGGTCTTCAGCGATGCGGGGCGGCGCGCGGCCCGGCGGGCCGTGCGGGAGCGCGGGGGCGTGACCCGGGCACTCATGCGGGTGCTCCCGGGAGACTGGGCTCGGGCCCTCGGATTCCGCGTGGCGCGGCGGCTGGCGCGCGGGGTCTTCGGCGCGGAGCTGGATCGGGGGAACGGGTCGGTCCGCGCGGTCCTCGGTCGGACGCTGGCGGTGGTGACGGATCCCGGCCCGGCGTGTTCCTTTATGGGGTCGGCGCTGGCGGAGCTGCTGCGGCAGCTCGCGGGGTTCGACGGCGCCATGGTGCACGTCTCGTGTCGGGCGCGTGGAGCGGACGCCTGCGCGTGGAGCGCGGCGCCGACCGGTCCCCGCTAGCGGAAAGGAGTGGTCGAATGGGTTTGCTCGAACGACTCGACCTCGTCGCGCTGCAGGCGACGCTGAAAGCCCGCGGGCTGGACGGGTGGATGATCTACGACTTTCACGGCCTGAACCCCGTGGCGGCGCGGGTGCTGGGAGTCGGAGGGATGGGCACCCGCCGTCTGTTCGTCCTGCTCCCCGCCAAGGGGAGACCGATCGCGCTGGCGCACCGGATCGAGCTGCAGCCGCTCGCGGGATTCCCCGGCGAGGTCCGGCCGTACGCCGCGTGGCAGGAGCTGCACGCGCTCCTGGGGACCCTGGTCAAGGGCAAGCGACTGGCCATGGAGGTGTCGCCCGACGACGAAGTGCCGTACCTGGACCGGGTGCCGTGGGGGGTGGTGCAGCTCGTCGAGCGTCTGGGTGGTCGCGTGGAGTCGTCCGCCGACCTCGTCACGCTCTTCTCGGCGAGCTGGAGCGCCGCCGAGCTCGCCGATCACCGCTACGCCGCCGAGGCGCTCTCTCGGATCGCCCGCGAAACGCTGGCCGAGGTGGTGCGGGAAGCCGGGACGGCGCGGGAGTACGAGGTCCAGCAGCGAGTCTGCCGCCGCATGACGGCGGCGGGCCTGGTGTGGGACCATCCGCCTATCGTGGGGTTCGGCGCGAACGCCGCCAACCCGCACTACGAGCCCGCCGAGGGCGGTGACGCGCTGCTGGCCCCCGATCAGGTGGTGCTGCTGGACCTGTGGGGCGGGCGGTCCCTGACCACCGTGTTCGCGGACCAGACCTGGATGGGCTTTTCCGGATCCGCCGTCCCGGCGGAAGTCCAGAAGGTCTGGACCGTCGTACGGGATGCCCGGGACGCGGCCATCGTCCGGCTGCAGCAGGGCCGCGCGGCGGGGGAGGCGGTCACCGGTGCCGCACTCGACGCAGCCGCCCGGAGTCACATCGCCGCGCACGGCTACGGGGAGTACTTCGTGCACCGCACCGGCCACTCGATTGACATCAACCTCCACGGCTCGGGGCCGCACCTGGACTCGTTCGAGACGAACGACGTGCGAGTGCTGCTGCCGGGGGTAGGATTCTCGGTCGAGCCCGGCGTCTATCTCACGGGTCGGTTCGGGATCCGCAGCGAGGTCAACGTGGTGCTCAGTCAGGACGGGGTCGAAGTGACGCCCGCGGACGTCCAGAGGTCTCTCATTCTAGGGGGGTAGCGGCGGGGGCAATCCCGCACCCGGTCCCCGAGGGTGGCCGGGTCGGGCGGCCCACCCTTGCGGGATCCGGTCCGGGCTGACAGAATTCCGTTCACTCGCGCCTTCACCTTGGGTTCAGAATTGATTCACGATCTCTTGGCA
>Ga0214473_10010340_pt1 | contig 10979 bp, 6 predicted proteins | sample RVTome_7_FD_203509 | JGI IMG/M metagenome (GOLD analysis project Ga0214473, IMG submission 203509) | Soil microbial communities from uranium-contaminated site in the Upper Colorado River Basin, Wyoming, United States - RVT98D197 | ecosystem: Environmental > Terrestrial > Soil > Contaminated >...
ATGGGAGCGGGTGACGGGCGCCGTGACGGCAATCGCGTCGGAGCGCCGCCCTTATGAGAGTCAACTCAATCGTCCCGACGCCAGCGTCATCGCTTGTGCTGCCCTTCCGCTTCCCGATGGTGGGACGCTACTCACCTTTAGCGACATTTCCGATGCCAAGCGCGCCGAACGGGCGTTGATAGAACGCGCCGAGGCGCTGGAGGAAGCCGACCGCATCAAGACGACTTTCATTCAGCACGTGTCTTATGAGCTCCGAACGCCGTTGACCAATATCATCGGCTTCACCGAGTTGCTGGGCAGCCCCTTCGCGGGCGAGCTCAACGCCAAGCAGCGCGACTATCTGGACGACATCAGCCTATCGGGCAAAACGCTGCTTTCAATCATCGACGACATTCTCGATCTGGCGACGATCGACGCCGGCACCTTCGAGCTCAAGACGTCCATTGTGAAGGTTCGCGAAGTGATCGAGGCAGCAACGCATGGATTGCGCGAGCGCTTGAAGCAAGGCGTCGTCGAGCTTGAGATTACGATCGCGTCGGATGTCGACACGCTGGAAGCGGATGGCCGCAGGGTGACGCAGATCCTGTATAATCTTCTGTCCAACGCCATCGGCTCGTCGCCGCAAGGAGAGACAGTCGTGCTCAGTTGCAGCCGGGATCATTCGAGGCTCGCTTTCACCGTGGAAGACAAGGGCTGTGGCATTCCGAGCGAGTATCAGCCCTTCGTCTTCGACCGATTCGAGAGCCGTTCGCTCGGCTCGCGCCGGCGTGGCGCCGGTCTCGGCCTGACCCTGGTGAAAAGCCTCGTCGAACTGCATGGCGGCACGGTGGCGCTGGCGTCGGAGCCAGGGCGTGGAACATGGGTGCGGGTGCTACTGCCGCTCCAGCAGGCTCTCCGGGCTCACGAGACGTCTTTGGCGGACCAATCCTATCGGTCAAGCCGCGCGGGATGAACGCGAACTGGACTCTCGACGATGTCGACCTGGTTCGACTCGATAAGCTCGCTAGCCGCATCGCCATCATTCTGAAGCCAGGCGACCTGATCGCGCTTGAGGGCCCGCTCGGTGCCGGCAAGACGACGTTTGCACGCGCGCTGATCGCGCGGCTCGGTGCCGGCGGCGAGGTGCCAAGTCCGAGCTTCGCTTTGGTGCAAAGCTACGAGACGGAACGCTTCCCGATCCATCATTGCGACTTCTATCGGGTCGAGCCCGCCGAGATCGAGGAGCTTGGGATCGAGGATCTGCTCGACGGCGGCGTCGCAATCCTGGAATGGGCGGATCGCGCGCGAGACTGGCTGCCCGCAGATCGCCTCGACATCGCGATCGACGAGACGGCCGAGCCGAATCTGCGGCGCCTTGTGCTCAGGGGACACGGGACTTGGGGCGCAAGACTGACAAGATTGCGGGAGCTGTGCATTTTTCTCAATGAGACCGACTACGCGGAGGCGGCATCGGATTATCTTCAGGGTGATGCCTCGGCACGCGGCTATGCGCGGCTGAAGCTCGGTCGTCGCGACGCAATCCTGATGAATTCGCCGAAAGCCCCGGATGGTCCTCCGATCCGCGATGGCAAGCCATACTCTCAGCTCGTTCACCTCGCCGAGGACGTGACGCCCTTCGTCGCGGTGGCCGGGGCTCTCCGCGAGCGAGGTCTATCGGCGCCAGCCATCTATGCCTTCGATCTGAGCCGTGGCTTCATCGTGCTCGAGGACCTAGGCGACACGACGTTCAAGCGTGCGTTGGATAGCGGCAGCACCATGCATGAGCTCTACGGGGCGGCGGTCGATGTTCTGCTCGCCATCGCGGGCCAGCCTCAGAGCGAAATCTTGCCGATCGAGGGTGGCGGCCCCTACAGACTGTCACATTACGACGCGGACGCTCTGCTGACCGAGGCCACGCTGGTCATTGACTGGTATTGGCCGGCACTCCACGGCAAGCCGACGCCAGAGGCTGTCCGGAAGGAGTTCTCGAGGCTGTGGCAGACATTGCTCAAAGATGCCGCAGCGGAAGATCAGACACTCGTCTTGCGGGATTATCACTCCCCCAACCTGATGTGGCTCGAGAAGCGCGAAGGCTTGAGGAAGGTCGGGATTCTCGACTTCCAGGACGCTTTGATCGGCTGCGCCGCCTACGACCTGGTGTCGCTCCTGCAAGATGCGAGGCTGGATGTGCCGGAAGCGCTTGAAGCGGAGCATCTGGCTCGCTACTGTGCCGCCCGAAGCGCCAAGACAAAGCAATTTTCGAGCGACCGATTCCAGACGCTCTATGCCACGCTTGGCGTGCAACGCAACTCTAAGATCCTCGGCATCTTTGCACGATTGGCGAAACGTGACGGCAAGCGCGGTTATCTGGCTCATATCCCGCGGGTCGCGCGTTATCTTGCACGCGACCTCGACCATCCCGCGCTCGCAGAGCTCAAAGCTTGGTATACGCGGGAACTCCCCAATGCAGAGACGCTCTCGGCGCTTTCAGTTTGAGAGTTTAAGTCCATGACGCGCGCGAAGACCGCGATGGTGCTGGCGGCGGGACAAGGCGCGCGCATGCGTCCGCTCACCGACAAGATTCCGAAACCGCTGGTGACGCTTGCCGGCCGCGCGCTGATCGACCATGTGCTCGACCGGCTGACGGCGGCACGTGTCGAGAAGGCGGTGGTCAACGTGCATTACCTCGCCGATCAGATCGAGGCGCATCTTCGGTCCCGCCGGCAGCCGGAGATCATCGTCTCCGACGAGCGGGACCTGTTGCTCGACACCGGCGGCGGCGTGAAGAGGGCGTTGCCTCTCTTGGGCGATGGTCCCTTCTTCATCCATAATTCCGATTCGGTGTGGAGCGAAGGCGTTACGCCCGCGCTCGACGCGATGTTGCGTCAATGGGACCCGGAACGCATGGACTGTCTCTTGCTGCTCGCACCGCTTGCTTCCAGCCTGGGGTATTCCGGCAAAGGGGATTTCAGCATGACGCCCGACGGAAGGCTCGCGCGCAGAGGTGAGCGTCAGGTGGTGCCCTTCACCTTCGCCGGCGTGTCGCTTTGCGACCGGCGCCTGTTCGAGACTGCGCCAAACGGGCGGTTCTCGTTGAACCTTTTGTGGGACCGATCGCTTCAAGCGGGACGATTGTTCGGCATCCGACTCGAGGGACGTTGGATGCATGTCGGAACGCCGGAAGCGCTGAACGAAGCGGAGATTTGGTTCGAACGTGAAGGCGCCTAACGGCACGCCAACGCGCCCGAGGCTCTATACGATACCGCCTTCGGCGCCCTTCCTCACGAGCCTCGCAAGAGCCGTGCTCGATGGCGTATTGCCCGTTGCAGGCGGTCCCAAGCCCGACAGGTTGACGCTGCCGCAAACGACGATCTACCTGCCGACGCGGCGCGCCGCGCGCGGCCTTCGCGAGGCCTTCCTCTCGGTGTCCGGTGGAGAGGCGTTGCTGCTGCCTCGCATCCGCACGCTGGGCGATCCCGACGAAGACGAGGCGATCATTTTCGCCGCGGGCGAACTTACAGGGGACAGGATCGATGCGGATGCCGGCGCGCCCACGATCGGCACGCTGGAGCGGCGGCTGGTTCTGATGCGGCTGATCCTGGCTTGGAGTCGGACTGAGCGAAAAGACATAGTGGCTGAAGACGAGTTTCTGTCGGTTATCCCAACGATTGCGACCGCCGCGCACGCCTCCAACCTCGCCGCCGATCTCGCTCGCCTCATGGATTTCGTCGAGAGCGAGGAGGTCGATCTCGGCTCGCTCCGCTCGCTGGTGCCGGAGGAGTTCGCCGCACATTGGCAGCTTACGGTCGAATTCCTGAAGATCGTCACCGAGGCCTGGCCCACTTATCTGGCGGATCGCAAACTTGTGTCGCCCGTCGCGCGGCGAAATTTGCTGATGGCGCTCGAAGCGGAGCGACTTGCAGCTTCGCCGCCGCCAGGACCGGTCATCGCCGCAGGCTCGACGGGAACGGTTCCGGCGACGGCGCGGCTCTTGCAAGTGATCGCTTCATTGCCAAATGGGGCCGTCGTGCTGCCCGGACTTGACCGGAACCTCGATGATGAGAGCTGGGCACGTGTGGCGACGCATCAAGAGCATCCACAGTTCGGCATGGCCGAGCTCTTACGCAAGCTGGGTGTCGACCGCGACGAGGTTGCGCTTCTACCGGGAAGCGCGCCGGAGGAAGCGCAAGAGACGCGGCTCCGTTTCGTCAGTGCGGCGCTACGCCCATCGGGCACGACCGAGCTCTGGCAGGAATTTATCCACACGTCCCCTGACCTAGGCGACGCGCTCTCCTCCTTGCATATCGTTGAGGCGCCGACGGCACAAGACGAGGCCGAGGCCATCGCCCTGATCTTGCGCTCCACAATCGAGGTGAAGGGCAAGACCGCGGCTCTGGTCACGCCCGACAGGACACTCGCACGGCGGGTCGCGGCGCGGCTCAAGGGTTTTGGTCTCGCCATCGACGATTCCGCCGGAACGCCTGTGGTCCGCACCGTGCCAGGCGCGTTTCTCGATCTCGTGCTTGAGGCAGCCGAGGCCGATTTCGCCCCGCCGGCACTGATGGCTTTGCTCAAGCATCCTGCTCTTCTGCTGGGACGGCGCCCTGGAGAGGTCCGCCCCGCGGCGAGAGAGCTGGAACTTGCTCTATTCCGCGAGATCTACCTCGGGCAGGGGCTGGACGACGTTCAGTCGGCGCTGGACGGCTCGTCCGGAGGCGATTTGAAACGCCGCCGCGCACTCCCCGGCGAGACGCGCCAAAAGCTTTCGCGGCTTATCGCGGATCTCAAATCGGCCTTTGCACCGCTGACCGATCTCTTGGCCGCGCCCGGACTGCAGTCCGTCGCCCGGCTCGCCGAGGCTCATTCCGCCACCGCAGAGAGGCTCGCGCGCGACGAGAGCGGATCTTCGGCGAAGCTCTGGGCCGGCGATGCCGGCGAGGCGCTCTCCTTGTTGCTGGCGCAATTGATGGCCGAGGGCGGCAATGTGGAGATCGATGCTGGAGACTATCCAGCCTTCTATCGCGGCCTCGTCGCCAACGAGGTGGTACGGTCACGCATCCAGGCGCATCCGCGCCTTTTTATCTGGGGACCGCTCGAGGCTAGACTGCAGCAGCCGGACGTCGTGATCCTCGGCGGCCTCAATGAGGGAACATGGCCGCGCTCGCAAGATGCAGGGCCTTGGCTCAGCAGGCCGATGCTCAGCAAACTGGGACTTCCGACGCCGGAGCGGCGCATTGGACTCTCGGCGCATGATTTCGCCCAAGGACTTGGCGCACCGACGGTCTATCTCACCCGCGCCTTGAAGGTTGACGGCGTGGCGACCGTGCCCTCGCGCTGGCTGCAACGCCTGACGACGCTGGCAACAGCGGCGAAGTGCGATTTGCTGCTGGCGCCCGATCAACCTTGGGTGGCTTGGGGTCGCGCACGCGACAAGGTTGCCACATTCGAGCCGGTCGAGGCGCCGAAGCCATGCCCGCCCCTTGAGGCGAGGCCGCGAAGCTTGAGCGTCAGCCGCATCGAGCGATGGATCGCGAACCCCTACGAAATCTTCGCCCGCGACATCTTGAAGCTCGAGCCGCTCAAGCCGCTCGGGGCAGAACCTGATGCGGCGCTGCGCGGTCAGATCGCCCATCGCATGCTGCAAGACTTTGCGACGCGTTATCCTGACAGTCTGCCGCCAGACGTCGAAGCGGAGCTGGTCGAAGCCGCCGAGAGAGCGCTTGCTGCCTTCGAGGACAATGCGCGCGTGATGGCTTTCTGGCGTCCGCAATTCAGCTGCTTCGCAAGATGGTTTGCTGCGAGCGAGCCTACGCGGCGGGCGCATCTGGCAAGGACGCTCACCGAGATCTCCGGCAGTTGGACGATTCCGATCGGTGACGGTTTTGAGCTCAAAGCCCGCGCCGATCGCATCGATCTCCTAGATGACGGCTCGGCCGCCATCTACGATTACAAGACCGGAGCACCACCGAACTCTAAGCGTGTCGCGGAGCTGGTGGCGCCGCAGCTGCCGCTTGAAGCAGCGATCTTGGCGAAGGGCGGGTTCACGTCGCTGGGCATGCGTGAACCGAGTGGCCTCAGTTACATCTACATCACCGGGCGGCTCGAGGGCGGGGAGCAGCAGGACGCTGCCGACGCGGCAAAGACGAAGGCGCTCGCGGAGAATGCGCTGGACAGTCTGACGAGGCTGATCGAGCACTTCAACGATCCCACCACACCGTACGAAGTGAAGCGGCGGCCTGGTCCCTTCGAGTCGGCCTATCGCTACGATGCCTATGAGCAGCTCGCGCGGGTGAAGGAATGGGCAATCCTCGGTGAAGAGGAGTTGCCATGAGCCAAGAGACAGTCATCCTCGTCTCCGATGCGAACCAATCGCTTGCTTCGGACCCGGAAGCGTCGGCCTTCGTATCGGCCAATGCCGGCACAGGAAAGACGGAGGTGCTGGTTCGCCGCGTGCTCCGCTTGTTGCTCGCAGGTGCCGGACCGCAGCGAATTCTCTGCCTCACCTATACCAAGAACGCGGCCGCCGAGATGCAGAACCGGCTGCTGAAGGAGCTTGCCAACTGGGCGATCGTTCCGACCGCGAATCTGCACCAGCGCATCGAGGGCCTCACGGGAATGGTGCCAGGGGCGAAGCTGCTCGATGAGGCACGGCGGCTCTTTGCGCGGACCCTCGAAGCCGAGGGCGGCCTCAAGATCTATACCATCCACGGCTTCTGCGAGCGCGTGCTGCAGCGCTTTCCGCTGGAGGCCGGGATTGCCCCGCATTTCGGCGTGCTTGACGGGCGCGATGCGGCTCTGCTGCGGGTCGAGGCCTTCGATGCCACTATCGCGCGGATTGCCAGCGACAGCGACAGCCCGCTCGGTAAGGCCTTGGCGACGGTCCTGAGCCGAACCGCGGAATCCCAACTTCGCCTTATGGTCGATCAGGCGCTCGATCGGCGCTCAGCGCTCGGCCGGCCGCATGGGCGGGGTGCGGATTGGTCCGAGGCGGAATGTAGAGCGCTCAAGCGCCCGCTCGGCGTCGAGCATGAGCGCGAGGAGGCGTTGCTCGCAGCGATGTCCGCTGTGCTTGACGATGGGCTGGTCGATGGTCTGCTCGCCGTGCTGTCAACAAACGCGCCGACGGCCACCGATCGCGATCTCGCGGCCGGGCTTCAGGCCGCCAAACAAGCATCAGGCGAAGCCCGCATGGCGGCGCCGAGGTCAATCTTCTGCACCAAAGACAACAAGCCGCGCAAACAAATGTGCAGCAAGGCCGTCGAGAAGGCAGCGCCTGAGCTTTGTAGCGCGCTCAAGTCGGCGCAGGATCAGTTTTGCGCAGCGGACCTCAAGCTCGAACATCTGCGTGCCGCGGAGTCGAGCGTGGCATTGCTCGTGCTCGCCAATGAAATCCATGCCGAATACGAGCATCGTAAAAAGGCGGAGGCGGCGCTCGACTATGACGATCTGATCGCCAAGACCGTGAGCCTGTTCGTTGATGCCGGAGCGGCTCCTTGGGTGCTCTACAAGATGGATCGCGGCATCGATCATGTCCTGGTCGACGAAGCGCAAGACACCAACCCGAAGCAATGGGCGATCATCCAGGCTCTGGCCGAGGAGTTCTTCGCCGGTCAAGGCAGCAGCGACAGTTTGCGAACTCTGTTTGCCGTCGGCGACGAGAAACAGTCGATCTATAGCTTCCAGGGCGCCGATCCGGCGCGTTTTGCCGAGGCCGCGCGAGACTTTCGTACGAAGGCGGAAGCTGCGGGGCTCGCGTTTCACCGTGTGCCGCTCACGCTCTCCTTCCGCTCAACGGAACCCATTCTCCAATCGGTCGACGCAGTGTTCGCGCAACAGGAGGCGGCGAAAGGCCTGACCTGGGGAGAGACGACGATCACCCACATTGCCAATCGCAAGCTGGTGCCGGGCCTGGTCGAGCTGTGGGAGGTGGAGGAAGAGCCCGACGCACCACAAGTGCCCGCCTTCGAGCCTTGGAAGGACCAAGACGGCGGCGTGCGCGCCGTGGAGCGGCTGTGCCAACGCATCGCCTCCACGATCAAGGCCTGGCTCAACGGCGCCGAGGGCGGCGTGCTCGCGAGCGAGAAGCGAATGGTCAAGGCCGGCGATATTCTCATTCTCGTCAGGCGCCGCGACCCTTTCACCACACCAATGATCCGCGCGCTGAAGCATGCCGGCATTCCGGTCGCGGGCGCCGACCGCATGCTCTTGATGCAGCAGCTGGTGGTGCAGGATTTGGTGGCGCTCGCCGATTTCCTGCTGATGCCGGAGGACGATCTCGCGCTGGCGGTGGTCTTGAAGAGCCCGTTCTTCGGGCTCGATGACGATGCGCTGTTCGCGCTCGCGTATAACCGAAAGGGTACATTGTGGGCCGAGTTGAAAGCGTCGAACGATCCGCGCTTCGCAGCGGCCAAGATGCGGCTCAGAGACTGGCTGTCCCGCACTGACCTTACACCACCTTATGAGTTCTTCGCCGAACTGCTTGGCGCAGAAGGCGGATTGATGCGGAAGCGGCTGCTCACCCGGCTTGGGCCGGAAGCCGCGGAAGCCATCGAGGAATTTCTCGGTCTCGCGCTCGCCTATGACCGCGAGGCAGCGCCATCGCTGCAAGGCTTCGTCACGCAACTCCGCGCCGGCGACCTCGAAGTGAAGCGCGACATGGAGCAGGACCGCGACGAGGTTCGCATCATGACCGTGCATGGCGCCAAAGGATTGCAGGCGCCCATCGTGTTCCTGCCCGATACGTGTCAATTGCCGAGGACCCCCGGAGCGCGACTCTACGAGTTGGAAAAACAAGGCTCCCCGCCTGGCGAGGTCGGCCATCTCATCTGGCCCGTGGCGAAACGGAAGCATGACGTGATCGAGGCGGCCAAAGCGGCTGTGCTGGAGGCCGAGATCGAGGAATATCACCGACTGCTCTACGTCGCGATGACGCGCGCACGCGACCGGCTCTATGTTTGCGGCTGGCGGGGTAAGAACCAGCTCCCCGATGGGTGCTGGTACACGCTCATCGACACGGGGCTTGCGGGCTTGCTGAGCCCGGTCAAAGGCGCCGACGGTGCGCCGGTGCGGCGTCTGGAGCTGAAGCCCCAGGAGCGGGTCGAGGGCGGCAAGGACGCGACGATAGAAGCGCCGGCGATTGAACTTCCCGATTGGGCGTTGACGCAAGCGCCGCCGGAGCGGTCCCCGTTCGAGCTCCGTCCTTCGCGGCTTGCGGTGGGGCAAGTCGAGCCATCATCGATCGAGGCCGAACAGGTGCCGCTCGGGCCAGCTGCGCTTGCGGACAATGCGCGCTTCGCACGCGGTCGTCTCGTGCATGCGCTGTTGCAGTATCTGCCTGAACTTGGCATCGAGACTCGTGAGCGGGCGGCGCGAGCTTTCGTCGCAGCGCGCGGCGCCGATCTTCCGGAAGCCATCCGGGACGAGATCGTCACGGAGACTCTCGCTGTCGCCAACCACCCCGAATTTGCTCCGCTGTTCGCCGCCGGGAGCCTGGCCGAAGTCCCGGTCGTCGCCTTGCTCCGCGAGGCTCCTGACACGATCGCGCTCAGCGGTCAGATCGACCGACTGGCGGTGCTCGGCGATGAGCTCCTGATTCTCGACTACAAGACGAATCGGCCGTCTCCCTCGCGGCCGGAAGACGTGGCGCCGGCCTATCGCGCGCAACTTGCGGCCTATCGATTCGCGCTCCGCCGGCTGTTCCCCGGGAAGCCCGTCCGGGCTGCATTGCTGTGGACGGATGGCCCGAGACTCATGGAAATTCCATCAAATATGCTTGATGACGCGGAGTGCCGCATGCTGCAAACAGTCCCCAAGCCTTGACGTTGAGGGGGGTGTTACCTAGGTTCCCAGCAACGTTGAAGCATTGGCCGGACCGGCCGCGACAGGAGAAAATAATGGCCACAACCACGGTTTCCGACGACACTTTCGAAGCCGAGGTGCTCAAATCCTCGACCCCCGTGGTCGTGGATTTTTGGGCAGAGTGGTGCGGGCCCTGCAAGCAGATCGCGCCGGCGCTCGAAGAGATCGCGGCGGAGCTCAAGGGCAAGGTCAAAATCACAAAAATGAATATCGACGAGAATCCGCGCACGCCCACGCAGTACAATGTGCGCGCGATCCCGACGCTGATGATCTTCAAGGATGGTGAGCTCGCCGCCACCCATACGGGTGCGCAAGCCAAGGGCCGGCTCGCCGACTGGATCAGCGGCACGCTCGATCTGGCGACCGCGTAGCTTCCAACCGATTTTTGCGTTTATGCGGCGGGGCTAGGCTCCGCCGCAGCTATGTTGCGAGTCTGGCGCTTCCCAGCTCTCATTGGTGCGGAGATTGGTCGCCTTGTAGATCTTGCCGCGATCATCGCCCGGCGGGCAATTCTCTGGCACGCTGACGAGGCAGACTTTGACCTTGTCGCCAACCTTCGACCGCCTGGCAGGCGCGATGGTCTCATAGGAAATCTGAATCAGACCGTTGTCGTATTGCACCACGGTGCCGCTGTCGGGCGTGCCAAGGCGGGTGGTCACTTCTTTGATGGTCGTCTCGCTGCAACCGCCAACTTCCGTCGGCAGCGAGGCAGCGTTGGCGCTAGACGCGAAAACGATGACCGCGGAAGCGATTCCATTTCGGACTGAGCGCCGCATCATCGGCTCCTCCTTAAGCGTTTAGCTTGAGCACGTGGCCCGCGAGATAGAGCGAACCGCAGATGAGGATGCGCGCCGGGCGCCCGTCCAACGCGGCGCGGGATTTCAGCAGCGCATTGGTCACGCTCGTTGTCGGAACAGTGTCGAAGCCTTCGGCGACGGCGATTTCGGCGAGCGCCTCGCTCGAGAAGGCGTTCTCCTCCTCCTCGATCGGCACGGTATAGATCCGTTCAGCAAGGCCTTTGAACGGCGCGATGAAAGCATGCGCGTCCTTGGTCTCCATCATCCCCCAGATCAGGTGCACCGGGCGCGGCACCCGCTCGTCGAACTCGGCAAGCGCTTGCGCCAATACGCGCCCGCCGGCTT
>Ga0214473_10010341_pt1 | contig 10978 bp, 9 predicted proteins | sample RVTome_7_FD_203509 | JGI IMG/M metagenome (GOLD analysis project Ga0214473, IMG submission 203509) | Soil microbial communities from uranium-contaminated site in the Upper Colorado River Basin, Wyoming, United States - RVT98D197 | ecosystem: Environmental > Terrestrial > Soil > Contaminated >...
CCCTCGCTGAGCCTGGTCAGCAGCCTTGTCGCCTTCCGCGTACCGATGGTCCTCAGTCTGAGCAGTCTCCCTCCGCCCGGCCTGAAGGTGTCGGTTCGATCCTCACCCGCCGCTCGCCTGCCCCATGCCAACCACCCTGGCCAGCTGCTCGCGGCGGCGATCGTGGGGCGGTCCTGGAACCGGTTTGACCGGATCATCTGCTGGACCCAGTACCTGATGCGGGAGGCCATCCGGCACGGAGTCGAGCCCGGGCGGGTCCACCACCTTCCGATCGGCCTCGACCTGACCCGCTTCGTATCCACGCCGCCGCGTTCGGGAAAAGGGCCCCCGACCTTCCTCTGGTTGGGATGGGCTTCGCCCGACCGCGGGGTTGAGATGCTCGTGCGGGCATTCCAGCGGGCACTGGGAAGGATGCCAGGCGCCAAGCTGGTTCTGGCCGATCGAGGACCCAACTCCGGCGCCGCGGCCCGCCTGCATGCCGGTACCCTGCGCCGATTGCAGGCCGGCATCCGGCGCGCAGGGATCCACGCCTCGATCGAATGGACGGGATTTGAGGCCAACATCTCCAGCCTTCTGAATACGTGCGACGTCGTCGTGCTGCCCTTTCCGGTGGCCGCAGGCTATTCGCACCCACCGCTCACTCTGCTGGAGGCGATGGCCCACGGCAAGCCGGTAATTGCCTCCCGGATTGGCAGCCTTCCCGAGTTTGTAGAGCACGGAAAGGAAGGCCTGCTGGTGGAGCCGGGAGATGAACTGGCGCTGGAGGAGGCGCTGATTCAATTGGCGACGGTCGATCGGACCGAGATGGGGAGGCGGGCCCGCGGGCGGGCCGCTCGTCTCCCGAATTGGGAGAGCATAGCCAAGCGGACCGTCACCGTATACGAGCAGGCCTTGGCCGCCCCCGCCGGGCCGCGGCCGAGCTGAACCACGGTGTTGTTGACGATCCATAGAACTGCTGCTGTTATCATACGAACCAGCCGCGTGAAGCCACCCCCCAATGACAGTCCTACTCGATCCAACCCGCAAGACGATCTGCCTGTATCACAACGACCCGGACGGCTGCTGCTCGGCTGCCGTCGTGCGGCGGGCTTTTGGCCCTTCGCTTGTCCTGCAGCCGCTCGAGATCGGCGATCCGGTGCCTTGGGAGGCCATCGAGGCCTGCCTACAGGTGGTGCTGGCCGACTACTCGCTCCGGCTGGAGGACATGTTGCGGCTGCGGGACGGCCGGAAGTTGGTCTGGATTGACCACCACAAGACTTCTCTTGAGCAGCTCAACCCGGCCATGGCAGCAGTCCCGGGAGAACGAGAGGATGGAACCGCAGCCTGTGTGCTGACCTGGCGCACGTTCTTCCCGGATCGGCCAGTTCCCCGGGCGGTCCAGCTCATTGGCGACCGCGACGTCTGGCGCATGCAATTCCCCGAGACCCGGGCCTTTTCGGAAGGTCTCTATCAGCTCGACTTGAATCCCGCCAAGGACGATCCGTGGGGGCCACTACTGGACGACGACCGGGCGCGGCTGCAGGAGTTGACCGAGCGCGGCGGCCTGCTCTACGAGGCCCGTCTGGCGGGCATCGCCGACAGCGTGGCCCGCTACGGTTTCGAGACCGTCTTCGAAGGCCACCGCACGCTGGCGATCAATCACCGGGGAAGCGGCGATATGGGCGAGTACATCCGGCAGGCCGGCTACGCCGTAGCCTACTGCTACGCCGAGACGGTGCGCGCCGGACGGCTGCAGACGGTGGTCACCCTGTACTCCGCTGGGGTGGATGTCTCCGAGATCGCCCGCAAGTACGGTGGGGGCGGGCACCGCAGCGCAGCGGGCTTCCAGCTCACCCGTGGGGATCGGCCGTTCCCCCAGGGAAGCGAAGGCCCGCTGCCGGGTTAGCCGTCCCCGCGGTCAGCCGTCGGCGGGAAGCTCGAAATCGACCACCAGAGGAAGGTGGTCGTAGTAGTCAGACAGCAGATCGAGCAGCACATCGCCGGCCTGCAGCCCCAGCGGCTCCAGCGCCTCATCCGACAGCAGCGTCGTGTTCAAGATGAAGGTGTTGCCCAGCTCGAGCGCTGAGTCGCTGTAGAAGATCCGGTCGAGCGCTCCCCACGGGAACACCGGCGAATCGCTTCTCCAGGTATAGAAATCGACTCCCAGCCCATTGTGGCTGGGATGCGCGTCGGCCAGCGGGGTCTCGTCCCAGTCCGGCTGCAGATCCTCACCGTAGCTCGCCTCATCGTAGATGTCTCCGCGCTCCAGGGTGCGGGCGTGCAGGGCCGGGTCGGTGGTGTAAATATTGAAGTCGCCCAGGATCACGAAGGGGGTCTCGGACTCCAGGTCGAGCCTGCCCCCGGGGGTCTTCAGATCGCGCAGGTTGGCCATGATCACGTCGGCCTGCCGGGAGCGCAGCAGTACGTCCGAGCGGCCGCCACCGGCTTTGAAATGGGCACAGATCACGAAGAGATCGATCGATCCGTAGGTCGCCTCCGGCAAGTCGATCAGCGCAGCAGCCTGCTGCAGATCGAGCGGATACAGGCTGGTGACCAGCTGGTATCCGGCTTCCTGCAGCCCGAAGCGGGTCGCGATCACGTTGTCGCGCACGTTGGCGACCTGCCAGGGCTGATCGGGAGCAGACCCGACAGTCCGGCCGATGAACTGGCTGAGTTCCTGTGCCCCGCGCAGGTAGTTGATCTCCTGCAGGCAGATCACATCCGGCTGGACGGCACGCAAGATCCGGCCAAAGGCTTGCCCCCGGTCGAACTCCCGCAGCTCGTGGTTCTTGGGGTCGTTCTTCGGAAAGATCGAGTCCCAGTTCACGTTGTAACTCATGACCCGAATGCTGTGGGCAGAGGGCCGCTGCAGGAAATCGGTGTCTGCGCTGCGCGTGGCGGTCGGGCTGGACGCTGGGGTCGGTTGCGCGGGAGCGTCGCTTGGCGCCGGGCTTGGCGCTGCCGCGACGGCCGTTTCCGCCGTTGGGGTCCCCGGGAGGCTGCAGGCTGCGAAGACAATCCCGAGCAGGGCAACCAGAAGTGACTTCATGGGCTTACCAAAAAGACAATCTCCCACGGGGGCGACCCCGTGGGAGACTGTGCTCGAGATCGAAGTTCCTTGGCTATTGGGTCTCCGCCACGAGCTGGGCGGCCGTTTCGTTCAGGGCGTCCAGGATGGCGACGACATCCGCTTCGGTAGCGGCATCCACGATGGCGAAGTAGGCGTCCTGGATCTCGCCGCGCACTGCGCCGTGGGCCGCCAGATTGGGTTCGGCCTTGGCGCTCGCCAGCAGCTCCAGTGCTCCAGCCCAGATCGGATCGTCGGTCGGGCGGGTGCCCACGTCGGTCGTGGTCTGGGACGGGAAGAAGCCGGTCCGGCTGATCCACAACGATTGACCTTCGGGCGAGGTCAGCCACTTCAAGAACAGCCAGCTGGCCAGGTCCTGGTCCGGGTTGGTGCGCACGACGCCAATCATCTGTCCGAAGGCGTTGACATAGTTCGTGCCGTCCGGTCCGGGGAAGGCGATCGCGCCCCACACGTCCGTATTACCGGCATCGTCCATGGCCGATTGCTGGAACGGAATGCCGGCGGTGGAGCTGGTGGCGAACAGGGCCAGCCGCCCGGCGAACTCAGGATTCGGGAAACTGGGGGTGGACAGCGTGCAGCCGCTGTCGATCAGGTCTTTGAAGTACATGGCCACATCGATGGCAGGCTGGTTGTTCAGCACATAGCCGGAGCCGTCCTCCGCGACCACGTCACCACCAAAGGCCCAGATCCACGGCAGCACAGTGGAGGCGCCGGGGAAGTACACGTAGCCACCGGTACCGTCATTGTCGGGGTTGTCGTCGGCGTTGTTGGCCGCCGCGGCCGCACAGGCCTGCTCCTTGAATTCGGCGGAAGTCTTGGGCGGCTCCGGAAAGCCGAGTTCCTGGGCCCAGGTGTGGTTGTAGAAGTTCACCTGCGCCGACTGGTGCATGGGGATGCCCACCTGGGTCCCATCCGGCAACGTGCCGGAGCTGTAGGGGCCGGGGTAGATGGCGGCGTGCTCTTCGGCGCTTAGCCCGTAGATCGGGTCTTCCAGGTACTGATTCAGACCGGCGATCACATCCAGGCCGTACCAGCGCACCAGCCCGTTGGCGAAGCCCATCGTGAGGGTCGGCAGTTCACCGGTTGCGATGGCGGCATTGACGGCGGTCTCCAGATCAGCCTGGCTGCCCTGGGAGATCTCCGTCACCGTGATGCCGTATTCGTTGGAGGCGTTGAACTCCGCCACAACGGCCTGAATGCCCTCGTAGTTGGCGCCGGTTCCGAAGGCGTGCCACCAGACAACGGACTGGCCGGTGGGGTCGGCGTCGATATTGGACACTGGTTCGGTCGGCATGACCGGCGCTTCCGTGGGCTCCGCCGGTGCCTCTGTTGGAGCGGGCGGAACCTCAGTGGGGGCCGGCGTGGGTGTCGCGCAGGCTGCCAGCAAGGCGGAAATGAGCAGGCCTGCCATGAAGTACTTCACGAACTTCTCGCGTTTCATCTTCTTCTCCTCAGGATTGGTCTCGAGAGTTCCAAAGAGCCGCGGCATTTGCGCGGCATGGCGGGTCAGGCGGGGATTGGCCGGTCGGCACCTCCTTGAATGCGGTTGGCGATCGCTGGGCAGTTGGGTTCAGCCGAGGGTTCGGCCGGCTACCCCTTGAGTCCACTGCGAGCGATGCTCTCGGTGAATTGCCTCTGTGTCAGGAAGTACAGGATCAGAATAGGGAGGATGGTGATGAAGGAACCGGCCATGATCAGGTGCATCTGGCTCCCCCCATCCTCCACGAAGTTGTAGAGACCCACCGCAATCGGCAGCCACTGGTCCGTGTTGGTCACCAGCAGCGGCCAGGCCAGCGCATTCCAGGTGCCGATGAAGGAGAGCACGATGATCACCATGATCGGGGCGGTGGACAGCGGCAGCACGAGTTGCCTCAGGATGCGCAAGTGGCCGGCGCCGTCGATCTTGGCCGCGTCAAACAACTCGTCCGGAATTTGAGCGAAGAACTGTCGCAAAAGGAATACGGAGAACACGCTGCCCATGAATGGTATGGTCAGCGCGGGCCAATTGTCGATCCAGGGGATCGGTCCCACCCGCCCCAGCCAGGTGACCGTGAGCAGGTTGGGGATCATGGTGACCATCCCCGGGATCATCATCGAGCTCAGCAGGATGCCGAAGATCAGACTCTTGCCCGGGAACTCCAAGCGGGCGAAGGCATAGGCCGCCATCACGCTCACACACAACTCGCCCGCCAGAGTGATCCCGGTGATCAGCACGCTGTTGATCAGGTAGGTTGAAAACTTGGCGGTGGTCCAGGCCTCGATGTAGTTCTCGAAATGCAGCTCGCTGGGGACCAACCGTCCCCCGGTCGCCTCGCCCAGGGACATCAACGAGGTGGAGATCATCCACAGAAATGGAACCAGGGAAACCGCGGCTCCCAGCAGCAAGACGCCGTAGCTGAGCACTCTCCCGACGTCGATCCGCGGCAGTCGCAGGTCGAGTCGCCCCGCCCTTTCTTCGGCGAGATCACGCGCCCGGGCAGCCGCGTCAGCCATAGAACACTCTCGATCCCTGCACGCGATTGTTGATGAAGGTCAAGCCCAGGATGATGGCGAACAGAACAAAAGCCATCGCCGAGGCATACCCATAGCGGGTCTTCACGAAGAATTCCTCGAAGATCACCACCCCGATGGTATTCAGTGTCCCGACCCCGCTCCCGACCGATTGACGCAGCAGCCACAGGATGTTGAAGGCCTTGAAGGTCCCCATCACGGCAATGAGCGACAGGAAGTAGGTGGTCGGGGACAGCAACGGAAAGGTCACGTGCCGGAATACGTCCCACTTGTTGGCGCCGTCGATCTCGGCCGCCTCGGTCATCTCGGAGGGGATGTTGCCCAGGCCGGCCAGGTAGATCACCACGTTGTAGCCGACGAAGGTCCAAACCGAGAGCATGATGACCACCGTCAGTGCCTGGCTGGGACCGCCCATCCAGTCCGCCAGCAAGGTGGACAGGTCCGTGGGCAGCCGGGCCGGCAAGACCGCCTCCGGATACCCCGCGATTCCGAGGGCGTTGGCCAGCATGGTCAGGATCCCCCCCGGCTCGCGCAGCCAGCGCTGGGCCTCAACCCCGAGTAGCGCCAGCCCCCGGTTGGCGGGCGACTGTTCGCGGTCCGAGAACATCAACCGGAAGATGGTGGCGCTGGCGATCGACGGCGTGACATAGGGCAGGAAATACAGGACCCGGAAGGTGCTCGATCCGCGTACCTTCTGAAACAAGAGCACCGAGAGGAAGAGCGCGATCGTGAGCTGCACCGGCACCGTGCCGGCTGAGAAGAAGACCGTGACCTTGAGACCATTCCACAGATCGGGATCGCCCGAAGCAACGACCGTGGGGATCTCGATGATCAGGAGCACCGCCCCGACCATCAGCACGGTCGCGGCCAGGATGCGGACGGCCGAATGGCGGTTGGAGGGCTGTCCTGCCGCACTGCGCCAGGCGAACCAGGCCAGGATCAGCAGCAGCACACCCGAACTGATCACAATCAACTGCGGCCAGATGCCGGGGTCCTCGCCGGTTTCGACGGCCGCGGCGTAGGCCTCACCGACGGCGGTGAATGCGAGGTACAGCAGTCCGAGGCCGGAGGCGGCCGAAAGCCATCCCAGGGTCAGATCGGCCTGATACCTGGCGTTGTTCCTGCGCCGCAGCCACAAGCCGGCCGCGATGCCGAGCACCATCGCCAACAAGATCAGGCGCACGAACTGCTGCCAGGTGGGGAAGACCGTCTCGGCGTAGAAGGCCTCGCGCAGGAGCCCCATGAACAACTCGCGGGTCCGCTCCAGCCCCCGCATCTTGGGGGCGATGTCCAAGAACTCGGGCAGCTGGAGGAAGGACCAGCGCAAAAACGCCAGCACGGCCGCGGCGTGGAAGGCGGCCGGTACTGCCAGCGGCCAGGGGTTCACGCGATCAACCCTGGATTGTCGATGCACCCGGCGAGCCAATAGGGCCGCGCCGATCACGGCTCCCACGCCGAGGGCGAACACGCCGAAGTAGGCGAGGTTGTCGATGATGTCGACATAGTTGGCCAGCCCGCGGAATTCGTCCCGCACGATCAGCCACTTGTGCAAGCTGACGTAGAGGGCGAAGCCGACCGGGAAGATGCCGAAGGTGAAGATCAGCAGCAATCCCGGGGCCAGCATCAGGTAGGCGGTCAGGTACTCGCGCAGATGCCGACCGCGCCGTCCAGTGAAGATCTGACCCAGCCTGCTTTCTTGGATCCAGGGGATCTGCATTGCGCTCGTGCTTGTCGAGCATCCGCTCCTGATGACTGGGACTCGACGACTGCTGCCCGGCCGGCGACCTCACCGCGTGGCCGACGGTCCTAGGATACTACGAAACTCTGCGGGTGGGCGACTTCCGCCGGTCGGATGGAGGGAGCTCGCCGGGTTCCCCGGCGAGCTCCCTTTGTGGTCTCACACTTGCTGAACCAATCCGGCACGGCCCCTGCCTGTCACGCGCCGGGAGTCCTGGGGCGCGGCCCTGCTAGCTGGAGGGTGTCCCGCCCGACTCGGCGTTCTTCCCTGCCGGCCCGGGCGGACCCTGGGGGCCGGGGTCGCCCTTTTCGCCCTTGGCTCCGGATGGACCCTGCGGACCTGCCTGCCCCTTGTCGCCCTTGGCTCCAGGCGCGCCCTGCGATCCCGGCTCCCCCTTGGGACCAGCCGGGCCTTGAGGCCCGACGTCGCCCTTCGTACCCAGGGGGCCCATGTCCCCCTTCTGCCCCTGTTGCCCGGCCTCACCCTTCTCGCCTTTCAGGCCTACCTGTCCTTGGGACCCCTGCATTCCCACGTCGCCCTTCGGCCCCGCGAGGCCCGGGTCTCCCTTGTCACCCTTCGATCCCGCGGCTCCGGGTGGTCCTTGGACGCCGAACGCCCCGGTCGCCCCCGCAGGTCCTGCATCACCCTTGTCCCCCTTACTGCCTTGCGGACCCGGTCTGCGCTGCAGCTCCCCCAGCCGCTTTGCGAGCTCATCCAATCGAGCCTCTACGGCCTCCAGCCGGGCAGCCGCCGAGGGCTTTCGGCTCACCGGGGTTGCACGTCCTGCGGGCTTGGTGCGCTTTGCTGCGGCAGGCTTCGACGGGCGCGCGGCCGAAGCTTTCGGCCGGGGCCCTGGCTTGGCCCGTCCCGTCGAGGACTGCCGTCGTGCCACCTTCTTCACTGCTCTCTTGGCCATCTGATCCTCCTCCTGCATCAACTCTTGGATTGTCGCGCCCTTCCGAGTCAAAAGCCTGACGAACCCGCAGGCCTGGTTCCCTCAGTCTAGAATCCGGAGGAACAGCCCGGGGGGCCAGGGCCAGGCACGGAGCTTTCCCAGATAGTCCTCCTCGAGCAGCAGTGATCCGAGCTGGTCCTTCATGCGCTGCATGCTGGAGACATCGGCAGAAATAACTCTGCACCGGTCAGCAGGAGCCCGAGGACGGCAGCCGACAGTCCGGGAGGGGTCTGCAGGGTCTCCGGGAACACGGCCACAAAGCACGAGATCAACACCACCGATATCACGGCGGTCTGGTACGTCAGGTTGGAGAAGGCGAACATCGGCTGCCAGTCGTACAGGTTCACCTTCCCCGCAGACCGGTGCACTGCGTCCACGGCAGAGAGCTGCCTGACGAGATAGTACAGGCCGATCAGGATCGCTGTGCTGTTGATCCAGCCCAACAGCAGCAGTGTCGTGTCGGGCAACTCCTCGCCGGTCAGCAACCCCAAGAAACTCGGATCGAGTCGCAACAGCGTCCACATGAAGGCGGCCCCCAGGATGAGGCCCAATCCGACCGAGGGCCGGCCCAGAGTGGTCAGTCGCGCCAGCGCTCGCCTGTAGTCATCCGGCGTGGCCTGGAGGGCAGGCTGGAAGCGCGCCAGAGAGCGCGCCGCGACGCTGTCGACGTAATGAATGCTGGCCAGGACAATCGGCGTGTACGCACCGGTCCAGGTCAGCCGCAGGCTGAGGTCGGGAAAGGCCAGGCTGCCGGACAGCCAATGGGTCAGGTGCAAGCCTCCGGCCAACAGCGCGGCTGCCAGTCCGTAGACCGCCCAGGGCCCGACCGAAGTGCGATCGAGGCGCGCCTGCAGCTGGTCGATCCAGCTGCCAGAGAAGGTCAGGCCCGCCTCTGCCTGGTGGCCCTTGTCCTTCGGGGGAGCCGGCATTAGAGCCAATCCTTGCGGATGAAGACCACGACCACCACCAGCGAAATCAGAACCGCGGTGCCCATGGTGATGAAGAAGGCCTGCGGATGCCGCTGGAATGGGAGGTTCAGGTTCATGCCGTAGATGCTCGCGATGAGCGTAGGCAGGGCGAGGATGATGGTCGCCGAGGCCAGGAACTTCATGACCACGTTCAGGTTGTTCGAGATGATGGAGGCAAAGGCGTCCATCATCTGGCTGAGGATGCCAGTGGACACATCCGTCATCTGGATGGCCTGGCCGATCTCGGTCAGCACGTCTTCCAGCAGATCTTCATCCTCCGGATACATCTGGAAGAGCTGACCTTTCTGCAGCCGGGCCATGACGAGCTCATCGGACCGCAGAGCGGTCGTGAACAGCGTCAAGGACTTCTGGTACTTGAGCAATTCGAGCACTTCCCGGTTGCGCAAGGACATTTGCAGCTTGTCCTCCAGCAGCTCCACCTCCCGGTTGATCTCGGATAGGTAGTGAAGGAATTGCTTGCCCGTCTCCAGAAGCACCCGAAGCAGGAACCGATTGCGCTTGGCCGTGTCGAGGCTTCGGACCCGTCCGCTGGCCATCTCTTCCACGACCGGATTGCGCATCTTGGAGGACGTCAAGACCACGCCATCGGTCATCACGATGGATAGCGGGACGGTTGTGTAGGGGATATCCGCCTCCTTGCCCACATCTACAGGGACGCGGATGATGATCAGATGGATTCCGTCCTCCTTCTCGGCCCGAGGGATCTCGCCCAGATCAAGAGAGGAGGTGATGAAATCCTGGGGGATAGCCAGCTTCTGGTGGGTTTCTTCGATCTCCGCCGGGGTGGGATCCACCAGGCTCACCCAGCATCCTTCGGCGAACTCATGGATTTGTTCGAGGTCAGTCCCCGGTGTTCGGCGATAGATGACCAATCTCGCCCCTCCTCGATCAGCGTGCTCGGGCCGGGGCCTCGCGCAGCCGAAGGCGCCGTCGCCCAGGCCGTGCAGACACCCCAACTCCACGAGGCGTTCGTCAGGACCGGAGCTCGAAGGGATTGGCGGAGCCGCGGTCACGACGCCTGTCGTCACTCCATTGTACCGAGATAAGTTCCATGGCGTCGTCCACCCGAACTTGAGCAGCATTGTTTCGGCCAATTCGGGTCGCAGTTCACCGCTAACCTTGAGCCCCGGACCGCCTTCGGGTATGCTTGACGGCCTGCCAACCCCGAGCACAAGGCGCAATCTGATGGGCGGCTTGGCCCCTGCGCGAACTGAGAGAAGCAACCACTCCCTCCGCTCCACACTTCGGACAGCATGGCTACTAACGCTGCTCGGCTGACGCCACCAACGGAAACGGCCCGCCCGCAGAAGGTCATGCTGGGCGGCATCACCGCGCTGGCGCAAAGCGCCTGGATGGGGTTCGCCCTGGCCTCCAACGTGCTGGAGCAGCTGCGATTGGCGCCGGCCGGCATCCTACAGCGGCTGTCGGTGGTCCGCCCTGGCCTTCCCCGCCGTATCCAACTCAGGGGGTTGTTGACCCGCGAATTCAGCATCGGCGAAGCCAGCTTCATCCTGATGGCCTCATTCTTTCTCTCCGCCGGGCTGGGGGCGGTGCGACAAGTGCTCTTCAACGCCCGCTTCGGGGTCAGCCCAGAGGCCAACGCCTACTATGCCGCCTTCCGTCTGCCCGACACCCTCTTCAGCCTGATCGCCGGCGGTGCGCTCTCCAGCGCCATGATCCCGGTGCTGCTCAATGCCAGGGAGCAAGAGGGGGAGGCC
>Ga0214473_10010342_pt1 | contig 10978 bp, 6 predicted proteins | sample RVTome_7_FD_203509 | JGI IMG/M metagenome (GOLD analysis project Ga0214473, IMG submission 203509) | Soil microbial communities from uranium-contaminated site in the Upper Colorado River Basin, Wyoming, United States - RVT98D197 | ecosystem: Environmental > Terrestrial > Soil > Contaminated >...
TCGCGGGTGAGCCTTTATCAACTGCTCAATCGTTTCACCTGCTGAGAGTTTTTCGAGAATCAAATCAACGGTAATGCGCGTGCCTGAGACAACAGGCTGTCCCATCATAATTCTTGGATTTGAAACTATCATTTGTTGAGTCATCCTGAACCTCTCAATTATTAGTGTGTCACTCTTAGGGAGCGTTCGTGCAGCCGCAGGGCCTGACTTGTCATGTGAGAGACCTTGCGCTACGCTCGGGGTGACGTGTCTCGAGGAGATTGCTACGCCACAGCTGCCCTGGCGGACGGTGCCAGGGAAGAGCGGCTCGCAATGACACAAACGTTATCCCATCGGCATGTGATGCTTTGCTGCATAGTGACCGGTAATGTAGTGGTACAACTGCCGCTCGAGATCGGTCAACAGACTGCTCGCGCCGATGCGGAACAGATTGGGCATCAGCCATTCATCGCCAAGTTCCTCTTTCATAAGCGATTGCCACGCCATGGCCTGCTTGGCGTTGCTGATCCCACCCGCGGGCTTGAAACCGACTTTGTATCCGCGGCGTTCAAGATACTCACGGATGGCGCGCGTCATTACCAGACTGACCTGCAATGTAGCGTTGACTGTTTCCTTGCCTGTGGAAGTCTTGATGAAGTCCGAGCCAGCCATCATCGCCACAAGACTGGCCTGATAGACCTGCTTGAGCGTGCCCAGGTCGCCGGTGGCAAGGATGGTCTTCATGTGAGCCGCGTCACCGCAGGCCGCGCGAAACTCGCGTAATTCATCGTAGAGGGAATGCCAGTCGCCGGTCAGCACATGGTAGCGCGAGATGACCACATCCACCTCGCGCGCGCCGGATTCAATCGCCTGCTCGATCTCGCCGATGCGTTGAGGCAGGGGAGTCTGTCCGGCAGGGAAACCTGTTGCAACGGAGGCAACCGGAATGCCAGTGCCGCGCAGCGCCTCCACCGCATCTTTGACGCGATTAGGGTATACACACACCGCGCCCACGCTAATCTTCTCGCCATCCAGTCCCAGTCTACCGAGCATATCCTGACGGATGGGCTGTCTGGCCTTCGCACACAGGCGTTTGACGCGTCCGGGCGTGTCATCACCTGCCAGCGTGGTCAGGTCAATACATGTTACCGCGCGCAAGAGCCAGGCTGCCTGCCAGTCCTTTTTGACGGTACGCCGTCTGGGCAGGGACTCGACCCGCCGCTCCACCGCGCTCTTGTTGACGTGTGCACCCATCACCCAATCCAGATCGAGCGGGGTGCCGAGGTTACGATGGTTTTTGGAAATCATGGGATAAACCTTACCTTGTCAAGTCCACAAAGTGCACGATTTGCAATGCAACTCTTGCGATTAATATATCACACTCGGATGAGGAGAAAATTATGAGGATGGGAATGATTTTCTGATGCTTAAGGACATTATACAGCGGTTAAGAAGGAAAATAATAAAGAAATAGTCTCGCCTTCCGCATTCAGTTGTTTCCAGTCTTCGCCTAGCCGATTGAAAATCCCAAGAAATAAGCCTGCGTCCTATACTAGCGACGATTAAGGCGACTTTTTCAAGCATCCTCGGACTACGGCCCTGTTCCTGCAGAAAAAGACGCGACCCTTCTATATTTTCGCCAAAGAACCACGCCGCCACTACATAGGTGGTCATCCCTACTGCATCACTCATCCCTCTTTGAGGGTTCTCGTAATGATGAAATCCTTTCAAAATATGGTCGCAAATGTATTAAACGGCTACAATTTGGGTATCCATGGGTCGCCTCGCTTCCGTTGTTTGGGATGGTAACCATAACTGTAGCAGAAACCCTATGGATCTAACATCAAGGCAGCGACTTGAGTTAAGTGTGATTCTAAGAAATGAAGATTCAAACGAAGTCCCATCAGCAAAAAGAGGATTTCCATGTCTCCTAACGGTATACTTATTGCTGAAGATGAAATCTCGGCTGCTAAAGAATTAAGAGAGCGGCTGGAAGGGCTGGGGTATAAAGTTGTTGATGTTGCGTCTTCGGGTGCAGAAGCAATGCTGAAGACAGAAAAACTGCATCCAGAAATCGTTATAATGAATATTCGCCTTAAAGGCAAAAAAGACGGTATCCAAACCGGCAGTCTCATTCATGCTCTTCACGATACGCCCATTGTTTACATGATTGACTATAGCAATCAGGCCACGATACGGCGCGCAACAGCCACCGAACCGTTTGGCTATATCTTTAGACCGTTTGACGAAAAGCAAATATTCGCAACCATTGAGACTGCCCTGATAAGGCACCAGCTGGAAAGAAAGCTTCAACAGAGCAGACAATGGCTTAATACTACATTGACAAGTATTGGCGATGGTGTAATCGCTACCGATAAGCAGGGGCTGGTACGTTTCATAAATCCAATTGCTATGGAACTTACTGGTTGGCCTCACACGGATGCAATTGGAAAATCCCTCTATGAAATATTCTTATTAGTTGATGAGGCCTCGCGTGAACTGGTGGAAATTTCAGGTATCCGGGACAAAGAACCTCGAGCGGATCCAAAAAAGGGCTTCGAGGGTTTGTTGTTGCCAAGGAATGGACTGCCTGTCCCCGTCGAAGCCAACGCGACTTCCATTCAAGATGGAAAAGGCAGAGTGTATGGAATGGTTTTGGTATTTCGAGATGTTACTCAACAAAGGGAAGCAATGCAGGAAATCCGACATCAGGCAAATCGAGCGGAAGTCCTGATGCAAGTAGCTTCCCAGTTGAATGCCCAAATTGAACTAGAACCAGTTCTCAATATAATCTGTGAAATCACGAATCGAACACTCAAAGCTACAGGTACGGCAGTATTCCTCCACGATAGCAAGAAAGATGTCTTTCGGGATATGGCAACAACCAGCGAAAACCAGGCATTGAAGGCATATCAGGGAACTCGGTTCGAAATTCCCACAGATGTTTTTCAAGCGCTGTTGTCGCGCGAGAATCCGGTTGTAGTGATTCCAGACGTTCAGGCTTATCCTGAGTTGCCTTATTTTGAATTGTATAAAGAACTTAACATTCGAACGCTTGTGGTCGCTGCATTATTTCGCAAAGAATATCTAATTGGCGCATTAATCTCCATTTTTATTGAGAATCAAAAAATTCTCCCGGTGGACGACATTAATCTTCTAAAAGGATTGGCAGATCAGGCATCAAGTGCAATTCAGAATGTGGAACTGTTTGAACAGGTTCGAGCCGGGCGCGAGCACCAGCGAAAATTGGCAAAAAGCCTGGTGGATATTCAGGAAGCCGAACGTCGACACATTGCGAAAGAGTTACACGATCATCTAGGTCAGACCTTGACCGGCTTACAATTCATGCTTGAAAATGCGAAAAACCAAGCCAGTGGCACACAGAGATCGAATCTCGAAGAAATCCAAAAATCGGTCAGCGACATAATTGGGCAGGTTCGGGATATGTCCCTCAATTTACGTCCAAGTATTTTGGACGATTTAGGACTTGTTCCAACCTTACAATGGCACCTTGATCGTTATACGAGCCAGACAGGTATCCATGTCATTTTTGAATGTGATGAATTCCCCGAACGCTTTCCAACGGAGATCGAAATTACCGCATATCGGATTGTTCAGGAAGCTCTGACCAATGTGGCCCGTCATGCCCAAATTAAGGAAGTATTTGTAGGGCTGGTGCTGCAAGTGAATACCCTCTGGGTGGAGGTGCTTGATAAAGGAAAAGGGTTTGACTCATCAGTGGATTTTGATAAACCGACCTCAGGCCTTGGCGGGATGCAAGAGAGGGCTAGTTTAGCAGGAGGATATTTGACGATACGAACTTTTATCAACCAGGGAACTCAGATTTTGGCCGCGCTTCCAATAACGGGGAAACCACTCGAGAGGAGGAATCATGACCGTAACCGTTCTACTGGCTGATGACCACCCGATTGTCCGTCAGGGAATCAGGCATTTATTGGAGGCTGAATCAGATGTAAAGGTTGTAGGAGAAGCGACCGATGGCTTGGAGGCTGTTCAACTTGTAGAGAAGCACAGGCCAAATGTGCTGATAGTTGATATGATGATGCCCGGCCTAAATGGCCTGGAAGTCTTGCGACAGGTAAAAAAACGTTCCCCAGCAACTTTTTCTATCGTGCTCTCGATGCAGAGCGCGGATGCATATGTGGTTGAAGCGCTCAAATCTGGCGCGTCTGGTTACATTCTTAAAGATAGTGGACCGAGCGAGTTGGTTAATGCGCTTCGTCAAGTCATTCAGGGTCAGCGATTCCTGAGCCCCAAGCTTTCTGAAAGATTGATAAACGCTTATATTCAAACCTCTGATAAGACTGTCCTGGATTCGTACGAAACACTTACAGATCGCGAGCGCGAAGTCTTGCAAATGGTGTCTGAAGGCCTGACCACCCCGGAAATTGCGAGGCGGCTATCCATTAGCCCTCGTACAGTTGAACTACACCGCGGCAGAATGATGAGCAAGTTGGGACTTCGCAATCAAACTGACCTGATTCGTTACGCCTTGAAGCGCGGTATCCTGCCGATGGACGGCTGACTGGTTTTTGATGAAAGTTCCCGTCTAATATCAGACCCTCGGATTGCGTAGCTCCGAGGGTCCTTCATTCCCGTTTTAGGCTTGTGAAGAGAAGGTACGTAGTGATGGCCGGGAAAAATACGTATGAGTACCTATTTCCGTTTTCTTGAAAGCGAGGAAAATATATACAGGATAACAATCATTGGTGCCAGCTTACAATGACCACTCGGCGATGCTCATCATTGCACCAGTTTGATGCATTTGCTTTCATAAACAGAACAATTCAGAAAGATTCTATGTCCATTCCAACTATCCTCAACCGCCTAGCTCAAATTGAGAGTTTGACCGTCCCAACCAGCTTCCACTTCCTAATTCAGAATGAAGATCGGTCCATCCCAACTATCCTCGTTACCGACGATAATCTTGAAATTTCTTACTTCCTGGCGAAAAAGCTCTTGCCTAGTTTCGGCTACAAAACCTTGCAGGCAAGAACGGGGGAAGAAGGGCTGGAAATGATTCGTAAATTTCGCCCCGACCTTGCCTTGCTGGATCTGCAATTACCCGATATGGATGGATTGGATGTGCTGCGTGAGCTGGCAAAGGAAGGTCATACTGTTCCCGCAATTTTAATGACTGCCCATGGATCCGAGCAGGTTGCCGTAGACGCCTTCAGATTAGGAGTGCAAGATTACCTTTCTAAACCAGTGGATCCTGAAAGACTCGAAAAGGTTATCGCTCGAATTCTAAGCCAGAGAAATATGCAGGAGGAGAAGGCTAGGCTGACCTCACAGCTTGAAGAACAGGTGGCCTGGTTAACGACCCTTTCGCGAGTAGGGCAGAGTTTAACCTCTACTCTTGACTTAGATGAAGTACTTCGGAGGATTGTGGAGGCGGGAGTATACCTGACAAAGGCAGATGAAGGATTCCTTGCTCTAACCACCGGCAAGGGCGGCCAACTTTATCTGCGGGCTTCGAAAAACATCGAAGAGCAGCGTACCAGGACCATGCAGTTACTAATTACTGACTCCTTGATTGGTGAGGTAGTAAAAACCGGGAAACCCCTTCGCATTTCAACCAAGACAAATAACCTTCCACTAAAAGTGAGCACCGGTTATCTGGTCGCCAGCCTGCTCCATGTTCCAATCCTTTCAAGGGGGAAGACGCTTGGGGTTCTCTCAGTCAATCATCGGCAGAACCCAAATCACTTTCTGGTCAAAGATGAAGCTATGCTTACTTCGTTGGCAGATTTTGCTGCGATCGCAATTGAAAATGCAAATCTGTATGAACGATCCCGGAAGGAGATTTCCGAACGCGTAAAAGCAGAAGTTGCTTTGCGTGAAAGTGATGAACGCTATTCTCTGGCCGTCAAAGGCACCAATGATGGCATTTGGGACTGGAACCTGACCACTCATCAGGTCCACTATTCTCCGAGATGGAAATCCATACTGGGTTATGCAGATGAAGAGCTTGGCACCAGTCCAAAGGAATGGCTCGACCGGGTACATCCTGAGGATCGCAAACATCTAGAAGCTGCCATCTCCGCCTATTTGCAAAGCAGTGAGCCCCATTTTGAACACGAACACAGAATACTTCACAAAGATGGCACCTACTGTTGGGTTCTCGCGCGCGGCTTCGCAGTTAGAGGTGCAAATGGAAAGCCATTTCGTATGGCGGGGTCGCAAACCGATATCACGGATCGAAAACTTGCGGAAGAGAGTCTCATTCATAACGCCTTCCATGATACACTCACCAGCCTGGCCAATCGGGCGCTCCTTATAGACCGGTTGAAACAGACGATATCGCGTAAGAAACGACGGCCGGATAAATCTTTTAGCGTGCTTTACTTAGATCTCGACCATTTTAAGAACATCAACGACAGCCTTGGACATGCGACCGGCGATCAACTCCTGGTGACCGTTGCAGAGATACTCAACGCAAACATTCGTACTATGGATACGGTTGCACGCCTCGGTGGAGATGAATTCATCCTCCTTCTGGATGACATCCACGGTATGGAAGATGCATATGAGATTGCTCATCGCATCTTGAAGAGTCTTTCCACCCCTAAAAATCTAAACGGCCATGAAGTTTTCGTCACGGCAAGCATCGGCATCATCTCTTGCGAGATGGAATACGATGATCCTGAGCAATTACTGCGTGATGCAGATATTGCGATGTATTCTGCAAAATCGCGTGGAAGAGCCAGGTACGAAGTATTCAAGTTAGAAATGCGCAACAATTTTCTTGAGCAATTATCCCTGGAGTACGACCTGAGACATGCCATTCAGAACAATGAGCTGCGTTTAGCTTACCAACCCATCATCTCGCTAGAAACGGGCGCATTATTCGGGTTTGAAGCACTGGCTCGCTGGGAACATCCTGTGAATGGATGTCTCTCTCCCAAAGATTTCTTACCCATAGCAGAAAATACAGGCCTAGTCATGACGATCGACCACTGGGCACTTGAGACCGCAGCCTGCCAGTTCAGCGAGTGGTTGAAGGAGTTTCCAGTCGATCTACAGCTCTCAGTAAGTGTCAACCTTTCCGCAAAATATCTCCGCCATCGTAATTTGGTCGGGGAGGTGGAGCAAATCCTCAAAGAGACTGGCTTAGACGGCAAACATTTGAAGCTGGAAGTTACCGAAAGTGCAATCATGGAAAATAGCCAATATATCATGTCAACGTTGGAAAGGCTACGGGCAATGGGCGTAGATATCCATATCGACGATTTTGGCACCGGCTACTCTTCTCTCGCTTACTTACACCAATTTCAGGTTCAGGCGCTCAAAATTGATCGGTCTTTCATCAGCAATTCCTACAATGGAGAGCATAAGCCCGAACTTATAAGGACCATGTTGCATCTTGCGAGTGACTTGGGATTGGAAGCTATCGCTGAGGGTATAGAAAACAAGATACAACTGGACCAACTCCAAAAATTGGGCTGCAAATTTGGTCAGGGATTCCTTTTTTCCCCACCTCTGGATGCGAACGCTGCCAAGTCGATATTAAGAAAACTCCATGCAGGTCAACATCCTTTTGCTCACGTTGAGGATGGCGACTAGTGGCTACGTGTTTCGCCAAATCAATTTATCAATCAGGTTGATATCATGGCCCATCTGTCAACGAAATTAGATTCAACCCCGGAGAAAATATCCAACCGAGTGACTGAAAACCCGACCAGCGCTTCTCTTCGGCGAAGCTCTGAGCGGTTATTCAGGTTATTTGGACGCCTGCAGCAATTCCTTAGCTTGCCATCATTACAGAGCAAGTTGACTGTTCCCTATGCCTTGCTGACATTGGTATTGACTATTGTTGGGATTTTTATTCTCACCCGTCTGGTTACTTCTTCCATCAGAGAACGCTTCACGAACCAGCTTTACGAAGCTGGCCGGGTAGCGTCAGATGGAATCGTGCTTCAGGAAAAGAAGCATCTTGAAAACGTGCGAATAATGTCTTACACGGTAGGCGTCGCACAAGCTATGACGAACCGAGATACGGAAGAACTTGAATCATTATTGCTGCCCATAGCAGTGAACAGCCAGGTGGAAATGCTCACGCTCATTGACACGCATGGGACTGTAATATTAACCCTGACTTTGGATCCAATCACGGGGCAGTATTTACGGGCACGTGGGGAGGATTTTTCATCGGTTCCCCTGGTTGAAAAGATCCTTGAAGGCCAGGAAGACGAGAAAGGAGATAAATTTGCTGGGCTGTTACAGGCCAAGGATGGTAGCGCGCTGTACGCTTCTGCAGCAGTGCGCCATTCCAACGGGAAACTCGCCGGGGTTCTCCTAGTTGGAACCTACCTGGACCACCTTGTCTATGATCTGAGGACTCGAGCACTGGCGGATATTGTCCTCCTGGACAAAGACGGAAACCTCCTTTCCACTACATTACCCGCTGAAGACAGCGGCTATGCGGTGTTGGAAGATACAGTACGATTACAGGTTGCGGAGAATTCTACGCAACCCCACCACCTCAACCTATATCAACGTGGCTATCAAGTGGTTTATGCGCCGATGATTATCCGTGGTGAAGATATCGGGTGGCTTGGGATTTTCCTGCCAGATCAATTTGTGGTTTCTACTCAGGCGACCAGCCGCAATAGTCTAAGCCTGATCTTCACCTTCGGAACGCTTATGATCCTGCTCATTGGCCGCCTGCTTGCTCTCAACATCTCGCGCCCAATCCTTAGGCTGCGACAGATGGCGGAAGATGTTGCAAATGGGAACCTGCAGCAGAATATTAAACTTCATCGCTCTGATGAGGTAGGAGAATTGGCTAGGTCATTTAATATCATGACCCTGCAATTACGCGAACGGACGGATGAGGCGAAGACATTATTGGAGGAGAGTATCCAACGTAACCGGGAGCTGGCGGAAATCAATACACGCCTACAGGATATGCAGATGCAGCTTGTCCGATCCGAGACATTGGCAGCCATCGGGCAACTGACCGCTGGCATTGTCCACGATGTTAAGAATCCATTAGCGGCGATCCAGGGGATGACAGACTTTCTCCTCAGGGATCCGAACCTACCCAGTGAAACGAGGGAGGATATTGGAGTGATCCGCAATAGTGCTATAAACGCCACCAAGATTGTCACAGACTTGCTCAAATTCGCTCGCCAGGCACCGCCGGAATTGAAATCGCAAGATTTGCGAGAAGCTGTTTACGCTGCCATATCTCTGAATCGGTACATGATCCGTAATGCCAATGTGGAACTCATCGTGCACATATCCGATCAGCCAATCATAGTCGCCTACGACGCGGCTCAGATAGAACAAGTGTTGATAAATCTGATCCAGAATGCTGTGCAGGCTATGCCTCAAGGTGGACAGCTAAAAGTGATTTTGACGAGGGAAAATACAACCGCGAAGCTTGTTCTAATAGATACCGGTGTAGGTATTCCACCTGAAAACCTGAAGCGCATTTTCGACCCTTTTTTCACCACAAAAGAAAATGGCACAGGATTAGGCCTTTCCACCAGCTACGGGATCATCGCATCGCATCACGGAGAAATTGTTGTTCAAAGCCGGCTGGGCAAGGGAACCTGCTTCACAATTCTTCTCCCGCTGGAACCTAAACAGGGAATAAACGGACACTACGAAAAGAATGGTCCTGGAAGATAAAGACTCAGGAGCAATGTGGATGAATCGGATCGTTCGAAACCATAGAAAAGAAGAACTTATAGAAGTGTATCAGGATGATCCTCCATTTGACGCGGCGATCAAGCATAACCCACACCGGGACCGATATAAAACGCTCTCCCGGCTAACTGGCACAATTTGCATATTTGCTCTGCTTTATGGCACCAGTTATTTAGCTTTGCTATGGTTGCCACCTTATAAAGGAGTGGATATGAGATCCAAGCTAGCTGCTGATTACAGCGCCTGGGGCTTCCTCGTCTTCCAGCCAGTAGACCCGGCTGTCATCGAAGAAATCAAGCAAGAAAGAGAGTTACCCGATCAGGTGATCATTGATGGATTGTTTTGGCCAACGCCAACCAGTACCAACACAACGCCTCTGACAGGAAGTCAAACGCCAGTTTCCACGGCTCAGGTGACATCTGATAATGTTTCGTCCAGCCCAACCGCCGCCCAGACTTCGTATACTGTGACACCTCTACTGGAAAGTACATCATCGCTAACAGAACCCACTGTCACTCTAAAACCTGCTGAGACTCCAACACCTGCCGCGACTCTCAATCCTATTAAGACTTCAAAGCCCCGTAAGACTCCTAAACCCTATAAGACTCCTAAAACTCCTAAGACGCCAAAACCCTAGAAGAGGGAACCAGCGAAATTACTTGCTCCATTTCAGGGGAACGAGTGTGGAATCACTTGGGATTAGTGCACTCCCTCGTCATGAAACTCGAATATCTTCAGAATCAGTCCATATGAGTTTTCTTAAACCAAAACAGCCGGATGTTCTTTGCTTTTCGATTTATTCATCCCTATGCCGATGCTATTGAAGATATGTTTTTCTTTCATAACGCGTGGATTTTCACGATTGAAATGATGCTTCTTTCTATATTGCAGCAATAATTCTGCCAACGTGTGTTCCTTATACAGCGATTGGAATAAAAAAATTATGAAGCGTTCTCAACCCCAACCCGTCTGGCGTGCTATACTCGACCGCATGGCAGTCCAAAGCAGCTGCAGCTCGTGGCGAATTGGAAAACGCATTCTTGAAGTTCAGGAAAAAGCCCTTGAATAAACTGTTACACCTTATCTGTGTCCTTGTCATATCGAGTATTCTTGCGGGTTCATGTACCCCGTCTCAAAGTGCAATCGCGACGGGTGCAGTACAAACATTGACCGCCCTGCCCATGACTACTCCCTCTCCAACAACAACGCCGACAAATACACCCCAGCCAACGCCAACTTCGACCCCAACACCCGAGGCTCCTGGCACAATCCGGGTTCCCGAAGATCAGCCGACCATCCAGGCAGGTATCGATGCTGCACG
>Ga0214473_10010344_pt1 | contig 10977 bp, 15 predicted proteins | sample RVTome_7_FD_203509 | JGI IMG/M metagenome (GOLD analysis project Ga0214473, IMG submission 203509) | Soil microbial communities from uranium-contaminated site in the Upper Colorado River Basin, Wyoming, United States - RVT98D197 | ecosystem: Environmental > Terrestrial > Soil > Contaminated >...
CCCTGTGACTGGCCCTAAGCCTGTCGAAGAGGTCTTCCAGCTACAGGTTATCCTTAATCACCTTGAGGAGCTTTTGAATCTCTTCCGGCGTCAGTTTCCCGTCTTTTCGAAAGATGACTTTCCCTGACTTGTCAAAAGCAAGGATATCGCTGCTGTCATCCGTCAACTTCCATTGCTGGACGAGCAATTTCTTGTAGTCTCGCAAGTACAACGTCCTGGGATACTTTTCCTGTTTTTCCTTTAGAGAAGAGGAAATCAGAAAATTGGGCATGAAGGTTGCTGCCATATTGATGATGGCGACAGACTGAAACTTCTCAGCAGGGAATTTCTCTTTGTCCAGGGCTTCGCTCGTATCATTGTTCGTATCTTTTTCATCAGGGTCCACATAGAAGAGCACGTGAACCTTGCCTTTGAGTTCATCGCTGCTCCAGGGTTTGCCGTCGAGACGGCCACCCAGATTGTCTTTCAATTCCACCTTCGGAGGGACCTGGCCCAACTCTGCACCGGCCCATGCCGCTGCCGGGACGAGTGAAACAACGAACAACACCGCAAGAACCATTCTCAATGCATCTTTCATGGCAGACCTCCTTCTGAGTGAAAGCTTCTTGTCGCAGGTTTTAGCAACACAATGAATTCTATTCCTTTTCCTTTAGAAGAGAGTTGAATTTGGCTAGCAGCGGAAGTTTCAGCAGCACTGCAAACTCCTTTAACCATTTACGTATATACTTCTCATTCATTCTCTTGTTCTTGAGAATCACGCTTCTCACGTCCTCGAGATCGCGGGGGCGGCCGGAAACCAGTTTATGAATGATGAGATCCTCAAGGGAAGCAAATCGTACTCGCGCCTGACCTATGTCTACAAAGGTCACCCGCTTCATCGCCTGCTTTTCATAGGGGGTGAAGGAAAAGATGAAGTCTACCCTAATGCCGGTGTTGGGGTCTTGACAGGGAAGCACCATGGTCTTAAGAGTGAAAGCCTCAGAGTCGACCAATGGCCTGAGCCCGGCACTGCGGACGATATCTCGCACCGCACTGGCTTGTTCCGCCGAGACCCCCAGGGTGATATCGATGTCTCGGGTCAATCTGGGTTCGCCGTAGACAAGCACCGCCTGACCGCCGATTACCATATAAGGGATGTCGCTCTGTTCAAGGATTAGAGCGAGTTTTTCGAGCAGGTCTTCGAACATTCAGCGCTCTGGCAAGTTTGATATCGACTTCAATTCCCTCAAGAGGATCTTTCAGAGGAAAAACTCCCAGGTGCTTCGCTTCCTCATAGAGGCTTTCGAAAATTCGGAGGTTCTGAAAGTAATCAGGTTTCCTCTTTCGGATTTGGTCTCTTTCAAACTTTTTGAGAAGGTTTGCGTTCCCGATCATTTTACAAGACCTAGCAGAATGTTTAAATTGCACGACCACCCGTGAGCCGTGAATTCGAAAGTGTGGAAACTGCAGGGTCAGCTTATACTTATCCTGTTGATCTGTCAACCCTTCGGCTACCACCTGCTTCCTCACGGGGCATGCTCAGGGTTGACCCTGAGCGGAGCTTGAGCGCCGTCGAAGGGTCAAGAAATTCGGGCCTCCACGGTAGGTCTATGAGTGCTTTGCCCGTGGATGTAAACCCTGTGGAAATCGGGGTGAGTTAGGTGCTCATCATGGAAGACTACCAGGAAAGCCCAAAGTACAAGGACCGGCAGGATGCTGGGTTGGTGCTCGCAGAAAAGCTTCTCCCCTATCGGCAAGCCAAGCCTGTCATCATCGCCATACCCAATGGCGGCGTGGCAGTGGCAGTTCCCATAGCAAGAAAGCTTGTCTGTCCCATCCACCTCATGGTGGTGAGAAAGCTTCAAATCCCTGATGAACCCGAAGCAGGGTTTGGGGCCGTTGCTTCTGACGGGACTCTCATTCTCAACGAGCCTCTGGTGAAGAGACTCGATCTCAGCGAGACAATCATCGCGAGGCAAAAGGAAAGAGCTTTGAAAACCATTAGGGCTCGACTTGCGCGCTACGGCCCTGCTGCCGAGTTTCCTGAACTGAAGGGGATGACTGCGATTCTGGTGGATGACGGTCTTGCCTCGGGATTCACCATGGAGGTGGCCGTAACCGTGGTGAAGAGGCAGGAACCAAAGGCCGTCATCGTTGCTGTGCCGACCTCATCGATGAGCGCCTACCGTCGGATCTCACCTCTCGTCGATCGCCTCCTGTGCCCGGACGTGAGCAGATTGCCCATCTTCGCAGTAGCAAACGCTTACACAGAATGGCGCGATCTGGAAGATAGGGAGATTGAAGAACTCCTTGGGCGCATTGGCCACTCTACGCGCAGACAGATACCCGCGAAGTCCTAAGATTTAATCGGAGAATGAGTAGGGCACATAACCCTAAGGGAAGTACTTCCGTTGAACAAAGCTTATTATAATCACCAAGTTGGGCGGCCCTTCAAAACAAGCGATGAGCCGAAGCTGTTATTTTCAATTCGGTGTGCCCGAAAAGGGCGTATCGTTAGTGGAAAGCGGGTGGGTGGTCCTTCTGACGAACGCTTACTAAACGCAATCTTCATACCGGATGCGCCTCCAGAATTAAAGGCTAATGGAAAAAGTGGAAAAAAACGTCGGCCAGCACTCAACAAACGGCGGTTCACAAGGTGTTGAGATCGGCCATTTCAGGGCTTATAGCTCCGAAGAACGCTCCCTCTCGCACTTACCCGGACCGCCTCTCAATTTCAACCAGAACTGAGAGAGATAGCAGATATCGTAGGGTGAATAGCATGTCTAGTCCTTGGACCGAGCGCTCTTTTCCTGAAAGCACTGTCTAACTTTCGACTCAATCTGACGATCTGTCATTTTGTCAACTGTTTCGATGCCCACGATGCGTCCACCGAGTTTGTTTTTCTTGATCCGCTTTTGCAGCTCGCCCTTTGCCTCGCCAGGACCAAATATCAGAATGGATTCCGCATCACGAATGCATGCAATGACCGCATCATAGTAGATGTTGAGATGTCCCGTGAACTTTCTTTCCCGGCTATCATCTGCCCGCACTTGCTGCGATTCATACGGCGTGGTGGAACGTATACCCGAAAAACGTCCGGGCTGTTTTTCGACCTTTGATATGATCAGTTTTGTTTCTTCCCCTTTGTTCGTAACAGCTACGATAATGGCCTTCCTATGGTCAATCCACAGACCTACCGTTGTTTTCATCGATTCCTCCTTTATCTATTCCCTCCACCTCACAAGCAATTGAAGAACTTAAGTTGATGGCTCTTTGTCATTGAGTCTTGGCTTCTCAGGTCACTGGCTAATTATCATTTGTCCCTCGATTTCACACTCTTTGAGCTTGCGCTTTTACCACCGCCAGTTCCGCCAGGAATCCGAAAACATCTATGCCTTGGAGATCGGCTGTTTCCTCACCTCGGGCATATCGCATGACCCACCCGAGATCTGAATCACTCTGCGGTGAAAAGGCTCCTTTCTTCAGACCTAACGACAGCCTTTCTTCGTCGAAAAGGATGAGATGCTCAAAGGCAGGAACAACGCCGCCGTTGAGCTTTGGCCTGGCAAAGCTCTGGAAACGCGGCTCCAGCACCTCAAGAGACAGGGGCTGGAAATCGAGCAGTTTAACAAAGAGATCCAATGACTCCAGTATCCGTGCAATGGATTTCTGCTCCACACCCCGGCGCGCATCCTCCAGCAGCAGGGCCAGGTCATCCCTGGTATAAGTAAGATCCAGCAGCGCCAGAGCGTTGGCGTGTAATCTCTTAAGTGACTCCTTCCCCTTGCTTGCAATCACGTCCTGATCATTCATGATTTTCCTGACATTTCTTATGCTGAACATTTGCTGCCAGTAAGGGCTTTTGCGCAGGGTGACGTCGGCCACCGTAGTGTGGTAGATGGGCAATTCGTTGTCAAGAACCGCCACCTCCATGATCTCGCCCTCCAGAGGGCGTATGTAGAGATGGAGATCCCTCACCTTCTTGTGCTCAAAATCGGTCATGGCGAGAAGTTCCTTGGTGAGTCCCTTGTCCAACCACCGCCTTCCCGGGGTCTCTCTCATTGTGGAGAAGAGACTCTGAAAAAGTCGGTCGAGCCTGATTTTGGCTTTTAGGTTCTCTTTAAAGGGCATGATGACAATCTCCTGAAAAGTGGTGGCTAAGATTGAAAAGGGCATTCAGGTGATCGGAGCTTTCACTCTGTCGGGCCCTTGCTTCAACGATTTAAGCGTCGCCACATAATGTCATCATATTGCACGGGCAATATATCGTCGTTAAAGGAGTCTCTGATATCCTGGCGAATGACTTTCTGCAGCAAATCGTAGTCTTCATTGTTTATCAGCTTCATGGTCCATGAATAATGCGGGGGGTAAGTCTTCCTGTAAATGCCCTCCAGTTTCCTATACAGATAGCGAAGGATATGTGTGTCAATAGCCCCATTCAACCATGGTGTTAGGGCCTCTGCTTTTGCTGGACTTGGCATTTTGCAGTAGTAAACGTAGACTTTGAGAGCAAGATCGAGAACTTTTGCGGCGTGACCATACGAGGGAGTTTCCTGGGTTTTAGCCAGCCTGATCGTTTTCACAAACCACTGGCAGAAGCCCCTGTGCATTTTATTAAACTCTTGCTCTGAACTGATCCGGACAAGACCATCAAACAATTCTGTAAGTTTCTCTTTGATGAGATCGGCTGAACCTTCTTGAAACAATGGCATCATGCCAGCAAAGCCGACTGCCATATCGATGATGTTTTGCTTCTTTGCTTGTTCTGCAAGTTCGAGCGCATCCATTTTGTCACCTGTGTTCCTGAGGATTTGTGTTTCTTGAACACAAAGGGCAATGTTGCGATTCTCTAGGGGCAACCAGTAATCTGATCCTCATTGACTTTCAGACAAAGTAAAAACCACTTGGGACGGCAATCAGATCAAACCCCAGATCTTGCAGACGACTTGAATTCCGCGGATATTTTATAGTCAGGCGAAAATTGCTCCGGTAGGGTAGATTGCCCACCAGACAGATCATCAGCTGATGTCGTCCCCACAGGTTGCCCCACACACGGTAGCGATTCCAGCGGCTCTCCTTGCCTTTGCCGATGCTGACGAGCGGGTTGGAGGGATTGATCAGGTATAGTCGCATGGCGTGCATCCGCTTATGCATCGCTGCAGTCATTTCGCCCCCTCCTTCCTAACTCAGGTAGACACACACTTTCAGAATCTGCGTTACCCCTCCGGCTGCGTTACGGAACCTGAGTAAAATACCGTGCACTCTTTACCCTCTATGAATTTCCACACATCCTCCAGCGGATTCAATACGGATCCCGCAATTGACTTAAAGATACTTTCCTTCTCGATCTGCGGTTTACGGAAGGGCCCGTGCACTTTCTCGCTGTAAACGATGCATCCTCGCTTATCGAGGGCCGCTACGGTTACGTCGACAAACCGCTCGCTGATAAAGTTCAATCCCCCTTTCATGGCGATCCTCTGCTTCTTTGAGGCAAAGGCTACATCACGCGCTTCGGCAATGCCGTTTTTTACCTTCCAGACTGAGACGAGTTTTCTGATGATCCCTTTTCCGCCCTGCGACTCTTCGTACAGGGTTGTAAAATTGTAGCTCTTGGTGAGTACCGTCCCGAGGGGGCCCACGAGTAAGAACGCCCCCACATCCACGAGGTTCAAGTTCTGGCTTCGTTCGTACTTCATGATAAGAGCATCGATATCGATGTTGTTGAGCATCAGGTTCTCCCCGTTCAAAGAAAGATCGCCGTTAAGCGATCGCTTCACCTCATCGGCGCTCTCCCCCATTGCCGTCAGGTCCGCGGAAAAGTTAATCGGCCCTACTATGATTTCCTGAGGGTTTTTCTTGAGCGAGTATTGCTTAAGAAGTTCTTCGATCCTGGCTCGATTAAGAATATAGATTACCCTGTAATGAGGCAACGGCCCCGTCACGTCCACATGAATGCTTCCGTTTCCGGTTCCACCGAAGATGTTCATGCTGACCGGGTTGATATCGAGTATTCCCTTTTCACCCGCTGCTCTCATCACGAGGTTCATCAGGGTGAGGTTATAGATCTTGAGTATCTTGCAACTGGCATCCCCGGTGAATGAGATGTTCTTGAAGGGTTCCGAGCTCTCCGTCCCGCTGGGGTAAAGGTTTCTTATGCTCAAATCCAAGTCACCGACTTCGATTTTCTCGCCGGATGTTTCATCAGTATAAACAAGGCTCCCCTGAGAGACGGATATCTTTTTCAAAACCAGGAGTTTTTCCCATAACGTGCGTCCCGGTTTTTCAAAATTGAACATCCCGTTTTTAAACCGAACTATGGAGAAGACCGGTTTGACAAGCCCGGCCTGGATTATCTTGATTTCGAACCTCGCGAGGGGGATGAGCTTCAGCCCTATCCTCATCTTCTCAATCGTAACGACATCCAATCCCCTTTTCCGCACGTTGACGTCCTTGAGCGAAACACCGAAACCCGGAAAAAGATCGATTCCCATGCTGCCTCTGATCCGGATATCCATTCCCAGAGCAGTAGACGCGGCCGCCTCGATCTGCGGTTTAAAGGCTTTGATATTGAGCAGGAGAGCGAGGATGCCTGCGACGACAGCAAGCGTGATGAGACCCATTGTTATGAACAGGATCTTTTTCTTATGGCGAGCCATGTTTCGGTTCCTCCGGCTCTTCCCTCAAATGCGGTGGCGGCGTCATCCCGATCAATCTCGAGTCGGAGACTAGCTAAAGAGTCTGGGTGAATCCATAGGGGGAATCATGTATTTTGTGGAGAAAAAATCCTTGCTTTTCAAAATTGCGTTGAGAGCAAGAAGGATCCCAGGTCGAATGGCCCAGACTCTTTTGTGGCGTTACAGGTGGCGCCGACATACAGAATTTAATAAACTGATCTTCCCTAAATCACCTCTCTGGAATATACTAAATTTTTTTGAGTTTTCCCATCATTAAATTGCCACATAAATCTATGGATCTTCGATTCAGAAGGGGCTTGACAGGCTCAGCGGGGCGCCCTATGATTTTGCATCGCCAATTCCTGATACTCACAAGCTACGGAACCAGGCTTTTTGGGAAAAGTTGTCGCACAGCGAAGGTCCGACTGTGTTCGTTCTGAGCCCGTCAGTCAGCTTTCCGGTCGTCGAGGAGGAGGACCTAACGGAGTCCCACTGAGGCTCGTTGTCCAACTCTCTTTAAAGGACATGACCACAATCCTCTGAAGGGTATTTTCTACTCGTCAAGTATCCATTTAAACCTTCTTGATCCTACTTTCAATCGCTTTCCGAACCGCCATTTCATCCTGCCGAAGAGATTCGAATTCTCTATCTGCAATTTCCAGTAATCCTGCGAGAGACGCAAATCTTCTTCGAACCCGGAATGGGATGTCTCCTTGAGATTTGTAGACAATGTCGTGCTCAATCTCAGCCCAGGCATGTTGTAGAATTGTCCTGACCTGTATTTCACATTTCATCTTGTCAAAGAGGGCATACTCGGGAAGTTTAAGCATGTCGGGTCTGAACTCGACCACGAAGTGAACCGATGCATATCCGAATATCGCGGGGTCTGAAGAGAATCTTTTGTCCATTGAATGCGTTAGATCCATCTTAAACACCTTTTCGATCAAGGGCACTATCTTATCCACATCACTCGGGAAGTATGCAATTATTCTTACACCCGCCAAGTCAGTGATGTCATTAAGCAGGGCATCAGCGACCTCCCCTTCTCTCGTTATCTTTTCTCTCAGTTTCTCTGGGTCTTTTTCTCTGCTTGTAATCGAATGTGGGACAATACCCTCAGAACTAAGAATAGACGAAAGCAATTCCTTGGTTTTTTCTGATAGAAGCCTATAAGTACCCATCTGTTCTGAAACATATTTTCTTATGACCTGATCTACATTCATGACAACCTGTTTTATTTTTTATTTCGGCAGAACTTCCCTTTAATGCTTTCTCTAATCGATCAGCCTAAGAAATTCAAATGGGGTACCCCCTCCCCCACAAGCCGGCCGACTTTCCTGTGTTCGTGCCCTTGGAAAATTTGATGCGGAGAAAAGATGCGTCAAAGCGGTTATACGCTGAAGCATAGAATCGAGAGACACCCTTAAGCTGACGAGAAACGGGAGGCTCAACTTTCTGCTTCCAGGATGCCCTCTTCCGGATGTTTGACTTAGTTTGGTATGGACTGGCCTACTTCACCCAAACAAAATAATTCTGTGTGCCAAAAGGATTGGGAATCCGCCCTCCCTCCAGAATCAGTTTAAAGCAACTGCCCCCCATCATCACGGTGCAAGGTGATTCCTCCGTCCAAGCATCGTCCACAAACATTTTATACTCATAACGGCCGGGAGGTAATTTAACCATCGCCTCCCAAGCGTCTTCCGTGTATTTTTTCATCGGCAATGATTCGGCTTCCCAGGAGTTAAATTCTCCCGCTAAGTAAACCTTCTTTGCGTTGGGACTACGAAAGACGAATTCAACGACTTTTTCCCTTGTGGCAAGGAATTTCCCACCGCTTTTTTGGTCCTCCATGTCAGATTCCTCCTTTCTCTTCTTCTCCCCCGCAGTCCGAATCCAACGATTGAACTGTCGCCGTTGCCGCCCGCACTCCGAACCTTTAGCTGAGCGGCGAATGAATCGAAACCGCTGCAACGGGGGCTCAGGCGGCTCCGATGCAGGAGCTACTTCTTCTTTCTCGAAAAAAGCAGGAGCGCGCCGCCAACCACTATTCCCCCCACGCCGGCCCAGACCGGGACGTTGACCGTCTGCTTGTCCTTTACCGACAGCTCGATCGGGCCCAGCTTCGCCTCATGAGTGCTCTTGGTGTAGCTGAAACTACCGTACACCAGCCCAAGCACGCCTGCAACGATAAGCGCAATTGCCAGAATCTTGACTGCATTCATCTCGTACTCCTCTCTGTACACACCTCGTCTTGTTCGGCTAGGGTCCACATGGTTACGATCGTCTTCGTCCTTGAATAACTTGGATCAGCACCACGACGATGGCGATGACCAGCAGGATATGAATGAATCCACCCATCGTGTAGCTAGTCATCAATCCCAGCCCCCATAGAATCAAGAGAATCACAAATGCGGTCCAAAGCATGCCCGACTCCTTTCCAGTGTTCCAAGATTGGATGTCCCCCTCTTAGCCACGAACCCACATATCAATTTGTCGACCAGATGGCGCTGCAGTGCAAACTTGGAGGGGACATTTTTTGAGGTGCATCGAGGATCTTGCGTCCGAGACCAGGCGCCAAACGAGAAATGATGCTCACAAGCCACGCACGATTCGCTTCACCCCAACGGCCATACGCCACACCACCCAGCCCCGCCGCAGCCATCTCGCCACGCGCAAGGGACGAAGCGGCACCACGAAGGCCGCTACCCCCACCAGCAGCGCAGCATGATTCCTGATGTAGCGCACCGCCACCAAGCCCTCGTCCACCACCGCCAAAGGTCCGCGCCAGGGTGCCAGGATCTGCGACAGCTCAACGCGCTGGGTCGCCGCCCTTGCCACCAGGGTTATCCGACGGTCGGCTAATTCGATCAGCTTCGCATTCATAAGCGGGAGGTCAACTCCTTGCGGTCCTTGGACAACTCCCCAAGACTTGCCGCAAACAGGCGCGGTTTAGCTCTGGCCTTGCCAAGCAGTATCAGCCAAGCCAGCCCCGCCCCAAGGAGAAACAGGATCGCCGGAATGCCCAACGCCAACAGCCGATGGGTGTCCCACAGCGCCATAACAGCGAACAGCGTTGCAAGCACAACGCCAACGCCCGCGCAAAACAGCGCAACCAAAGTCCACACCAGCATAGAGCCGAGCCACGCCCGGTGCTCTTCGATCTCCGTGGACAAAAGCTCCAACCGCGTGTGTGCCATGGCGAGGAGGGTTCCCGCCAGCACTTTCACGGAATCGAACAGCCCTCCACGGCGGTCTGAGCCTGTATCCTGCGCTTTAGAGGCCATGAACAGGGCTCAGCGGCGTGTGACCGGGATGCGGAGGAGGAAGCCAGCCGCCGCGGCTATTCCCACGGCCTTCCAGGGATTGTCCCTCACGTAGTCTTCGGTAGCCTTGGCGACCGCCTTGGTTTTTACCATCAGCGCTGCCTCCTGCTCGTCGAGCCGGGCCTTGGCGACCTTCAGCGATTCCTCCGCCTTGCCTCGCGCCGCCGCGATCCGCTCCCCGGTCTGGTCGGCGGTGGCCTTCAGCAGTTCCTCCGCATCGGCCACTACCGCCTTCAGGTCCTCCATCAGTTTTCCCTTGGTGACCTGCTCTGCCTCAGCCTCTCCTGCCGTTAACCGTTCTATCAGACCCATAAAAAACCCCCTTCTATCATAAACTGACTCATATCATTTCAAATTTATCAGCCCAATCTGGATCAATCGATAGGGTGAATCATGTATTCTATGAAAGAAAACACCTTATTTTTGAAATACTGTTGACTCGCTATGGGCGATTTCAACCGCTTTATCGATGTCCCTGGAGGACCCGGTGGTCCAGCAGATCCTGGTGGGCCGAGAGTTAATTGAATCGCCTCGATTTGTGCCTTGAGTTCATCAATCTGCTCCTGGAGATACTGAAAGGGCTGACCCTGCGCCTTACCATCTCATGCAAGAGCCCATTCCGCGATCAGAACCAAAAAGGCAACCGCAATGAATGCTAACAAGACTTGACTACTTCTCATTTTGAGCTCCTTTCTTCTCGATGGGTGTGAAATGCGACTAGGTATAGCTCAATTTGATGATGGATCTTGCTCCTGACAGAGCATCGTTCGCTCAAGAGCAGCGCAGGCCAAATTTGAGGGGATACTCTATGAGCCATCTCCTTTTTTGTATAACTTCTCACGGATCGACTGGAATTCCCGAACGACATCCGGAACGGGTCTCCACCGGTAGTGGGCCCCGTTGAACGCCGTCAGACTGCCAAGAGGGCTTAGGCGGCTCCGATGCACGAGCTAGTTCTACTTTCTCGAAAAAAGCAGGAGCGCGCCGCCAACTACTATCCC
>Ga0214473_10010345_pt1 | contig 10976 bp, 10 predicted proteins | sample RVTome_7_FD_203509 | JGI IMG/M metagenome (GOLD analysis project Ga0214473, IMG submission 203509) | Soil microbial communities from uranium-contaminated site in the Upper Colorado River Basin, Wyoming, United States - RVT98D197 | ecosystem: Environmental > Terrestrial > Soil > Contaminated >...
GACGATATCGCGCGGACAGTGCATCGGAGATATCCCATGAACGACTTGTCGAAAGCAACCCACTCGGCGCTTTGCGCCCTGCTCGTGGCGACCCTGGCGGCCTGTGTCCAGGTCCTCCCGCCACCGGTCGCTCCAACACCAAGCGCTGCGCCGACCGACACCGCGCCTCCGATCACGACAACCATCCGCACTTCAACGCCGTGGGTCACATCCACCCAGACCCCCCTGGTGCCCACGCGAACCCCCTTCCGCAGTGCGAGCATAACCCCGATCTCCTCACCGACCCATGCCGACACCCCCTTCGTTCCCTTCACGTTCAAGTCGATCCAGATGATGGACTTGGAGACAGGCTGGGCCGTGGCGGATGTCGGGTCGGAGGAGGCGACTCACATCCTGCGCACCACCGACGGCGGGGCGACTTGGCAGGATGTGAGCCCCGCGGACACCGACATGGCCGGATCGTTCTTCCTCGATTCCCAGTTCGCCTGGGCATGGTCCTGGGGGCCGGTGTGGCGCACCCAGGATGGGGGCGCGAGTTGGACCCCCATGGGTGAGTATGGCTTGCAGCCTGACCTTGGCTTCGTCGACAGCCAACACGGATGGAAGCTGAACGCCGAGTCCTGGGGATTGAGCTTCGTCCAATTCGACATCGTCTCGTTCTCCATCACCCAGGACGGCGGGATGACCTGGCAGGAGCTCGATCCCCCGCCGGATCGGGGGTCCGCTTTCATGGCTTATCCGAGCGCGCAGTCGGCCTGGGCCGTCCGTGCAGGATTTGCCAAGACCATTGAAGGCGTGCCCAACCTGGGAATCCCATTTCACATTCAGAGGACACTTGACGGCGGGGTCACGTGGATCACCCAAGAGATGCCCCTTCCACCGGACAGTTTCCGAATAGTAAGGCCTTACGAGGGGACCTACCTGGGTGGCTTCGGCAATTGCGATTTCGTGTCACCCGTCTACTCGTCGACCGCCATCTGGAAACTGGCACTCACCTGCGAAGACCATAGCTGGATGTACACTTCTGCAAGCCAGGGCAAGACCTGGATCATCAGCGACATGCCGGCCGGGCTGGGCGCAGATATCGACTTTATCGACGCATCGACCGGGTGGGTGCTGATTGGGGATCCATATGAAAGCCCCGAAGGCCATTTCTACCAGACAACCGACGGCGGCCAGTCCTGGACGCTGCTCAAGCGCACCGGATGGACCGACGCTCATCTGAGCTTCGCGGACGCGCAGACGGGGTGGGCGGTAGCTTGCACCGAAGGGTACTGCTATCAGCGCGATACTCAACAGGCTTTGATCACGACCATCGACGGCGGCCAGACCTGGCAGGTCATCGAACCGCAGTTGGTGCCGTGACTGCTAATCTGGCGACGTGTTCACAAAGCCGCCTTATCGAGAAATCCACATGTCTAAGGAAGGAGCCCTGTGAAACTGCATGCTTTAAGCTATCCACTGGCGTTCACGGTCATAACCGTGCTTACGGCCTGCAATCTGTCATCGGCCCCCGGCGGGTCTCCCTCCGCCACGAGCCCGCGCCCGACCGCAACGGCTCTCCTGCCGACGACGGTGGTTCCAACCACCACGCTCGCGCCGCCTCAGACATCCACTCCCACGCCCGAGCCTCCCAGCCCCACGCCGATGGATCTGTCTTCGTTCCCCAGCGTGTCTTCGATGGGCCGCCTCTCGCTCACCCAGGGCTGGGTCAGTGCCGGCCGGCGACTGCTGTGGACCGACGATGCCGGCGCAAGTTGGTCCGACATCACCCCGGCGGGTCTCTCGAACTGCCCGGAGCCCGACATCTGCGTCATCGTTTCCCCGCCTGTGTTCCTCGACAGCTCCCGCGCGCGGATTGCTGTAATCCGCGGACGGGAGTCCGTGCCCCCAACCACGCTGTCTTTCATGTACACCGAAAATGGCGGGAGGAGCTGGGGCCTGCGACATATCGCAGACTTCGCTGATCCTCGGTTCTGTCCAGGGCCGGCCTGTATCAGCGGGGCCGACCTCGAATTCTCGGGCGCGCAAGACGGTTGGCTGGCGGCGTACGCACCGCTGGGCATGAGCTCCGATGTCACGTACCTATATCGCACCCGGGACGGCGGTCAGACGTGGACCCCGCTCAAGATGCCCGTGGTCGGCCAGGTCGTCTTCATCGACGGCTCGACCGGATGGGCGGTTGGCGCCGAGAGCCACTGGACTTCCGATCAATTCCTGTACACCCAGGATGGGGGCACCAGTTGGCAGCCCGTGAGTCTCGCCCTCCCGGAGTCGTACACGGAGACAGGCTACTACCTCCAGGAGCCCGCGTTCTTGTCGCATGAGGTCGGAGTGCTCCCCCTAAGGTTCTACCGGGATGAAGAAAGCAACCAGCTCATGGGTTTCTACACTTCCCAGAACAGTGGAGGCGCTTGGTCGCTCACCGCCACGCTTCAAGAACGGGATCTGCGCACCTTCGCCCGTGGCGGCCCGATCCCCTGGTCCGCCATCGACGAATCGACCTGGTTCGTCGCCCTCAGTGACGCCACTCAGTACCTCACCCGCGACCGCGGCCAGACCTGGGAGGTCTTCGCGGCCGCGGGGCTGGGCGGGGCCAAGCTGCTCGATGTTCAGTTCGCCTCCGTCTCGGAGGGGTGGGGACTGGGCCAGATCTGCGACAAGGATACCGGCTGCGCGCAGCCGATGTTCGCCACGCACGACGGCGGTCGGACGTGGACCCCGATTGCCCCGGCGCCATGAGCGCCAGAGGCAAAGCCCTGGAGTGTCCGGCACGTACGGCCTCGTGAAGAGCATGCCCGTCGCGCGTTGGATCCCAACACCCCCGGCTTTGCTGACGCTGGTCGCGTGCGCTCCGGTTCCCACGGCTCCGCTGACTCACGCCCCGAGGATTGCGCCGACAAACACCGCGCTCCCGACGGAGGCACCGGCCCCCCAAGCGACGGCTGGCCCGGCCATCATCCAAGTATCAACTCCAGCACCCGCAGTGCCGTCCTCGGTCGCGACGCCGATCATGACCTGAGGCCCGCTGGCCCTCAGCCACATCCTGATGTCCGACACCACCACCGGTTGGGCCATGGCGGACGGCGGGTTGGCGGGCGAGACGCCTGTCTTCGATGGAGATCGCCTTGAGAAGGCCGTCCGTGTCCTGACGATCGTGAGCGGCGCGCCCAGCCTCGCCGGTCTCATCGGAGTCCCCCTCGAAGACATGCAGCTCAGGCTGATCGGTGTGCTTGGCTATGCCGGACTGGCACCGATCGTGTTTCTGATTGTGGCGACTGTCATCTCCCATCCCAACCGTGCCCGTAGGGCTCTGGGTGGAGCATCGGTTCTCTCTCGGGGGGATGAGCACTCGCCCTCGACGAACACAAAGGCATGCCGGTGTCGCCGTGCCGGCGACGATTATTACCAGGCCCATCAGCATCACCTCGATTCGAGTTGTCTGACTAACAGATAGTTGACAAACTAGCGTTCGTTAGGTTATCATGAGATTGGCTCGACGCGCGATGCAGTCAACTTGGTCTCATCTGATAACGGGAGAGGAAACAACCTCGTGCAAAAGCGCGGAACGCAAGCTGAGAACTCGGGACCGCTCAGCCTGGAAGGGCTGAGAAGCGACCCGACCAGTCTGCTGTATTTGAACGCGGACGACCCGCTGATTCTCAAGCTGGAGATGCTGCGACTGCTAGAGGTTGGCTTCGATCCAGTGGAAATCAGGCGCGCCTTCAACCTGGAATCGGAGGCGCACCTGCACGAAATGCTGGCCCAGGTCAGAGCTGAAGGGACCTCGACGCTGGTATCACAGTGGGCGGGCAGCGCAGAAAAGAGGCCAACCGGATTCTGGGGCCTGGACACGATGGGCCAAATCTGCGCTGCCGCGATCGGGGTGTTTTATCAGCGCGGCTATCATGGAGCTACGCTGCGCGACATCGCCGAGGTGGTCGGCATCCGCGCGGCCAGCATTTACAACTACTTTCCCACGAAAGAAGCCCTGTTGCACCACGTGATGATGGAAACCCTGTCCAAGCTGCGCCAACAGGTCGATACGACCCTCGCGGCGACCCCAGACGACCCGACCGAGCGCATTGCTGATTTTGTCATGGAGCATATCCGCTTCCACATCGAACACGCGCACGAGGCGGCGGTGGCCGACAACGAACTGCGGGCCCTGAGCGCCGACAAGCGGGTTTCGGTGGTGGCGCTGCGCGACTCGTACGAAGAGATCCTGCGCGACCTGCTTCAGCAAGGCGTTCAGAAGGGCGCGTTTGCCGAGACGCACATCAAGCTGACCAGCCTCGCCATCCTGACGATGTGCACCTCGGTGGCCGTCTGGTATCGGCCCGAAGGGCCTATGTCCAAAACTGACATCGCCACGGCCTATACGCGCCTGGTACTACAAATGATAGGCGCGGTGGAAGCGCAGGAGGCGGGGGTGCGAGAAACATGAGGCGCAAAGGGAGTTTCCGCCCCGCGCCGGCGCGTGCAGGGAGATAGGCTGGTGGAGGTTGCTTCACTGGCGCAGCGCGTGCTTGAAGGTGAGCGGCGCGCATTGGCAAGGGCTATGAGCCTGGTGGAGTATGGGCGCCCACGCGATGCGGAGATTCTGGCCGCGCTCTACCCTCACACCGGGAAGGCGCACCGGGTGGGCGTGACCGGCCCGCCGGGCTGCGGCAAGAGCACACTCGTCAATTCACTCGCACGGACGATGCGCCAACGTGGCCTCAAGCTGGGCATCGTGGCGGTCGATCCGACCAGCCCATTCACGGGCGGCGCAATCTTGGGCGACCGCATCCGCATGGGCGACTTGGTCGGGGATCCAGGCATTTTCATCCGCAGCATGGCGACGCGCGGGAGCCTGGGCGGGTTGGCGCGGGCCACGTCTGGTGTGATTGAGGTGCTGGACGCGGCGGGCTTCGATGTGGTTATCGTCGAAACGGTGGGCGCGGGCCAGTCGGAGGTGGGCATCGCCCAAACAGTGCACACCACCATCGTCATCGAGGTGCCCGGCCTGGGTGACGACGTGCAGGCTATCAAGGCAGGCATTCTCGAAGTCGCCGACGTACTGGTAGTCAACAAGGCCGACCAGCCCCAGGCCGAAAACACCTTTCGCGCGCTGCGAGCTATGCTTGACGTGGGCGCGCCGCACTCCGGTGCGGCAGGCCACCACGCCCCGCGTGCCGTGCTGGCGGGGGAGGACGACGGCAAGGGGGTAGAGAAGCTATCGGACAAGGACTGGAAGGTACCCATCCTTAAGACCATCGCCAGCGAGGGGCAGGGGGTCGAGGCGCTGCTCGAAGCCGTCAGGGCGCACCGAGCATATCTGGTCGAGGGTGGCCGGCTGGCCGCCCTCGAGCGCGCGTGCGTGGCTTCCGAGCTGGAGACTCTTCTGCGCGAGGCGCTGCTGGCCGAGCTAGCAGACAGCCTTGGCCCACAAGAGATTGAGCACACAATTGATGAGGTGCTGGCCCGCCGCCTTGACCCGCACAGCGCGGTCGACGGTCTCGTCCGGCTCGCGCGGCGGTCGCGCAGAGGTAAAGGGCGAAGGTCGCGAGCCGGCGTACAGGCACAGCCCGCTGAAACAGACTGAGCGAGTGCTCTAAAGGAGTGTTGTCGCATGGCAGACGCGACCAGGGCGCAAACGAGCGCGGAGACAGCCGCAAAGGACAGCCGCCAGCGCTGGCAGGATGGCCCGCTGGCCGAGAGCCTCAGCCGTTTCCCGCCCCGCAAAGAAGCCTTCCGGACGATCTCCGGCATCCCCATCGCCGACCTCTACACCCCGGAGGACATAGCGGACGTCGAGTTTGAGCGGGACATCAGCTACCCCGGCGATTATCCATTTACGCGCGGTGTCCATGCCAGTATGTATCGAGGCCGTCTGTGGACCATCCGCCAGGTGGCCGGCTTTGGCACCGCCGAAGACACCAACCGGCGCTACAAATACCTGCTGGCGCACGGGGAGACCGGCCTGTCGACCGACTTTGACCTGCCCACCCTGCTGGGGCGAGACTCAGACCATCCCTTCGCCCGCGCCGAGGTCGGCAAGATCGGCGTTGCCATCGACACCCTGCGCGATGCGGAACTGCTGTGGCAGGGCATCTCTCTCGACCAGGTCAGCACCTCCATGACCATCACCGCACCCGCCTCGGTGCTCATCGCCATGTACGAGGCGGTGGCCCACCAGCATGGCCTCGGTGGCGAGCAAGTCATGGGCACAGCCCAGAACGACATTCTGAAGGAATACACCGCTCAGAACGAGTACATCTTCCCGCCTGAGCCGGCGGTCCAATTGGTGGTCGATACGATGGAGTACTGTGCCCGGACGATGCCGAAATTCAACCCGGTCAGCGTCAGCGGTTACCACATCCGCGAGGCCGGGGCGACGGCCGCCCAGGAACTCGCCTTCACGCTGGCTGCCGGTTTCACCTACGCACACAAAGCGGTCGAACGCGGCCTGGACATCGACTTCGTCGCTCCCCGCCTGTCCTTCTTCTTCGACCTCCACATCGACTTCTTCGAGGAAATCGCCAAGCTGCGCGCCGCGCGCCGCATGTGGGCGCACCTGATGCGCGAAAAGCTCGGCGCACGCGACCCCCACTCGTGGACGCTGCGAACCCACTGCCAGACGGCGGGCGTCTCGCTGACGGCGCAGCAAATCGAAAACAACATTGTGCGGACGGCCGTCGAAGCGATGGCCGGGGTGCTGGGCGGAACGCAATCGATGCACACCAACTCGATGGACGAGGCCTACCAGATCCCATCGGAGAAGGCCATCAAGATTGCTGTCCGCACCCAACAGATTCTGGCGGCCGAGTCAGGCATCGCCGACGTGGTCGACCCGCTGGCCGGTTCGTACTACGTCGAAGCCCTGACCAAGCGCGTCGAGGAGGAAGCCTGGGACATTCTGAAGCAGATCGAAGACGTGGGTGGCATGATCCGCGCCGTCGAAACCGGCTTCATCCAGCAGCAGATCGCCGACAGCTCGTATACCTTCCAGCGCCAGGTCGAATCGGGCGAGCGGACCATCGTCGGCGTCAACGAATACATGGAAGACGAGGCGGGTGAATTGTCGCCCGATCTGTTCTTCCAGGTCGATCCGGAGGCCGCCGAGCGACAGATCGCCCGGCTGAACCAGGTGCGCGCCGAACGCGACAACCGCGCCGTCACACGTGCGCTCTCGGGTCTGCGCCAGGCCGCCCTCGGCAAGACCAACACCATGCCTCATGTCGCCGAGGCCGTGAGGGCCTACGCCTCCATCGGAGAAATCTGCGATGTCTTCCGCGAAGTTTTCGGCGAGTATCGACCACCGACGGTGTACTGACGCTCCGCCAAGAGGCAGCCAGCATGTCTGACAGGATACGCGTCGTGATTGCCAAGCCCGGCATGGACGGGCACGATCGGGGGGCCAAGATCATCGCCCGCGCCCTGCGCGATGCCGGGATGGAAGTGATCTACACCGGCATCTTCCAGACCTCCAAATCCATCGTTGAGACCGTCCTGCAGGAGGACGCTGACGTGTTGGGTGTCAGTATTCTGTCCGGCACGCATGAACACTACGCAAAGGAAATCGGCGGGATGCTACGCGAGAACGGCCTGGGCGATGTGTTGTTCCTGCTGGGCGGAACGGTGTCCAGGCAGGATGTCGATCGGCTGAAGGGTTATGGCGTGGCCGAGGTGTTCGGCGCCGGCGCGCATACCCAAGACATCGTGGGCTACATCCGCGAGTGGGCCAGCACCCGCGAAAGAGCTGGTTGATTTAAGCGGCGGCGGAGAACGATGCACAAGGCCGTGCGTACCCTGGGTGACGTTGTGCTGCGCAACGCGCGCCACTTTCCCGGGCGGGAAGCCGTGGTGCAGGGGGATGTGCGTCTCACCCACGCCGATCTCAACACACGCGCCAACCGGCTGGCCCACGCGCTACGAGGGCTGGGCGTGCGGCCGGGTGACCGCGTGGCGCTGCTGGCGCGCAACGACTACCGCTTCGTGGAAATCTACTTTGCGCTCCCCAAAATCGGCGCGATCTTCGCGCCGCTGAACTTCTGGGCCTCAGCCTCCGAACTCGTCTACATGCTCAACCACTGCTCGCCGCGTGTCCTCATCGTGTCGGCTGCTTACCTGGAGACGCTGGAGACCATCCGTCCCGATGTGAAGTATGTGCGACACTTCATCGTCTACGATGGCGTCCCGCCTCTAGGTTTGATGGCGTACGACGACATGCTGGATGACGGAGACGATTCCGAACCCGAACCCCGCCCAGGCCCCGGCGACGACACGCTCATCCTCTACACCAGCGGCAGCACCGGCCAGGCCAAAGGCGCAGTCTACACACACCAGGCTCTGCTCTATACGGCCAACGCCATGGCCCTCGAATACGGCGTGCGCGAGAGCGACATCACGCTCCACTTTCTCCCCTTGTTCTCGTCCAACCTGGAGCACCTTCTGCCGCTGGCCTACGCGGGGGCCTCGCACATCATTCTGCCCAAGTTCGACGCCGCGTTGGTCTGGGAAGCCGTCGAGCGTGAGCGAGTCACCCACTTCGATGCCGTCCCGACCACGATGCGGCTGCTGCTGCAGGAGCCGAGCATGGAGCGCCGCGACCTGAGCAGCCTGCGCCTTGTCACCTACGCCTCCGAGCCGATGCCCCCGCCCACCATCACACGTTGGCTGGAAAGCCTGCCGCACTGCCAGGCCGTCCAGTTCTACGGCATGATCGAGTTCCTGTGCATTACGGCGCAGCAACCCTGGGCGCAACTGGGCAAGCTGGGTACGGTCGGGCGGCCACACGTGGGAACCGACGTGCGATTGGTGGACGAGAAGGGCGAGGATGTGCCCACTGGCGAGATTGGCGAGGTCATCGCCCGGAGCCCGTGCGGCATGCGCGGCTACTGGGACGACCCGCAGGCCACGGCCGTCGCTGTGCCGGACGGCTGGATTGTGACCGGCGATTTGGGTCGGTTTGACGGGGATGGCTACCTGACGCTGGTGGGGCGCAAGAAGGACATCATCAAGAGCGGCGGAATGGGCATCCCCGCCGCCGAAGTCGAGGGCGTTATCTACGAACACTCGGCCGTTGCCGAGGTGGCTGTCTTCGGCATCCCGGACCCGAACTTTGGCGAAAGCGTGCAGGCGGTGGTGGCGCTCAAGCCGGGCGCTAGCCTGACCGAGCAGGAACTGTTGGGCTTTTGCGCCGAACGCCTGGCCGGTTACAAGCGACCCCGCAGCGTGGTCTTCCTGGACGTGCTGCCCAAGACCGGGATTGGAAAGATCGCCAAGAAAGTGCTGCAGGACCAATGCGGAGGGCGGGCCAATGTCCGAACTAGTGATTGAAAGCATGTTGCGCATACGCATCTCGGAGCACGACGCCCACTACGGTGGCGGCCTGGTGGACGGGGCGCGCGTGCTGGCCCTCTTTGGCGACGCCGTCACCGAGTTGATGATCCGCCATGACGGAGACGAGGGCCTGTTCCGGGCGTACGAGAGCATCGAATTCCTGGCTCCCATCTACGCCGGCGATTTCCTCGAAGTGCGAGCTGAACTTCTGGAGGTGGGACGCACGTCGAGGAAAGTACGCTGCTGGGCCTACAAAGTCATTCAGCCCGCCTACCACGTCAGCGACTCGGCAGCCGAGGTGCTCGCCGAACCCGTCCTGGTCTGTTCCGCCGTCGGCACGGCGGTTGTGCCCCTCGATAAGCAGCGCAACCGGCTAAATCCCCGAGAATCATGATGGTGAGGCAGTATCATCACCTCAAACACGCTGCCGCATTTCACTTCCTTACCAGTCTGCGACCACGAGATTGAGCATCTGGCCATCTGCAGTGACACCCATGCGTGTGTCGTGCCTGGCTTCACCGGGCTGCTCCCTGATCTGGACGCCCTTGAACACCACAAGGACGCCCTTCGGCTCGCTCCTGGGGCGTCGGGAAAGCGATGCTGGTCACGGTCAGCTCGAACATCCCCGCCACTGCCCTCTTTCAAGCTGGTGGCTTCTCCTCGGCTGGCAAGCCCCAACTTCCGACCCATCAAGAACACGTCATCCCATCCTGAGCCAATCATGCCAGGGCGCAGGGAGAATGTCTCCCGCCCCCCAGCAACCCGATAGAGACCTGGAAGAACACCAGGATCATCGACCGACCTGGCCAGGCCGGCGTCGGCACTTGCGCGCGATAATCGCGTTGGGCTGGCCGGGCGATTCCCCCCCACAGAACGCGGGATCTCCGAGACCTCGCCACCGACAACGTGGGGCCCCGGAGCCCCCTCCGCTGCGCTCCTGGGGCCAGGAACGTCGGGACAAGCTAGCAGGCAGCCCCAGGCCGTTAGGCCGCCCGCGCGAGTCGTGATCCCGATGCATCTCCGCTTGTTTCGCTGCGCACTCTTTGTCACTCTCGCCGCCTCGATCGCAGCCGCCTGCAATCCATCTCCAAGCTTTCAAGAAGAACCGCCTGCATCCTCCTCCCCCTTGGCTCCCAGCGTGATCTCGCCCACCCTTGCGGCCTCTTGTGCCTCGCCTGCCTCGCGGACAATTCAGCCCTTCCTCCAGATCTCCAGCGAGATGTCGTTCCCCGACATCTGCCGCCTGGTGGGCCTTCCAACCAAGGAGATTGGCAGTGGCCTACACATCTTCCTGTACTTCCTCGAAGACGGTTCAACGATCACAATGGGGTTCAGCAGCCTCGAAGAAGATTCACAGGCTATGTACGTCTGGCTAGCGCGACCCGATGGCACGCAACAGAGCCTCCTCGAGTAGCAGGGCCCGCTCCGTTGCCGGCGGTACAGCCACTCGGCGGAGCCCTGGAAGAGCACCAGGATCCCGGTAAGAAGCTCCGGGACGGACCCCGCTAAGAGCATGCGGGGCGAACGGCCCCGCTAAGAGCATGCGGGGCGAACGGCCCCGCTAAGAGCATGCGGGGCGAACGGCCCCGCTAAGAGCATGCGGGGCGAACGGCCCCGCCCAGAACATCCGGGGCAGGCGGTCTTCGACC
>Ga0214473_10010346_pt1 | contig 10976 bp, 10 predicted proteins | sample RVTome_7_FD_203509 | JGI IMG/M metagenome (GOLD analysis project Ga0214473, IMG submission 203509) | Soil microbial communities from uranium-contaminated site in the Upper Colorado River Basin, Wyoming, United States - RVT98D197 | ecosystem: Environmental > Terrestrial > Soil > Contaminated >...
GGAATATCGGCAGGTTGGCGAGAGATCGGCTCAGCTGGCTGCGATTCTTTTTCCTCTTCGGCGAACAGTGGGATCTGAATCCTTCCACCTTTGCCGAATCTGAATAATGACTTAACGTAATCAAGAACACTCGGTTCTTCCGCTGGATTTGGGTTTTGTAATTCGTCGCTCATCTCTCACTCAGGTGAGCAGATAGGCATAGATGTATACAAGTATGCAAGTGCGGCGTGTGCCTGCCTGTGTACATGCTTATTTGTCTGCTTATCTACTTTCTTCTGGTCACATAAAATGTATATGCCCCATTTTCAATGGGATGGGTCGAAGCATACTTGCTCAAGAATTTCCTTGTCAGCCACAGGTTCCAATCTGCGCGCACGATGATCCACCTGCCCGTAAGAATGCGCGCAAACAACGATGGGATGCCAAAATAATGCCCCCATTCTAACACGCGCAGGGATGAGGGCGAAAAGTAATGCCACCAGCGGATCAGCTCAAAGCCGGCGCGTTCCAGGCGTTCGTTCCAAACGTCCGGCTCATCAGCATGTTGGGTACGTGAGATCAGGCGGAACCACTCGATGTAACCTTTACCCAACACGCGTGAAATCGAAAGTTCGCTCAAATATCTCGTGTTCGGCACACAGAAATAAAAGGGCGCGTTCCTTTTTAATACGCGCGCGGTTTCCCTCAACACATCATCAATATGCGGAATGTGCTCCAGGACTGAATTGCTGAACCCGCTTGCGAAGTACTGGCTGGGAAACGGGGACTGTGCGCCGTCAGCCTCCACCAAGGATTTGTACGCGCCAAACTTCTGCGCTTCGTGGATGGGTCCATGCCAGGGGTCAAGTCCCACGTCGATTTTTTCGTCAAACGTCAACGAAACGAAATGACCGTCGCCGCAACCCACATCGTAGACAGGCGCAGGCAGGGGCAGGTCTTGATAGTACGAACTTTCCACCGCGCGCAAAAGCGCGCGAAAATATGGGAGGTCGCGTAATTGGAGCGAGAGAAAGTCTTTCGATTTACGATTTTCGATCCGAGATTGACGATAAGTCATTTCTTCCCCATCAGGCGACCAAATAACTTTTCATATTCTTGCGCAATGAAATCGGGATTGTAAGATTTCCTGATGGATTCAACATCGCCGCGGAATTTATCCGGTTCATTCAGGATCTCAAGGATTGATTCCGCTAAATCGGCCGAATCTCCAATGTTGGCGACGCGTCCCATGCTGTGCATCATAACAGGCTGCCTCACACCCGGCAACGCGGAGGGGACACACGGCACCCCATTCAGCATGGCTTCGATTTGCACGAGACCAAAGGCTTCGGTCGAATTTAACGAGGGAACAGTCAACACATCCAGGTTGGGATAGAACGCGGCCATTTCAATGGGATCAAGGTTTCCCAGAAAAGTCCAGTGCCCCTCGATTTCATATGCCCGAATGCGTGGCATCAGTCGATCCGAATAAGCCTGTTCGCCCATCACGTTTTGATGGGCTCCAGCGAATAAGACTTGTGCTTTCGGATATTTCTCCAGAATGAATGGAAGTGCATCCAGCAGCACTTCGATCCCTTTTTCGGCAGCGAAGCGCGCGGCCATGCCAATGACAGGACGCCGCCCTTTAACGTGGTGCTCCTCAGCGAAGGCCTGGATCGCGCCGGGGAGTGGATCCGGTAGTTCAACCGGAGGCAGGATCGGGGTCAGTTTTGATGCGTAGCGCGAGAGATAGGGCGAGTGATCCGCGTAGTCCTGTGTATAGGTCACGATATGATTCGATAACATCCCCGCCATGTTGTTTTGGAAATCCACCACCGCATTGACGAATCGATTGAAAAGCCCGGGAGGTAGAAGCAGATCGCAATGATAGGTGAGTACCGCAGGCTTTCCGAGCAGACGACCGCGCAACGCCACGCCGGGCGCGTCAAATTGAGGCAGGTGCATTTGTACAATATCATGTTGTGCCACGAGTTTCGTTGCAACGAGACCGAAGGTGGGGGCAATGACACCCTTGCTAACGCGTGCCGCGACCGGTACACGAACGATCTTTACGCCATCGATGGTTTCTTCACGCGGCAGGGACGGCTCGTATTGCGTGGTCATAACCGTCACTTGATGTTCGCGTCTGGCAAAGGCGCGCGCGAGCCGTTCAGCGTAAATGGTGAGACCGGATGTATGAGGGCGATAGTATGTCAGTACAGTAAGGATTCTCATAAAGCTGGGAGATTATAATGCATCCATATGGGCAGAGAGTTGACTTAAAAGCAGGCTTTCATCCATCTGGAAGCCGGAGAAATCGTGAGCCAGACGGCGTCCGAAGCCGCAGTTGCATTAAAGTCAAGAGGAACACCAAAAGATTTTCGGTGGCAGGTCCCTGCCATTCCATTATTTTTATGTGTTCTTCTTGAATCGCACCAAAATCAAATTCTTCTCGCAATCAGTGGATGTAGCCAGAAATACCTTCTCTGAAAGTGGCAGACCTGCCTGGTCAAGTAATTGCACGTACATTTCCCTACTTGACGCCACCGGAACATTCCCTAACACAAACTCATAGCCAGCTTTGCCGTAACCAGGACTAACACCGCTCAGGGTGGTCAGTTCGATACGGTTGCCGCTTAAGGTGCCAGTCAGCCGAACAACAATACCGATTATCGGACTATTGTTGACATCGTTCACTGTGCCTCCCACCCCGAACCAGTTACATCCCAGATCCTGAAGGTGCGGAATAAACGTGCTCCTCACAGCCGTAACTGAGGACGCGCTGAATGGCATGTCAGGTGTGCTTGTGGGTCTGGGTGTCTTAGCTGGCGCAACTTCGAGGCTGGGACTGATTGTCCAGGTCGCGGAAGGCTGCAGGGATGGGGCTGTGAAAGTGGAAATCACCGGCCCGCGCGGGACCGGAGGGAATGGATTAAACGATGAGTTAGGGTTGACAAAAATCAGCAGGAAATACAAGCCGATGCAGGCCGTGATCACAAGCACCAGGATCGAGAGCAGGTCCCATATTTCCAATGGTACTCTCTGCGAAACCGCTTTCTGTTTTCCATCGAAATCAAAATTATCATCCATCTGGTTTACTCCAATGCGGCGCGGGCAAAGGCAAATCCTGATAACACGAACTCTCCACCTCGCGCAAAAATGCACGGAAGTATGGAAGGTCCTGTAGTTGGAGGAAGAGGAAATCTTTCAAGTGTGCGATCTTCGTCCTACTCAACCAGCAGATTCATTTTCTCATCAACCCAAGGGTTTTCATATTTTTTGGCCGCTTTGGGGATCAGGCCCCGAAGAGATTGAAGATTATAACCCAGAGGCCTTTTGGGAATTTGGCCGGGTATTGATACAATCATTCAATCGAGCGAGGTAATCGATGATGAACAAGCAGCAATTTCTTAATTGGGTGGTTGCCACACTACAGGAATCAGGATGGGCGCCGTTAAGCGTCTTTGGTTTTTATTTGTTCGGGCTTGTCTTTCATCTCTTTAAATTATTTCCCACGCTGGATATACCCACTCATTTTCTGGGCGGGGTTGTCATTACGTATTTTTACCGGTCCGCGATTGGAAATTCCCAGAGAATCGTCGGTGATATACCCCTTCCAATTCAGATCCTTCTTGCTTTCACCTGCACAGGAACCACGATCATCCTCTGGGAATTCTATGAGAACCTGTTTGACTTTTTCTTTGGCACTCACATGGTGCGCGGCCTTGAAGATACGATCCTGGATATGCTTTTGGGTTTGCTGGGCGCGCTTGTCCTCTCAGCGTTTTATCGGCGTCGCTAATTGGATCGTTTACAGATAAGGTTTGTTTACCTCTGCGAGCCTACCTTTCAATTCGTTGAGCAGTTCCAGCGCGAGGCCCTGCTTTGATGGATACAAATCAGCCAGCTCCTCAGGGTCCAACTTTATATTATAAAGTCTCACCTGTTCGCCTTCGGCTGTTTGAGGATATCCGAAGTAATAATGGAGTTTGTAGTCGTCCTTGACCAGTATAGTCGAGGCCTGTGTAAGGGATGCGTATTGGGCGTTGTCAATCGCCTGTACCACATAGACATTTCGGTTTGGGGTGGCGGCGGCGTATGGCGGCAGAACGACTCCTTCAGTCCAACCTGGAAATTTCCGCCCGGTCAGGTGTGTGAGGGTTGGCAATACATCAACAGCACTCGTGTACTCGTGGATATCCGCGCCCAGCTGCCGACCTGGTTCAAAGATCAGCAGGGGGATTCTGACAACAGGTTGATAGAGCACTTTTGAGCCATGGCCGCTGATCCCGCGCTCAAACATCTCGCCGTGATCGGATGTCAGTACCACCCAGGTGTTCTCCAGCAGGCCGGATGATTCCAGCTGATCATAAAGTCTGGCGAACTCCCTGTCGCAATACAGGATGAACTCATCATACTCCGTGCGTCTCCTCGGCTGATCCTCGCTGATTTTGTCGGCCAAGAAATCTACCGGTTTTTCCACGGGTTTGAAGCCGTCGCCCTTGAAGGCATTAAAGAACTCGCGCGAAGTTCGATAGGGATGGTGCGGGGGCATGAAATGAAAATATCCAACAAAAGGTTGCGGAATTTCAGAAAGCCTTCTCCCCAGCGCGTCAATAGCGGTTTCAAGCAGGAAGGGATTAACCAGGCCGGTGGTCGGAAGCCCGCGCGGGAAGAGAGGTTTAAGACTCTCGATTTTTCTCTCCTGCAGGCTTTCATAGAGATGTGAAAGGAACAGGGAGTACGCAGATCCCTCCTCATTGACTTTCATGTTGCGGACCCAGCTCACAGAGGCAATATCGTCATCGTTTTTGAACAGCGTCGAAATAAATGCGTCGTAGGACTCAAGATAGAAGGTTTCTCTGGGGATCAATTCGTCCAGATCATCATGGAATTGTTTGAGAAAAGTATTCGCAAAACCGTTGTGGCTGTAGGCAATTCGATAATAATCATTGAACGCACTGAAAATGTTTTTCGTGACATAGGGATCGGCAACCTTCCCGTTGAGATTGAGCGCCCGGTGTGTCCATGGTAACACCCCTGTTAACAGGGACGCGGTTCCGGGGGTCGTGAAATTTCCGGCAGCAAAATGATTGTGATACACAACCGCCTGCCTGGCGAGACGGTCAATATTGGGTGTTGTCTGGCGGGCGTACCCGTACACGGAAATGTCATAAGCTGAAAATGCGTCAAAGACAAGCACGAGCACATTCCTTGGCTTTTTCTGTGCCGGGGCGGGCGCATCCAGCATTCGTGACAACCGGGGGACGAGGAGGCTCGCTGGCAGCAAGCCCGCAAGTCTGAGAAAATCACGTCGGTTAAATCGATTATTCATTCGCTCATCCCTCAACCAAGGTTACGGATAACAACAATGATTAGACCCAGCAGGTCGAAGAACAGATAGAACATGGTTAAGAGGGAAAGTCGCTCCATGAGATTCTGCACAAATGGAACGGCTTTTTCCGATCTTATAAATGAGTATACGGGCAGTAAAACTGTCGGAGTGACAATCGTCAGGCAGGTCGCATACAGGATCCGTAACGGATGGCTGGAACTCCTGAGGAACTGGATCGCCTGCACCGGCAGGAACACATTCCACAGAAACAGCAACTGGCCGATCATCCCCCAGACTGAGGTGATCAGGATTAAAAGCCCCAAAAATGCGATTCGCCGGTTGTGCTCCCACTGTTTTGGCGTAAGGAGCCCCAGCAGAGCAAGGACAAGAAAAATCACCACACTTTCCGTAAAGGCAAATATCATTGCATAGGAGGCTACTCCAATGGCATCCCATGCATTTGTGCGCTCAGTTAACCAGGAAATATCCCTGAAGACCAGGATAAATGTCCAAAAATGAGGCGGAAAGGCACAAACCAGAAAGAGAGACCAAAGTCCCTGCCCGGAGTATCTCCGGGTGATGAAGGTAGCCACGTTTTTGATCATTGCCTGGAGAAAGGATTATATCCGCAATCTATCGGAACAAATTCCCGTTCTCTTTTACCCAATCGAACAGCATTCCCAGCCCCTCTTCAAGATCAATCTTCGGTTCCCAACCCAATTCACGTTTGCCTTTGCTGAAGTCCGCATAAAAGACACGTTGATCGCCCGGGCGCCAGTCAGCGCGTGCGACTTCGATCTTCCTTCCCAGCAACCTCTCAAGAATAGGACCGAACTCGGCCCACACCGCCAGCATGTTACGAGTTCCACCGCCCAGATTGTAGACCTGACCCCTGGCGGTATCGATCTTTTCAATCGCGACGTCATAAGCATCCAGCAGGTCGTTTACATGCAACACATCGCGTACCTGTTTGCCGTCGCCATAGATCGTGATCTGCCGTCCTGTCACCGCCGCGATCATCATCCACGCCAGCCAGCCCTGGTCTTCAATACCAAACTGACGGGGACCATAGATACACGATTGGCGAAAGACGACAGAACGCAATCCATAGATACGTGAATAATCGCGCGTGTATTGGTCGCCAGCGCCCTTGCTTACCCCATATGGCGAATGAAAATCAAGGGGTTGTGTCTCGGGGCAGCCTTCAATCAAATCCTTGTATCGCCAGCGTGTTGCTTCCTCAACGAGTTCCACATCATCCATGCCGCCGTACACCTTGTTGGTGGAAGCATAAATGAAGATTGGATCTCCATCTGATAAGCGCGCCGCTTCGAGTGTGTTGAACGTTCCCAACGCGTTGGCTTCGAAGTCGTCTCTTGGGTTTGTTACGGATGTCGTGACCGCAACCTGTCCTGCCAGATGGACGATGACATCCGCATCTTTTGCGGATTCCGTTAAAAGGTCAGCGTCTCGCAAGTCCCCGACGATGAGCCTCAACGCGTCCTTCCCAAATGTTTCCTCAAGCCAGGCTACATTGCGCGGCGCACCCGCGCGGGACAGATTGTCGTAAATGGTCACCTTTTCACCGCGCTGAACCAGCCTGTGGACGTAGTTCGATCCGATAAATCCGGCTCCTCCGGTGACAAGATAATTACGAGCCATACTTCCTCCTGCTACCTTATTTATGTCATGCTGAACGGAGTGAAGCGTCTCGTTCGTCGTGACAGAGACTCTCACCTGCACCACCCCCCGGCACCGCGTCCGGGGCAGGTGTGCCTGCGGTGCAAGTGTCGCTGCGCTCAGAGTGACCAAACTTTTAGTAACTGCGATAGGTGGTCCTTCTCCCAAAGAAGAACACCATAATGATGCCGAATAGAAAACCGCCAATGTGCGCCCACCATGCGATTCCACTTTCACCGCCTCCCTGGATCGCGAACAACCCCGAATACAACTGCGATACGAACCAAAAGAGCAGAAAGATCACAGCCGGGATCTCGATGATGGTAAAGATGAACAGGATGGGCACGAGGCTGGCTATACGTGAATGGGGAAACAGGATTAGATACGCGCCCAGCACGCCCGCCACCGCGCCGCTCGCTCCGATCATGGGCACGTCGCTGGATGGCAGAACATAGGTTTGCAAAAGAACTGCTGCCACGCCGCTTAGCAAATAAAAGCTCAGATAACGTATGCCACCCATGCGCGCTTCCACGTTGTCGCCGAAGATGAACAGCACCCACATATTGTTGATGATGTGGAACCAGCCTCCGTGCAGGAACATGGAAGTAAAGATGGTCATCCATGCGCTGGATGGATCGCCCGCCAATCGAGCTGGAATTAATCCCCACTCAAAAATGAACTCTTTGAGCGCCGAAGGATCCATTTGTATTTGATATAAGAAGGCCAGGACATTGATAACGATCAATATCAGGTTGATTGCTGGAAATCTGCGGGAACGGACGGTATCGTACAGGGGAAACATAATCTATTCAGTTGAATCCACTTTCTCTTTGGTCCTGAAGTTCATCAATTCCTGGTAAATACCGGAAAGGGTCTGTCCCTCCCGTATCAAGCCGATACCTCCGATCACACCGCTGTTGATATAGTTATACAGGCGGCCTGTCAGTGCAACTGCAAGTGCAGTGGATTGATCGCCCGTCAGCAATGTGATGGCTCCGCCGAAGGCTCCTTCGAAGGTGCCAACTGCGCCCGGCAGGGAAGGCACCGCGCCGCCGAAAGCTGCCGCGCCCAGCCCAAACATGCCCCACACCACCTGGGCCTGTGGGAAGAACGCGCGGATGATCAAATAGTACGAGACAATTGCAATCCCCCAGTTGACCGTCATCCAAAAAAGAAAACGTACAAACAGCCAGCCATCTGTTAATACACTGAGACCTGCAAAGAATGACTCGAGGAAGTTACCGCCGAAACGCTGTAGAGCGGGCCAGCGCGCGCTCAGGGTATGGAACAGATCCAAAGCCCATTGATTATTGCGCGCCAGGACATACAGAAAAATAAAGCCAATTAATACAATGACGCCAACGATAATACCGATCCGTTCTGCGCCTTCGGCTTGGACGACGAAGGGCAGTGCCGCCAGCAGGATGACCGCAGAGTATCCCAGATCCATGGTGCGCTCGATAACGATGGTCGGCAAAACCTCCATGAATTGCAGACGCTGCCCTGAGCCTGTCGAAGGGTCCGATTTGCGGCTGAGCAGAAAAGCGCGCCCGATCTCCCCAAGCCGGAATGGAAGAAAATTGTTCAACAGGTAACCTTCACCAACGGTCCACAAGACATCACTATACGATGCACGCTCCCGCAGAAGTGTTCGCCAGACGACAGCCCGCACCGCCATCCAGATAAAGCCGATTACGAGAGCGATCCCCAATAATCCATAGTTTGCGTTACGGATGGCATCCAGCATTGCACCCAGATCAACAAAATATAGAATGGCAATGATCAACAGGATGCTAATCAGCGCGCCGGGAAGCCAGCGTTTTGCATTTTTCATGAATTCAATCCTTATTAACCACAGAGGACACGAAGATCACCAAGGTGGGAGGCTGAGGATTGTGAAGACTTCTCTTAGATTCTCTTTGTGCACTTTGTGGTCAAGAATCATTCCTCTTCCAATTTTAGAACTGCCATGAACGCGTCCTGGGGGATTTCCACATTGCCTATCATTTTCAAACGTTTCTTGCCCTTCTTTTGTTTCTCGAGCAATTTCTTCTTGCGTGTGATGTCACCGCCGTAACATTTTGCCAGTACATCCTTACGCGTGGCTTTGACATTCGCGCGCGAGATCACGCGCCCGCCTGCCGAGGCCTGGATGGCGACATCGTACAGTTGGCGCGGGATCAACTCCTTGAGCTTGGTGATGAGGCGCTGGCCTTTGTGGTAGGCGTCCTTTTCATGAACAATGGCGGCAAGCGCATCCACTGGTTCGCCATTGACAAGGACTTCAAGCTTCTGCAATTTATCGGGACGATATTCAAGGAACTGATAATCCAGTGAAGCATAACCTTTTGTGCGCGACTTCAAATCGTCAAAGAAATCCACGATGATCTCGGAGAGTGGAATTTCATAATCGAGCTGCACACGATGCGGTGCAGGATATTCCTGCTGTTTGAAGATGCCCCGGCGCTTGGTGACCAGATCCATGATGGGACCGTAATAATCGGTCGGCGTGATGATCTCGATGGTCATCCAGGGTTCGCGGATCTCTACGATATTGCTTTCATCGGGAAGTTCCGCGGGCGAGTCGACGGGGACCTTCTCGCCGTCGTACATCAGCACCTCGTATTCCACTGACGGCGCGGTAAAGAGCACATTCAGATCATATTCACGTTCGATGCGCTCCTGGATGATCTCCATGTGGAACAGGCCGAGAAAGCCCGCGCGGAATCCAAATCCCAACGCTTGCGAGGTTTCGGGCTGAAACGTCAGTGATGCGTCGTTGAGCTGCAATTTGTCTAGCCCCTCGCGTAAATCACTATAATCATCGGCTTCAACGGGGTAAATACCGGCGAAGACCATCGGCTTGGGGGTACGGTACCCGGGCAGAGGCTCCGAGGCGGGATGCGCAGCGCGGGTGATCGTATCCCCGACCCGGCACTCGTGCACGGTCTTGAATCCGGTTGCGATGTAGCCTACCTCTCCAGATCCCAGAGATTGGACCGGCTTCATCCCCGGCGCGAAGATGCCTATTTCAACGGGCTTCATGTCCACTTTTGTTGCGAACATTCGCAGAACATCGTTTGCTTTAAATGAACCCTCCACCACGCGCACGTAGGCAATGACACCCTTATAGGGGTCATAATGCGAATCAAAGATGAGCGCGCGCAAAGGCGCCTCATCCGCATCTTTGGGAGGCGGCACACGCCTGACAATGGCCTCAAGAATTTGATCCACGTTGATGCCCTCTTTGGCAGAGATCTGGATGACGCCCTCAGGCTCAATGCCCAACAAAGCACCCACATCTTCCGCCACTTCATCAGGACGCGCGGAGGGCAGGTCAATTTTGTTGATGACGGGGATGATCGTGAGGTCGGCATCGAGCGCCTGATAGAGATTGGCTAGCGTTTGCGCTTCGATGCCCTGGGTGGCATCCACCACGAGCACCGCACCCTCACAAGCCTTGAGGGCACGGCTGACTTCGTAACCGAAATCCACGTGGCCTGGTGTGTCAATGAGATTGATCTCGTATTTTTGATTATCCTGCGCGGTGTAATACATGCGTACCGCGGAGGCCTTGATCGTCACGCCTTTTTCGCGTTCAAGGTCCATCGTGTCGAGCATTTGCTCGGTCATATCACGATCAGAGATTGTGCCCGTGAGTTGGAGCAGGCGGTCAGCGAGTGTTGACTTGCCATGATCTATATGAGCGATAATACAGAAGTTGCGGATGTGGTCTGTCATACTGCTTTCAGGAAGTTATCACTTCGTTTTTGTGAAATATTTACAGGCAAGGCATTTTATGTGGGGTTAAAGTTTAGCGCAGTACCATGTATGCGGGGGAAAGTATAACCTATTCTATTCAACAAAAAGCAGCGCATCGTTGGATGCGCTGCTTGATAAGATCCAAAATGGAGTCCGAAGTCTCCTGACTTCGGGATACCAACATCTGGTCCCCTCGGGGGATGACACTTGCACCTGGCGC